>Ga0153915_10000795_pt1 | contig 29118 bp, 24 predicted proteins | sample Opewatmetagenome_2_FD_107003 | JGI IMG/M metagenome (GOLD analysis project Ga0153915, IMG submission 107003) | Freshwater wetland microbial communities from Ohio, USA - Open water 3 Core 3 Depth 3 metaG | ecosystem: Environmental > Aquatic > Freshwater > Wetlands | place: USA: Ohio, Lake Erie...
GGGATCTTTCGGTTCCTCTTTTCCGGAATAATTTACCCAGACGGTTTTAGAGAATTAAAAATATCCTGGAAATTAATTTGGAACTGAACAAAGACAAAAAAGCCTCAGCCGTGATTTGAACACGGGACCTGCTGATTACAAGTCAGCCGCTCTGCCAACTAAGCCACTGAGGCGCCATAGTATTTTGACGTTGGATGGTAAAAAAGATGGCGCCTGTTGCGTGATTTTTCCTGGAGTTACGAGGGTTCGTAACCGCTCTGGCAGGTCCCGGAGTCCGGTCAAATACAAATATCTTATACCCCCGGAAGTGAGGTAGTAATACAGATGGCCCAACTGACCGTGGATATCGGGGGCAGCCCGGGTGTCGGGTGCCGCGGTTTCTGCGAATACTGTTATTTCAAGAAAGTCCGGGGAGTACAACCCCTCGGGTGCCGGTACTGCCTGCCGTTCAAGAAGGGCTGCGACTACTGTACCCGGGGCGTGAAGGAGGAGTACGCCGGGTTCAAGGATCTCCGGAGCATTGCGGACGAGACCCTCGCGAGCCTCCAGTCAAAGCAGGGCGATATCGAACGGATCACGATCAGCGGCGGGGGGGATCCCAGCTGCTACCCGCAGTTTACGGATCTCATCGAGCTGCTCGGCAGCACCCAGGCCCCGCTTCATATCGGGTACACGAGCGGGAAGGGCTGGGACGATCCTGCGATCGCCGATCTCCTGATCGAAAATGGTCTCACAGAAATTTCCTTCACGGTCTTTGCCACCGATCCGAAGCTCCGGAAGAAGTACATGCACGACCCTACGCCCGAGGCCTCGCTTGCGATCCTCGAACGGCTCTGCGGTGCGATCGATGTGTACGCAGCAACGGTCGTTCTCCCGGGCGTGAATGACGGGAAGGTGCTGGAGGAGACCTGCCGGTGGCTCCAGGACCGGGGGGCTAAAGGCCTGATCCTGATGCGGTTTGCAAATGCCACGGATCAGGGGCTCATTCTCGGCAACGGGCCGGTCATGGGGAAGCAGGAAGTCCAGAGCGTGGAATCGTTCCGGGACCTGATCACGGATCTTTCGAGAAAGTTCACCATGAAAATATCCGGAACGCCGCTCTGGGATCCGGAGATCGGCTCACCGTTCGCGATCCGTTACGAGCCGGATTTGCTCGCAAAACTCCCGAGAGTATCAAAACGGGCGAGCGTGGTGAGCGGGAGTATTGCCACGCCCTTCATCGATACGATCCTCTCATCGTGCGGTTCGGTTGTCCCGGTTGTCCCGGTCAGGAAGGAGATCGCCTGCCTGATCACGGCCGACGATCTTCGCGGGCTCGATCTCAAAGCGCTCGAACCGGTTGTCATCATCCCCGGCCGGGCCTTCGTGCACGATGCCGAGGCAGAGGAGATCCTTTCCCGTGACGGGACCGGGCGCACGGTGATCCGCGGTCCGGATATGCTGACTGCCGATGCCGAGACCAGCATGGGGATGACCCGCGACCAGGTGCTCGGGATGGAGATGAGCGGGTTTGCAGAACTGATCGGGATCATCAACCGGTACGGGGTGTAATCGGGGATTTTTGTTGATGCGATTGTAGTACCTCTCAATAAAAATTCAGATAATTTTTTGCGTTACAGAAATCGTTCACTCCCGTTGTGCCACTCGAATTATTTTTGCATGACTCACTCCTCGAATGGTACATCCCTCCTTTGTAATAATGCCGTATCTGTTCTGCGTCATCGCAATGCGCCCCGTCCCCCGCGGGGGACCGGTGGCGCCAAAGGAGGGCGATCTTTTCTGCAAAAAAAGATCTTCAACAGGGCAGGAATCTGAAATTTTTCATGCAGCCAACGGTTACTCTGGAAGAAAAACAGTATGCTGCGAGAGGGTTACGATCCCCCGATCTCCAGATCTCTCGAAGCGTGAACGCGAAATGTTCATCACCCTATGAGTCTGGCGCCCTAACCAGCTAGGCCACCGCAGCACAAAAGTGCATAATAAAAACGCCGTAAAAACTATTAAAGGTTCTGACACGGATGCCCCGTGTCAGTCCTTCTTCTGCTGGAGGTACATATTGACCGCTGCGGTGATCGCTGCCACCTTCTTTCCCTGCTCAAAAGATCCCGCAAGCGTCTGCATGCGGGTCTCTTCGTCCCGCTTGTACCGTTCGAGGGTGCTCATGATGTGCTCCTCCTGCAGGAAGTGCGTGTGGGTATTGCCCTCGATGAACTGCTGGTTGTTCATGATCGCGTAATGGAGCGGCAGCGTTGTCCGGATGCCAAGGACGATGTACTCCGAGATCGCCCGGCGCATCCGCATGATTGCGTCGGTGCGGGTGCTGTCCCATGCGCACAGTTTTGCGATCATCGAGTCGTAATTCGGCGGGATGGTGTATCCCATGTGGATACCGCTGTCAACCCGGATACCCGGGCCACCTGGAGACCGGTACTTGACAATCTTGCCCGGGTCAGCGGCGAAGTTGTTGAGCGGATCCTCGGCATTGATACGGCATTCGATCGCATGACCGCGGATGGAGATATCCTCCTGCGAGAACGGGAGCGATTCCCCGGCAGCAATGGCGATCTGCTGCTTGACAAGGTCGATGCCGGTGATGAACTCCGTGATGGTATGCTCCACCTGGAGGCGGGTGTTCATCTCCATGAAATAATAATTGCCCTGGCTGTAGAGGAACTCCACCGAGCCGGCATTGGAATAATCCGAAGCCTTGGCAACTTTGAGTGCCGATGTTGACATCCGCTCCCGGAGTTCATCGGTCATGATCGGGGACGGGGCCTCTTCGATCAGTTTCTGGTGTCGGCGCTGGATGGAGCACTCGCGGTCGTACATGTGGACGGCGTTCCCGTGCTCATCGGCCAGCACCTGGAACTCGATGTGTCGTGGTTTGATCAGGTATTTTTCAATGAAGACCGTGGGATCGCCGAACGCGGATTTGGCGATCCGCATGCTTGCCGTGACTGCCTCCTCAAGGGTCTGCTCGTTCTCAACGATCTGCATCCCGATACCGCCGCCACCGGCGCTGGCCTTGACGATGACCGGGTAGCCGATCTCTGCGGCAACGTTCTTGGCCGCATCGATGTCCGTGATACCGCTGTCCGTGCCCGGGAGCACCGGCACGCCGGCATCCTTCATCATCTGCTTGCTGCCGATCTTGGAGCCCATTGCCTTGATGGTCTTCCACTGCGGGCCGACAAAGGTTACATTCTCGTCATGGCAGAGCTTGGCGAAGCGGTAGTTCTCTGCAAGGAACCCGTAACCGGGATGGACCGCTTCGGCACCGCACTTCTTTGCGATGTCGATGATCCGCTCCATGTTGAGATAACTCTTGGAAGGATGGGCTTCGCCAACATGGAATGCCTCGTCCGCGTACTTCACGTGGAGTGCGTTCTTGTCCGCGTCCGAGTAAATCGCAACCGTGTCGATGTCGAGCTCGCGGCACGCCCGCATCACCCGGATGGCGATCTCGCCGCGGTTGGCTATGAGAAGTTTCTCGAAAAATTTCATTGGACCACCAGCAGGACATCGCCATTCTGGACGACATCGCCGGTGTCGACAAAGATCTCGGTGACCTTGCCGTCAACCGGGCAGTGGATGGGGTTCTCCATCTTCATCGCCTCGAGCACGACAACGGTATCGCCTTTCCTGACTGTCGCACCCCGGCTGACCAGTACCTGGAGGACCATCCCCTGGATATTGCTCTTGATGCCACCGGCAAATTCCCCGCGCGGGATCTTCGGGGGTGCAGCGACACTCGCCACTTCAACCTTGTTTCCCCCGACAGACACAATCTTGACCGTGAAGACTTCCCCGTCAACTTCGACCTCCATCTGGCCGGGAATGTCAGGTGCGGGTTTCTGGGGGGACTGCTTCTTCGGGATCTCTTCGACCTTCCGCTCACCCTTGAGGAACGAGGGGGCAATGGCAGGATAGAGGATGTAGGTCAGGACATCTTCTTCCTTCTTCACGAGTCCTGCCTTTGTTGCCTCCGCCTTCATGCTCTCGTATGCCGGTTCGAGCAGGTCCGCAGGCCGGACCGTGACAACGTCCTCATCGCCGATAATGAGATTCCTGATCTCATTGCTCACCGGTCCCGGGGATTTGCCGTACAGGCCCCGGACATAGTCCTTGACCTCCTTGGTTACGTTCCGGTAACGCTGGCCATTCACCAGCACGTTGAGGATGGCCTGCGTCCCGACGATCTGGCTCGTGGGGGTGACGAGTGGCGGGTACCCGAGATCCTTGCGGACCCGGGGAACTTCCTGCAGCACTTCTTCCCACCGGTCGAGCGCATCCTGCTCCAGCAGCTGCGAAACGATATTCGAGATCATGCCGCCGGGCAGCTGGTAGATGAGGACATCGCTGTCCACGCGTTCCGAGATCGGGTTTAAGAGCCCGCAGTATTTCTCACGGATCCTGAGGCACTGGTTGCGGACTGCCCGGAGCTTGATCAGGTCGATGCCCGTGTCACGGGGCGTGCCGGCAAGGGACGCGACCACGCTCTCGGTCGGAGGCTGGGACGTTCCCATGGCAACGGGCGACATTGCCGTATCGAGGATATCGACACCGGCATCGATCGCTGCCTGGTAACTCATGGGCGCAATCCCGCTCGTGCAATGGGAATGGAGGCAGACCTTCACGTCAACCGCTTTCTTGATGCCGGTGATAAGTTCCTTTGCCGCGGCCGGCATGATCAGGCCGGCCATGTCCTTGATGCAGATCGAATCGCAGTCAAGGGCATACAGTTCCTTTGCCATGTCGATGAACGACTGCGTGCTGTGGACCGGGCTCGTGGTATAGGATATCGTGCCCTGGAGATGGGCCCCGGTCTTCTTGACCCGGTCCATCGAGCGCCGCATGTTCCGGATATCGTTGAGCGCATCGAAGATGCGGAAGACGTCCACCCCGTTTTTATGGGCGGCATCGACAAATGCGTCCACGACATCGTCAGGGTAATGGCGGTACCCGACAAGGTTCTGGCCCCGGAGGAGCATCTGGATCGGCGTATGGTTGAGTTCTGCCTTGAGCAGCCTCAGCCGGTCCCACGGGTCATCGTTCAGGAACCGTATGCAGGTATCAAAAGTGGCACCGCCCCATGCTTCGACAGAGAAAAACCCGCACTGGTCGATCTCCCGTGCAAGGGGAAGCATGTCATCAGTCCGGAGCCGGGTTGCAATAAGTGACTGGTGGGCATCACGAAGGGTTGTATCAGTAATCAGGACTTTTTTAGTGGACACGGCATGCATGCTAGAATCCTCTGCCGGGCAGCAGGATGATATTCAGCCTCTAAAAACTTCAGCAGGATAGTATAAAAAATTCACTAACGGGAATGCATGCTATGACGAGTACGCATAGTGTCGCCGAACCAGCGAGCATATCTGTGCCGGTCGTGACAAAGGCCGGGCAGAATGAACCCCCGTCCCGGTAACCCCGGGCTGCCATGATCTCGGCAGTACTCCCTGCCCGCGAGAGTGCGCCGTTTACGAGAATAAAACCCGCAGGTACCAGTGACCTCCACCCGGGATGCATGCCTTTGAGCTGTTCTGCAACACGGATCTGGTCGAAGTCCCGGGCCAGGAGGTCAAGGGTCTGCATGCCCATGTCGGCAAGCATCCCGAGCTCAAAGCCTTTCCGTTCCCCCAGCAACCACACGCCGAGATGGAGGAACTCCCCGTTTTTGTGTTCGGCAAACATCCAGGAACCTATGAACAGGATAACGATCATCCGGAAGAAGTAGGAGAGCCCGTCCCCCCCGGTCAGCGCGAGCACGATGCTGAAAAATGCGAGCATGCCGGTGACCGGCAGGAGCATGCGGATCTTTTTTATCCCGGCAAACCGGTTGGTGAAGATGAGCCACCAGACCAGTGCGGCAGCGGCTCCTGCGAGGCTCATGAATGCTGCAAGGGAGAGGAGAATTGCAGCAAGGGTTCGTAATCTTATGTCCTGCATGCAGCCTCCATGAGATCTTTTTGCGTGAGATTGGCCGGTATTTTCCCCCGTCGGATCAGTTTTTTAACAACTCCCGGGGCGTGCTCCCATGTCGGAAGTGCGTCAGGAAGACGGCCCCGGCACCGGAGCGAACCACCGGTTATCTCCCAGATGAAGTCAACACGCGGGAACTGCATCTGCTCGTGCGTGAAGATGATCGTGATTCCCCGGGTACGGCACGAGAGTTCATTGCAGATCCGATCTTTTTCGCGGCAGTCGAGCGAACTGAAGGGTTCGTCAAGGATGAGAAGATCATAGTGTTTTGCCAGTACGCAGGCGAGATGCAGGCGCTTCAGTTCTCCCCGGCTCAGTCGCAAGGGGGAAAGGTCTTCTTTCCCGGTAAGATTTACCCCCTTGAGTGTAGCAGCGGGATCAATCCCCCACGATGCGCATTCTTCGCGCAGGGTGGATCCCGTAACATGGTACTCCGGGAACTGGAACGAGATCATCCGGTCTGCGATCTTCTCCCGCTCCACGGTTCCCGATGATGGCTGCAGCAGACCGGCGAGCAGGAGTGCGAGAGTGGTCTTCCCGCTCCCGATATCCCCGCTGATCAGGTGGGTTCCTTCTGTGAAGATACCCCCGGCAGACAAGTTCCAGTCCTCCCGGGCAATACAGACATCATCGAGCACGATCCTCATACGCCGCACCTCCACGCGAGCGGGTAAAATGCAGTGACCGCAAGGGATCTGAAAACATCCTGCGGGGAACCGGCATGGATCACCCGGCCCTGCTCGAGGTAGATGAGATGATCGCCGTGTGCAGCGGATTCCATCTGCTGGGTACACCGGATAATGTACCGTGCCCCGGTCCCGCTGAGGAGCCGGTCGGTTTCCTGTGCCCGGATCTCATCGAGATGCGAGTCGCACTCGTCGAGCACCAGCAGAGAGGGGCGATGGATCGTTGCCGCCGCAAGGGCAACAAGGATCTTTTCTCCCCCGGAGAGGTCGCGGATTGGCCGTGTGCTGAGATGCACAAGCCGCATGAATTCAAGATGGCTCGTGACCCGCCGGCTGGTCTCGCTGCAGGGGATCCTGCGGAATCGTAAGGGGGATGCCACTTCATCAGAAACGGTGTCGAAGAGGATATTCCGGTCGGGAAATTCATTGACCCAGCCGGTCTCGACCTCACGCGGAGGCCGGTCGTCAACAAGGATCTCTCCGGACTCCGGCAGGGTGATGCCGGCAAGGAGTCTGAGCAGGGTTGTTTTCCCGCTGCCATTCGGGCCGATGATCGAGGTGATGCCCGGCCCGATATCCAGGGATCTGATATCGAGCAGGCCGCACCGGAGATCGCGGATGGAGATCATGGCAGCCGTTCAGCGATCACGAATGCAGCGCCGGCCTTGAGGGCATCGCCGATGACAAACGGCAGGACGCCCGCAATAAACGCCGCGGGCAGCGCCATGCCCATCGAGAACACCAGCCAGCCCATGCCGCAGAGAAGGATGAGGGCTGCTCCAAGGGCGAGACCGGCAGCGTGAAGAGCGCGTGACGGCCGCTCATAAGCAAGGCCGACCACGAGCGCCGCAAGGAGAAAACCGGCAAAGTATCCCCCGGTCGGGCCAAGAAGAACGCCCGGGCCGGACATGCCGTTATGGAATACCGGGAGCCCGAGCACACCCAGCAGGAGAAATACAGCAACCGGGATTATTGCCTTTCGTTTCATGACCGCGCCGGTGAGAAGGACAAAAAGGGTCTGGAGCGTGAACGGTACCGGGATAAAAGGAACAGATATCCAGCTGCCAAGGGCAATGAGCCCGATACAGGCCGCTGAGTACGCGATGAGTCGTGATCGCTCTATGTTGCCAAACATCGTCAACCATTAAAAAAATGTTGGTTGACGATAAAAAGTTTGCCGGTTACCGGTGATAGCAGTCGCCGGCAATGACCCGTTCGAGCTTGCCGTTGGGCTTCCTGATGATGAGTGCGCCGAACTCGTCGATATCCACGGCCTCGCCTTCGAAACTGTTCTTGAGGGTGCGTATCTGGACCTTGTTCTCCAGCGTGCAGGAGATGCTCTTCCATTCCTGGATGATCGTGTCATATTCGCCGCTCTCGATCAGGAGATACCGGCTCTCGAATTCCTTTAAGATGCGGGCCAGGAATGCAGCCCGGTCAACCTTGTGCCCCACTTCGGCGCAGATGGAGGTGATCTGGTCCTGGAGTTCCGGGGCAAAGTTGGTCATGGGGATGTTCACGTCAATGCCCACAGAGAGGAGGCAATGGTGGACAACATCCGATTCTGCCGAAAGTTCGAGAAGGAGCCCCGCCACTTTCTTGTTGCCGATGAAGATGTCGTTGGGCCACTTGATGAGCGCCCCCAGGTTGAACTCCTTACGGATGGCCCGCGCAACAGCGATCGAGCCGGCCATCGTGATCATGAAGATGTGGTCGACGGGGACGTTCGGCTTGAGCACAATGGTGACCCAGATCCCGCCATGCGGTGAGACCCATGCCCTGCCCATCCTGCCTACCCCCCCGGTCTGTTCCTCGGCAATGATGACCATGCCATGCATATTTTCGGCATCGCTCTCGGAACAGAGCTGTTTTCCGACCCAGATGGTGGAAGGCGTGTTCTCGAAGTACCGCATCTTCTTGCCGATAACCCTGGTCTGGAGTTTTTTATGGATCTCGTACGGGAGCAGTTTGTTGCTGGAATGGGTGAGGGTGTACCCCGATTTCTGGGACGAGGAGATGTCGTAGCCCATCATGCGGAGTTCGTTGATCTGTTTCCATACGGCAGAGCGGGTGATGCCCAGCTCGTTGCTGATAGTCTCCCCGGAGAGGGGCCCCTGTGCACGTTCGAGAATCTCAAGTACCCTGAATGCGGAATCCTGCATGCTATCACCGCTTTGAATTGCTCTGTTCCGAGTCAAGCGGGCACGGATCCTTGCCGCAGACCTGCTTGAGAATGGCCGACTGGTGTTCCATCAGGGTTGCGAGATCGAAAATACCCGTGATATCGACAATACCAATGGCCCCGATGGCATTGCCATCGTTGTCGCGTATGGGCGTGACCGTGACCGGGACGCCTTTGTAGGCACCGCTTGAGGGCGTGATTGCGATCAGCTGGTTTTTTGCAATTGCCTCTAAGAGGATCGGGCCGTTGTAGGCTCGATCAATGATCCTGCCATCTTCGACCCGGATGCCGTCACGGTCCCTGGATTTTGCTGTGACGGGGAGCCGGTGGATCAACTCGTGGACCGCGAGAACGATGGGCTCGAGTTCTTCAGATCCGGCGTTGCAGGACAGAACATAGCGGTGCATAGGAATGCCTCACTACTCTGGTTATTGTTTGGAGAGATGAAGGTTGTGGATGGAACCTGTTGCCGGAGAGATCACTGTTGTTTTTTCCGATTGCACCTGCTCTGCTGTGATAATCAGATCCTGTCCGAAAGGTCATACATCTCATTGTATCAAAGGTATTCTGAGGATTATCTGCTCTGTTGAAACGCACATGACCCGGTTCGCACCCGAATCATGAAAATTGTGAGAATGTAATTTGGGGATGGCTCCCTGCCTCAGGGCCTCTCATACGCACGGCGGGGCAATACGTTGTTTTCAAATTGTGTAGAGACACTGATCCGCCACAGGGGCACCCCATCAGGGTCGGCGGCGTTCATCATACTTGGGGGTATGGGGACATCAGCCCCCATAATCATATCCAGAAGAGGGGGTAATTTTCATGGGAAATCCTCTTTCGCAAAGAGGGGGGTGAGCCCCCATATCCTTTAGGAATAACTGCCGCCACCCTGAAGGGGACCCCGCTGCGGCCTCAATTATCAGTCTTTTCATTTTAATAAAGAGTAATATGTCATCATTGCATCCGGGAGTTCCACGAGCGTGCGGGGCAAAACCCCGAGAGCGTCTGAGTTGCTGAATGATTTCAACCAGGCAGGAGTTTCCTGAAAAACCCCTGGCTGGCATTTCTGCCTGCATCCCGGATGCAGATCAGGGTTCACTGCTGCATTCTTCATGCATTACATTCCCGACCGCTGTAACCATTTCCAGAGAGGGACATACCGGATATCTCCTTTAATGCCGAACCATTCTTCAGTCTTCATCTGCTCTTCATCCCGGGTAAGGATGATCCGATTTTTGCAGGCAAGATCCCGGCTAGCAGTCAGGAGTGCGTTGACTTCACGGCGCCGTGTCTTTTCATCCGTCAGAACGGGACAGACCTGGATCAATACAACCACCTTCCCGCACTTGTGGAGAACAAAATCGACATCCAGTTGCTGTGCATTCTTCCAGTAATACAGATTCAGGTTGCCGGACAGTTCGAGCTCGTGAAGTGCAATTGCTACAAGATTTTCCATGTGGCTTCCCTTATTATGGGAAAACCGGAATCCTTTGGCCATAACAAAACCGTTATCGATGCAATAGATTTTCCTGTTTGAGACTGCCTGTTCCCTTACATTGTACGAGAATCTTGGGATGGAAAAAAGAGAGATGCTTCTTCGAGATACTCAATGTATTTCCGTACGGTCTGGTCGCTCCGGCAGCCCATCACCCGGGAAAGGCGGTGGACCGAATATTCGCACGCCACATTAGAACAGAGATACTGGGCGAGATCACCAAGCCCCTGCGGAGACCGGACCCGGTAGTGCCGTATGATGTCCTTATACACCACTGCGTCGAAGAGCCGAAGGAGGTATTCTTTTTTATCGATCGTGGTTGCCAGGAGCTCGGGAAATCCACCGGTGACAGAATATTCTGCAAGTTGTGAACGATATTCACTTTCGGTAAATTCATCCCGTTTTGTCTTGAGGAATTTTGCAAATGAGATGGGGAAAATGGTCGTTACCATGTGGCGGCCGGTAAGGTGTGTCGCGAGTTCTTTACTGAGCTGGTGGGCATTGCTCCCGGTTATATACAGCGTATATCCCTGCCGTGTGAGACGGTTCGCCAGAAGTTCCCATCCGGGTATATTTTGTATCTCATCAAGCAGGAGTATTTTTGATCCGGGATACAGGTCTGCAATTGCGGTCAGGATCTCGGGGATTTTTTCCACATGATTAAGTTCTTCATCATCGAAATTTACATAGCCGAATTGACCCTGCGCCATGAGGTGCCGTGTAAAAAAATGATTTTCCTGCTCTTTGCGGGCCTATCACTATCCTGACGAGCCGACTGTTTCCCTCGCGGATTTCTGCGGTTCGTTCTATATACGGCTCCTGCCTGCGGAGATCCAGTTCCCGCTTCTCCTGTAAAAGAGCGTCCCTGACGGTCATCATGGGTTCAATGATATCATAATACAAAAAAGGAGACAAAATTTTGTATTGTGATTTTGTAAATGAAGAAAACTGATCAAGTATACAATACCGGGCGCACATTTCATGACGAGCGAATAGGCTGAAATTGTTCTATTCGTGTAAAGGAACAACACTACCCCCGGGAAATATCGCAACCACCATACCGCTGGGTATCATCGTTTTTCCAACAATCCGGTTTAAAAAATCGGGAGAAATCTGCACCGTATTTTAGGGAGGATTCAGTATATCCGGAATCCCGGTGTTCCCGATCGTATCGTATAATGAGCCGACCGTTCCGCCCGCAACACGTGTACCGATTTTTCTCTTATCCTGTAAAAAATTTCTATCGACCAGTTACTATATATGCAAAATTTTCGAATATTTATTATCACAATGATGACGCTTCACTCCATCCTCCCACCAGTGAAGCCCGGGGGCCCCTGCCACGAGGCGGGGACATGACCCGGGGCCGGCCGCCAGCCACCGGGCTCGAGATTGCCCTGCCCATTGCACGGGCACGGGGCCGGGTCATGGAGATCGTGCAGACCGGAGAGACAACGGCTGCATTCGTTATCGTAGCGGACGGGAAGATCATTATCGTAGGGATCCGGAGAGCCGAACCGTTCCGGCGTACTCCCGGGGAACTCGACGCAGAAAATCATGAGCCGCTCGCCCTGTTCCGGTCGTTCCCCGGCAGCGCAGACATCATCCGCGAGTTCTGGGTTTACTCGAAGTACGGCACGCTGCGGTTCTTCCGCGTGGAAGAGTCCAGACTCCTGGAGATCGGGCGGGACGGCCTGCCCCTTGCCGCCCGGGGGGTAAAGCCGGGGCCGGGAAAATCCGGGAAGGGTGGAGAGGGAGCGTGAGATCCATACCGGAGAAATACTCTGCCGGGCCGATTCATACAGGCACCTTTTCTCTCGTCTGTCTGATATGTCAGGAGGCAGTCATTTTCATAATAACCTTACCAATAACGCCTCCCATAACCCGCCTCCCATAACCCCTCTCCGTCGGAGGACATACCCGTTTCAGGGATGGACGAATCCGGGCATTTTGCAGGCTCCGATCCCCTCATTCCGGTGGCACAACAGGACAAATTCGCCAGAATGCAGGACAAATAACAGGACAAATTCGTGGAAAAATGTTCATTTTTTGGAGTGACCCCAACGCCCATAATTACCGCCCCTAATAGACGCTAATGGGAGGCCGATCGGGGTCCCAAACGGGTTTTGGGTTGTGGGAGGGACATATTCTGGACAGGATTGGTCCTATGACGGTTTTGGGAGGGGAGATGATTCTCCGACGGAGAAACTCCGTAAAAGCAGGGGATTTGGGGTGTTTTTATTGGTCTGGAGCGGGGTCGGAGACTTTGGTGTTTACTTAAAGTTTTTGGGAAATTTTTTTGAAAATTATTCTGGATAAAATTCTAATGGAATTTTTTTCTGGTGAGCGATGAATGCCTCTTGTGTCCGGGAGTCCTCCGCGGAGGAACTGCTCTAAAGCCAAAAAAAGTGTACGTTAAATGATCAAATTATTTCTCCTGATCCGGATTTTTAATAATTATGAAATGCGTATTAGAAAATTTGTGGGAAAACCGGCGGATATTTTTCCGGATGATTCAGCAAATCCGGAATCCTGCTGTTACCGAGAATATCATAGAGCGAGCCTGCAGTCCCGAGCGCTGGTAATGGAGAGGGAGAGTTTTTAATTTCCTGCACACGCGGGATATCCGGATAATGAGGATTTCGCACCAGGGTATGATCAATCAACTCATAATATGCAGCGCCGTGCATCGTCTCATAAAATTTATATTCGCTTTCAAATGCGGTTGAGACAAGGTTGGCCATAATGAGTGTCTCATCCTTTGAAGGGTTGATGGTTACATGACCGTAGCCCGGGGGAATGAGAACGATGTCGCCTTTTTCGGCTTTGACGAGTACAATATGCTCAAGGGTTTTTTTCTGGAGAAGGAAATGTGCAACGCCTTCGGCTACTTCATACAGTTCCGGGTATCCGGTTCCTGCAGCATTCACTGGGTGGTAGTGTCCTTTTGTTTTCACACATTCCCCTCCGAGATTTGCCGGGGGAATGACGGTGATATCGTAACGAATGGAATGTGAATGCAGCCATGACCGGTCGGATTCTGTTTTTGCCACGTCTCGATACATGAAATATAATGGCTTGAGATATGTGGCTGTGGGATCGAACAGGACGGATCTCAGTTCCACTATGGTTCGTATAGTTGGGATGGGGAGGGGGAATTGAGACCGGTGCATATCATAGATTATCAGAAAATACTTCTATTTAAAAAAGTGGGGGCAGTGAAGTATTGGATACCATCTGTTTTTTTCGAATGATAGAAATACTTACGAATTGAACATTTTGTATACATGAAAAAACGTGTTATTTTTGGTGTAATAATCAGCATCATCGTTTTATTTTTCCTTTTAAATAGTATTGATTACACACAGTCTGCAACAACCATAATGAATTTTGGGTTGCTCTCTTTTCTAATTGGTGTTCTTATCTATTCGAGTTCATTTTTTTTCAGATCGCTTCGGTGGCAATTGATCGTTCATCCAATAAAAACAATCTCTTTTACTACTTCGTTTTATATTATATTCATATCTTATTTTTGCAATAGTATTCTGCCTGCACGTATTGGTGATTTAATACGGGGGAGTCTTTTAACATTAACAGAAGATATAAAATTTTTTACCAGCATTTCCACCGTAGTTTTTGACAGGACTCTCGATGGTGTTACATTGGCGTTATTGTTCTGTGTCTCTTTGCTGGTCACTGGCAAAGATTTTCAATTAGATCCAAAATTGTATTTTTGTATTTTATTAATTATCTCTCTTTTCCTCATCTTATTGGTTATTTATATCCTGGATTTCTCTGCAATCGTGAAACTGCTCTCCCCGCTTCAAAAAATTTCTCCAAAATATTCGAAAATTCTTATCGATTCGATATTAAATTTTCATTCCGGTGGCGAGGTCTTAAAATTAGGGAAAATTGCGATATTCAAATTATTTATTTTTAGTATATGTGTCTGGACATGTGAAGCATCTTTGTTCTATTTTGTTTTGTATAATATAGGGATTGTAATCCCAATTTCGGTTCTCTTTATCCTGTTAGCAATAGTAAATTTTGCAATTATGATCCCCTCCGCACCAGGATACATTGGAACATTTGAAACAGCCTTTGTTTTGGTTTTGGTTCTCTATGGGGCAAACAGTGGTCTAGCATTATCTGGAGCCCTTATTGTCCACATTATATGGTTTTTCACAACTATCGTATTTGGTTTGATCTCAATGAAGTGTCTTGGGGTAAGTATGCATCAACTGATTGATAAACTTAAAAATGTTCAAGAAGAAAAGTAAGTAACGATGACCAAAGTCGTAATTTTATGTGGAGGGTATGGTACTCGAATTCGGGATGTGACAGAAAATCTACCGAAACCGTTGATTCCGATTGGAGAATATCCCATTTTATGGCATATAATGAAATATTATTCCACATATGGTCATAATAATTTCATTCTCTGTCTTGGCTACAAAGGCGATTTAATCCGGGATTTTTTCAGGGATTACCGCTCACATACCACCGATTTTACCATTGATATCAGCGGACATAAACCTATTCAATATTATCACTCTGAAACAGTTGAAAACTGGAATGTTACACTTGCTGAAACCGGATTAAATTCCATGACTGGTGCAAGAATAAAGCGTATTGAAAAATACCTTGATGGTGAAGATAATTTTATGTTGACTTATGGGGACGGTGTGGGAACCGTTGACATCAAGAATCTTCTCAAGTTCCATAAATCTCATGGGAAAATTCTTACGGTAACGGGTGTAAGACCCCCAGGAAGATTTGGAGAACTTCAATGTAATGAGGCCGGTCTCATTACCGAATTCAATGAAAAACCACAAACTACCGGAGGCCGAATATCCGGGGGGTTCTTTGTTTGCAAAACGGAGATCTTTGATTATATCGATGACCGTGAGGATACTGTATTTGAACAGACACCCCTCCGTAATCTTGTAACTGATCGCGAAATGATGGTTTACAAGCACGACGGCTTTTGGCAACCGATGGATACCCAAAGGGAATATCTGTTACTCAACACGCTTTACACTCAAAAGAAAGCACCCTGGGTGATCTGGTGAATAAATATTACGATATATTCCGGAATAAAAAAGTGTTGATCACCGGAGATACCGGCTTTAAAGGATCCTGGTTGGCATACTGGTTACATTTCCTGGGTGCAGAAGTATCTGGTTTTGCTCTGCAACCAGAACATGACAATGATCACTTTGTCTTGCTGAAACTTGATGAATTAATTCAGCATAGGGATGGGGATATCAGAGATTTTGCCCAAATTCAGAATTTTATTAAATCCGTTCAACCCGAATTTGTTTTTCATCTCGCGGCCCAACCACTCGTAAGGAAATCATATAGTGATCCAAAATTAACATTTGATACCAATGTTGGCGGAACCGTTAATGTATTGGATGCATTAAGGACGGAATCCTCCGTAAAATCAACGATCATCGTAACTTCAGACAAATGTTATAAAAATAATGAGTGGTGTTGGGGATATCGTGAGAATGATGAACTGGGGGGGAAAGATCCCTACAGTGCCTCAAAAGCCGCTGCTGAAATTATATTCTCTGCATACCAAAGTTCCTTTTTTAAGGATAGGGAAGACTTTGGAGCTGCAAGTGTAAGAGCAGGAAACGTAATCGGTGGCGGGGACTGGTCAACGGACAGAATCGTACCTGATTGCATTAAAGCCTTGCAGAAAAATGAGGCCATTCAATTGAGAAATCCCTCGGCAACCCGGCCATGGCAACATGTATTGGAACCATTATCGGGTTATCTTCTTCTTGCAGCACGAATTTATGAAGATCCCCACGCATTTGCGGGTTCCTCATATAATTTTGGTCCTGATAGTGGTGGAATGCATACCGTAAAAGATCTAGCGGAGGAATTGGTAGCTACTTGGGGAACCGGGGAGATTAACATTGTCAGAAAAGAACACGACTTATCTGAATCCACGTTCCTTCATTTAAATTGTGATAAAGCACATCAGTCTCTGGGATGGCATCCAAAATGGAATTTTACAAAAACTGTTGAACAAACTGCGAGTTGGTATAAAAAAATTAATAATGGTGAAAATGCGAGAAACCTAACCAAAGAGCAGATTATTGAGTATATGGGGTGTTAAAAATGATTGATGGTGTATCGGTACTGCCACTTCGACAGATCCTTGACGAACGTGGGAAAATAATGCACATGCTGAAAAACAGCGATCCGGTTTTTCGTGATTTCGGTGAGATCTATTTCTCTTGGATCTATCCGGGAGTGATCAAGGGTTGGCACATCCATAAAAAAATGACATTAAATTACGCTGTACCCTATGGTCAGATAAAACTCGTTCTTTATGATGATAGAACAGAGAGCAAGACCTTTGGTGAAGTTCAGGAAATTTTCCTGGGACCTGAGAATTATAATCTCGTTACCATCCCACCCAGGGTCTGGAATGGCTTTAAAGGAATAGGTAATACGCAATCAATGGTTGCAAATTGTTCGGATATTCCCCACGACCCAGATGAAATTGGGCGCAAGGATCCTTTTGATCCAAGTATCCCTTATAAGTGGGATTTAATACACAGATAATATTTTAACGATTTCCAGAACATACGTAAGGGGAGAATTCGACAATGAACTTTTTAATTACGGGGGCTTATGGATATCTGGGTAGCCAGTGTGCAGATTTTTTTTTACGACAGGGACACCAGGTCAGGATATTATCCCGAAGGATTCCCCCGGAGATGAAACAATGGGGCGGGAAATTTGATAATTTTCATGCAGATATTACTGATCCTGAGCAGTTAAGAGGTTCATGTGATAATGTTGATGTTGTGATCCACTTTGCTGCAATAAATGAGATCGTATGTGCAAAAAATACTAAAGAATCGATTTTAATTAACGGATTGGGTACAAAAAATCTTCTTGATGAGGCCGCATCCAAGAATGTCGATAAATTTATATATATTTCAACATTTCATGTTTATGGAGCTACGAAATCCCAAATAATATCGGAAGAAACCTGTCCGTTCCCCCTTCATAATTATGGGATCTCCCATTATTTAGCTGAGATGTACTGCCATCAGGTAAGAGCGAATTCAAATCTGACTCCCATTATTTTGCGATTATCAAATGGATATGGAGCTCCCCTGTTCCCCTCAATTGACCGGTGGTCATTGGTGATGAATGCTTTTTGTAAAGAAGCTGTTGAGGATAAGAAAATAACATTGATGACGAAAGGAATTCAGAGACGGGACTTTGTTACCATTAACGATATAATTCAAGCTGTTTCGCTTGTTGTGAACATACCCTCCAGTAACTTCGACGACATTGTTTTTAATGTGGGTGGGGAAAACGCTCTTTCCATTGTTGAAATTGCACACATTATTGCCTCTGAATATAAAGACCTCTATGGCGAGGAAATAAAAGTACAATTTGCTCCAAATTTAAAGGAAGTCACACAGAACATCAATTTTTCCTTATCTATTGAAAAAATCAAATCCTTGGGGTATTCACCAAATGGGAATATTCATGATGAAATTCAGCGAACTTTACAGTTTTGTATGGCAAATTGGGGAGAAAAACGATGAAAGTCCTGATCATTGGTGCTGGTGTTGCCGGGCTTACTGCTGCACATGAATTATCTTTAAAGGGTCATGAAGTAACCGTTCTGGAAAAAGAGAATGAGATTGGCGGGTTAGCAAAAACATACCGATACGATCAGTTCATTTTCGATAGTGGTCCGCACCGGTTTTTCACCACCGATCAAAATGTTACGTCATTCATCAAAGATATTTTAGGTGATGATCTTATCATTATCCCCAAAAGAAGCGGAGTAATGCTTTTGGGAAAATATTATGACTGGCCATTAACCATTAAAACCGTACTCAAATTTCCCATCAACATTATGGTTTCAATATTCCTTGATATAATTTTCAGAAAAAAATACCAAGGTCCGAGTTTCAAAGCATATATTCTCAATAAATATGGCCAGACATTATATGATCTGGATTTTGGCCCTTATACGGAAAAATTTACAAAAATTCCCAATGAATGCATGCATTCTGACTGGGCTGAAGCCGGTGTGAACCAGGCAGTAATTGATAAAAAAATCAAAATGGATACCACTCTAAAGATAATTACGTCACTTTTCAAAAAGAAAGAGACATTACCGTTAATTTATCCCCCGGCCGGTATTGCAAAATTTAATGAAAAACTTGCAGCAAAAATCAAATTTAATGGTGGGAAAATTCTCACCGGCCAGAATATTACCGGTTTGGTATGTTCAGATAACAAAATTGAGGAAATCGTTTGCGGAAACACAAAATATACGGCCGATCAAATCATCTGGACTGCACCGATCACTGAACTATTCAAATTGCAGTCATTACCGGTTCCGGATTTAAAATATGTTGCAATCGTATTATTCAATATTGAAGTCAATGAAAAACCGAATGTCGATTATCAGTGGTGTTATTATATCGATAAAAATGTAGTCTTCAATAGATGCTATATCCCGGTTCTATGGAGTAAGACCCAGGCACCGGAAAATAAACATGGCGTATGTCTTGAAGTAACCTGCATGGAAGGTGATCCGGTTTGGCAAAATCCGGAATCTTTGTTAGAGACCGTAAAACAAAATCTTATTGATGTCGGTTTGGTAAAGGAGAGAAAATCAATTATCGGGGTTCATATCGAAAAGATAAAGGATGCATACCCGATATATGAAATTCAATACCGAGATGAACTCGAGAAATCCAAAGCAACCGTTTCCAAATTTGAAAATCTGATATTAGCCGGACGGTGCGGGTTATTCTGGTATAATAATATGGACCATTCAATTGGTCAGGCATTGGAAATAAGTCAAAAATTGGATGGTGAGAGTTAACTCATGGTTTCCCTCAATTGTGTTATGACTCGGGGAGTTGATTTTTTAAGGCACACGAATTTTAAATTTGAACTCTGGCAAATTTTATTAAGTTTGTCGATAACAGCGGGATGTTCTGCCGCTCTGTTGTATCAGGTTATTTCGTCAGGCTTTCTTTCACTTCATAACTTTAATGATCGCACGATCGGAATTGTTATTTTTGCAGCAATAGATGCATCTCACCGGACTATATTATACGTGGGAATATGGATATTTGCATTTATCCTGTTTTGCGTACTACTTTTGATTTTGGTATTTATCAATGAAAAATATCTAAAACAGACCCCTTTCGAATTAGAGAAAAGTCTGTTTTTTTATCTATCCCTTTTCTCCGTTGTTACCTTTTTTTTATATGCGGTAAGCCAACAAGAGGTTTTCATCTCAATATATAAGATCACTTTCCTGATATTATGCCTTGTTGGATGTTTAGTTGTATCGAAGCTATATGCAGTCCGACAAAAAAATAATCAGTTCTTAGACATTTTTTCCACACCGGGTAATATTACTCTGAGTTTTGTGATACCTTACGTGTGTATATTTTGTTATTGGATCTTTTTCGATCAGACATTTTCATATTCTGATATATATCTTCTTTTTTATGCACTACTCTGGGTTGTTTTTATTGGTGGTTATTATGCCGCAAATAAATATCTTGAACGAAAAAAAGTGACCTACCGTCTTCTGGAAAATTCGCTAATCCCATCGGTAATCCCACTATTATTTATTCCTTTGAGTGTCCCGCTTTCCAATGAATTGCAATATACGTTATCTGGGAGTTATCAGATATTACCTAGCACTCTTGCAAAACTTATTGCAATAGTACTAATAGCGATATCGATCTGTATTTTCTGTTATTCCCTGAAACGACACAATGAATCACTTGACGGATCATTGTATGTAAATTATATTTATTTCCCACTTATTTTGATTTCAGCAGGATTATTCCAAAATTATCATCATTTTTTAAACTTGGGAACATTTGATATATTTCATCACGGGGAATTGTTGATTTCACCCCAACAACTTTTTGTATTCCATAATTTACCATTCGTACACATTTTTCCCACCCATGGTCTTCTTGAGATGTCCTATCAGGTACTTTATATCCTTGTGAATGGGTATACCCCCCTCCAGCCACTTGTCTGGAACTGGATCCCGGTCCTGATCGGGATGGCGATATTGTATTTTGTATTATCAAAGCTGACTACGCCTTTATTTGCATTCCTGCTTTGTTTGCTCCTGCCGGTTTTCAGCATTATAAGTGCAGGTGAGCTGTATCTTTTCTGTCTGTTCCCTGTATTTACTCTCTGCTGGCTCATAAAAAAGCCCGATTTCTTAAGGTTTAGTGTGCATTGGACCGTGATCTTGTTTTTGTTTTTGTGGAGACTTGATTTTGGTGCAGCAGCTTTTGTTGGAACCTGCTTTATTTTAGCGGTACTATTTGTTAAAGAAATTTTGTATGCGCCAAATATTCCTTGGACAAATTTTAAAATGATCGTTAAATCTTTTTTTTGTGTTTGTAGCATTGCATTCATCTGTTATTGCATTTTATTGTTTATTTCCCATCAAAATATTTTGAATACAATATTGGCGAATATTCAAATATGTTTATATCAAGCTCCAGTTCAAGCATATTCCACTTTTTTTAACAGTCTATCTTTTAGTGTTATCCTTGAATATGTGATCTTTCCGGTTATAGCGTTAATATTTGTCATTTCCTTTGTGTTCGATCAACTTGTACGTAATCAAGACCGCAACGAAACTCGACTGATTCTAACATTTTTAGCAGTTACCACATTAGCTCTATCTATTCGAACCGTTCAACGCCACTCAATGTTGGAAGGATTTAATGCAATATTATATCCTTTGTTGCTGATACTGCTACCCTTGAATTTCGAAATTAGAAGAAAACAAATCCAGCAAATTGCGATTGTATTTTTATTTTTAATTTACGTTATTGTAGTTCCTTCCTTCGCAATAATATTCCCGAGTGAAAATACCCGATTTTTTGAATATCACAACTGGACAAATAAAGAGAACCGGATTATTGGGGATCAAAGTTCATATAAAAACCTGAACTCATTTATGGTAAATACACTTCCACCCAATGATACATTTTATGATTTTTCAAATGCACCTCTTATTGACGTATTCACCAATAAAGAGTTCATTCCCTATCTGATTCCCAACATTTATCAATCATCTGAAATAAATCAAAAAAATACATTAGAGAAATTGGAGAATAAATATGAACAGAAACGCATTCCCCTCGTTCTTTTTAAACAAGGAAACGGGTGGGATTACGTGGATAATGTCCCCAATGAAATCAGGAGTTACCGGATTGCAGAATTTGTTTATCTGCATTACAAGCCCGTTGGATACATTGATGGCCGGTATCAGATATGGATTGCAGATAACTCAAATAACCTCTCCATTCAACAATTAATGCAACAGCCAGGGTTCACACCTTCAACAACAATTTCCCAAAATTTTGATCTCCAGCAATTACCATACATCTGGGGAACATATGATCCACTCATGGCTGTTTCAAAAACGGCAATCCTAGAAAATGTGACAAATACTCCAGTTTCCCTTAAAAGTGATCAGAGATTTTCTTTCCCGATAAATCCGGAATTTGATAAGTCGACCGGAAATTATCTTTATTTACAATTAAATGGAACCGAACCATCCGTGATAACCGTAACATATGGCGAAAATAATACAAACAGTTTTTCATTTTCAACAGAACATACATCAAAATATGAAAACTATTTGGTACGGGTCAGCACACAATGGGAATGGATGAATGCAAGCGTTGATAAAATCTCAATAACTTCCAGCAATGATACCGAATTGAATGCGATGAATATCCGAAAGGGGGATTAAGTAAATTTTAGGAAATGTACACGAAGGGCTGTGAAAATGGTGATGTCCTGCACCTAACTAAGAATCGTACCGTGGTGACGAGCCAAGATCAAGTCCCCCGGAGCCGTATGAGTGAGTAAATATTATTCAACAAATACGTCATTATTGGTCGTTTGAATGGGATTATACCCTAAAAAATTTAGATCCTCTGTTGCAGGGAATCCGGGATATCCCCTGCTCACATCCCGATCCCGGTAATCATGGTGATGATGTACCTGAACGGGGCGTAGGCCGCGATATCGTTTTCGATCTCCGTGGTCTCCATGATTCGACTTTTTCTAGAAAAACTGGATTAGGTTTAAATTTTACTGAATGAAGGTGGGAGAACGTCTGAACAAGGATTTGTGTGTGGGGATTTTTATTCCGCCACTTTTGGGGAAAATTATCCTGCCATTGACAATGGCTCCGATTGCCTGTTTTAGATTCCGAGAAACCCCGTAAAACGCCCGGATTTGGTTGTGATCTGGAAGTCCTCTATACAAGGTTTATTCGTGAAAATACCCTTGAATCTCTCTCAGATTTACCCCCAAGATCCGGGTGAGTTTTCGGTTTGGCCATATTGGGGTCGGTTGAGGGGAGACCTACCAAGGAAATGGCCTTGGCGGCTTTTTAATGCGGGGTCGGAAACGGGCGGTTTTTTGGGGTTTGTTTAGCTGGGAAATGGGGGTTCGGGGGCGGATTTCTACGACGGAGGAAGGAGTTCTTGGAACTGGGATGGGTTTTCAGGGATGGATAACCCAGAGGACCGTGACAGTGCCGATGTCTTGTCTTCGGAGCCAGATGGTTTTACACTGCCACATGTTATTGACACAATGTTGCTGGAACCGTTTGCCTAATGGCCGGAGTTTTGATTTAACGCAACTGCGGGGAAACTCGCACGGTTCGTTCCTGAAAGGGAGGGACGAGGTAACTCGTTCCTCTTATTCGACTTCATCCGGGCAGTACTTCGAAAAGTCTCCCGGAAATATAGCATTATTGAGACGCCATCAAATATCTTTTAAGGGTTGCCCCTAAATAAAAAAACATGTTGTTTGATCCAGAATTGTATCTCCTTTTAAATCCCGATGTAAAGCGAGCGGGTATTGACCCTTACGAACACTACAAATTATATGGTAAATGTGAGTGCAGACAGATTTCTCCAGCTGGAAATAAGCCGAAAGATTGGACCTACAAACGAATCCTAGATCCTGAATTTTTTAATCATTTTATTTGGTGTACGGATATATGTGAAAAATGGATTGGATCATCAAAGAGAATTCTGGATTTTGGTTGTGGTATGGATATTACAGGATTAGGTTTATCTTTACGGTACAATCACGAAATTGTTGGTGTGGATATTTCACCAATGATAAATTACTTGCCTTTAATCGCCAAACAACAGATAGGACTTGAATATTTGCCTAATAATATTTCATTACATCAAATTCAAGAGGGTTTAAATCTCCAAGATTTTGGCCTTTTCGATGCTATCATTGCATGGTCTGTTTTTGAGCACGTAGACCTGCAATATATGTCTCAAATCATCCGAAATTTTAAAGAGATATTGAAACCTGGCGGAGTGATATTTATCCAAATAGAACCCATGTGGCTTTCTCCATTCGGTTCGCATCTTCAATTATTCTTGAAAGAACCATGGGCTCACTTAGTCCATGATCGAGATACGATTAGATCTATGGTTCATTCAGCTGCGGAACCTCAAAATTTCCAACTTTCATTAGGAAATACTCAGACATGGGATCAAGCAAAAACCTCACAACTAATGGAGTTCGATAAATTAAATCGCATTAAAATTGATGACATTATTACGATGTTTTCCGAAGCAGGGTTTAAACTGATTCGAGAGGAAAGAAACCAAATAAAAATAGATCCCCCATACTCTCTTAAGAATAAATATTCAGATGAGGACTTAAAAACAAATGAAGTTCGATTACTATTCACCTGTTATACGTAAGGGTACAAACTCAAAAAAAATTCAATTTGAATGATAATGAAATTTATGCATCGTAATGTAATAATTCTATCAGTCCAAATTTTCAGTAAGAAAATGGAACAATGAATAACAAAGATCTCAATGTAATTTTTTTAGAAAAATAATTATCCTTTTTAGAGTATAACCAATCCCATTATCCTGTAAACATTTAATAAAGCGGTGGTGAAGAGGCAAAGTATTAGTAAATGGGTTGAATAAATTTGATTGAGAATAACAATCCTCTTTTTGGAATTGATCAACCGGCTTTTCAAACTGTATTGAATCAAATATTTCATTGGGGGACAGTGGAAAACCACTGTAATGAATGCTTCCTATATCAGAAATATTATCATAAATAGTCATGTAATCTCGTGCAAATTGTTTCATTTCATTTAATTTTATATGGGATACAGACTCAAGTTTTTTATAATAATCATTTGGGGAGTTAATTATTTCCAAAATTTTATTTTCTGCTTGGATTATATTATTGACCTCCATTGTCCAACCACCTGATGTTGTTTCTATCCTAATTTTTGGAACTCCGACATTCGAGGTTAATACTGGAAGTCCTACCGCCCATGCTTCAGAAATTGTATATCCATAAGTTTCGCAAAGTGATGGATTAATAATCAGATCGACATCTTTCAAAGCAAACGATAAATCTACATAATCTTTAAATTTACCATACACATGTACATTATAATCGGGATAATATCCGGGCGTTTGGTGAATTTCAGATGTGCCCACAATCTTCCATTTGACTTTATTTGCTAATCTTTTTGAACGACTTAATGAATAAAACAAATTCATCCCTTTATGAGAAGAATCAAGAACACCGATATATGCAATACAAATTGGATCATGTAACTCTCGGATTGAACGATTTTTTGATATATTAATTAATTCAGATACATGACCCGGCTCTATTACCACAAGTCTCTCATCTTGAATATTATATACTTTTCTTAATATTGAAAACACCTCATTGTTGTTTGCAACAAACTTGGATACTGTTTTTAGTGACGTTTCAAAGTTATATCTCCATCGATCAATAAATCCGGATGACTTTCTTAGCATAACTTCTGTACAAATATTACATCTTTCAATATCATTTAATTCGTTGCAATAAGTACCTTTATTATTTACAAGATAAATTGAGGGACACGCGATATAATAATCATGAATTGTCATGATCAAAGGGATATTGTCTTCTTTGGAAATCTCAAAAATATCCAGTGTGTGCCCACAAAGGTGATGTACATGGATAAGATTGATATTGAAAGTTGAGATTATGCGTTTTAAAAGATTCTTATAATCAGGATCATGAAATACAGAAATATCTATGCATTTTGGAATAGTAAATGTGTAATTTATTTTTTGATTGTTGTTAATTTCTTCAAGATCTAGGCGATTTCCTGAAATCTGCAAAACATAGAAAATATATTTTTTCTTCAAAGCATCAATCATTTCCATTGTATATTTTGCAGTTCCACCACCGAAACTATGGAGAATTATCAAAACGCGTTTGTCTTTTTTTGAACAATCCCAAGTCATCGCACGAGTTTTTATATTTATATGAATATCATTTAACGGATTAGATAAACAGAATTGGGATACCGAAGACAAATAATCCGGATATCTTTCTGATACTAGCTTAAGATTTTGATCATAAAGTTCTTTTTTCGTTAATGAAAATGATGATGACCCATGGTGATAAATAAAGGTATTATCACACAAAGCATTAATATACCCATATTTTATCGCTCTTCGAGAGAAATCATTTTCTTCTGAGTATCCTCTCCCGAACGTTTCTTCATCAAATAATCCAATTTGATTTAGGGCGGTTCTTTTAATAAACATACAAAAACCGACTGCCGTAGGTATCTCTATAAAATTACCGAATGAGATTTTTTCAATCATGTCAGCAAAATCGTCAATGGTAAATCCTTCTGGGATTTCATTTTCTTTCAAAAAATCCGGTACTGAACAAATTGTGCCATTATTTGTGAGAGGTGTAACCGTAGCAATTTTTTGATTTTTATAAGCATAATTCTTGAGTTTTTGAGACCAGTTCGCTGTAACAATTGTATCACTATTTAGAAGAATTACATCATGGTTTGAATATTTCATTCCAATATTGACTGTTTTAACGAAACCTAAATTCTTTTCATTCGTTAGAACTTTTAAGAAGTTATTTTCAAATAATTTTAATTGAGATACTAACTTAGTTACTTGCTCATCTGTACTCTGATCATTTATCAAGATAATTCGATAACCCTCATTGTATTGTAATAAACTATACAGACATTTTAATAGATCCTGATATGCATTATATATGGGGACAATCACATCAATATCAGTTTTTTTCTGAATATTTTTGGATGATTGAAGGAAATTGAAAATTTTTCGGCTATAAGTACCTTTTTCTATAATATAGATATATTCGTGAACACCATTAATTTCGCTCTCCTTAAACTCAACAATTTTAAATAAACCCGGGTTGTTTGAATCCATCCAGTGAAAAAATTCTTTTATAGAATTTTGATTAAAAGTATGGTAATGAATAGAATAATCTCTTAAATAATTCTCTTGCGCAATCTGTTGTATTTTATGCGGATCTTCCAACTTATTCCAATATTTTGCACATTCTAGGAAATGATTAAAATCTGCATCAGGATTAGTTGTGAGTGAATCATTATACAAATGAGTTATATCCGTTACCGGTCGGCCATTATCCAAAGAATTATTTACATCAGGTACTGATAAATATAAAATTCCACCTGGTTTCAATATTCGCAACCAATTAACAACAGCGCCTAGTGGATTACGCATATGCTCCAGAACATGATTAACTATACAAAAATCAAAGGTATCATCTTCAATTTTGATAAGGTTTTGAGCATCGTCTATTATATCAGGATCTTTTATAGTTGTGTTCGCAATTTCAGGATAATGGGTCAATATTGTTTTAATATCAAAACGATCGACATAATTCACACGAACATTGGGGGGTACCTCCAATGGTTGATGTAGTGCACCAATTTCTATTCCCACTCCACGGATATATTTAAAGGCTAATTCTTTTCGCAGGGCACTTGTTGACATAACTCCTCTCCAAAACTGTTACAATTAGTCAGGGATTATAAATTAAATATGAATGGAGATAAAACTCCATATTTTTTGTGAAATATTTTCGACTTTTAAAATTTGAATAATACTGAGAAATTCTATTATAATTTGGGAGATTACCTAAACTAAATGGTGTGTACAAATTTGAACAACCTGCTCTTTCTGAAAATTCTGATATTTGTATTTGTAACTCATCAAAATCTAAATTGTTAGTTTGTTGATTTAAAAAATCAGTAATGAGATTTCTTTTTACACAAAATACCGGGCCACATGGTCTTTCAATATTGCAAATAATATTGGAAAATACAAGTGATCCGGTACCTACAATCCCGACATTGAAATGACTATAATGTTCGATTAATGACTGGATCCATTCAGGATTTGCCATAAAACTTTCATCGAAATTGCCCATATCGTTTATAATGATTAAATAATCAAAATTTTCAGTTTCACAAATATCCTTTAAGTAAACAAATGGGTTTTTATTAAATACTTGAACGAATGGATAAATTAATTCATCTTTGTATTTTTTGGGAACAAATAGTTTACTAATGGGATATGTTGTTATCTGAAGAAGGGAGTTAAGTTTTTGAGTGAACGTTTCATTTTTCTCGCTAGCGTTCGTGATTATGATACTAATATTTTTATCCTGCGGGCTTTCCTTTTTCACGCGATAACTTCCCGGCTCCAACTCATCTACCGTCCCTATTATATTATTTCTGACGAGGTACTCTTGAAGCGCCAATTTCCCTGCAGTGTATGCATAAGGTTTAGCTGAACTACTATGTGCACTTGATTCATGGATCATTCGCCAATGGTAGAGTATTTTATCAATATGTGCAATATTCTGGGGATTTGTTCGTTCAACGACTCTTAAAATCAAATCAAAATCCTGAGCTCCCTCAAAACCACATCGAAGACCCCCTACACAATCAATCAGTGATTTGCGGCATACAAATAAATGAAATGGATAGTTTGTTGACAGAAGTGCCGGTAATGAGAAGTCGAATTTAAAAAATGGATCAGTCCGTCTTCCATATTCGTCAATTTTGTCATTATCCGAATAAATGATGTCGTATTTTTTATCAAAATTTAATAATTTTATAATCTCATAGAGACATATTGAAGGTAATTCATCATCATGATCCAAAAAACATACAAACGTACCTTCTGCGAGTTTTAAAGCTTCATTAGTGTTTCCGGCAATACCAGCATTTTCTTTTAAAAAAATCGTTTTTATTCGTTTGTCCGTCTTTGAATACTTCTGAAGAATTTTCTTTATATTAGGATTAGTTGAATGCCCATCTGCAATACAGAGTTCCCAATTATCATATGATTGATTAATAACCGATTGAATCGCAAAATGCAGCCATCGTTCACCAGTGTTCCAAACCGGCATTATAATGCTAATTTTTGGAGTATATGGGAATGGATTTTCGTGAATGTATTTTATATTTATTGGGGTTTCATGTGTTTTTATCCAGGCATCATATTTTGAGGATTTGCTAACAAGGGATAGTGTTGACCTTTGAAACAGTTTTGTCAATTTATTTTTAAATGTCTGGATGATTTGCATTGTAAATTACCCCAAAATTCATTGATGCATTTTATCTATACATTTGTTAATTTTTATAACTGCTTTGATTAATCGGGAACTGGTAAGTTTATCCATTTCTGAAGAAAGTAGTTTGATCTGAGTATCTCTCACATCACGTTGAGCCGTCATGGCCTCATAATGAAGACGTAATTCTTCAAGTTCGGAACCCAGTTGTTTGATTTGAGTATCTTTCACATCACGTTGAGCCGTCATGGCCTCATAATGAAGAC
>Ga0153915_10000796_pt1 | contig 29108 bp, 22 predicted proteins | sample Opewatmetagenome_2_FD_107003 | JGI IMG/M metagenome (GOLD analysis project Ga0153915, IMG submission 107003) | Freshwater wetland microbial communities from Ohio, USA - Open water 3 Core 3 Depth 3 metaG | ecosystem: Environmental > Aquatic > Freshwater > Wetlands | place: USA: Ohio, Lake Erie...
GCCCCGGCCGATAAGCTTGTTGACCGCGAACGGGTCATTGAGATTCACGTCAGTATTGGCGCAGAAGGCGCATCCTGACCAGACCAGTGCCAGTAATATGACGGCCAGTGATTTTGACGGGCTGAACATGAAATTGTCTCCTAATAGTGATTAATAGAATGTGGAATACAGTTTCAACCAAAGCGGGCGATGGGATTCGAACCCACGGCATTCGGCTTGGGAAGCCGACATTCTACCACTGAATTACGCCCGCGAACCCAGCGGAGTTACATTATACCGTTTGCAAAGGTGTTTTCCAGTGAGAAGTTGATTGTATCTTGCGGATAGCGTAGAATCCCTGTGGTTTTGGTAATCAAGGAAATAAGGGCGTACAGATGGCCAAAGAGGTCCGGCTGCCGAAGTTCGGCGATACAATGGAAGAAGGAACGATTGTTGACTGCAAAGTCAGCGTCGGCGACCACGTCAAAAGCGGGGACGTGCTTTTTGATGTTGAGACCGACAAGGCGACCCTGGAGATTGAATCGCCTGCGGATGGCTATGTTAAGCAGATAATGGCCGAGGTGGGCGGCAGTTACCGCATAGAAACGCCCCTGTTGATACTGGGCGAAAAAGATGAGCAGGTAAGCGACGAATTTTTGCGGTCACTTGCAGCATCGACCCCTGCGACGCCGACAATAGCGAAATCTCGCCCGGCAAAGCGCGACAAAATCAATGATTTGCCGATGCCGATACCGATCCTGCCGCAGGATTTGAAACTTGGCCAGACGATGCCAGTCAGCAAATTGCAGAAAATCACCTCCGAGAAGATGCTGCGGTCAAAGCAGGAAATACCCTGTTTTTATCTTAACGTCAGGGCGGATGTCACCGGCCTCGTCGCACACCGGGCCAAACTCAACAGGACAAGCGAAACAGAAATCGCGTACAACGACTTTATTATCAAGGCAATCGCGATTGGTCTGGAAAAGTTCCCCATAATGACGGGCCAAATTGACGGCGACGATATAAAGTTAGCCAAAGCGATTGGTGTTGGGCTGGCGATTTCGACGCCTGAAGGACTGATTGCTCCAATAGTCAAAGACCCGGACAAGAAGACGGTCGCTGAGATAGCGAGTTACAGCAAGCAGCTTGTTGAAAGGGCAAAGAATAACCAGCTTACCCTCGTTGACCTCGAAGGCGGCTGCATAACGGTCAGCAACCTCGGCGCATTCGGGGTCGATTCGTTTATCCCGATTGTCGTGCCGGGCCAGTGCTCGATACTCGGAATAGGCAAAATCGCCGATGTCTGCGTGCCGACGGACGATAGCCCTGATACACTGAGTGTTCGCAGAGTTATGAATATGACGTTGTCGGTTGACCACAAGGTCGCCAACGGCGGCTATGCGGCGCAATTCCTCGATTTTGTCAAAAAGACCCTCGAAGACCCCGCCAACTTAAAATAAATAGCCGTTCCGTACTTGATGCTCGATGACGGATATTATCGAGGCCCTGACACGAAAATACAGGTGCGGCACCAAAACCCCGGTTACCATAGTTATAGGGCCTGTGGAAAATACCTGAAACAAATTAATACCGGCAATTCCTGAAAAACGACTTCGTAAAACCGCAATGTTAATATAGGAATAAACCAGGGCTGTTGGGTTAGTTAGCGGTTATTGGGTTGATAACAGCTATTTTAGACAACAAGGCATACCACAATCCCGGATTTATCCATCGAGAGCAGGTATATAAGGCAGGCGGCAGGGCTAAACAGGATTGGTCTGGCCGCCGAAACATTCTGCATCGTGGATATATTTAATATCGGTTTTATCAACGTATGGGGGTTTGGAAAAGTCGGACCGGTTGCGCCGAGTTACTACGCGGGAGTCAACGGGTAATTTGGTGGTTTCTCGGAATGCCTCTCTTTCAGGGGGGTAATTTGGATAATTTAACAGCAGGAGATGCATTATGCCTGAAAAAAGGGTTCTTATTGTCGATGACAATGCGGATTTGGTGCGTATTATGAGCGCCCACCTGGAGGGGCACGGATACAGCGTCGTTTCGGCCTCGGACGTGGCCGAAGCCGTCAAGGCAGTTCAAAAGGAGAAGCCCGACCTGATAATTCTGGACGTTGTTATGCCGGGAGGGGACGGGCTGAGCATTTTGAAGCGACTGAATGCCTTGAATCCCAGAAATATGATACCCGTTATCATGGTGACCGGGATGGAGCCAGGAACGAAAGCAGAGGCGTTCGCAAACGGGGCGGTGGACTTCTATCTCAAGCCGGTGAATATGGACATTTTGCTGGAGTGCATCCGTGAACATATCGGTCAGCCGGTTGGAGCGGACCTGGATTGGTAATTGCCCGCCCCCGTAAGCAGAGGCGAGATGCCGGCTTTTCGGGAGGCGATGTTAGCTGGATAACCTGTAGCAGGAGATATGATTATGAGTGAAAAGAAGATTCTTATTGTCGATGACGACAGAGATTTCACGTACGTTATGAGTGAATATCTCAAAGCGCACGGGTACAACATCGTCAGGGCCGAGGATGCTGTCCTGGCTGTAATGGTAGCTCAAAAGGAAAGGCCGAATCTTATTATTCTCGATATTAGTATGCCTGCCGGCGACGGTTTTACTGTTATGGAACGGCTGGCCAAGTGCGACCTCACCTCGCAGATACCTATCATAGTGGTTACAGGAAAATTGTTGTCGGGCAGGCAGCGGGCAATAGCGGAAGGAGCAGTGGCTTTCTTTACAAAACCGGTTGATTTCGACCAGTTGCTGACCCTTATCGGTAATTTGTCGGGCCGGCCAGTTGGAGCGAACCTGGGCTGATAATTGCCTGCCCTGGTAAGAATTTCAGGGGGTGATGTTAGTTGGATAACCTATAGCAGGGGATATGATTATGAGTGAAAAGAAAATTCTTATTGTCGATGACGAGAGGGATTTCGTGTACGTTTTGAACGCCCACCTGAAAGCGCACGGATACAACACCGTTGTGGCTTCGGATGCGGTCGGAGCCATCACGGCAGCTCAGAAGGAGAGACCGGATTTTATTATTCTCGATATTAGTATGCCTGCCGGCGACGGTTTTACTGTTCTGGAACGGCTGGCCAAGTCCGACCACACCGCGCTCATACCCGTCGTAGTGGTTACCGGATTAGCACCGTCGGGCAAGCAGCGGGCGATGGCAAAGGGGGCGTTGGCCTTTTTTACAAAGCCGGTCGATTTCGACCAATTGCTGACTTTTATCGGTGATTTGCTGGGCCAGCCGGTTGGCGCCGGCGAGCAGGGGCCAAAAGAACCGGTACATTCGCTGCCGGAGAGTTACAACCTGAACGAATGAGGCGGAGACGATGTTCGTTTTACATGGTGCGGGTCGCATAACATAGAAACGGAGTCACAGGAACATGATTTTTGTGAGAAAGACATATTAAACCGTATGCAAAATCACGAGTTGTTGGCAAAAAAGGTGCTCATCGTCGATGACGAGCCGGAGATGGTTGAGATAATAGCAAGGTATCTGACATTTTGCGGCTATAAAGCGGTGACGGCGCAGGACGGAAAAGAGGGACTTGCTAAAGCAGCTGCGGAATATCCGGACATTATACTTTTAGATACAGAGATGCCTGTTATGAACGGCTGGGAGATGCTTGAAGAACTGAGTAAACAGCCATGGGCAAGACATATCCCGGTAATAATGGTAACTGGGCGCTACGAAAAATATGATATTGACACGGCCTGCAGGTATAACATAGCGGAGTACATAGCGAAACCGTTCGACCCATTTCTTTTGCTTGAAAAGATTAACGATATCTTCGCGTCAAACCGCAGGCAAAAGACCAAAACAGGGAATGCCTGATTGACTGAAAACCGGGCTAAGGAGTTGTCCGATGAATTGTTCACAACAAAATGCAAAGCCGAAGATACTTATTGTAGATGATGATGCCGACTTTTGTGCCATAACAGCACTTGGGTTAAAAGAACTTGGGTATGACGTTGTTACTGCTTTGAGCGCCTGCGACGCTTTAGACATAATGCGAACGAACAAACCGGACCTGGTTTTGATGGACATTGCGCTCGAGGAACAGTTCGATGGCATCCAGGTTGCTGAGCAGATACGCTCGGACTTCGGCACAGCCGTCGTTTACCTGACCGGGCACACAGATAATTTCATCGTGCGGCATGCCAAAACCACAGAGCCATTTGGCTATGTCGTGAAGCCCGTGGAATTGGTGGAATTAAAGGCCGCCATTGAGGTGGCGCTTCACAATTCCCGAGCTGAAAGCGAGTTGAAAAACCTGAACAGGAGGTTAGAAGAGGCCAACCGAAAGTTGCGTGATTTCGCGCATGTTGTTTCGCACGACTTGAAGGCCCCGTTACGTGGAATCAGACGCCTCACAGAGTGGATAGCCGCGGATTGCGCCAACGTACTCACGCCGGACGGAAGGAAGCACGTCCAGCAAATTGCGGAGAGAGTGGACCGGATGTATTCCTTTATAGACAAGACACTCGAATATTCGAGCGTCGAAGACAAAGACGAAGATAAGAATATTGTCGATTTAGGCGAGCTGGTCAATAGTGTCATAGAAACAATCGACGTGCCGGAGAACGTTACTATTACTATTGAAAATCAGTTACCTGCTTATGAATGCAACGAAACTCGCATAGCCCAGGTATTCCAGAATATTTTGGGCAATGCCGTCAAATACATAGACAAACCGCAGGGCCAGATAAAAATAGGTTGCGTCGAAGAAGGGGCCTTTTGGAAGTTCAGCGTGAATGATAACGGCCCGGGGATTGAAAAGAAGTACTTTGATAAGGTCTTTGAGTTGTTTAAGACATTAGTGCCGCCCGATAAAGGCGGGGGGACAGGGATTGGCCTTGCGACGGTGAAAAAGATTGTCGAGATGTATGGCGGCAGCGTCTGGCTCGAGTCGGAGCCGGGCAAGGGCAGCACGTTCTTTTTCTCCTTGCCTAAGCGTGAGACAACGAGTGAAAACGAAAAAAGCGAGGCCATGGCTACTGCGATAAAACAAGCAGGGAAAAGCAATGACATATAAAGAACAAAACAAATCCAATCAATGGCCTATTATCGGTCTGGTCTTTACGACTCTTGTAATATTTGTTATGAGCACTTATTGTTTTTCAACCGGATGGTTTATTGTCCACCAAAATCTCTTTTACATCCCCATCGTTATCAGTTGTATGTCTTTTGGCAGGAAAGGGTTCGTTTTTTCCGTATTTATTGCAGGCGCATATCTTTCCCTCACTTTATATTTTACAAAAGATTCTACTATCCTCTTGCAGGCGTTTACAAGGGTCCTTGTTTTTGTGATTATCGCGGGAATTATTACATTTTTGTCAATAAAACGAATACGTATGGAAGAGAAATTATTAAATATGTCAGCACAGTTAAAAAGCGTAATTAATTCGTCGTCCCAGGTTTCTATCATTGCTACAGACCTTTCCGGCAAAATTGTGACATTTAACAGCGGTGCCGAGCGCCTGCTCGGATATTCAGCGGAAGAGATGATGGATAAAACTCCTGTCTTTTATCATCTTGAATCAGAAATAACACAGAGAGGTAGAGAGCTGACTAAAGAGCTGGGTTATCCCGTTGAAGGATTTGAAGTGCTTACTGCATACGCCAAAAAAAGCGGGCATGAAACGCGCGAATGGACTTATGTAAGAAAAGATGGGAGCCATTTAATTGTCACTATCGCGGTGACGCCCGTTTGCAACGACGCCGGTGAGACAACAGGTTTTATGGGCGTTGCCACCGACGTTACGGAACGCAAAAAGGCGGAAGAGACGCTGCGGGATAGCGAGGATAAGTATCGAGGCCTGTTTGTATCGTCCCATGACGCTATTATGACCCTTGACCCGCCGTCGTGGAGATTCACATCCGGAAACCCTGCCGCAATAGAAATGTTCAAAGCGAAAAACGAGGCGGAATTTTTAAGCTATGACCCCTGGAAATTATCTCCGGAGTATCAGCCCGACAGGCGCCCCTCGGGCGAGAAGGCCAAAGAGATGATAGAGACCGCGATGCGCAAAGGTTCACATTTGTTCGACTGGACACACAAGCGTGCAAACGGCGAGGAGTTTTCGGCAAATGTGCTGTTATCGAGAATCGAGCAGCGGGGAAAGATATTTCTGCAAGCAATTGTCAGGGACATCACTGAGCAAAAGAAAGCGGAGGAGGAGCTTGAGGCGATGACCCTGGATTTACAGCGGAAGACGGAATTGCTTGAACTATCGAATAAAGAATTAGAGGCCTTTTCTTATTCCGTTTCTCATGACCTGCGTGCGCCGCTGCGGAGCATAGACGGATTCAGCAAAGCGATTCTGGAGGATTACAGCGACAAGCTGGACGAGCAGGGCAGGAATTATCTGGGCCGTGTGTGCGCGGCCTGTCAGCAGATGGCCCAGCTTATTGAAGATATGTTAACGCTCTCCCGAATAAACCGTTCCGAGATGCGTCATACGCAGGTTGATTTAAGCGCTTTAGCCAAAAGCATCGCAGATGAGTTTACGCAGAATGAGCCGCAGCGCAAGGTCAAATTTGTCATTGCTCCTTCCGCAATGGTAACTGGGGACAAACAATTACTTGGCATTATGCTGCATAATCTTATGGGGAACGCATGGAAATTTACCGGTAAACACCCTTCGGCAAGGATAGAATTCGGTATTACCAAAAAAGAAGAAACGCTCGTGTATTTTGTGGCTGATGACGGCGCAGGATTTGATATGAAATACGCGGATAAGCTGTTCTGCGCATTTCAGCGTCTGCATACCCCGGACGAGTTTGAAGGCACGGGCATTGGTCTGGCAATTGTCCAGCGGATTGTCAGTCGTCACATGGGGAAGGTCTGGGCTCAAGGCGAGGTGGAAAAGGGAGCCACATTTTATTTTACCCTGGTTTAACAGGAAGGATAAAAAATGCAGAAACAATTTTTGGTTCTGGTTGAAGACAGACCGGATGATATTGACCTGACTTTGCGAGCGTTTAAAAAGAACAATATCGCCAATGAAGTAGTGATTTTGCGCGATGGCGTCGAGGCGCTGGATTATTTTTCCGCGAGAGGAAAATACGCCGGCCGGGATTTAAACGAGCGGCCCGCGGTGATTTTATTAGATATAAAATTGCCCAAGGTTAACGGTTTGGAATTGCTTAAACACTTACGCGCCGATGAACGGACAAAATTAATACCGGTGGTAATCCTTACCTCTTCAAAGGAAGGAAAGGACGTGATAAGCAGCTATGAGCTGGGATGCAACAGCTATGTGCACAAGCCCATTTCCTTTGAAGAATTTTCCGAAGTGGTAAAGAATCTGGGGTTATACTGGCTGCTTTTGAACGAGCCGACTCCTTAATCAATGTAACGATTGGATTTTTTCCTGAGAAAGAAAGTTGCTGACAGGGGGTTTAATATGGGTAAGCCATTACGGGTTTTGGTTGTTGAAGATTCGGAAGACGATGCATTATTATTGATACGCGAGCTTCAGCAAGGAGGTTATGAACCTGTATTCGAATGTGTAGATACTGAAGAAACAATGATGTCGGCGATAGCAAATCAAACCTGGGATATAATTATTGCCGATTATGTCATGCCTCATTTTGGCGGCTTAGAGGCATTAAGATTATTACAAAAAAGCGGCAGGGACTTACCTTTTATTGTTGTATCAGGGAAAATTTCGGAAGAAATAGCCGTTGAGGCCATGAAAGCCGGTGCGCATGATTACATGTCAAAAAGCAACCTTAAGCGGTTCATTCCTGCTGTGGAACGGGAATTGGGCGAAGCAAAGAATCGCCGGCAACGTCGGCAGGCAGAGAAGGCATTGCAGGAGAGCGAAGAACGTTTAAGAGAAGCCCAGAAAATGGCGCATCTGGGCAATTGGGTATGGGATGTGAAAACAGGTAACGTCAAATGGTCGGAAGAAGTGTTCAGAATTTTTCATCTTGACCCGAAAGAATTCACTCCCAAAATCGATTCAATCCTCGAATTGTCCCCGTGGCCCGAGGACCACAATCACAACAAGGAATTGATTCAAAAGGCAACTAATAGCCATGAAATCGGAACGTATGAGCAGCGATTTCTCCGTCCTGACAAAAGCATTGGATATTACTACTCTACTTTCCAGGGCAAGTATGATGACGGAGGCAATCTTACAACCATTGTCGGGACTGTTCAGGACATCACCGAGCGAAAGAAAGCGCAGCAAATAATCGAAGATGCTCGTACATGTGCTGAAGACATCATAGCAACAATACGAGAACCTTTGATAGTGCTGGATGCCGGCCTGAAGGTAATCTCAGCCAGCCAGTCCTTTTATCAGACCTTTAAGGTTACCCCTGAGGAAACCAAAGGCCGGTTCATTTACAATTTGGGCAACGGGCAGTGGGACATTCCCAAACTGCGAGAACTCCTGGAGGAAATCCTTCCCCAAAGCAACACCTTTGACGACTACGAGATTGAGCACAACTTTGAGACCATCGGACCGAAAATGATGCTTTTCAGTGCCCGACGTCTTGACGCTATGGAGATGATACTCATTACCATTGAAGACATCACCGAGCGCAAGAAAATCGAAATAAAGCTTAAAGAAGCAAACGAGCAGCTAATAAAGTTCAATGATTTGAAAGATGAATTTGTCTCAATAGCGTCGCATGAGCTGCGCACGCCGCTGTCTATTATTTCCGGGGCCGTCAAGCTGCTCATCGACGAGATACCGGGAAAAATTGTCTCCGGGCAGAAAGAGATACTCGATATGGCGATGAGGAACCTCAATCGACTCGCGAGAATAGTTGACGCTTTGCTGAACATCTCCAAAATAGAATCCGGCAAAGCAGAGCTTTACAGGACTGATGCCGACATCTGCCGGCTCATAACGGAAACCGTCGGTGAATACAGCCAGCAGGCGGAAAAAAAGCACATCAATTTGTCCTGTCAGCTCCCTGGCCATCCGGTTATTCTGTACGCCGACGCCGACAGAATAAAAGAAGTTATAGCGAATCTTCTTTCTAACAGCATCAAGTTCACGCCGGAAGGCGGCTCCATAAACGTCTTCTGTGAAGACCGTAACGATGACGTCTTCATCTTCGTCAAAGACACAGGTCGCGGCGTCGCGAAGAACGATGTTTCCAGAATGTTTGAAAAGTTCACGCAGTTTAACAGAAAGGTCGGTCCCGGAGAGAAAGGCACCGGCCTGGGCCTGGCTATATGCAAGGGCCTCGTCAATCTGCACAATGGGAAAATATGGGCTGAGTCCGACACCGGCAGCGGAATGAAGATATCCTTCACCATACCGCATCTCAGCGTCGAAGATATCTTCACTGAAAGCGCCGATAACGCGGTCAAATCGTCGCTCAAAACCGGCGGCGGGGCCGCGGTTATTCTTATTTCGACAAAGCCCATTATCCAGATGGATTCTCCGCAGATGCAGACCATTCTCAAGGATATCTCCGGGGTTCTCGAACTGAACCTGCGGCGAAATGCCCTCAATACCGTCATACAGGGTACAAAAGAGGTTCTTGTGGTGCTCGGAAACTGCGACATCAACGGGGCCGCGACGGTATGCCAAAGGTTAACGCAGGCGATTGAAGACCATCTGGCAGATAAAGACCTTAGTTCCAAACTTGACCTGCTGACAGGGTATGCCGCGTATCCCGATGACGGCCAAACAGGTCAGTCACTTATCGAAAAGGCAAGAGAGGCGGTCGTTGCCTGCCTGCCGTCGAACAAAGCATAAGGTCGGATATGCTGAAAGGAGAAAAATGGCCGGTACAAAATTACTTGTGGTCGATGATGAGCCGGATGCGGTGCTGATACTTGCCAAGACACTGTCGGCAAGAGGGTATGAAGTGACCACGGCAGAAAGCGGTCTTCAGGCCATAAATCTGGCAAAGGCGGAAAAGCCGGACCTGATTCTGCTCGATATCCTGATGCCTGATATGGATGGCACGCAGGTGGCGGCGGCGCTGCGGGAAGACCCGACGACCCGGAATATCCCGGTGATATTCCTGACCTGCCTTATCACAAAGAAAACGCAGGAAATTGGGTTGCGATATCATGATGCCGGTCGATATATGTTCATGTCCAAGCCGTATGATTTAGACAATCTGCTGGCGGAAATCGACCGGCTTGTCGGCGTACAAGTGGGATAGTTGCCGCCGAGAACGGTAATCGCCATAGTTACCGGCATGTATCACGCCAATTATCAGCCCTGAAAATCGGCCCTTGTTTTTTTGACGGCATTATACCGCTGTCACCAATAGTGCGATAAGTTTAGACCTGTAATGCTGATAGCGGCGATTTTTATCGGCTCGTCCCATAAAAATATAAAGTTTTGCCGTGTCTTTGGCCGAAAAACCAGAGGGCGAATTGCCTTGTGATACTGATATTAGGGTTTGTGTCTTGTAAGCCCCCAACTTTATGTTGGGGGGTTAACCCCCAGGATAAACCTGGGGGCTAATCTGAAGAAATTTGCTTTGGATTCTGGGGAACCTATGAGGACGATAGCTATTGTCAATCAAAAGGGCGGCGTAGGCAAAACCACCGTATCGATTAACTTAGCCAGCGCGCTGGCGGAGCAGGACCACAAGACGTTGCTGGTTGATATGGACCCGCAATCGCATTGTGCGGTGGGGCTTGCGGTGCCGGAGGAACAAATCGAGCAGAGCATCTACGACGTGCTGATAAGTTTCAGCAGGGAAGAGCCGATGCGGGTTGGTGAAATCCTCTGGGAGGTAAGCGATAAACTTGAGCTTGCGCCGGCGAGTATCGACCTGTCGGCTTTTGAACAGCAAATGGCGGGCATGCCTGACCGCGAACTGTGTTTGAAAAAGGTGCTTGATGCGGTCAATGACCAATATGAGTACGTTATCATAGATTGTCCGCCGGCGGTCGGATTGCTGACGTTTAACGCGCTTCGGGCGGCGACCGATGTTATCGTGCCTGTCGAGACGGGCTATTTTTCTCTTCACGGCCTGAGCAAACAGCTTGAGACGCTGGCGATTCTCTGCCAGAGGTGCAATCAGAACGTCAACGTCAAGGTGCTGGCGAGTATGTATGACATCCGAACGAAAATGGCCCGCGAGATTCTCGGCGAGCTTCGCAAGCATTTCGGCGATAAGATGTTCAAGACGGTGGTGAATTTCAATACTAAGCTCAAAGAAGCGGCATCATTTGGCCAGCCAATCAGCGAATACGACCCCGCGAGCAAGGGGCATAATGACTTCCAGAACCTTGTAAAGGAAATGACGCATGGTCAGCCGGAACAGCAGCGCAGGCAGATTATCGAATCGTTGTCGGAGAAGCTGGATGCGATAAGCATTACGGCGGATGAGTTGCTGGAAAAGGCAAAACCGAAGTCGAAGGTTACTCCGCCGGATGCCGGACGTATAAAGGCGATAGAGCCGCCGAAACAAAAGACACAGCAACTGGAGCCGGTAGCCGTGCGGGCCGAGCCGAAGCCGGCTGCCGCGAAAGCCGAGGTTGAGCCGGTTGCCTTGCGGACTGAACCCCAGCAGCCAAAAGTTGTAACGACGGAGGCGAAGCTGAGCGATTACTATGGCGTCAACCAGGTCAACGACGCGGTGGCTTTCGTAACATTGTACCCGCGGGCCGAATCGGTACAGATTGCCGGCGACTTCAACGGCTGGCAGCCCACAAAACTGCCTATGGAAAAGGTGGGAGCAAACGGGGTCTGGCAGGCGTCGGCGAAGCTGTCGCCCGGCAAATATCGTTATCGGTTGGTTGTAGATGGACAGTGGCAGCAGGACCCCTATAACGAGATAACCGAGCTGAACCCGTTTGGCGGCTACAACTCAATAGTCGAGGTAAAATAACACCGCGCAACATTGCATTTCGCTGGTTTTAGGGATTCACGTCCGTGGCAGTATTTCACTGTCGAAAACCGGTCTTTGTTTTCCGCAGTTATTCCCGTCTTGCTGTTTGTTGCAAACCCGCTATACTGTTGCTCTGAAAGAATTCGGTTTATAATTCTGTTGGAGTGAAAAATCATGTCTAAGTCAGCAGCACTATTGGCCTTCGCTATCGTATCCTTATTGGCCGTAATTATGTTTGTATCGGTTTGCAGGGCGGCTGAGGAGTCGAGCGCGTTCAAAATGAACCAGCTTTTGGGCAGGGGCGTTAATATCGGCAATGCTTTCGATGCGCCAAGCGAGGGTGAATGGGGCGTTGTTATTCAGGAGGAATATTTTCAGATTATAAAGGACGCCGGCTTCAACTCCGTCCGGCTTCCCGTTCGCTGGTCGGCGCACGCATTGTCTGCCCCGCCATATACGATTAACCCGGAATTTATGAAACGGGTGGACTGGGCGGTTAACTGTGCCCTGTCGCGAAACCTGCCCATAATGCTCAACATCCACCACTATAGCGAGCTTTACGCCGACCCCGCCAAGGAGAAGGAAAGATTTCTCGCACTTTGGAAGCAAATCGCGGAACACTTCAAGGATAGCTCTGATATTCTTGTCTTTGAACTTTTGAATGAGCCGCAAAAGGAACTAACGGCCGACCCCTGGAATGAGCAACTGAAAGAGGCCCTTGCGGTTGTGCGGCAGTCCAATCCGAACAGGACTATTGTCATCGGCCCGGCGCACTATAACCAGATTCATTATCTTGCGCTGCTCGATATTCCCAAAGAAGACCGCAACATTATCGTTACCGTTCACGATTATTTCCCGCTGACGTTCACGCATCAGGGGGCGGACTGGCTGAACAGGGGGGACCCCAATGGCTGGCTGGGTACAAAATGGACAGGCACCGAGGACGAAGAGCAGGAAATAATCAGGGATTTGGATTTTGCTGCCGCCTGGGGCAAGAAAAACAACCGCCCGATTAACTTAGGCGAGTTTGGCGCATACGAAAAGGCGGATATGGATTCGCGCGCACGCTGGACAAAGTTTATGGCTGATGCCGCAATCGAACGTGGAATGAGCTTCCATTACTGGGAATTTTGCGCAAACGAATTCGGCTTATATGCCCAGAAGACCAAGGCATTCCGCAAGCCGTTGTTTGAAGCCGTTCTGCCGCCTAAGTAAAGTAAAAAGGGAAAAGGGGCCTGACCCCTTTTTATCTTTTTTATTTCAGCGGGATTGACTCAGAAATTATTTGCCAAATAAGGCGGATGGAAGCTGGAAAATACAGAAGTAGGCGAAGACGGCAAATGCGAGGGCAAGGCCGACCAGGAAAAACCAGTTTGGTTTCAAAATACGCGACGCTTCAGGTGATAACATTCGCGGCAGAATATAAAACAGGCCAATCGCAACGCAAATCGCCTGAAGAGGAGTTAAAAGTAAACCATCGCAGATTGCCCCGATTTTGACAAGCAAAACCGGCTGAAAACCCAGCGTGTAAATAATCACCATACTGGTGAAGAAAAACACCACGAGGAAAAACCTGTATCTGGTCTTCCAGGAAAATTTGTTCGCGACGGACGGGACGCATATTCTGCCGCAATCGGCAAGCAATCGAGGCCAGCCGGCGAGTTGGCCTATTTGTGTCGAGATAAGCGCAGCCGAGCCGGATAACAAAAATAAAAACGCGCCGAACTTGCCCCAGTTCGCACTGAAAATCTCAGATAGTGTAATAGCAACTTTTGCTCCGTCCGGAGCAAGCTCTCTCGGCCTAAGGATTCCTGACCCGGCAATTACAAACGAGCAGGTAACCACCACACCTATAATCATCGCTATTGTCGCGTCGGTATATAATACCCGGCACCAGCCCTTTACCTTGTGTGCGGTGTCGCTGTCCATATTTTTCAGCATAGCGACATCTGCCGACCTGCCGTCGCCCCTGCCCGCCGCCGCGCCATAGCCGGCACCGAGAACCCAGTATGTGTACCACGCCTGACTTGCGAAGCCGCCCGCACCCCAGCCGATTAAAGGCAAAATCTCCTTCCAGGCGTTATTGCCCACACCTTTGGCAATTGCCCAGTCCGGTACAACAGGAACGCTGGGGATAAGAGACCGGGCGAGTTGTTCAATTGGCGGAAAGACGCATATCGCGACGTAAAGCACGCCGACAACAACAATGAAAATGAAAAAACTCATAACCATTTTGAGGACATCGAATGTACCCGACCAGACCACGATAGCCGCGAACAGCGATACCGCCCAGCCGCAGATTATCTGCACGGTCCTGTTGTCACACCCAAGGCAACCGGCAAGAAAAACGCCCGCGACATTTGCGAGCGCCGCTATGGCAATAATCGCCGCCGCGAATTGAACAATGAATACAATCCACACGACCCAGTGGCGAGGTCCGGGGACACGGTCAAACATATCAACCATCGCCTCGCCCGTGCAGACGGTATATCGGGCGCCGCTCATCCCTATCCAGTACTTGAGAAATATACCGAAGACAACCGACCATAGAATTGCCGAACCGAGAATTGCGCCTGTGCGGGTCGCAAGCACAACCTCGCCCGAGCCGATATATTCGGCGCACCATATAAATGCAGGCCCGACAAGCGCCAATATCATCAGGCCCTTAGGCGGTGTTTTTATCTGTGTGTCACCCATATCCGGCTGTTTTAACTGATGATTGCGTATTTTGCACGTTTTTTCCCCGTCGGACAGGATGTCGCGGGGGTTTGATCTTGCTCGGCACGTTTGTTTCTTTTGTTACTTTTGCGCTGCCTGCGACGAGACGGGTTGTCCCTGTGGGGTCTTGAACCACTTAGCGGTTTTTTTCTGCAGTGATTCCATATAAAGGTAAAATACCGGCGTGACATAAAGCGTAATACTTTGCGAGAACAACAGCCCGCCGACTACGGCCAGACCAAGCGGCCTTCGCGATTCGGCGCCTGCGCCGAACCCGATAGCGATGGGAAGGCCCGCCATAATTGCCGCCATTGTCGTCATCATTATAGGCCGAAAACGAATTATGCTTGCCTCAACAATCGCGTCATAAGGGCTTTTCCCGTGGTGCTGCGCATCGATGGCGAAATCTATCATCATAATGCCGTTCTTTTTCACCAGACCCACGAGCATAATTATGCCCACGAACGCGTATATCGAAAGGTCTTCGCCGAAAATAATCAGCGTAAGCAGCGCCCCGAAGCCAGCGAACGGAAGGGCCGACAATATAGTCAGCGGGTGAATGAAGCTCTCATACAGAATCCCCAGAACAAGATAAATCACCAGTATGGCAAGTGTCAGCAGAAGCCCAAGACCGCGCATCGACGACGCGAACGCCTGCGCCGTTCCCTGGAAGCTTGCTGTTACCGTATCAGGCAGGGTATCTTTTGCCAGGCGGTCTATTGCATCGACTGCGTTTCCAAGAGAGAAGTTCGGCGGAAGATTGAATGAAATCGTTACGGCAGGCAATTGCCCCTGGTGATTTATGCTCAGCGGCCCGACGCTGTTACTCAGGTTGGCCACTGAATTCAACGGGACAAGCTGCCCGCTGTTGGACCTTATATAGAGCATTCCCAGCGAGGCGGGGTCGAGCTGGTATTTTGGTTCAAGCTCCAATATGACCTGATACTCGTTGTTTGACGTCAGTATTGTTGATATCTGGCGTGAGCCGTAGGCGTAATACAAGGCATCTTCAATTTGCTGGGCTGTTACGCCCAAACTCGATGCCTTGTCCCTGTCTATATCGACGCTCACCTGTGGATTTTTTATCTGCAAGTCGCTGGTTATGTCAAGCAGCCCGGGTATCTGTCGTATCTTCTGCTCCATTATCCCGGCGTATTTGTATAGCTCGTCCAGGTTGTAGCTTTGCAGCGTGTATTGATATTGGCTCTTGGTCATTCTGCCGCCCAGGGGGATGGGTGGTGGATTCTGCAGATAAACCCTCATTCCGGGTATCTGGCTCAGTTTGCCGCGGAATTTCTGAACAAGTTCATCCGCCGAAGATTTTCGCTCCGACTTCGGCTTTAACCGGATAAGCACCACTCCCGAATTGCCCCCGCCCCTGCCGACGCTCGACATAAACGATTCTATCTCCGGCTCTTTCTGTAAAATGGTGTCCACCGCCTTTTGATGGGCCGACATCGAGTCAAACGATATTCCCTCTATCCCCTCCGTAAACCCGAATATCATTGAATGGTCTTCGCTGGGCAAAAAACTTTTTGGAATGGCCACAAACAGATAAAACGTTCCCGCCAGAATAAAAGCCGAGAAAATCATAGCGCCGCGTCTGTGCAGAAGGACCCATTTCAAGGTTTGTTCATAAAACGCGGTTACTTTGTTATAGAACGCTTCGGTAAACGCATAAGCACGGCCGTGCTTGACGGATTCAGGTTTTCTCAAAAATCTGCTCGATAACATCGGCGTCAAACTAAGCGCGATAAACCCGGACGTCAGCACGGCGACTCCGATTGTTACGGAAAATTCCCTGAACAGCCGTCCTATAAGGCCGCCCATAAAAATAACCGGGATAAAAACAGCGCTTAGTGACAACGTCATGCTTAAAATCGTAAACGCAATTTCCTTCGCCCCGTCCACGGCCGCCTTGAGCGCGCTTTTGCCCATTTCCATGTGCCGGAAAATGTTTTCCAGCATCACAATCGCGTCATCGACTACGAATCCAACCGACAAAGTAAGCGCCATCAGTGACAGGTTGTTTAAGCTGAATCCTCCAAGATACATTATGGCGAAAGTCGCCACTATCGACATCGGCAGCGTTAAGCTCGGTATTACCGTCGCCGAAAAATTCCGCAGGAAAAGGAATATTACCAGGACCACCAAAACCAGCGTCAAAACAAGGGTAAACTCAACGTCCTTGACTGATTCCCTGACAAACATAGACCGGTCAAAAAGAATGTTTAGCGAAACAGATGCCGGCATCTGCTCGCGGAAGCTCGGCAAAAGCTTCATCACCGCGTCCGTTACCGCCACCGTATTTGTTCCGGGCTGTCTCTGGACTGCCAGAATAACCCCACGTTGCTCCTCGCTCGATGTAACATACCAGGCGGCGGTCTTGTTGTTTTCGACACTGTCCACTACTTTGCCCAGGTCTCCAAGACGAACCGGCGAGCCGTTGCGATATGTTATAATCAGTGGTTTGTATGCAGCAGCGTCGTTTAGTTGTCCGCTTGCCTCCACCGTTACGGCTTTATACGGTCCGTAAAGTATTCCCGAGGGCAGATTCACGTTGCCGTTTGCGACAGCGTCCGCGACCTCGTTGATTCCGAGACCTCTGCTGGCCAGCGCAGTCGGATTAAGCCATATACGGACCGCGTATTTTTGTGAGCCATACACCTGCACCTGCGCCACGCCGCTGACCATCGAAATTCGCTGCGCCATAAGTGTTTCGCCGTATTCATCCAGTGAATACATCGGCAGCGCAGGGCCGGTCAAAGCGATATATAGAATCGGCTGGTCCGCCGGGTTTACCTTCTGATAAGTGGGGGGGTTTGGCATATCCTGAGGCAGTCGTCTTTGTGCCTGTGCGATTGCTGCCTGAACGTCCTGCGCTGCTGCGTCAATATTGCGGCTGAGGCTGAACTGAAGGGTTATTTGTGTGTTTCCCAGCGTGCTCGTTGACGTCATCGAGTCGATGCCGGCAATCGTAGAGAATTGTTTTTCGAGAGGCGTCGCCACCGCCGAGGCCATTGTCTCCGGGCTTGCCCCGGGAAGCGAGGCGGAAACCTGTATTGTCGGGAAATCCACGTTTGGCAAATCGCTGACCGGAAGGGAGAAAAACGCCGTAATGCCGAAGATTAATATCCCCAGCATTACCAGGGTTGTCATAACGGGACGATTTATAAATAGCGCGGTGAAATTCATTTCGGGCCTGTTCCGTATTAAGGTTTTGCCTCTATCGCGGTTTTTACCTCTATTTTTGCACCGGGCACCAAACGTGACTGTCCGTCGGTGACCACGGTTTCACCGGGACCAAGTTCCCTGACGACGGAACGGCCGTCTATTGTTCGCTCTACTTTAACCTGGCGTGATTCAACCGTGTTATCCGGCTTGACGATATAAACGAACTGGCCCTGCTGACCGTTTTGGATTGCCTGCGACGGCACAACCGGGGCGTTTGGCTCCTGCGTCAGGACAAGAACAACGTTTACAAACTGGCCGGGCCAAAGCACGCGGTTTTCATTTTGCGATATTCCCCAGAGCCGAATTGTCCCCGCGCTGGTGTCCACCGAATTGTCTATAAAAAGCAGAGAACATCGCACCGGCGGCTGTTCCTCTGCGCCGGGAATCGTAACAAGTATATCGAGAGTATTGTCCGCCATATACTTGCGTATCAAGGGCAGATACTGTTGCGGCAGCGTGAAATTTATCCTGACGGGGCTTATCTGGTTGATGCTCGCGATGGCAACGTCTTTTTCCTTAATAAGATTGCCCTGGTTAACGGAAAGTGCCCCGATGACGCCGTCGATGGGTGAGCGGATTGAGCAATAACCAATCTGTATCGCCGCGTTCTCCACCGCCGCCTTATCGGAATCCACCATTGCCTTCAGCGCCTCCGCTGCCGTAACGCTTGTGTCATAGTCGTTCTGCGAGGTAAAACCCTTCTTGAGAAGTTCCGCCTGGCGTGACGCTTCTTTCTGGGCGTTTTTCAGTTGTGCCTGGTCTTTTTCGAGGTTCCCCTGTGCCATCTTAAGCGCAGCGTCGAACGGTCTCGAATCGATTGAAGTCAGCAAGTCGCCTTTATTGACCTCCTGTCCCTCCGCGAAATGAACCGCAGTCAGGACGCCTGCCACCTGCGACTTTACCGTAACGCTCATATTCGCTTCGACGGCCCCAAAGCTGCTCAACTCTATCGGCACGATTTCCTGCACGACCTGCACCACCGATACCGGCACGGGATAGGTCTGCGGTGTTTTTTTCGAGCAGCCGGCAGGCAGGACCGCGCCCGCCAGCGCCACTATAAACCAAATCTTTATTTTACAGTTGTTCTTAGTCATAGGTTTTAGCCAACTCACTATCTTTAGATGTTTTTACAGGGATATTGCCCGGACTGGCAATCCCGTTTTTGAGTAAAAGCATACCCTCAAGCCGATACAACTCAACTACCGCAATCTGGTAATTTATTATGGCCTGAGTTTCAGTTATCTGGCTTTGCAAACAATCCCTCTGCGCCTGTGCGACGAGAAGAGACGTTGATTTGCCGACGCTGAACTTCTCGGTTTCAACCCTGAGTTTCTCTTCCTGCATTTCTCGGCTTGCTTTTGCCGCGGTCGCTTGCTCCTGGACGCTTGCTATCTGCAGATGCGCCTTTCGCACGTCAACTTCAATTGTTTGCGCGAGATTGTCGAGCGCCTCCTGCGCCTGCTGGCGGGACAATAAGGCCTGCTGATTCTGCGCCCTGGCAGAGCGGTTAATCGGCGGATACTCAAAATTTATACCTGCCAGGACGTCATAATCATCTTTCCTGAAAATGTTCCGGCTCGAATCGCCGAATGAGTCGGCATATCCGCTTTTGCCCATCGTAATAAAGAAATCAAGCTTCGGCAGCAGGCCGTTGCGCGTCCTTACCACGTCAAGCTCATTGCGGTCAAGCAGAAGCCGGGCCTGGTTCATTTCGGGTCGCATCTGCAGGCCGGCGCTTACGTGCGGCTCGACGGGGCCGACCTCAATTGCCGGTGTTTGGGGTTCGCTTTGAAGATTGATATCTCTGTTCCACATTTCCGGCCCGTCGGGGTTTAGCAGCTGCAACAGGTTAAGCCGGGTCTGGGCCAGCGTATTTTCCGCGACGATGAGGTCCTGCCGCCTTAGTGCAACCTCCGCTCTGGAGGCGACAAGCTCACTTGCCGCCAGAGACCCTACGCGAATTTGCTCCTCGGTTTGTTTTTGCTGTTCCTCCGCCAGCCGCATTGATTGTTTGAATATCTCTATGTTCTTTTGTGCCAGCGAATAATTCCAGTACGTCTCCTCAACCTGTGCCACCAGCGACTCCACGAATCCGCGCAGCTCGTATTGCGATATCTTCGTATCTATTCTCGCCTGGTTTACCGCAACGAGATTGACCGCAGACCCGAAACCTCTCAAAAGCGACTGCGTTACGCCTACACCTAATCGCGTTGTTACAAACGGGTCGTCGGCATAGGACTCATTGAGCCGGCTTGTGCTGCCGTCAAGTGAAAGAGTTGTCCCGGTCGGGAAAAACTCGCTTAACGAAGCGCCTGCGTCGAATGTTTTTTGGGTTGATGTAAGAGGTCCCGCGCCGGGCGTTGGAGCCGACTCTAATCTTGTTTTGCCTCCCGAAACCGTTCCTTTCAAATCCGGGTCGAACACGGACTGTGCCCGTTGCTCGATAGTTCTGTTTATCTGGGGATTCAACTTCTGCACGACCAGCGATTTGTTTTTCTCCAAAGATATAAGGACCGCTTCGGTTATTGTGATACTGAGCGGCCCCGTCGGTTCGATTTTAACTGCCGGCGATGGCGCGGCGGACTGGGTATTTGACTCGGCCGGCCTGCTGGCCGGGCCGATGTAATCCTCCGGACTCGTTACATCCAACTCCCTGCACGAGCAAAACAAACACGTTACCAGCATTACTGCTGTGCCGAGTTTCAGCACTGTTTCAATCCTTTGACTTTGCCCGGAACGGTGAGCTTGTCGAGCCGGAAACACTGTATAATTTTTTATAACCATCTTCGATAATACAATTAGTGGCATGGTAAAAGAGGCCAAAAACCCGCCAATCTTTCCCATTTTAACATTTTCAACGGTTTTGTCCACAGATTCGACCAGATTTCGTAATTATCGGTCATAACGGGCAGGTAGTTTATCACTTAACCGCTTATGATACGGCCATTTCCGCGACTGGTTCGGCTACGCTCACCACAGGTTTGTTTGGGGCAGGTCTGACCGTGTTTTCGCTTGTTTTGGCGAAGACACTGATGAAGGGATTATTGGATTTTAGGGGGTGAGGGCTGTTCGGTTTTGGCGATTTGACTTGGCTCACCGCTGGATGTTACCGTCATTGTGCGGGACGGGTTTCTTGTAGGTCCGAAAAAGATAAAGGAAATCAGCACCAAAGTGGCACCGGAGATAAACAGGATGTGCCGGCGAGGCCAATGACAGCACAGGCCGAGCCACGGCGGGACACCTTCTATGATTGTATTTTGGTTTGGCTCTGCGGCCAAGGCACGTCTTGCCGCTGCCAGTTTGTCAGCGGTCGCGCGGGGGTATGCGGTGTTTGGTTCGTTGGCCTCAATGCCGAGCGTCGCGGGGGCCAGCCGGGCAAGCTCTTTTGGGTTGCCCTCAAACTGTGCAAGCAGCGTGTCGTAGTCGGCGTTGAGGGATTCAAGCTTTTTAAGACGTTCTTCGGATTGGCTGAGCAGACCTTTGTAGTAATAATATTCGAGCAGGTCGTCGCACAGTGTCGTCGCTGATAATACGGCGGCGCCGATGCTGAAGAACACCACAAACGTAACGGTTCGAATGACTCGCTCGTTTTGCATAGTCCCGTCCAAAAAAATCGGCAGGTGCAATCATCCGTTATCTGTCGGGCTGTCGCACCTGCCGTTGCTCACCTGATTATCCTTTTAACTCTTCTGCAGCATAAAGCCGGCGTATCTGGACGCTTTGCCAAGCTCCTCTTCGATTCGCAGCAGTTGGTTATATTTGCAGACTCTGTCGGTCCTGCAGGCAGAGCCGGTTTTGATTTGCCCGACGCCCGAGGCGACAGCGAGGTCGGCGATTGTCGAGTCCTCGGTTTCGCCGCTTCGATGGCTTATGACCGCGTTCCAGCCGGCGCGTTTGGCCATATTGATTGCCTCGAAGGTCTCGGTCAGCGTGCCAATCTGGTTGAGCTTAATCAATATCGCGTTTGCGCTGCCAAGCTCGATACCTTTGGCTAATCTCTCCGTATTGGTTACGAACAGGTCGTCGCCCACGAGCTGGGTTTTGTCGCCCATTTTCGCGGTCATTTTTTTCCAGCCGTCCCAGTCGTCTTCCGCCAGGCCGTCTTCAATTGAAATGATGGGGTACTTGCCGGCCCATTTGGCCCAGTGCTCAATCATTGTATCGCTTGAGACCTTGTTTTTCGGGTCTGATTTGAAGAAGCTGTATTTGCCCGTCTTGCCGTCGAATAACTCATTGGCGGCGGGGTCGAGTGCAATTGCGATATCCTTACCGGGTTTGTAGCCGGCCTTCTTTATCGCCTCCATTACTACTTCCAGCGCCTCTTCGTTGCTCTTCAACGATGGTGCGAAACCGCCCTCATCGCCGACGCTTGTGTTGTATCCCTTTTCCTTAAGGACTTTTTTCAGTGTGTGGAAGGTTTCGGCTCCCATACGAAGCGCCTCGGCGAAAGTCGGCGCGCCGACGGGCATAATCATAAATTCCTGGAAATCGACGTTGTTGTCAGCGTGTTTGCCTCCGTTGAGAATGTTCATCATCGGCACAGGGATGATATCGGCGTTGCAGCCGCCGAGATAACGGTACAATGGCAGGCAGGCGGAAGCTGCTGCCGCTTTGGCTGCGGCTAATGATACGCCTAATATCGCGTTTGCGCCGAATTTGCCTTTGTTCGGTGTGCCGTCCAGGTCTATCATCAGGTGGTCAATATCTTCCTGGGCCATTGCGTCCATACCCATAACTTTCGGCGCTATTTTTTCATTTACGTTTCTTACCGCGCCGGCTGTGCCTTTGCCCATATACCGCTTTTCCTTGGTGTCGCGAAGCTCGACCGCCTCGTGAGCGCCTGTGCTTGCGCCCGAAGGCACCGCGGCCCGTCCGAATGAGCCGTCTTCCAAAAGAACATCAACTTCAACAGTGGGGTTGCCCCGGCTGTCTAATATCTCTCTTGCCTTTATGCCAACAATCGTTGTGAACATCTTATTTACTTCCTTTCATTAAGCAAATTATCGCTTCTCAAGTTTACCCGTTTGCAAAGCTCACAAAATTACCCATTTTAAGCCGGTTCGTCAATAGCAATCCGTTCTTAATGAGACCGGCTAAAAAGGTTTGCAAAGGCCGGCAAGCCCCGTTAACATATTACGCCTGAATATGGGCTTTGACAAATAATCCAAATTGTTTAAGAGAGAGGAACTTGTGAGCAGCGAAACAGACAAACTACCGTTAAGAGAGAAAGTCGGTTACGGGTTTGGTGATCTGGCGTCGGTTCTGTTCTGGCAGTGTATTGTCGGAAATCTGATGCTCTTTTATACCGATGTTTTCAAGATTTCTGCTGACCCGACGAAAGCGGCAGCAGTTGCCGGCTTGATGATTGGTTTAGCAACAATTTTTGACGGTATTATTGACCCTGTTATCGGGATGATTGCTGACAGAACCGAAACCCGATGGGGAAAGTTCAGACCATACTTAATCTGGATGTCTGTGCCATTGATGGTTTCCGCAATACTGACTTTTATGGTACCGGGTTTGAGCCCGATGGGAAAACTTGTTTATGCTTATGTTACACTTTTCCTTTTCAGGGCATGTTACGCTGCAATTAACATCCCGTATTCTTCATTGCTTGGAGTTTTAAGTCCCGATTCCAAAGAAAGAACAAGCGCATCGTCGTTTAAGTTTGCGTTTGCTTATACGGCCGGGTTTATAGTTACATTAACATCATTAATTTTAGCCAAGCACCTCGGAAATGGAAAAGATTCGACAGACCCGAAGGGCTGGACTTATACAATTTTGCTATACGGCTGCGTTGCAGTTGTTTTCTTTACTTTGACGTTCTTACTGACTAAAGAAAGAGTGAAACCTCAAAAAAGCCAGAAAACGACTGTAGGAAAAGATTTGTTGGATTTGGTCACTAATGTTCCATGGATAATACTTTTATTAGCGACTCTTTCTATGATTTTGTTCGTTTCAACAAGAATGGGAGTAACCAATTACTATTTCAAATATTACATCACAGAAAACGGCACAATTTCCGTTCCATTAAATTTATTGTTTTGGAAATTTAACTTGGGATTTGAGGAAATAGTTTCCGCGTTTGGCGCCATAGGGCAGTTATGTGCAATCCTGGGCACACTCCTGGTTCCTGTTTTAGTTCATTTAATGGGCAAGAAAAACGCCTTTTTTACCATATTTGGTATTGCGATTATCTCTACCGCCGCGTTTTACTTTTTAAAACCGGGTAATATGTTTTTGATTTTTGCATTGCAGATTATTGGGTCTTTAACCGGAGGTCCATTATCACCTGTTATCTGGGCGATGTATGCCGATACAGCGGATTACTCAGAATGGAAAAGGGGAAGAAGGGCGACCGGTCTGGTATTTTCAGCTTCAGCAATGTCACAAAAGGTTGGCTGGGCGCTTGGCGCGACTTTGACGGGGATATTGCTTTCTTCCTACAGTTTTGTACCCAACCAAATACAATCGCCGGAGGCAAATAAAGGGATAGTTATGCTTATGAGCACTATACCCGCAGCTTTCGGTATCCTTTCAGTTGTTTTGATTTTCTTCTATATTCTTGATGATAATAAAATGAAGCAAATAAAGGCAGACCTTGAAGAAAGGCGTAAAGCGAGCGGCGAGGCGACGACCGCTTAAAAAGTTATTTTTTTATTCTACAATTAAAAAGGGTGAAAAATGAAAAAGAGTAAAACAATCATCGGTGGCGAACCACTGCCAAATATACCGTGGGAAGATAAGCCGAAAGGTTGTATCGACGTGCTGTGGAGGTACAGCGGCAATCCAATACTCGACTGGAACCCGATACCCAAGGCGGCGCGTATTTACAACAGCGCGGTTGCCCCGCATAAAGGCGAATTTGTCGGGGTCTTCAGGGCTGACCAGCGAAACGGGCGTGCGACACTGTTTTCCGGAAGAGGTAAAGACGGCCTGAAATGGAAAATCGGGCCTGACCCCATTGACTGGGTTAACGAAAAAGGCAAACCGAACCCGATTAGCTACGGCTATGACCCGCGGCTTGTAAAAATCGACGACACCTTCTACATCGTATGGTGCGACGATATGCACGGGGCGTCAATCGGCCTGGGGCGGACAACGGACTTTAAGACCTTTATCCGTATGCCGAACCCGCTTATGCCCTTTAATAGAAACGGCGTTCTTTTCCCGAGGAAGGTCAACGGCAAGTATCTGCTGTTGAGCAGACCCAGTGACAGCGCCCACACGCCTTTCGGCGATATCTATATGAGCGAAAGCCCGGACCTGATTTATTGGGGCAATCACAAATATGTTATGGGCAGGGGCGGAAGCGGCTGGTGGCAGGGCACGAAAATCGGCGCAGGCCCGATTCCGATTGAGACGACCGAAGGTTGGCTTCTGTTCTATCACGGCGTATCGTTTACCTGTCAGGGATTTGTTTATAGTTTCGGAGCGGCTATTCTCGATATCGACAAGCCCTGGAAAGTTTTATACAGGACCCGCGATTATCTGCTCACACCTGAAAAACAGTATGAGACGGTCGGCTTTGTGCCGAATGTTACGTTCCCCTGCGCCAACTTATACGACGCCGACACAGGCAGAATTGCCATTTATTACGGCGCAGCCGACACCTGCACGGCTCTGGCGTTCACGCAGGTTGATGAGTTAATCGACTATATCAAGAATAACTCGGAAGTTTAGTCGAGTCAGAATAAGCCGAAACTTAATTTTTAAGAAGGAGCTTGTATGGCACAGGAAATGACGGCAAACACCGGCCAGTTAGTGCGCGACCGCGTCCCGGTTCTTACTAAAATGGCTTATGGCTTGGGAACCGCGCTGGATATGTGGGGCCTCTGGCTTTACCCGTCCGTCGCGTTCGGGGTGTTTAGTATATTTTTGGGCGTTCCCTATTGGCAGGTGGGCCTGGCGTTAACCTTAATCCGCTTTTATGATGCGTTTTCTGACCCGTTTGTGGGCTGGATATCAGACAACGTCCGGACAAAATACGGCAGGAGACGTCCTTTCATTTTGTTCGCCGGCGTTTTATGCGGCCTGGGGCTTCCGATATTGTTTTTGGTTTCCCCTACCTGGTCGGATAAGACATTCCTCGGAGTGTCGGCTGTTTTCTGGTATATGATTTTTTCATCGATGATTTATATCCCCATCTTCAGTTGTTTCACAGTACCATTTAACAGTTTGGCAAATGAGCTTACCCCCGATTATGAAGAACGCACGTCTATTATGACCTACAGAAGCGCGATGCAGAAGGTCTTCGAGGTAGGAAATTTCTATGCTCTGCGTTTTACAAATCTTGCGTGGTTTTTTGTCCCCGGAACGGGCAAGCAGAATATCCTTCGCGGAATGCAGGTGTATACCTGTATCCTCGGCGTCGTAATGGCGATTTTTGCCATAATAATCTTCCTGCGGGTTAAAGAGCGCTATTACGAAAAGATTGTTGTGAAAAGCCAGGATCATATCTCGCTTAAAAGCGCCCTTTATGAAACGCTTACCTGCAGGCCGTTTCTGTTTATGCTGCTGGTTGGGGCTTCATTTAACTTAGGCACGAGCATGTTAGGCACACTGGGCTATATCGCGACTGTCTATTATGTTTGCGGTGGTAGTGAAGCATTAGGCAACAACTGGAATTTCTGGATGGGCCTGGCGTTTATGTTTGGCGGGCTTATAGGGGCTCCTGTGCTCAACAGGGTGGCATATTTTGCAGGTAAACGCAATGCCCTGATTGTTACCGCCTTTATAGGCATAGGCGCTTATGCCGGCTCCTGGTATCTTTATACCCCCCATATCCAGTGGCTGCAGACAGTCGCCTCTTGTATGATGGGGCTTACCGCCTCAGGTCTTTGGATGCTGTATGGTTCAATTTGTGCTGATGTCATCGATTATGATGAGCTTAATACCGGCAAGCGTCGCGAGGGCTCTTTTACTTCCTGCGGAACATATATTCTCAAGCTGGGTAATGCTTTGGGAGGTTTTTTGGCGGGGGGCATTATCAGCATGGTTGGCGGTGATGCCGCTCTCAAGTCAGGAACGCCTGGAACGATTCTTTGGGTTCGCATAATGCTTGCAGCCATTCCTCTCGTCGGGATGACCCTGGTGATAATTTTTATTTTACAGGTGCCGCTTACAAAGAAGATATGCGAGGACATCCGGATTAAACTCGAAGCACGCAGAGGCCAGGTATAACAAAAATTGTGAATTTTACAGTGATAAAAAAGGCCGCGGTTTATTTCAAATCGCGGCCTTTGTTTTTTTTATCAAAATCGGTATAATTGCGGGACGTTAAATTGTTATTAACCTGTTCGGATTTTGATGGAGAGGTGCAAAATGAGGTTCGGATATTTTGATGATAAGGCAAAAGAATACGTAATCGAGAGGCCTGATACGCCGCGGTCATGGTCCAATTACCTGGGTTCAACAGAATACGGCGCAATCATAACCAATAATGCGGGCGGCTACAGCTTTTATATGTCGGCGGCACAGGGCCGTCTTACCCGTCTGCGTTTCGATGATGTCCCGATTGACCAGCCGGGCAGATATATCTATGTCCGTGATAAACAATCGGGCGACTACTGGTCAAACGCCTGGCAGCCCGTGGGCAAACCTTTAGACCAGTATAAAACGACCTGTCGGCACGGCACTGCTTATACGATTATCAATTCGCAGTATTCGAAGATTGAAACCGAAACCACATATTTCGTTCCATTAGGCAAACACTTCGAGTGCTGGCTTTTGAAGGTTACAAATAAAGACGCCGTAAAAAGAAGCTTGAGCTTATTTTCTTTCGTCGAATATCCGTATACCTGGCAGTGTTTCCACGATTTTTTAAACCAGCAATACTCGCATGGCATAGTGAAAATGGATTTCGTTGACGGTATCATCGATTACGGAAGTTCCGTCGGAATAAGCGGCAATGATAACAGGTCGTTTATGGCGTTTCTCGGCGGTGATATTGTCGGCTTCGATACCGACCGCGACGTGTTCGTCAGCCCATATCGCAACTACTCAAATCCTATGGTTGTCGAAAAAGGCAAATGCACCGGCTCAAAGGCCTTTGGCGATGACGGCTGCGGCTCAATCCAGATAGATATTGAGCTTGAGCCGGGCCAGACAAAAGAGCTTGTCGTCCTGTTGGGGCGCGGTAAGGCCGCCATCGAGGGCAAAAAAACCGTCAAACAATTCGGCGATATTGCCAAAGTAAAAGAGGAATTTGAAAAGCTCAAAAAATACTGGCACAGCCGGATAACAGGATTGAGTGTCTGCTCTCCCGATGCTCAGTTCAACAGTATGATGAATATGTGGAGCCCGTTTAACTGCCTGATTACCTATGCCTGGTCTCGTATGGCCAGCTTGATTTACAGCGGCGAGCGCGACGGGCTTGGCTACCGTGACACAGTTCAGGATTTTATGGGCGTTATGCAGCTCATCCCAGCCGAGGCGAAAAAGCGCCTTGAGCTGATGATTACCGGCCAGGGCTCCACCGGCGGTGCGATGTCAATCGTTATGGCATTTACGCACAAGCCCGGCAAGGAAAAACTGCCCAAAGAAGATGAATACCGCTCCGATGACTGCCTGTGGCTTTTCAACGCGATTCCCACTTACGTCAAGGAAACCGGCGACATCGATTTCTATAATAAGGTGCTGCCTTACGCCGACAAGGGCAAGGCGACCGTGCTGGGTCATCTCCGCAGGGCAATCGAATTCAACCTTAAACGTACCGGTAAACACGGCCTGCCAAGCGGCCTGTTTGCCGACTGGAATGACTGCCTGCGTTTAGGCACGGGCGGCACATCTGTAATGGTTGCCCTTCAGGTGCGTTACGGCCTTTTGGTCTATACCGAAATTTGCGAGATGTTTGGTAAACAAGCCGAAATTAAATGGGCGAAAAAAGAGCTTGAAAAAATCGACGCCAAGCTCGACAAATTCGGCTGGGACGGCAAATGGTACGTCCGAGCCTATAAAAAATCCGGCGAGAAGATCGGCTCTAAGGAAAACAAGTATGGCTCGATTTACCTCAATACGCAGTCCTGGGGTGTCATCAGCGGCCACGCGGACAAATATCCGGGCCGGGCAGAACAGACAATGCAGTCTGTAAACGAAAAGCTCGCCTGCGATTACGGCCTTATGCTTTGCGCCCCGCCTTATGATAATATGCCCGTCGCGGAAATCCGCTCGATTGTATTCAACAAGGGCGTCAAGGAAAATTGCAGTGTTTTCAATCACACACAGGGCTGGGCCGTTATGGCAGAAACCATGCTCGGCCACGGTGACAGGGCATTCAAATATTTTCACAATTATATGCCCGCCTCCTTCAACGACAAAGCCGAAA
>Ga0153915_10000797_pt1 | contig 29074 bp, 37 predicted proteins | sample Opewatmetagenome_2_FD_107003 | JGI IMG/M metagenome (GOLD analysis project Ga0153915, IMG submission 107003) | Freshwater wetland microbial communities from Ohio, USA - Open water 3 Core 3 Depth 3 metaG | ecosystem: Environmental > Aquatic > Freshwater > Wetlands | place: USA: Ohio, Lake Erie...
CCGCGGCTCCCCTTTTCGACAAAGCGGTCATCTGGATCGCTGGGGTGGAGGATACCCATGGCACCGCTGTCGCGATCGCCGTTGTGAATCATAATAGTCGTAACATCGCATAATCACTAGATTTTAGGTGATCGCCACGACAGCCGTGCCCTGGCGATGCTCACTGTGCGCAGTGTGATGTCACATTTCATTTTTTCCACCCCATACTCCATCCCCCTCCCCTACGGGGAGGGGGTGGAGATAGTGGATCCTATGAATTCACAGTATCTATGTGAACGCACACCCCAGCAGATGATCGCGCCGCCATGCCCGCGCCTTCCCCCCATCGTCCACCATGGTTTGCGTTAGGTGGAAAACTTGACCCCACTGTTCCACCATTGATGATATCGCTGTGAGCACACGTGAGAAAATGAGGTTCCCGACGCTCTGCAAGCAGCTTCGCGAGGCGCGCGGCCTCAAGCAGCGCGAGGTCGCCGCCGTCGTCGGGCTCAAGACGAACTCGTACGGCAACGTCGAGAGCAACAACCACAAGACGCTCGACGAGAAAAAGGTGTTGAAGCTCGCCGCGTTCTACGAGCTCGACGAGACGGCCACCGCCGACCTCGTCGCCGCGTGGCGCGATCTTCCGGTGAGCGCCTACAACCAGCGCAACCGCCCCTCGTGGGAGCGGCGCAAGGCTCTCCGGTCCGCGGCCGACGAGCGCGACGCGTTCCGCATCGCCTGCGTGAACCTGGCGACGCTGCTCACGACGAACGTGCCGGACCCCGATCAGCTCTGCACGTGCCGTGCACCCGACGACGACTGGGGCGCGCCGGCCGATCGCGAGCCGTGCGAGCTCTGCGATGCGCTCCAGCTCCTCGGGCTGCCGCGCTGGACGACGCTCGACGACGTGGTGGCGAAACTCGCGGCCGTCCAGGAGGCGCTCCAGTGATCCCGCTCGAGGGCGAAGCGGCCGGCGGCGACGACGACGACTGGGGCGCGCCGGCCGACGAGCTCGGCCTAGTCGAGCCCAAGGCCAAGCGCTGCGCCTGCAGGATCGAGCCGACCGGGCTGGTTCACCGCCTGTGCCGGAAGCACGAGGACGAGTTCAGCGCGGCCGACTGGAAGCTGCGCCAGGTCCTCGACGCCGAGCTCGACGCTCGCATCCGGGAGCTGTTCGGCGATCGCCGGTTCGAGCGCTCGAACGCCATCGCCGGCAACTTCGCGGTCAAGCGCGGGTAGTTGCACCAATCCGGTGAGCCGTGTTACCGGATTGGGATGCCAGACAAGCTCTACATCCAGGTCAGAACGCGAGGCAACAACGTCATCCCATCGAGCGCCGACTGCAGGGTCTCGATCCAGCACGATTTCGACGAGCCGCGGCAGCTAACGCGCGTGCGCGATCTCGAGCTGAAGCTCGACTCCGGGAGCGAGCCGATCGTGAAATTGAGCATGTGGCCGCACGATTGCGACGTCGCCGTCGAGCTGACCCCCGAGAACTCCGCGGCCATCCTGAAGTTGGAGCACGGCCGCTCGCTCCACTTCCTCGACGAGGACGATCGCAGGGCTCTTGAGGACCTGTTCGGCGCGACGAACCGCACCACCGCGGCCGAGCGCGGGGCCCTCGGCAAGATCCTCATCGAGCTCGACCTGCGCACGCACGCACGCACGGGAGGGGGATGATGAGCATCGCCGACGTCGCCATCTTGGTTGTTCTCGGCGTGGCGCCGTTCCTGATCGCGGGCATCCCGGACATCGCGAGGGCGTTCGAGCGTCGCCGGCGACGTCGCCGGCTCCCAGAGGCGAAGGTGCGTCGGTGACGCGCCGGGGTCGATCGCCGCACCCGATGCTGCCTGGCCTCGGCCAGGAGAAGGCGCGCGAGAGCGACAAGCGCAGGTGCCTGTGGCCCGGGTGCACCAAGCTCGTTCCGTGCTCGATGTGGGGTTGCCGCGTCCACTGGTACCAGCTGCCGGTGCAGATCAGGAACGCGATCTGGAACGCCTACCGCCCCGGGCAGGAACGCGACCTGCGGATCGGCAAGGCGTACGTCGAAGCCGCGAAGGCCGCGCAGGACTGGATCCGGGACCATGGACCGGCCGCCGATGAGTGACATCGCCCGCCCGTGGCGCGCGATCGAGTTCCGCGTGCGCGGAACGCCGGCGCCGAAGGGCTCGACGCGCGGCCGCGCCGGCGGCGTGATCCCGGGCAGCAGCGCGGGGAACCGTGACGGCCTCGTCTCCTGGACCTCCGCGGTGCGGGACGCCGCGGCCAAGGCGGTCGATCAGCTCGTCGGCGTTGGCATCGAGGTCATCCCCTTCGTGAAACAGCCGCTGCGATTCACCGCCGTTTGGTACATGCGGCGGCCCAAGAGCCACTTCTACCAGAACGGTCCGCGTATCGGACAGGTTCGGGACGATGCCCCCTACTTCCACATCGTCAAGCCCGACGCGAGCAAGCTCATCCGGGCCACAGAGGATGACCTCATCAACCTGGTGTTCGACGACGACTGTACGCTGGCCGAGCATCGCACACGAAAGATCTACGCGGCCCCCGGCAAGGAGGGCGCGTGGGTGAAGATCGAGCTCATGGAGCAACAATGCCCAACACCCCCCTGAAACAGGTACGCCTCACCGTCTGCAACGACCAGGACGGCGAGGAGCTCATGATCGAGGACCGCGGCGGCGGCGTCGAGATCCGCGGCTGGGCGACGTCGCCGATGGAGGCCGACAGGTCCGCGACGGTCGACCTTCCCGGCGGCCACTGTCCCGGCTGCCCCGGCGAAAAAGACTTGGTCGAGCAACTCGGCCTCACCGACGACGAATGGGAGGACCTGAAACACTGGCGGAAGCGAAAGCAACGCCAGGTCACCGCACAGCGAATGGGCGAGGTCCTCGACAAGCTGATCGCCGGCGTCGGCAAGGCCGTGAAGGATTTCGAGGAGTGCGAGGGCGGCGAACACCGGATTGTGCTCAAGGTCGAAGCCGATGCGTAGCAAACCCTTGCCGCGCCTGCCGCCTGTCTGGACGGCGGCCGATCTGGTCCGCGAACGGAAGCGCCGCAAGCGGAACGCTAACCACATGCGCAGGCAGCGCGAGCGTTGCGATGCGCTCGGGCAGTGCCGGCAGTGCTGGCGCCCCGCGGCGCTCAAGCCCACCGGGAAGCGGGCGAAGCTGTGCAAGGTCCACCTCGCGGCGGACTGGAACCGCAAGCTGCCCTACCCGCTCGCCTTGGAGGTCCAGGGCGAGCTCTGGTACCCGCTCGCCTGGATGGACCAAATCCTGTGAGCCTGTACTACCCGATGTCGCCGGTGCAGCGCCTGTGCCCCGGCTGCCGAGGCTACGGGCGCGTCGGGTTCGATCTGTGCCGTCAGCCTGGCTGCGGCGGGATCGGCCGCATCTTCATCGACGGCGGCCCGCTGTTCGGCTGCAAGATGACGCTCGAGGAGGTGCCGCCCGGCTCCATCGCCACGCTCGGCAACGGCGATCGCGGCGAGGTCGTGCGACACGTGCAGCGCGGCATCTACGCTGCCATGATCACCGATGTCTACCTGATCGACGACTTCCTCGAGACCAAGGATGACGTCGTGACGAGCTACCCGAGCATGACGGGCGTCCGCAGCGTAATGCCAGCGGGCCGCCCGACGAAAACCGACGGGTCCGGCGGCAAGCGCCTGGACCATCTCGACCCACTGCAACAGAGGAGAATCCTATGAGCAACAACGAAAAGCCCGCAGCGAAGAAGCGACCGGAGAAGCGCGGGGACTTCATTCGCAAGCTCTCCGAGCGCGAGGAAACCATCGAGTTCGACCTCCAGCAGTCGGAGCTCGACGAGCTCGGGCGCCAGGTCCTCGTGCTCCTCGATGAGGAGGACAAGATCAACCAGCGCAAGGAGGAGGCGATGAAAAACTTCGCCTCGCAGCTCAAGACCAACAAGCTGCAGATCGACGAGATGCGCAGCGTGATCAGGGAGCGGAAGCGTCGCATCAAGCTGCGCGTCGCCGAACACCTGACCCGGGGGAACGAGGTGGTGAAGGTCAGGACCGACACCGGCGAGACCGTCGGCAGATCGAGGACCGCGACGCCGCGCGAGCTGCAGGAGGAGCTGTTCAACAAGGACGACAAGCCGGACGAGGCCGAGGCGCCCGGCGAGATCGTGGACGACAACCCGTTTGGCGGTGCGCCGTCGTGAGCGATGACATCAAGGAGCGCGTGCTCCGGGCCTGGCATCGTCAACAGGTCGAGTTTGCGATCGCCGAGGAGCGCAGCCGCCAGCGCTTTGCCCGGATGGTGCGGCAGGACGCTCGCGCCCTCCTGCGATGGGCCGACGATGGAGGCCGAGTTCCATGAACGAGGTGCAGCGCGCGGCACTCGACCGCGCGGCCGCCACGATCCGGCCAGCGATGGACCTGTACGAGCAGCGCAACCGGATTGCCTGCCACCTGTACAAGCTGCTCGACGTCGACCAGCTCCGCGAGCTCGCCGATCTGCTCGACAGGCTATCCGATGATGATCTGCAGCAGGCCCTCGAGTTCGTACGAGGACTTGCGGCCTGGGGCTCCCCAGCAGCAGAATCGCCGGATGCCGCGATCGCGCAACCGGGTTCCGCGGCCGCCGGCGGAACCGGCGGCTAGCCCTCCGTCCGACCTGGACGAGTGGGGCAGCGACCCGGCCGAGATCGGTCTCGAGGAGGACCTGGGCGCCCCGCCGGCCCCGCCGGCCCCGCCGGCCGAGCAGCCCCGGCCGCCCCCGGCCAGGCTCCTCGAGCTCGGGCCGCCGCCGGAGGACACGGTTGCCGCCGCGAAGTGGGCCTACCAGGCGCAGATGATCCTTGCCTACGAGGCAATGACCGACGAGGGCCTCTCGCCGGCGGCGCGCCGCAAGGAGGCCCGCACGGCGTTCGCAGGCGCGGCCAAGCACATGTCTGATGCGCTGCGCTTCGACGTGCTCAAGATCATCAACCAAGAAAAGGAACAGCTCGACGTGAAGAAGCGCGGCCGCGCGTCCGCGAAGCTGGCGCCGGCGCCGGCGGCGCCCGAGTCCGCCAAGGTGATCCCGTTCCGCAATGGGTAACCGGCGCCAATCCGAGCACGCAGCTCTTGAACAGCGGCGGCGCGAGCGCGATCCCGGCGGCGGCGCGCTCGTCGACATGCGTCTCGATGTCGAGTTCCAGGATCAGATCATCCTTAGCGTCGGCGGTCGCTGGGATCGTCGGCTCGAAGGCTACGATCCGGTGCTCGAGGGCACCGAGCTCGGCGACCCCGACGGTGCGGAGGGCCGGATCGTCGTGGTGCCGCACGCCGGCGAGCTCGGCACGTTGGCCTGGTTCCTGGCCTGGCTGGTCGAGCATGCGAAGCGGCGCGACAACCCGCCCCAGCTCACGGCGGCCGAGTTCGATGCCCTCGATCGGCGGCAGTGCGACCCGAACGAGGTGTTTGCGGCGCTGCTCGCCGGCGGCCGCCGCGGCGGCAAGACCTGGACAGCGGCGCTGTGCTGCGTGATCTACGCGCTGCTGTTCCCCGGATCGACCATCTGGATCGTCAACCCGTCGGACAGCAAGCACGACGAGGTGCGCGTGTACTTCGCCGAGCTGCTCGCGCCCGACTGGATCTCGAGGTTCACGACCGCCGACGGATGGGAGCTGATCAACGGCTCGGCGCTCATGCTCAAGTCGGCGTACGTGGGAGCCGATCCCGACGCCATCAAGGAGGGAAAGTGTCACCTGGTCTGGCTCAACGAGGGCCAGAAGATGAAAGAGCGCGTGTACATCGTCGCGCGTGGCGCCACGTCGGACAAGAGCGGCCTGGTCCTGGTCTGCGCCAACCCCCCGGTCCAGGAAAAAGATCAGCAATGGGTGACCGACCTCGCGGCCGACGCGCAGGCCGGGCGCCGGATGGCCGTCTACCACCACTTCAACCCGCTGGATAACCCGCACATCAACCGGCTCGCGCTGCTCGCGCTGCGCGACGAGCTCGACGATCGCGCGTACCGGATCGAGGTCCTCGGCGAGTTCCTGCCGCCGATCGACATGGTGGCCTACAACTGGTCGCGGACGAAGGGTGGCAACGAGCGCCCGGCGCCGGCGCTCGACGATCCGCACTGGCAGGACGTGACCGAGCTGTTTCTGCGGATCGAGGACCTCGGCGAGGGCTACACGCACATCTGCGGGATCGATTTCCAGGTCCATCCTCACATCGGCGGCCCGGTCTACAAGCTCTACGCGCCGCGCGGCGACCGACTGCCGACCCGCGAGAACGTGGTCATGTGGGCGATCGACGAGATCGTGCTCCAGGGCGACGAGCTCGAGTGGTGCGCCGAGGCGAAAAGCAAAGACTACAATCCTAGAACAACACTGATCGTCGGCGACGGAACCGGCGAGTACCAGCACACACGCCGTGGCAGCCTGGAATCGCCGCCGCCCGAGTGGCACGGCAAGGGCTCGTTCGACATCATCCGAATGGGGGGCTTCCCCAACATCACGCGCCCGTCGCTGCGCATCCGGCGCAACAACCCGCACGTGATCGATCGCTGCCGAGCGCTTACGTCGATGATCGAGAGCGCCTCGAAGCGCCGGCGGCTGTTCTACGACATCGACCGCTGCCCCAAGACGGCCAAATCGCTCCGCGAATGGCCAACGGTCCACGGCAAGCCGAGCCGCACCCACGAGGCGGCCCACTTGGGGGATGCCGCGTCTTACCCCATCGTTCGCCTCTTCCCAAGAATCCTCCGAGATGAGAGATCTAATCGGATGGATCCTGTTATCCAGCGCACCGAGCGCCCGGACCGCCGGGCAGACAGCCCTCTCGACACGCCACGACGTGGCCGCGCCGAACGAGGGCTGTAGTTCGTGCTGTCCATCTCGACGCGGCCCAAGCTCCGCGAGCCCGAGGTCGAGCTGCTGGACGCCAACGGCCGGCCGATCGCGTTCACCCGGCGCTCGGTCGCGGCGCCCAACCCTCGCGGGCAGCAGACCTACAACTCGCATCCGGCGATCGGGCTGACGACCGAGATCTTGCTGTCGTACTACCGCTCGGCCGAGTATGGTGCGCCGGTTCGGCAGCTCGACATGTTCGAGGACCTGCGCGAGCGCGACGGCGAGCTCGCCGGCATGCTCGACGAACGTGTGGAGGATGTGGCGGGCTGGGATTACGAGGTGATCCCCCCGCCGGGCCGCAACGACAAGCCGAGCGTGCTGGCGGCGGGCGCGTTGAACGAACATCTGCAGAGCAAGCTCGAGTTCCGGCAGTTCCTGGCGCACCAGCTCGAGGCCGTCTACTACGGATTCTCGTGCACCAACCTGATGTGGGACTACGAAGATGGTCTCGTCGTACCGATCAAGTTCTTCAACGTCGCGCATCGCCGGTTCGGGTCGCCGTCGCAGGAGCGCTCCGATGAGATCTGGCTGCTCGACGGCGACAAGTCGACCTTCGGGCTCATCGAGCTCGAACAGGGGCTGTGGGCGATCTCGCGCGCCCGCGGCCGCAACCCGTTCGCCTCGGGCCTCGGCCGCAAGACGTCTTGGTGGACGATGTTCAAGCTCCAGGGCGTCAAGCAGTTCCAGGTCTGGCTCGACATGTACGGTCTGCCGCTTGCGATCGGCTACTACCAGGAGGGCGCCGGCGACGCCTCGCGGAATGCGCTCGAGGATGCCGTGCGCAGCATCGGACAGGACGGATACGCCGTTCTCTCGGCGCAGACCGAGCTGATCATCAAGGAGACCACGCACGGCGGCGACTCGTCGATTCACCAGCAGTGGGTGAAGATGTGCGACGCGATCAACACGAAGCTGGTCACCGGCGGCACGCTCAACACCGACGTCTCGTCCACGGGCGCGGGCAGCTACAACGCGGCGACCGTCCACAAGGGCCGCCTCGACGCGAAGAAGCGCCACGACGCACGCCTGTTTGAGGAGATGTTCGCCCGAGACATCGGGCAGACGTTCAACATCTGGAACGGATTTGACCGCGCAGCGCCGCCGCGCGTGAAGATCAAGATCCCCTGGGGTGATCTGCAGCTCGCGCAGACGTACGAGATCATCGGCTCGGCGGTGCCGCTGTCCAAGTCGCAGATCTACGAAAACTTCCAGCTGCGGCCGCCGACGGATCCCTCCGACGCGGTCAGGTTCGAGCCGACGAAACCACCAGATCCGGGCAAGGCCCGGCCCGACAGGGAGGGTAAGTGAAGAACCCCGAGCGCATTATCGCGTGCCGCGGCGACGAGGAGTCGCTGATCGAACGGGTGGCCGGCGGCATCGTCCTGCTTGCCGACATCGAGGTCTATGGGCGCTTCACCGCGGATCGACCGCCGCCGACGCGCGAGCTCAAGGCCGGCGGCGGCGAGGACACCAACGCCCACCGCCTCGAGCTGATCCAGGCGCTCAAGGACGGCCGCCATCTCGAGCTCGTGGTCAAGCGGGCGCGCACGTACAAGCAGAGCGCCAAGCCCGGCAGCATGATCAACCAGCGCGGCGTGCGCTTCCTGACCGCGAACCTCGGCGAGGTCGCGCCCAGCTGGAAGGGTCAGCCGTTCCTGCTCAACCACAACGTGCAGGAGCAGGAAGCGCGCAAGGGCACCATCCTCACCTCCGAGCTCGGCGAGCACGCTGGCTCGCCGGCCATCTTCATGGGGTTCTCGGTCGTCAAAACCGACGCCGCGATCTCTGTGCTCGACGGGACCATCGACCGTTTCTCGGTCGCCTGGCGCCCGAAGGGGCCGGTGTTCTGCACCGTGCACGGCGTCGATCTCCTCGGCAAGGAGTCGTGCATGTGCTGGCCCCTCGAGCAGATCGCCGTAGACGGCAAGCAGCGCACCGTCGAGTACGAGTATCACGGCGGCCAGGGTAAAGAGCTCTCGGCCGTGAATGTGCCGGCCGTGGACGGCACGCGAATCGAGGAGTATCGCGCGGCGCTCGCCGCCGAGCTTGACCTACCACCGACGAGGAAGAAGAAGGAGCGAACGATGGCATTTGAAAGACTGCGGGTCATCCTCGGGATGACCACACTCAGCGAGGCCGACGAAGGTCAGGCCGTCGCGCTCGTGGAGGCGCTGCGCACGCGCGCCACCACGGCCGAACAGGAGCGAGACACCGCGCGAACCGAGCTCGCGGCTCTCAACACGCAGCTCTCCGCAGCCAGGGCGGGCCTGGCCGTGGCGAGCAAGGCGCGGCTCGATGCTCTGATCTCCGGCGCGATTCGCGACGGCAAGATCAAGATCACTCGCGACCCCAAGACCGGCGACAAGATCGTGAGCGCCCGCGAGACGCGCCTGCGGAAGATCGGCGCCGAACCGAACGGCCTGGCCGCCGTCGAGGCCGAGATCGCAGAGCTCGACGTGATCGTGCCGGTCGGCAAGCGCCCGATCGCCGAGGGCACGGAGGAGCCGACCAAGCAGCCGATCGCCGCACTCGGCGCGGGCGACGATGAGCAGCTCAACGCCGCCATGGAGGACATCGCCCGGGACCTCGGCCTCGATATCAAGGACATGATCGAGTTCCAGCAGAACCACTACCACGAGGGGGTCTGAGGTGGCGGCCACGACACTCGACCGCAACACCAAGATCCGCCTCGTCGAGCGGACGATCGTTCTGCCGCTGGCGACCGGAGCCAAGATTCCGTACGGCACGATGGTGTCCGTCGCCACGCCGTCGGTCGGCGCCGTCCCGGCCGCCGATACCGCAACGCACGTCGTGCAGGGCTGGGCGTCGCAGTCCGTCGACCAAACCGCCGGCGATACCAAGATCACCGTGCTCCGCGGCGTGGCGAACTTCGCGAATGACGGCACCATCACGGCCGCCGACGTCGGCCAGCCGTGCACGGTGCTCGACAATCAGACGGTGTCCAAGGCGGCCACGACCGTCAACGACATCGGCGCGGGCTACATCGAGGAAGTCGACTCCGACGGCGTGTGGGTGTCGTTCCTCGGCGGCAAGATCGCGGCGACCTGAACCAGAAGGGAGGACAGAACAGCAATGCGCTTCAACAGACGGACAATCCTCGATGCGAAGGGGAAGCGGTGGCGCGAAGCCGGCCGCGGCCGCTTCCTGGACCCGGAGCTCTCCGGCCTCCGACAGGGCGGATCCTCGCCCGACGCTGCCAAGATCGAGGCGGCGTACATCGGATTCGGAACGATGCTCCACAACCGGCTCAAGCGGCCGGATGCGACCTGGCGGCAGCTCGCCACGGTGATCGACAGCGAGGAGCTGCTGCACCGCGAGCTCTGGCTGGACAACATCCCGAAGATGCGTCTTTGGGAAGGCGACAAGGTGCTCTCCGCGCTGCGCGCGGAGAGCTTGCCGATCGTCACCAGGCCGCACGAAGCGAGCCTGATGATCCCGAAGGGGGACATCCTCAACGACAGGTTCGGGATCTACAAGGGCCGCATCAACGACCTGGGCGACGCCTACGACTGGCACCTGATGGAGATGGTCGTCGCGATGCTGTGCGCGGGGATCTCCGGTACGGCGCTCGGTACGACCTACGACGGCCAGAACCTGATCGACACTGACCACACCGCGCTGGGCAACGGAACTGGCGCGCAGCAGAGCAACAAGATCACCGGCGCGTTCAGCGCCACGGTGTTCCAGAACGCGTGGAACGCGTTTCTCGGCTTTGTCGACGAGAACGGCACGCCGTACAACACGATGAACGGCCGGACGATGTACCTCGTCCATGGTCCGGCGAACCGGACCGCGGTCCGCACCGTGCTCCAGCAGCAGTGGATCCCGTCGCTGCAGCAGAACATGGACATGGGGATGGCGAAGCCGTACCTGGTCCCGTGGATCAGGCCGGCAACCTACAACGTCCTCGGCGCGCAGATCACGCTGACCGGCAACGAGTGGTTCCTGATGCCCGAGGGCAGCTCGGCCGTGATCCTTCAGCGCAAGCGCATGCCGGAGTTCCTCGCCGTCGAGGAAGGCGAGTTCACGTTCAGGACGGGCAAGTATCTCTACGGGATCGAGTCCGAGGACGGCGCCGCGTATGGTCTCTGGCAGGAGATCGTCGGCGGTCCCGGTACCTAGTCACACGGTGCACCGCCAGCACCGCCAGCACCTCGGGGGCGTCAGGAACAGTCGGGTTCGAGTCCCGGGCCTCCGACCAGGTAAAGTCAATCAACCAGGAGATGCAGATGACGGAAGCAAGGGCCCACGATCTCGACAACGACGAGCTCCCCGAGACCGATATCGAGAAGGAGGAACGGCTGCGCAAGATCGAGACCTCGCGCAACGAACTCCGGGACCGGCGCGATCGCGCGCGCAGGAATCGCAGGAACAAGATCCCCCAGCCGAAGGTGGGCGACGTGCTCCATGTCTCGGTCGCCCGCGGGCTCAACCGGCGCTCGCGCGCGGGCATCACGTTTCCCAAGGGGCCGAGCGTGCCCGTGGTCGTTACCGCCCTGTCCGACGACGAGATCGACGAGATGCACAAGGGCGGGCGCACCTTGGACGGAAAGCAGGTCACCAACACCGACGGCGCCGAGCGGATTCTCGAGGACGGCTACGGCGAGGGCGCGGGCCTGATCGTGCGCAGCGAGGCGTTCGGCGGCGAGGACCTCGCCGCGGCCAACCAGCGCGCGGCCAAGGCCGAGCGCGAGCGCGACGAGGCGATCGCCGAGCTGCAGCGGTACCGCGACGCCCAGCGCGCCGCGGGGGAATCGCCCGATGGCCGGCCGACCCGGCTCCCGGCGCTCGAGGCGGCGAAGGCCAAGAGCCCTCCCGTGCCCACGACGACGAGCGGGCCCGCGCAGGCTGGTCCGGATCATGACGACGTGTTCGGCAGCCACGACGCGGACAAGAAGTAGGTAGCCGATGCCGTACTGCGCGCAGAACGACGTCCAGATCGCCGTGGGAGGCAGCAAGGCGCTCCTCGAGCTCGCCGACCTGGAGGACGAGGGCAGCTTCACCGCGGCCGTCCTGGCAGTCATCGCCAAGGCGATCGCCGAGGCCGACCACGAGATCGACTCGTACGTGAACAAGCGCTTCGATGTCCCGCTCAATCCGGTGCCGCCCGTGGTCGCCGACAAGAGCGCGAAGTGGGCGGCGCGCGTGCTGCGGCGCAACCGGTTCAAGGGGCAGCCCATCGCCGAGGACCTCGACGCAGAGAAGATCGATCGAGAGTGGCTCGTCGGCGTATCGAACGGCAGCATCTCGCTCGGGATCAACCCGACCCCGACCAAGGCGGCTGGCGTGATCGACAAGGCGGCGCCGCGAGACCCGACCAAGGCGATCTCGCTCGACAAGATGCAGGGGTTCATCTAATCCCCCATGCTCGTCGATGTCAAAGCGACGGTCCGGGTCAACGGCGTTCTCTTGGCGATCGCCAGGTTGCAGCGCCTGCCGATGACGATGATCTACAAGCAGCTGCGTAAGCCGATGCACGCGGACCAGCGCGATCACCGCGACAAGCAGCGCGGTCCGCGTGGCCCCTGGGCGCCGCTGGCCCCGTCGACAAAGGCGCGGTATGCGCGCGAGGGCAGGCGGCGCAACCGCCGGATCCTCGCGCGCCTGCCGAACGCGCGCTTTACGAAGGTGACCGCGCTCGCGCTGATCATGCGCTCGCGGGTCAAATGGTCCATGGCCCACCAGGACGGCCCGACGCGCGTTGGGCGCGGCTCCATCCTGCCGCAGCGGCAGTTCTTCTGGATCAGCAAGCAGCTCCGCCGCCAGGCGGCGCGCGAGTTCCGCCGTGCGATGTGGATGCGCTGGCGGGGACTGAGGTACCCATGAGCCACATCTTCGACACGGGATTGGGCCAGCCGCAGCGGACCGTGCTGCGCCGGGGCGCGCTCGAGGTCCTCGCACCGCTCAAGCGCCCGAACGGCTATCTCGCCGACGTCCTGGCGTTCGGCGGCGTCGTGCGGTCGTACACGGACGAGCCCGACATCGAGCTCCTGATGAAGGCCATGGGCCGCACGCCGTCGATCGCCGTGCAGCTGGCTACGCGCGACTTCGAGACGCTGGCGATCGGCGGCAAGCAGGCCAAGTCTGACATCCAGCTCTTTCTCTACTTCGCGAGCCAGCACAGCCGCGACCTGATGGAGGGCCGCCACGAGGCCGACGTCGTCGCGCTCGCCAACGATCACGCCGATCCCGGGCTCGACATCATGATGGAGCACGCCATCGAGCTCATGCACGGCACGTATCCGACGCTGCTCTCGACGACCATCAAGCAGATCCGCATTCGGCGCGAGGAGGAGCTCGCCACGCTGCCGGCGATGACGATCTGGCTGCAGACCTACAGCGTGCTGCTGCAGAGCTACACCGGAAGCAAGGAGTTCCGCACCGCGGATCAGCTCCTTACCAGCATTGGGTGGCGCACCACGACCGACCCGAACGAAGCCAGCCGACCCGCGCCGGCCACGGCTTCGACGACGATCGACGCGGATACCGACATCGAGTTCTAGGAGGAAGCCATGGCAGATGATGTGTTCGTGTACGTGACGGCGCCGGAGGGCCGTCGTACCCCGATCCACCGCGACGACGGCCGCGAGCCCGGCAACAAGCAGCTGCACGTGCTGCCGGGCACCGTGAGCCGGGTGAGGTGGTCGCAGCACACGCGGCGCGCGGCCGGACGGATTGACCTCGTGCTGTCCAAGAGGAACGGCATGCCGGCGCAGACGTTCGAGGAAGCGATCGCCGAGTTCGACGACCTGGGCTCGCATCGGGTCGACGTCGACCATACGCTCGTCCACAGCGACGGCAAGCTCGAGGTCCGGGCCAAGATGACCATCGCGACCGTCAGGCCCGCGGCCCTGCCGCCGGTCGAGCCGGCCGGAAAGGCAGGTGCGTGATGCCGCAGCAGGTACCCACCGACTTCCTGACCCCGGGCACGTTCCACATCTTCAACTTCCTGCGCGCCGCGGGTGCCCTGGTCAACTTCCCGCTGACCGTGGCGCTGGTCGGGATGAAGACCGCAGCGGGCACCGCAGTCGTCGGCCAGATCTACGACGCCACCGATGCTGATACGACCGATGCGCTCGGCGGTCAGAGCAGCGAGGGCGCACTGATGGCCCGTCAGGCGTATGCCGTCCAGCAGTTCCTCGGCGGCGGCCCGGCGGTTAAGATTACCTTCATCGTCGAGCCGGGCGGCGGTATCGCGAACACGCAGACGATCACCTTCGTCGGTACGGCGACGGCGGACGGCAACCAGATCTTCAAGATCGCCGGGCGCGTGTTCGTGGTCGGCATCCACAACCAGGACGCGCCGAACACGATCGCCGCGAACGCGGCCGCCGAGTTCAACAAGAAGGCGGCCGAGCTGCCGGTGAGCATCTCGGTCGCCGCGAACGTCGTCACGCTCCTGCATCCCCACAAGGGCGTGAACGGCAAGGACGTCAAGGTCTCCTGCGACCAGCAGGTCGCCGGCTGCGTTGCGACGGTGGCCACCACCGTGGTCGGCACCGGCGCCGCGGATGCGCAGCCCGCGCTCGATGCGCTCGCGAACAAGCGCTATGACGGCATCGTGCTGGCCAATCACGCGGCCGCCGACATCACCGAGATCAACTCGGACATCCTCACCAGGTGGGCGCCGCAGTCCAAGACGTGGGGCTTCTACTTCTTGTTCGAGCCGGGCACGATCGGGACGGCGACGCCGCTGGCGACCGCGGCCAACCACCAGAGCGTGATCATCTCGAACATGGAGGGTTGCCTCAACGCTCCGGGCGAGGGCGCGGTCACTTCGGCGATCCTGGTGTTCTCTCGCGCCCAGGCAAATGCCGGCTACGACAAGGCCGTCGTGCCGCTGTACCCGCCCGCGGAGGCGATCATTTACACGCCCGGCGAGATCAACACCGCGATCCACGCCGGCCTCACGGTCTACACGAGCGTCCTCGACGCGGCCGGCAATATCATCACCAACCGCGCGAAGTGCGAGCAGATGGTCACCTCGCGCACCACGAACGCGGCCAACAACCCCGACGACAGCACGCGCGATATCGCGGTGCCGCGCGTCGGCATCACGCTGGCGCTGCAGCTCGATGCGGCCAAGGCGGCGATCGACGCCAACGCCCCGGCCGGGATCGGCGCCAAGGACAGCCGCAGGCTCCTGCGCATCCTCGGCGCGGGCATCCTGCGCGCCGAGGCCACCGCGACGCCGCCGGTGATCGATCCCGACAAGGTGGAGGAGGACATCTCGGCGATGGTCATCAACCCGGACGGAACGGTCCTGGGGCGCAACAATGTCAAGATCCAGTACCATCCGCTCACGCCGGACCATCAGACGGTGTGGAGCCACGACATCATCGTCGGGCCGTAAGGAGAGACACCATGGCAGACGTCGCATCACAGGGGGAGATCCTCGTCAACATCGCTGGCGCCGGCGCCGCGCTCAAGAAGCTCGAACGCTGCAAGTCGATCGACATCAAGGACGGCCGCTCCACCGAGGTCGTGATGGCGATCGGCGTGAAGCGCGGCGCGGGCTGGCGCCGCAAGCAGGGCGGCTTCGAGATCGACATGGAGATCTACGAGGAAGTCGGGACCACGCCGGAGGTCGACTGGTTCCTCGTCAACGAGTCCTACGCGACCTTCCACTTGATCACGCAGGACGAAGGCGACGGGTTCACCTACGACTACACGAACAAGGTGAGCAAGATCGACCGGAAGAAGGACGCCGAGGGCAACTTCATGCAGACGGTGACGCTCGCGTGCACCACGGTGGATCGCACATGAGCAACATGGGCGATCGCCGATTCGCCGGCGGCATTCCTGCCGAGGCCCTGGGCCAGCCGAGCTCGCCGCCGGCGGCCGCTGCGATCACGAAGCTCGCGGCGCGCCGCGCGCGGGTCGCGCGTGGCGAGCTCGCCACGCTGCCGGTCTATGGCCAGGTGTGGATCCAGGTCCTCGGACCGGATGCGCTCGAGGCGATCGAGTCCGCGGTGCTCAAGAGCATGAGGCAGCTCGAGATCCCGCAGACGCCGCTCAACCTGGGCACGTTCAACCTGTCCAGGTTCAAGCGCATCCTCGCCCAGGCCGTGCGCGACGACGAGGACCCGACACACAGGGCCCCCTTCGGTACCCTCGAGCAGTGGGGCGAGGAGCCGGACGACTTCATCGTCGCCTGCATCCGCGTGTACAAGGATGTGAAGGCCCGGCTCGATCCGGCGGCCGTGGACGACATCTCCGACGAGACCATCGAGGAGATCACCGAGCTGTTCAAAAAAAAAGACTGGACCCAATTGCGGTCTATCGACGGCGTTACGCTGGCGAATTGGCTGCGTACTGGGGCTGTCCAGCTATCGAGCTCACCGACAGCTGCGTAGAGGAGTTCGCGTTCATCCGGGGCGACCTGGGCGAAGTGGCCAAGGAATGCGTACAGCTCGCGGCCGCATGGGCGACGAGGGGCACGACGCCGGCGAGCTCGGGCGGACCGGCCGAGGCGCCGGCCATGCCCGCCTCCGCGCCGGTACCGCTGCAGGGCAAGCGCACGCTCGAGGAGCGCGTGCGGCACGACCCGCCGGCGCCCGGGGTGTTCCGGTTCTACAACACGGCATTCAGGATGCCGGAAAGGCCGCACCGTGGGGCTGACTGACAACGTCGCCGAGATTTCCCTCATCGCCGAGCATGGCCGCCTGGCCTCGGGGCTGCGTGCCTCGCTCGGCCTGGTCAAGGATTTCGTGTCGGGCGCCAGTAGCCATCTGGCGAAGCTCTCGCTCGCGCCCAAGGACGCCAAGAAGGGCCAGAGCGTGATCGCACACGCGGCCGGCCAGGTCCTCGGCAACGTGGCCATGCGCGGGCTCGACATGATGGTCGAGCAGACCAAGAAGGTGTTTGACTTCAGCGAGGCGTTGGAGCGCTTCGGGATCTCGGCGAAGCTGCCGGAGAAAGCGCTCCCCGGACTGGCGACGAACATCCGCCACGTCTCCGACGAAACGGGCACGGCCGCCGACGAGATCCTCCGCGGTGCGCGTGCGTTCACCGATCTCGCCGGCGCCTCGGCGTTCACGCAAGAGAAGATGGCCCTGATGGCGCGCGTGTCGCAGGCATCGGAGGCCGCCACCAGCGATCTCGCCGAGGTGATGTTCCAGCTGCAGCGCAACCTGAAGATCTCCGACTCCGACCTGGAGGAGACGTTCGGCGGCCTGATCAACATCGGCAAGGAGGGCGCCGTCGAGTTCAAGCACATGGCGACGGAGATCAGCGAGCTCGCGCCCCAGGCCGCGCGCTACGGCATGGTCGGCAGGAAGGGCGCCAACGAGCTATCGGCCCTGATGCAGGTCGCGCGCACCGGATTCGGCAGCGTGAGCGAGATGGGCACCGGCATCACGCGCGTGTTCGTCGGACTGACGATGCACGCATCGAAGTTCCGCAAGTACGGCGTCGAGGTGTTCAACACCGCCAAGGACGGCACCAAGACATGGCGGAAGTTCAGCGATATCTTCAACGACATCCGCACCAACAACATCCTGGCCAAGGACCCCGAGCTTCTGCGCAAGGCGTTCGGCCGCTCCGAGGCCGACCGCACGATCCGGCTGTGGATGGAGGGCGTCGATACGCTCAGGGAACTCGAGCGCGCAGGCGAGGCCAACGGCGTCGTCCAGCAGGACCTCGGCCGGTTCACTACGAGCTCGGCCGGGCGCATGCACATCGCCTTTGAGAAGATGAAAAACGCCTTCGCCGAGGCCCTGACCCCGGAGCGCGTCGACCAGATCGTGGGCGGGATCCAGCGCATCGCGGAGTCCATTGGACCGCTCGTGACCGCGACGGGTAGGGCGTTCGACGGGATCGCCAAGATCGTGCACCTCATCGGCCGGGCCAAACAGCACCTGCAGGGCAACAGCCATTACCTGGAATCCGGTGGCGCCTCCGCAGAGGAAAAGAAGCTCATCTATTTCGAGAAGTCACACCCGAGCGAGCTCGACGATGAGCAACGTGCCCGTGTCGCAAAAATCAAGGAGCATGCGGCCGACTACAACGAGGCGATCGACCAGATCACGGGGGCCGAGGACGACTTCGGCGCAACCGACGAGTCCATCAAGCGCGCGCTGCGGATGTCGCGCTCGCATGACATGAGCCCCAAGGGCCAGCACTACACCGAGGCCGGCCGGTCGTATCTGATCAGCCGCGACAAGGAGATCTCCGACGAGCGATACAAGCGCCTGCGCGACGAGGTCGACAAGGAGCGCGCGGCGGCGAACCCCGCGGCCGAGACGATGCGGCGCTATGCGGAACTCGAGGAAGCCGACAAGCGCAAGGCCGCCGAGCAAGCGGCGTTCGTCAAGGAGCATGTCGGACCGATCGTCCGCAACGCGGTCGATGTGCTCGCGCGGGCCATCAACAACAAGCCTACCGAGGTTAAAGTGGACGGCAATCCGGTAGCAAAAGCCGGCAACAACGCGACGGACCGACGGAGGCGCTGATGGCCAGAGACCTTCCAGACCTGTTCCTGTGTTCCTGGGGCGACATCCAGCTGTTCGTGAGCGAGATCGAATGGGAGGACGGAGAGACGCAGGTTGTGCATCAGCCGGCCGCCGGCGACGATCACTCGGTCCAGCCGCGCGGGTCACAGATCAAGACGGCGACGGCGCACCTGATGTTCGACGAGTTCTCGGGCGCCAGGGAGACAGGCTCAGTGGCGTTCCGACGGTTCCAGGCGACGACAAAGGAGCGTCGGATCTTCACGCACCCCATGACCGGTAGCTACTTCGCGCGAATCGGCCGGTTCACGCCGCACATCGACTCGAGCAGTGTGATCTCGGCGACCTGCGAAATCATCCCCGACGGGATCGTGCAGCCGGTCAGCCCCGCGGGCGCCGGAGCGAGCGGTGTGTCCGGGGAGCGGTCGGTCGCTGCGGCCGCCGACGTGATGAGCCAGAGCCTCGCCGATCTGGGGCTCGGCTTCCCCTCGAGCTCGCTCCTGGGCTTCGACTTCACGCTCGCGGCCGACGTCAACATCAACCTAGCGTTCAGCGCCAACGTGAACCTCACGGCGAGCGCGAACGTGTCAGCTACGGCCTCGGGATCGGCCTCGGTCGCGGCCACCGCATCGGTCAGCGCCAGCGCGGCCGCGCAGGGCAGCGCGAGCGCGCTGGCTTTCGCCGGCGTGTACGCGCGCGCCCTCGCCATCGCGAACGCAACCGCGGTGGCCTCGACGAGCGGCATGGCCTCGGCAAACGCCTTCGCCTTTGCCTATGCCTCGGCTGCGCTCGACGCCGACGCCCGCGCCTCGGTGGCATCGTGGAACGAGGAGGACACCCCGGCGCGCAAGGTCCAGATCGATACGGCACGGCTCTCCGACAGCATCTCGACGATGATCGATACAGGCGGCTTCGAGGACGATCTTCAGCTGTTCCCGGCGTACCAGGCGGCGATCCTGCTCGGAGCGGCCATCCGCGACGCAGCGATCGCCGCGACCTCGGACGCGCCGGCCGTGTTCGTGTTGCGAGTCCAGACGCCGTGCGCGCTGCTGCCGCTTTGTGCGCGGGTCTACGGCGGGCAAGCCGCGCAGGGCCGTGCCGACCAGGTCGAGCTCCTGAACGACATCCCCACGCCCGGATGGCTGCCGCCAGGCGATTACCTTTTCCCGGCAAAGCCCTGATGCCGGAGAGTCATGTCATGACGGCGATCGTGGAAGGCCAGCAGGTCAGCGGCTGGCAATCCGGATCGATCCAGTCGAGCCTGATCACTCCGGCCGACTCGTTCGTGATGCGCATGCCGTTCAGCGTCACGGCCTGGAACACGCTGCGGCGCGACGCGAAGATCACCATCAAGGCCGACGGGACGACGCTGCTCGATGGGTTCATTGACAAGCGCGTCCGCCGCGGCAAGGCCGGCGTCCTCGAGATCCACGGCCGCGACCGGGTGGGCCGTCTGTGCGACGAGAGCGCGGAGGCGATCAACTACACCGGCATGCTCATCAAGGAGGCCATCACCCGGCTGGTGCATCCATGGTTCCCGCCGAAGGGCGTTGTCCTGTCCGACGCGCGGAATCGCCGCCTGCGCCGCGGCAAGGGCCGCCGCGTGGCGTCCGGCGCCGAGCCGGTCGTGACGATCAACGTGCGCGTGCCGCGGCGCGGCCAGGTCCACCCTGGCGAGTCCCGGTGGCACCTCATCCACGAGATCGCTTCGCGCGCCGGGCTCATCGCCTACTCGAGCTCAGACGGCAAGGAGTTCTTCATCGGCCACCCCAACCAGAATCAAGCACCGCAGTATCTGTTCTGCCTGCCGGCGCCGGGCAGCCGGACCAAATGCACGGTGCTCGACCTGACCATCACCGAGGACGACGGCGAGCGCTACTCGAAGATCGTCTGCGCCGGCGTCGGCGGCTCGACAGAGACGAACTACGGCAGCAACGTCACCGACAACCGGGGGATCGTATTCGACAACCCAGCCAACATACTCGACGGGACCGGGCGCGACTTCCTGCACCCCAAGATCTTGATGCTGCCGGAGCGTGCGTTCGACAGCTACGGCGACGCGCAGCGCGTGGCGCAGAACGAACGAGCTCGTCGCGACTACAAGCGCCACCTGGTGACCGTGGAGGCGGCGACGTTCGGCCAGAACCTCGGCAGCTCGGACCCAACCCTGTTCGCGCCTGATACGGTGGCGCGGGTCATCGACGAGGAGATCGATCTCGATGACAAGTACCTCGTGGTGGAATGCTCGTACAACTTCGCTCGGGACACGGCAGACACCACAACGCTCCACATGGTCCCGACCGGAACGGAGATCGTCCTGTGATCAGTCGAAGAACGGATAGCCCGACATCGGAGATGCGCGACGGGATCGGCCACGCCGCCTACAGCCTGCTCGGCATGGTGCGCCGCGTGCTCCTCGGACCGACCGCGGGAGGCATCTGGCAGGCGATCGGCGTGAAGTTGATCGACCAGACCACGCCGGAGACCTTCGATGCCGACGTGTTCTCGGGCGGCTGGCTCTACTTCCGGCCGGAGCCGGGCGCGAACGCCGAGGCCCTCTCCACCTACTGCGGCGACGCCCAGAACCCGGTGATCTTCGCGGTGCGCCACGAGGACCTCCGCAAGCTCGCCGCCAAGGACCTCGCCCAGGGCGAGGGCATGGCCTGCAACAAGCTCGTCGCGCTGCACCTCACCAAAGACGGACACATCGACGCGCGCACTCTCGGAGGTGCAGCGGTCAAGCTGCCCACGCTGGCCGACTTCAATGCCCTGGCCGACGTGGTGGAGGACCTGCGCGGAAAGCACAACAGCCATGTGCATCCGGATCCGCAGGGTGGCGCCACAGGGGCGACCACGCAGACCTCGAACACGGCCGCCAGCCATGCGACCGGCACGACCGCATTTCGCGCGGAGTAGCAAGTCACCGCCGACTTCGGCGATACTCCACGCATGCGGAAAAGTCTCATAAGGGGTATCACGTCCACGCTCGCGGTCCTGGGGATCGCGGCGCTCGCGTTCGCCGGCACCGGCGGCCAGCTGACCGGCGGCGGCACCGGCCTCAAACAGGTGGTCCTGTCCGGTTCGGCCGGGCAGCTCGCCATCGGCTCAGGCATCACACCCAACCCGCTCCTGGTTACCTGGACCCACGACTCGACGCTGCAGGGCACGGGCTCCGCTGGCTCGGCCGCCGGCGTCGTGCCGTCACAGCTCCTCGGGCGCTTCCTCGGCCGGCAGATCCTGACCGGATCGGGCACCTACGTCCCGACGAGCGGCACCACGGTTGACCGCGTGCGCATGGTCGGCGGCGGCGGCGGCGGCGGCGGCGCGACGAGCAACGGCGCCAATGTTTCGTCTGCCAGCGGCGGCAGCAGCGGCGTCATGCTCGAGGTCGTGCTCGGAACGCCGGGCACGACGCTCACCGGAGGCGCATACGCCGGCGGCGCCGGCGGCGCCGGCGGCACCAGTACAAGCAGCACGTTCACGAATGGCTCAAGCGGCGGCGACACCACAATCATCATCAACTCCACGACATACACAGCAAAGGGCGGGGGAGGCGGAAAAGGGTTCAACGCTGTTTCCCTTGGACAGACCGTTGTCGCGGGCGGCGCGCCTCTTGCCGGCACGACCGCCGTGGGTTTCATCACGTACAACTCCGGCGGAGTCGGGATGGAGCTGGACGGCGAACTCTGCATTGGTGGCGCCGGAGGTTCTACGCCGCTGGGGGCCGGAGGAGCGGCCGTCGAGGCCATAGCCAACGGCAACCCGGGACAGGGGCTTGGCGGTGGAGGAGCCGGCGCCGCGTCATGCTTTGCCAATAGAAACGGCGGCAATGGTGCCGCCGGTGGAATCGTGATCGACGAGTACAAATGAGGTGGAATATGAAATACATGATCGCAGGAATCGCAGGAATTATCTCGCTCGCAGCTTGCACCATGCCCGCGGCCCCCGTGACAACATCAACGACGCTTCAGAAGACGACGGCGGATCTCCCGGATGTGATCACGCTCGCGCCAGGTCCGAACCTGCTGACCGGACAGCAGCTGTCCTATCAGAACTTCAGCAATGCTCTACTGCACCCCGACCCGACCGGGTCATCGGTCGATGGGCTTCGGCTCGGCACGAACCTCTCCATGGACGTGGCACACGCCGCCGGTGTTCGCATGTTGCTGACCAACGACGATTCGGCGCTGCCAATCACGATCGCGCACCACTCCACGAATGGCGGGGCGAACTCCGGCAACTGGATCACCACGCGCACGGGTGCAGACCTGGTCCTGATGCCAGGCCAGACGGTGGTGGTTATCGTGAAGCCGGTCGACATCGTCACCGATCCGGATACGCAGATCACCACGTTCACCTTTCACGGATGGGCCGAGCAACATGACGACTCGGTCTATGGGGTCTCGGCCGAGGCGTCGCCGTCCAGGTCGATCGGCACGGCATGGCAGCCGAACGCCGCACGACCGACGATGGTGATCGCGACGATGTCGGCCACGTGCGAGCTCACCGCGGCGCCAGGTGAGGCCGGCCGCATCGACCTGCTTGTTGGCTCGTCCAATCCGCCCACCACCGTCGTCGGCTCGGTGCCGTGCGCGAACACCGGCATTGTCGTGGTCGGCGTGGCATCGACGGTGACCAGCGGCGGCGCCGTGACGTACCTCGTGAAGCCCGGCGACTTCGTCGAGGCCACCACCACCGACACGACGGGATCTCCGGCCTACACGCTGTCGGTCGTCGAGGAGACGCTCTAGGCCATGCAGTCGGGCGACCCGCCGGAGCTGCGACGCATCTACCAGCTGATCTACTTCGCCGACGGCATCACGCCGGCGACCGATGCCGACGTAGGAATGCCGGCGGGCTCGCTGAAGCTCTGCATCAACGGCGCTGCGCTGGTCAGCGCTACGGGCAACTTCGTCGGCAACGGCGCCGGCGAGTATTACTACGAGTTCACGAACGCCGAGATCCCGCCGTTTGGCTTCCTGATGCTGGTGTTCACGCGGCCCGGCTACAACACCACATGGTTCCCCGTCGGGTACGTCGGCGACGTCTGGCTCAAGGGAGCGACCGACCCGGCGAAGCTGCGCGCGCCGATGGTCGTCTACGACCTATCCGAGCCTCCGCAGCTCGTGCTCGTGGCCGCGAATCCCGCCGCCGGCGAGCTCAAGACGGCATTCAACAACGTCGGCTTTGGCAACGCCGCCGGCTCCCTCGTGTTCGTCGGCCTCGGACTGCATTACTACCAAGGTGTCGCCGGCGACGCGGTGGGCCCAGGCAACCTGCTAGTGAAGCTCGTCAAGGCGGGTTTTCAACAGCAGGACATCGAGGTTGGCATCACCGACAGTTCCGGCTTCATCCCGATCCCGCCGCCGCCCGCGGGTACCTCGCTGTCGGGGTTGTCCTTCGTGCCCCAGGGTTTCGCGGTCATCAACGGCAGCACGATCATCGGCGGGCTCGACCGGCTGCTCGATCCGCTCACCGGCAACTACGTCCGCACGCCAAACGGCGAATGGGCCGAGACGCAGGACAGCCGAACCATTATGCTCATCGCGATGTCCGAGGAGCTCGGCGAGAGCCCCTTCGACCCTGACCACGGAACCGGCATCGAGGCCCAGCGACGCGCCGGGATCCCGCTGACGCCCGACTATCTAGAGGCCGAGACCTCGCGCGTCGGCGCGGACCTGGCCGGCGAGGGCATCCTCTCCGGCCTCGTCGTCGAGACGCGCGACGCCGCCGGGCGGCCGCTGCGCGATGAGACCGGGCGCCAGGTCGTCAAGACGCGCTGGCACGATCTCGCGTCCGGATCGCCGATCGATCTGACCATCACCCCGAGGTAGCTATGCCCTTCCCTATCCCCTCGATGGCCGGGACCCGCGATTTCGTCGTCGCGCTTGGCAAGGCCCTGTTCCCTGCGCTGAACTTCGGCAGCCGGCGCAGCTACCACGGCAAGTGGTCGACGTTCTACGCCGGCGCCATCACGCAGCTGCACAAGCACATCGATAGCGCGCAGCGCGACGTTCACCCGCTCACCGCTGGCGACGGCAAGCCGATCGACGACTGGGGAACCGCGCTGAAGGTCCCCAAAAAGGGCGCGACGCCGGCGCGCAAGGCGTCCGCCGGGCGAGTGCGCGGCAACGCTGGCGCAACGGTCCTGCCTGGCGCGCAGATGCGCCACGGAGTAACCGGGCTCCTGTACGCGATCGGCAACGCGACTACCATCACCATCCCGGGCATCGCTGGCGTGGATCCGGACAGCTTCTTCGACGCCGATATCGTGGGGATCGATGTCGGGTCGCAGACGCGGCTCGACGCCAAGGAGACGCTCACTTTTCTCAGCGCTCCACCCGGCATCCAGGCCAACGTGGTCCTCCAGCTGCCGCTCGATCAGGACGGCTTCGACGTCGAGCAGTTCGGCAGCTACCGCGGCAATGTGCTGGGCACGCTCTCGGCGACGCCGAGCGGTGGCAACGCGGATGATTTCGCGGGGTGGGCCAAGGCGTCGCTCTCGACCGTGCGCACAGGCTATTCGTTGCCACTGCGCGCCGGCCGCGGCGCCATGGATCTCGTGGGCTTCTACGCCGCTACGGCGAGCTCGGGCTCTAGGGCGCTGACCGCGCAGGACCGCGCGGCCGTGCTGGCCTACGTCGCCAGCAAGGCGCCGTTCAACGTCCAGGGCGCGCTGCGCGTGCTGACCACGGTCGCCGACCCGCAGCGCGTGGAGATCCGGCTCACCACCAATGGCATCCCCGCGTTCCAGTTCGATTGGAACGATGCCCCGGGCTACACGGTGGCGAGCTACAACGCGGCGACCCGCGAGGTGCAGTTCTCCGGCGGCTCGCTGCCATCGACGCTCAAGGCCGGCCACGGGATCCTGTTCGACGGCGCCGCCGGGGGCTCGGGCGTGAACAACCAGGACGGGACCGAGTTCAAGATCCAGGCGATCAGCGCCGTCGACAAGGTCATCCTGCAGACCGCGCCGGCCGTGAACCTCGGCGCGACCGACAGGATCTACAGCGGTGGCCCGCTGGTATTTCCCGTGCGCACCGCGATCGTCGGGCACCTCAACGGCGAGCTCGTGTATGCCGGCCGCGGCCTGACGCCGATCGCCGAGTCGCAGGCCGCGCCGGCGAATCCCAATGGCCCAAGCGTCCTCGGCCTTGACACCCTCGCTCAGGGCATCGGCCCCGCGAACCCGGGCCAGAAGTACGGCAACTGGTCCGGCGGCATCACGCTGGCGACGCTGTTCCGGATCGCCACGTACAAGGCCGGCGTGGCGAATGCGACGATCGTGTCGCCGGCGGCCGACTACCAGCCGCTCGACGATGATCCGTTCCTCACCAGCCAGATCCACTACGTCACGCCCAAGGTCGTGCTGATCAGGAGCGCATGATGGCGGCCGGGGGAGACAAGATCATCACCTACGACCCGCCGGGCGCGATCGGCCTCGTAGACAACGATGCCCTGCTGCTCGTGCGATTCGACGAGACCGACACGACGACGCGGCCCAAGGACGAGACCGGAGTCCTCGGCGATCTCGATATCGTGGGCGCCGCAGCGGGCCTGACCATGCCGCAGCTCGTGGATGGAGCCGTGGGCCGAGCTCGGCGGTTCGTGCCAGCGAACCTCACGGGGCTCGCGGCCAAGGACCTCGTACCAGGCTCAACGCTGATCACGCGTGACCTGTCGATCCAGGTCATCATGTCCTGGAACGCGGCCCAGCAGCTCGCCGCCGGCGCGCCCGGCACCATCATCGCGCGCGGCCTGAGCACTGGCACCGTCGAGTTCGTCGCATACGGGCTGCAGATCGCGGTGGTCGACGCGCCGAGCTTCACGGGCCAGCTGCAGTGGTTCTGGCAGGACATCGCCGGAACGCTCCACGTCGAGGCCGGCGCGCAGTTCGTCAACAACGGCAACATGACGATGTTGACCGCGACCAGGCGGTGGATCTCGCCCACCTCGGTGTTACTGCGCTACTACATCGGCGACCAGCTCATCGGTACGGTGCAGAGCGCGGACGGTTCGATCGGCGGCGGCACAACCGGAACCACGCTGATCGGGGTCAGGACCTCGGCGGTGCCGGCGAACATCAACTTCCTGGCCGGCAACATCGACGAGCTGCTCGTGCTCGACCGCGAGCTCTGCGCCGAGGAGATCGAGGCGACCTGGCTGCGCATCACGAAGTACCAGCCGCTCGGCGTGCAGCTGTTCCGCGAGACGATCCCCAGAGGATTCCCGATCCCCAAGGAGCCCACGAGCGATCCGCAGCTCGAGATCCGCATGGTCGGCCAGGTCCTCGGCTACGCGGCAGCCAAGGCCGAGGAGTTCCGCGCCAACTTCCTCCCACAGCGCGCCTACGGCCAGGTCCTCGCCGACTGGATCGAGGCAACCCGGGTGACGCCGGCGCCGGGCGACGACATCGACACGAAGCGGTCGCGCGTGCTTGCGCGGCTGCGCCAGAAGCAAGGCATCGCGCCGCCTGGGATCCAGGTCGCGCTCTCCGGGCTGCTCGGTGGCGCGCCGACCTCGGCGCTGCAGCTGATCTCGCTCTCGAACGTGATGCGCGACGAGTTCACCACGCTCGACACCTTGCGCTGGGACATGACGCCGGCGGCGGCCGCAACGCTGGTCGGAAACGCGGCCAGGTTCACACCGGCGGCCGGGACCTACCTGGCCGCGCCCGCGGGGGCCTGGCGCACAATGGTCGCGCCGATCAGCCAGTCGACGCTCGCCAATGTGGTCGGCCAGGAGCGCATCCTGGGCAAGGTGCAGATGGTCACGCCGCAGAGCGGCGCCGAGGTCGGCGTGCTCGTCGCGAACCGCGGCGCTGATCGCTACCTGCTGCTCGGGCTGCGCGACAACGCCGGCACGTTCCAGATCGTCACCGAGGTATTCGACCGATGGGTCTCGAGCGGCACCGTCGTGCGTGCAACGCTCGGCGGCAACCCGGCCTCGCTGTGGCTGTACCTGCACCAGCAGTCCGATGGTACCTGGATCGCTGAGTGGTCCACCACGAGCGAGACCACGGGCTACACCGCCTCGGCGCCCTTCGCTGCGTTCGGCACCAATCCCGTGTACAACGCCGGCGCGTACTTCCGGTCGACCGGGGCGCTCGCCGGCGCGGCCGCCGCCGACGTCGACATGCTCTCGGTCTACGCGCCCAACGGCATTCGGACGTTCAACGCCTTCGTGCTGCTCGATCGTGCCCTGGGCTTCAATCCCGACATCGCCGCGTGCCGCTCGGTCCTGCGCGAGATCCGGCACGGCTTCACGTTCGCGACGTTCATCACGTCGAGAAACTGCCTCGCCAACGATCCGGACTGCGGCGCCGGCGTTGCGCCGTGCGGACCATTGCCATAGGAGACCGCCGATGAACCTGCCCACTACGCCCGATCAAGTCGTCGTCGACAATGACCCCATCCAGCCGGCCACGATCAACAACATGCAGACCTGCATCACCGGGGGCAAGCTGGGCCCGCGCTGGTACAACGTGCCGCTGATCCCGATCAACTCGGCGCAGATCACGGTCCAGAATGGCTACATCTTCACCAACGCGACACCCAACGGCTTCGCGCTCATTTTGATTCCCCAGGCGTCCCGGAACACTCGCATATACGAGTGGCGCTTTCTGGCCTACAACAACTCCGGGGCCGGCAACCTGACGTTCAAGCTGCGCAAGGGTGTCACCAATATCGGGGGCGTGGTGGTTGCGAGCGACGTTGACACGGTTACGCTCGTCAATCCGCCGGGCTCGTTCCAGGTAACCGATCGGGCGTCGGCCGTGTTCACGAGTGCCCCCGGGGTGCTCGACCAGGTGGGGATCAACGAAACCCGATGGTTCGAATTGACCCTGCCCACCCTGGACGCCCGGGTGTCCATGATGGAGGTCCTGCTCGAACAACTGTAAGCGGGTTTTAGGGTCGCCTCTGTCGGGAGTGGTTGAGAGCGGTCGCCTCATATGAGAAACAGCAGGTTCGCTGTTCTTTTCTAGTGAGGTGGAACATGTCCAAGCTCGTATCTCTCGCCCTGATCTCGATCTCGCTGGCCGCTTGCATGGGGGAGCCCGCGCCGCAAGACGCCCAGGCTGCAGCAAATCTCTGCACGGTGGACGATCCCGACTGTACAAACCCGGTCTGGCTCTACCCCCTGTGCGCGGATCTCGGTTGCCCCTACGCTCCGAGCTCGAATCCCTACCAGTGGGAGCCCTGCGACACGCAGCTCTGCTACTGCGGCAGCCCCGCCGTGGAGTGCCGGCAATGGTAGACTAGCTACGTGGCCGACGACGACGTGCAGGCGATTTCAAGGGCAACCCTCCGGGCCTCCGTCGTCGAGCTCCGGCGCGACGTGAGCCAGCTCGAGGCCCGCGCGCTTCTCATCGAAAGCCGGCTCGGGGTCCTCGATCATCAAGTCGGTAAGCTCGAGGGCCGGGAACTCGAGCGGGACCAGCGGAGCCGGCGGACGGCGGAGCTCAGGGTGGCCCGGGATCGTCGGTACATCGCCGCGAAGATCATCGCGGCCGCCGTGACGATCGCCAGCGGAATTGTTGCCGCGGTGAAATGTTGACACGCCACCGGATTGCCGTGGGAAGCTCCGCGGCCTATGGCGACAACCACACCAGCAAGTAGCCCTCCCATTCTTACCCCCCTGCCCGGCGTCGAGCTCGCCGGCATGGTCGACCAGACCTCGACTCCGGTACCCCGGGCCGGTGTCAAAACGAGCGAGCTCTGGGTCAAGGTCATCGCCGACGCGCTGACCGCGGC
>Ga0153915_10000798_pt1 | contig 29073 bp, 22 predicted proteins | sample Opewatmetagenome_2_FD_107003 | JGI IMG/M metagenome (GOLD analysis project Ga0153915, IMG submission 107003) | Freshwater wetland microbial communities from Ohio, USA - Open water 3 Core 3 Depth 3 metaG | ecosystem: Environmental > Aquatic > Freshwater > Wetlands | place: USA: Ohio, Lake Erie...
ACATCTGATAGATCCTTTGTACACCACCCGTCTTGACAGATAGGGAGTCTCCAAGAATAAAGGCATTTGAACCTTTAACAGTCAGACCGTTACTTAACATCACCTTTACTTGTTGGTAGGTTTGCGCCTGTGAAATACCAACTCCCATCAACACAAACACTAATAAACCAATCGCATTTTTCATCTTCTACTGATTTTTTTGTTTAGGACACCCGTAACGCCACATACCGATTGTCTTCTGTTTGAGTGTCTGGTAGAGGCATGCTCGTTTCATAAAATATAATTTTTGTTTTTATTACTATAGTTAATGAATAAACCATTAACTAGTTGCAAATATAAATAATATATCCAATATGTTAACAACAATATATAAAAAACATACACAGTCATTTTTCGTCCGTTGGCGGGAAACCAGCAGCAAGCATTCAATATACATTTACCTTTGATGCCGCTAAAAACATCCTTTGAACGTGAAAATAATAACGATAATAAACAACAAACTGGTTCGCTTGTGCAAAAAACAGCCATGCGTACCAACACTTTTAAAAAATAAGAGAAAAGGGTACCGGACGATGTATCATGTTTCAGCATTTTCAAGAGAGAATGTCGGCGATTTACTGCTTCCTGCGGCAATACGTGACCTGTTTTCCAATGAATTTGAAGTAAAGAGATGGAAAGGCCTTCCCGTCTATTCCGTCATTACAGACAAACTTGTCAACCATATCAACCAATCCGATACTTTGGTAATCGGAGGCGGAGGACTCTTCTTAAAAGATACGAATCCTAATCAGCTCAGTGGCTGGCAATGGTCATGCAGCATAGAACAGTTGAAGAAAATAAACAAACCCATTATACTTTACGCAATAGGATATAATCGTTTCAGATATCAGGAGGATTTTGATCCGATTTTCAAGGAGCACCTGAATGCACTTGTTTCCAAAGCAGCCTTTGTAGGAATCAGAAATACAGGTAGTATCCTGAAGCTTAGAGAATACCTGACAAATGAATCGGATAAAACCAAACTAAGACTTCAGCCATGTATAACAACCTTGATTTCAAAATTATATCCTGATTTGACTGATTATTATCATAAGAAAAATTACATCGCTGTTAATTGCGCCTTTGACCGGCAGAATCTGCGATTCAAATCGACCGAAACGCTGGAAGCCATTGCCCGGGTTGTGAAAGAATTAGCATCAATAACAACCATCCGGTATTTTTCACACATGAAGTCCGACCAAGCCATCCTGCCCTATTTTAAAGCTCAACATATAGAATACGAGCTGGTGGAATTTAAATCCGTCAGACAAATAATTGAAACGTATGCCGAACCACGTTTGGTTATTGGGATGAGGGGACACGCTCAGATGATTCCATTTGGTTGTCTGACACCCATTATTTCCATAATATCTCACGATAAACTAAAATGGTTCCTGGAAGATATCGGTCATCCTGAATGGGGTGTGGATGTGCTGGACGAAGCGTTTGAGTCAAAACTGCTTGGGAAATCCTTCTACTCATACTACCAGACAGAAAATTTATTAAAAGCCATTTCAGTTGAACAGGAAAAAATCTGGAGCCTGACAAAAAAAAACAGCCAGCTTATCCAGACTATTCTAAACGATAGTAATCCGGGTTCTAAACATTGAATCGCTGTTACTTATAGCAAAATGCCATCCGAACAAAACAGACAAATAGCGAAAAACACACTCATGTTATACATGCGGATGCTGTTGATCATGGCAGTATCCCTGTATACTTCACGCATTATTTTAAGTGCTCTGGGTGTCGTGGATTGGGGTATTTATTCCGTTGTCGGTGGTTTCGTGAGCATGTTTGGTTTCATGAATAACGCCATGGCTTCTGCCAGCCAGCGTTTTTTATCGTTTGAAATAGGTAAAAAAAACGATGGACAGCTGGCCAACGTTTTTATGATGAGTGTCAATATACAGGTCATCCTTGCTGCCGTCATCCTTATATTGGCTGAAACGGTCGGCCTATGGTTTGTCAATACCCAACTGACTATTCCTCCGGAACGGTTGGAGGCTGCAAACTGGGTATACCAATTTTCCATGCTGGCGTTTATAGTAAATATTGCCAGTGTTACGTCCAATGCCAGCATTATCGCACACGAGCGGATGAAGGTTTTTGCTATAGTCAGCGTAGTCGAAGTGATGTTAAGACTGCTGATCGTTTTTATGATCCAATATAAAGGTTTTGACCGGCTTACGTTTTACGCAATCCTGATGTTTGTGATCACCTTGATAATCCGTTCCATTTATATGATTTATTGCAGACGCCACTTCCCGGAAAGTAACATGCGATTTTTCTGGGACAAGAAGCTGCTGAAAACAATTATGAGTTATTCAGTCTGGAGTTTTTGGGGCAGTCTGGCTGGCATGCTGTATGGCCAGGGTATCAACGTGCTGCTCAACCTGTTTTTCGGACCGGTTGTCAATGCGGCAAGAGGCATCGCCTACCAGGTTAAAGCGAATGTCGATCAGTTTGTCAGTAATTTCCAGATGGCTATGAATCCACAGATCGTGAAATCATTTGCGGCAGGAGATCTTACCTATATGCATCAACTCATTTGTCGTGGTGCAAAATATTCGTTTTTCCTGTTGTATGCCATCTCTTTACCCTTGATTCTCGAAATGGAAGCCATTCTTTCAATCTGGCTGAAAGAAGTTCCTGATTATACTGTCATTTTCGCTCGCCTGGTACTGATTCATTCTCTAGTTGATTGCTTTTCAGGCACATTGGTCACCTCAGCCCAGGCGTCCGGTAAAATCAGGTTATACCAGACGCTTGTCGGTTCGTTGTTGATTATGAACCTGCCGGTTTCCTTTCTCTTTTTAAAAGTCGGGGGCAACCCTGAATCGACGTTTTATATCAGCATTTGCATAGCGATAGTTGCTTTATTTACAAGGCTGGCATTAGTAAAAGGACTCGTGCATTTATCTGTTACCGGATTTCTCCGGCAAGCCATATTACCATCGCTGGCTGTTGTTGCCCTGTCCGGCATTTTTCCGGTTTTCACCTGTTACCTGATGCCATATAGCCTCACCCGTTTATTGCTTGTCTGTTTCATTTCGGTTCTTTCCGTCGGTTTAAGCATCAGTGTCGTCGGTTTAAGTCAGTCGGAAAAAACCGTACTTTTTGAAAAGATAAAATCTGTTTTGTTAAAAAGTATCGGTGAACACAAAGCTGAGTAATTGATTATACCTAGAATTGCATCTTTTACCGATTTCCAAATCCGGTTTTATGGCCTTTTAACTTACCTTAACCGTGTTTCTCGTGTCTACCTGCGGACACGGATAGGGATATTGGTTATGAAGGATTGTTGTTTATTTTTTGCTTACTACCATGAATGCACCTAGAATTGTAGATGAAATCGGCTGTAACCACAAAGGGGACATGACAATAGCGAAGGAAATGATCATGGTTTCCGCTACTTATTGTAAAGCCGATGTCGTTAAATTTCAAAAACGAAACAACAAAGAATTGTTGTCACCCGAAGAGTACAATGCACCCCATCCGGATCCGAATAACTCGTACGGAAAAACCTATGGAGAGCACCGGGAAAAGCTGGAATTTTCGCTGGAACAACACAGGCAATTAAAAGCCTGGTGTGAAGAATATGGTGTGATTTACTCCTGTTCTGTTTGGGACGTGACCTCAGCCAGGGAAATCGCTTCACTTCAACCAAAACTAATCAAGGTGCCGTCTGCATGCAACTTGAATAAAGAACTCATGTTGTATTTGTGCCGGAATTATCCGGGAGAAATTCATGTATCGCTGGGGATGACTAAAAAGGAAGAAGAAGAACGAATCGTTACTCTTTTCGAACAGGAAAAACGCAATCAGGATTTGGTCATTTATAGCTGTACATCTGGTTATCCCGTTCCTTTTGAAGATGTTTGCCTGCTCGAAATCAGACGGTTGCAGAACACGTACAGTCATCGGGTAAAGTCCATCGGTTTTTCAGGCCATCATCTGGGCATTGCTGTTGATATAGCAGCCGTTGCGCTCGGAGTCGAATGGATTGAACGGCACATTACGCTGGATCGTACCTGGAAAGGCACCGACCATGCTGCATCGCTTGAACCTGAAGGAGCCCGCAAACTGGCACGCGACTGTCACGCCGTTTATCGGGCATTGACCTATAAACAAAAGGATATTCTGGATATTGAGAACATTCAACGGAATAAGCTGAAAAAACACCAGGTACGATGGGAAAAGTGATTGCTTTCATACCCGTTCGGGGAGGAAGTAAATCGATTCCCAGGAAAAACATCCGGTTATTTTGTGGTAAGCCGCTCGTTTATTGGACGCTGAAAGCATTGGATATGACATCCGAAGTGGATGTTATTATCGTAGCTACGGATTCAGACGAAATTGAAACGGTGACATTGGGGTTCAACTTTCCGAAAGTATCCATTTACAGACGCTCGGAAGCCTGTTCAACCGATACGGCCTCCACCGAGTCTGTTGTATTGGAATACCTGAACTACAATCAGGCACTACCTCCTGACACACTTTTTTTGCTGGTTCAGGCAACTTCCCCTTTAACCGAAAGCCGGCATTTTTCGGAAGCACTGGCACGTTATTGTTCAGGTCCATTTGATTCCATGTTGTCATGTGTCAGACAGTTCCGTTTTTTTTGGAATGAAGATGGAACGCCCGTCAATTTCGAATACCGCCAACGCCCCCGTCGTCAGGAATTCAAGGGGACACTGATGGAAAACGGGGCCTTTTACATCAACACGGTCGCCAATATCAGACAATCCGGTAACCGACTTTCAGGCAGTATCGGCCTATATGAAATGCCTGATTATACCAGTATCGAAATTGACGAACCAGGCGACTGGACGTTGCTTGAAAACCTGATGCGGAAACATCAGCCTGCACGTATTGCCGGACAGTCACCATCTTCAGTCATTAAATTGGTGCTGACCGATGTGGACGGGGTGCTGACCGATGCAGGGATGTATTATTCAGAATCAGGGGATGAACTCAAAAAATTCAATACCCGAGACGGTATGGCTTTTGAACTGTTACACAAAGCAGGTATCAAAACAGGCATTATCACGTCTGAAAACACCAGAATGGTCGAACGCAGGGCCTTGAAATTAAACGTGGATCACCTGTTTCAAGGGAAACGAGACGGAGGCAAAATTTCCGACGCTTTACGTATCTGTGAACAGGAAGGGCTGTCTATGGACGAGGTCGCCTATATCGGTGATGATGTAAACGACAAGGATTTATTGCAGGCTGTTGGTTTTTCCGCTACCCCTTTTGATGCGCCGGCCTGTATAAAAGAGCTGGTTTCGGTAGTAACACAAAAAGCTGGCGGGGAAGGCGCGTTCAGAGAATTTGCCGAGATTATTTTACACACACAGGATGGTTATGGACTACCGTAATTTTCTCCGGTTAGAACAACAACATGCGCTGTTTTCCATTCGCTTCAAAGAGATACCCATTTGGGAATTAATTCGTTACGAAGTTTATGCAGCCGGTTCATCCCTGCAACCAGAAGCCAGGAATGCAAAACCATCCATTCGAAGAGCTTTCCGAAAATTGTTTGTGCTCATTTGTTATAACCCATTTTTATACCGGAGCACCACTCATTCCCTGATTATCCGTTCATCCCGAAAAGAGTTTTTTGCCAACCAATACATTGATCCGCTTACCCTTGATTTTGAATATCAGTGTCTGGGAACCTGTTGTAACGGGCATATAGACCTGAAAAAAAACAAAATCAACCGTTCCGGAAAAAAGACGTTTCGTGTATACGAATCACAGTATACCCTTCATAACAAAGGCGAACACGTACCGGACATCTATGCCATCACATTTGTTTCGAAAGTATTGGTAAAACGGTGCCTGCCTTATTGGCAAAGATGCCTGAGCCAACAGGAAAGACAATACCTGGCTGATATTTCGGCTTCTTTATCCGGCATCTTTCCGCATGTCCCGATTGATTCTATCCTAAACAAAACATTGCTTAACTTTTATATTGAACGTTTTCTATATGGCCGTTTGCTTACCATCCGAAAGCCTAAACAACTTTTCCTGACTCGGTTCAACGACAAGATGCCGTTGGTGTTCGAGGCTAAGAAACGAGGCATCGAGGTCATTGAAGCACAGCATGGATACACATCACCCAGCCTGGTCTTGTATCATTTTCCATCTATGGACAAAAACAGTCTGTTGTGTTTTCCTGATACCTTTTATTATCTGGACAAACTGTACATCTGTCAACTGGAGTTACCGTTGATGCCGGATAAAATCAAGCCCTATCCATGGACCTTTCATAAAACAAAAATCGAGCGAGTCAGAGCATCGGTTACACCAACAGAAAAACGATCCATTCTGTTTGTTTCACAAAATGTGCTGTATAAGGAAATGCTGGAGTTCGTCGAATCGTATTGTCGATTACTTAAAAATGTCAACATCAATACGGCTGTATATTACAAACCACATCCTCATGAATATGGCTTACTGGACCGGAACTATTTACAGTTGTTGGATGATGTGTACGGACTTAAGGTAATCGGAGAACAGGAAGATGTCTATCCGTATCTAGCACGTGTTCAATGTGTCGTCGGTGTATTTTCCACATTGCTTTTGGAAGCACTTGAATTGAAAGCGCAGGTTTTTATTCTGAAAATGACTGGGTACGAACATTTTCAACGTATCATCGATGCAGGTATGGTAACCTTGATTGACAGTCCTGACAATTTATTTAAAAAGACGACGGTGTATCTTTGAATGCCTTGATCGTCTCATAGACCCGCTGCCTGATTTCATCAGCAGTCGGAGTCAGCTCGCTGGCAGTAAATGTGCCATGATCAGGATCAATGCGCTCAAATACCATCAGATACAAGTTGAAAATAATATCCAGGCTTAGTTTATAACGGGGTTCGAGATAGGGTTTGACAGCAGCAATCGTATCATAGGTTTTCAGCCTGTATTCATCGGCCAGGTTGTAGTATTCCCGGATAAGCTGGCGAAAACCATCCTCAATCGGAGTGCCATGCGCCATAGAACTGAGTTTTTGCCGGTCAAGACCGTATTTGGCAATCAGGTCGTCCGCAAAATAATTCAGGTTATTGAGCTGGTCTTTTTGGAAGTCACGAATAATGTGAACCAAATAGCTGAAGATGGCGCAGGGAGTGGCTGTTTTTTTGACATCAAAGGCTGGCTTCACATAGTTGCCGTCCTTTTTTGTCAGACCACACAGGTGGATAAAGATGGAGGCTGGTGCAACAGAAGCACCCCTGGCATAATCAAGATAAGACTGCATGGTTGGAAACCCATCGTTAAGAATATCATAGATCATCGATTTGGCAAACGCCTTCATCGATGCAAGCGGAATTCTGTAAACCTCAAATGTTTCTATGATATCCTGATGTTCAATATTATTTTTAGCATCAGCCAGGACCATACTTATCCATTCGTTCACCTCCGTAATCAGCTTTTCCTTTTGAACATCATCAATAACCGGATGTTCGGATTTATAATCATCCACTAAATCGTCAACAGCACGCATCAATCCGTAACAGGTCTTAGCGGCCCGGAAACGGTCTTCATCCCAAAAATTTGCTGCAATCAGGATGTTCGGATGATCCTTGATCTTTTCAAAATCAATGGCATTGAAAATTGCCAGGAACGTGTCTTGTGTACTCATGCCGATAGTAGGTTATTGTTACTTCAACCAATTGGTTTATTGATGATTCGTGTCTTTTAAAATGCGTTCGGATGTCAGTTTTGACGATAGCAATACCAATGGAACACCATTGCCAGGATGGGTGCTGCCACCAACAAAGTACAGGTTCCGATAGCGATTGTGCTTGTTGTGCGGACGAAAATAACCCATTTGCAGAATATTATGACTCACACTACCGAAAACGGAGCCTTTTGAAATGTTATAGTTACTGTTCCAGGTTTCCGGGGAACCGCTAAGTTCAAACTTGATGTGCTGGTCTATATCGTCCAGCCCTTGTTTTTTAAGGCGTTCAATGACAAAGGCACGGGCTGTTTGTTTCATTTTTTCCCAATCTTGCTTCTTACGGGTATCCAGGTGACCGACTGGTACAAGAATGGTGATGGAATCCTGATTGACCGGAGCGGCCGACGGATCAGATCCAACGGGTGCATGCACATAAAAGCTCGGAGTGTCCGACAAAGACTTATCGTGAAAAATCCTGTGGAAATTTTTCCGGTATGGTTCAGTCAGAAACACACCATGATGGCTAAGCTGAGGATAAACCGTATCAAGTCCCCAATGAAAGACAATGGCCGAGCAGGAATGCTGGAGCTTGCCCAGTCTGGCCGCATGAAACTTACCGGGCAATAAAGCCTTGTACACATAGGGCAAATCAGCATTGGCAACAACAATGTCAGCCTGGACAGTGGTTCCTTTTTCAAGTAGTATGCCTTCAGCTTTATGCCTGCCGACCAGAATGCGATCTACCGGACTGCTGTAATGGAAGGTTACACCCAGGCTTTCGGCAGTGTTCAGCAACGTTTCCACTATGCGGTACATGCCACCAACCGGGAATAATGACCCTTCGGAGAGTTCGGCAGCCGGCAGCATGGAAAAAAGGGCCGGAGCCGTATAGGGATTCTGTCCGACATAAATATTCTGGAAGGTAAATGTCTTCTGCAAATGCGGGTGTTTGACAAACCGACTCACGTAGTCCATATGCCGGATATGCGCTTTTATCTTGAATACAAGACCGATGTTACTAAAATTAATAAACTGGAAGATGTTGTAAAAATTGCGTCCAAGCAACTTTTTCATAGCTAACTCAAACAACGTGTAACCCGTTGTAATATATGTTTTCAACTGGTCATAGCTACCTGGTTCCAATCGTTCAGCTTGCTGTTTCAGTCTGACCTCATCGGTCGTGAAATCGAACACTTCCCCATCGTCAAAGTACATGCGGTAAATGACCGGCAGCGGCCTGGACTCAAAGCAATCTTCGATAGTCAAACCCATAGAAGCAAATACATCCCTGTAAATAGAAGGCATCAGATAGATGGTAGCCCCCAGGTCAAATCGATGTCCGTCACGGAGTATCTGTCCGCAACGCCCGCCCGGAGAGGCGTTCTTTTCATACACATGCACCTGAAAACCGTGTCTGGCCAATTGTATGGCGGTCGCTATGCCCCCAACCCCTGCCCCTATGATGACGGCTGATTTCGTTTCGCTCATATCCCTTTCATTACGGGGTATAAAAGTAATGTATTTTGGCTGGGTCCCATTAAATTTACTGGCAAAAAAACAAAAGAAATACTGGAAGTTTTAAACAATACGAATCTTTGTCAGTGACGCCCTCATTACGTAAAAAAAACGTATTTTTGCCGAAATACATCATTGATAACGTCTCAAAACTATTTTGCCATGCTCAACTATATTACCTGGACATTTAAACCTGAAATCTTCTTCCTGGGAGGCTGGGAAGTACGCTGGTACGGACTTTTTTTTGCCATTGCCTTTTACGTAGGACTAGTCATGATGACTAAAATGTTCGCTTCGGAGAAGGTAAAACCAACCTGGGTGGACAGCCTGTTTATTTACGTCATTGTGGCTGTCGTTATCGGAGCACGGTTGGGGCATGTGTTTTTCTATGCCTGGGACGTGTACAAAGAGAATCCGTGGGATATTTTGAAAATCTGGGAAGGGGGTCTTGCCAGCCACGGCGGAGCCATTGGCATCCTTATTGCCATCGCATTGTATTCCAAATACGTAACAAAGCGCAACATGCTCTGGACACTGGACAGGCTTGTTGTGCCAGTGGCGCTGGCTGCCGTTCTGATTCGCACAGGCAACCTGACCAACCATGAAATTTACGGTTATACCACCGACCTGCCCTGGGGCTTTCGTTTTGTCGAAAATATCCGTGAATGGCAACATGGTGCCGATCCTATCTTTACTGAGCCCTGCCATCCGACTCAGCTCTATGAGGCCCTCAGTTACCTGGCGACCTTCTTTGTAGTTTACTTTTTATACTGGAAAAATTCAACGGCCAGAAAACGGGAAGGGCTGTTAATGGGCATCTTCCTTCTCGGTATCTTTCTGAGCCGCTTTCTGATTGAATTTATCAAGGAAGACCAGGAGGCGTTTGAGGCATCTATGACATTGAATATGGGTCAATGGCTAAGTATACCCTTTATTTTGGCTGGTATCGTGTTAATCTGGAGAGCTATGAAACGTTCACCCAGGGAGTACGAGCCGTACATAGCGGACAAAACGGCTGGAAAAGCGGAACCTTCTGCACCATTTGAGAGTAATGTAAAAACAACCGGAAACAAAACTGTGAACTCTTCAGTCAAGAACACCAGGATAAAAACTGAAAAAAATTAACCTGATAACAATACACCATATATTTTACCGTTCCAGTTTCCCCTTACCCTGACGTACGATAACAATTTCTTCCTGCGTGCAATCGACAATGGTTGACTGAAGAGTGCCACCGAAACCTCCATCAATGACCAGATCAACATTGCTACCGTATCGTTCGTCGATTAGTTCGGGATCGGTCGTATATTCCTCCTGGTCGTCCTGGTCATGTAAGGTCATACTCATCAATGGGTTGCCAAGTTCATTGACAATGGCTTTAACAATTTCATTATCGGGGATACGGATACCGACCGTACTCTTTTGCTTGAACAGACGTGGAAGTTTGGTGCTGCCGTTAAGAATAAAGGTAAAAGGACCCGGAAGGTTTTTCTTCAGCAGTTTAAAAGTCGGGGTATCTACTTTTGCATATTCACTTACCTGACTAAGGTCTTCGCAGACAAAAGACAAGTTGGCTTTACGAGGGTCCTCCTTTTTAAGTTTACAAATTTTTTCAACCGCACGGGCATGGAAAATGTCACAACCAATAGCATACACCGTATCCGTGGGATAGATGATAAGTCCACCCTCACGTAACGCATTGGCTATTTTTTGAATAACCTTGGCATTCGGATTGTCTGCATACAATTTTATGAGCATCCTGTAACTACGGTTTGTAAAACAAACTGCAAAGTTATAGAAAGCAATTGAGACTAAAAATACTACGTCTATTAAAAACCTGCGAAAAACCAACGTGTATGATTAACCATATATGATATTACCATGCTCATCCTTAAACTCATCGAAACTCTTGTTATACTGATTCATAGCCCTAAGGCTCATTCCCATGCTGGAAAAACCACCATCATGATACAAGTTCTGCATCGTAACTTTACGGGTAAGATCGGAGAATAACACCATACAGTAATCAGCACATTCGTCAGCAGTAGCGTTACCAAGAGGTGACATTTTATTCGAAAAATCCATCAACCCATCAAAGCCTTTTACGCCAAGACCAGCCGTAGTCATAGTAGGTGATTGGGAAATCGTATTGATACGGACTCCTTTTTCCCTGCCATAGATATAGCCAAAGCTTCTGGCAATCGATTCAAGCAGTGATTTGGCATCGGCCATATCGTTATAACCGTAGAATGTACGCTGTGCAGCTACATAACTAAGAGCAAGTATGGAACCATGCTCAGCAATGGCATCCATTTTTTTTGCCACCTGAATCATTTTGTGAAAAGAAATCGCCGACACATCAAGTGTTGTAGACAACAAGTTATAATCAAGATCATCGTAAGTCCTTTTCTTGCGGACATTGGGAGACATGCCTATGGAGTGAAGGACAAAATCAATTTTTCCACCCAGAATTTCCTGTGACCGGGTAAATACAAACTGAAGATCTTCAACACTTGTCGCATCAGCAGGTATTAATTCAGCCTTCAGGCGTTCACTCAATGCTGTCACTGTTCCCATGCGACAAGCAACTGGTGTATTAGTGAGTGTAATGATGGCGCCTTCTTCGACAGCCCGTTCGGCTACTTTCCAGGCGATAGACATGTCATTGAGGGCACCGAAAATGATACCGCGTTTTCCTTTCAATAAGTTGTTTGACATAATTCTGTGTTTATAATACGACACAAAATTACACAAAAACAATGAAAGTGTGCAATTTTTAGTTAAAAAAAGAGACGATCCGACGGTCTTATTCCTTATAATAAATCCGTTTTACGCGGTTGGATATTGACGTCAGAATTTCATAGGGAATAGTTCCCAGTTTGCCTGCCACCTCCGACAAGGGTAATTCTTCTCCGAAAACAAGCACCTCATCGCCTTCTTCAGCAGGGATATCTGTTATATCCACCATACAGGCATCCATACAGATGTTACCAATCAATGATGCCCGTTTACCGTTGATAACTACCTGTCCGAGCCCGTTGCCCAGGTGACGGTCAAGCCCATCGGCGTAACCGATTGGCAAGGTGGCTATCCGTGAATTGCGCAGGAGCATACCACGACGGCTATATCCAACACTTTGACCAGCTTCGAGTTTCCTGATCTGAAGTATGGTTGTTTTAAGTGAGCTGACGTTTCGAACAGCTTGCTGGTTGACGGCTGAAATGCCATACATGCCGATACCCAATCGTACCATGTCGTACTGGTATTCGGGATAACGTTCGATACCGGCTGAATTGAGTATATGTTTGAGAATACGATGCTGAAAAGCGTCTGACACGGCTGCAGACATACATTCAAATTGTTTCAATTGGGCTTTGGTGTAATCGTCCAGCCTGCCTTCGTCACTACCAGCCAGGTGAGAAAAAACAGAACGTACCCGCAGGGATTCTTGACCTTTCAACCGTTCGAGTAAAAAAGGAAGTTCGCTTTCCACAAAACCCAGCCGATGCATGCCAGTATCCAACTTGATGTGGATGGGGTAATTATTGACACCTTCCCGTTCAGCTTCGCGGATAAAAGCATCCAGCAACTTGAAGCTGTATATTTCAGGTTCCAGTTTATGCTCAAAGATAGTCGAGAAACTGCCAAACTCCGGATTCATAACCAGGATGGGCATGGTGATACCTCCATGCCGTAGTTCCACGCCTTCGTCAGCCACAGCCACCGCCACCGCGTCACAGGCATTAGTCTGCAATGTTTTGGCAACTTCAAGAGATCCACTGCCATAACCGGCGGCTTTAACCATAGCAATGACCTGCGTGGTTGGTTTCAAAAAGCTTTTAAAATAATTGAGGTTGTGAACGAGTGCATCCAGATTAACTTCCAGTACCGTTTCATGTACCTTAAGAGAAAGACGTTCGCTTACTTCTTCAAAACCGAAAGAACGGGATCCTTTTATAAGAATGGATTCATTCTTGCATTGGTCGAGCAAGCCAGACAGCAACAACCTGTCCGTTTTCAGAAAAAAATGGGCTGGCATAGTAAACAGGCCAGCATGAGCCGAGAGTTCATGCCCGATACCTATCAACCTGTCCACTTGTTTACGCTGTAAAAGCGCAGCAAGACTTTTATATAGCTCGGCTGGCTGTTGACCACTCTGTAAAATATCAGACAAGATAAGAGTTCGTTTCATAGCGGTTCCCGCCGTCCGTCTGGCCTGAAAGTCAAGGGCCAGTTCAAGGGCATTCACATCAGCGTTATAACTGTCGTTGATGATAACACAGCCATTCTTGCCTTCCTTTACCTCGAGACGCATGGCCACAGGTTCCAGTTTATTCATCCGACTGGCTATGGTTACTGCAGAAACACCTCGTGACAACATAACCGCCAGGCAATGCAGGGCATTTTCCACCGATGGGTCATCGGCAAATGGGAAGGTTAATCCGGCGGTTTTACCTTTCCAGGTATAGCTGATGTCTGTTTTCATTCCTTCCTTTTCTTTCCGCTGAACATATAGCGGTGCCGATCTGTCTTCCATGGACCATCCAAGTAAACGATCACCAGAATACGCAGCCAACAGTGCTTGCCGTGAAAGGCTTTGATCCATACAGTAAATGATGGTCTGGCAGGTTTTGAACAACCGGACTTTTTCGGCAGCTTTTTGTTCCAGTGAGTTGAAATTCTCCTGATGTGCTGCTCCGATATTAGTCAGGATGCCTATTTCCGGACTGATGATGGGTTGCAATTTATCCATTTCACCAGGCTGGGAGATACCAGCTTCAAAAATACCGAGTTCCGTTGTTTCATCCATTTGCCAGACTGACAGGGGTACTCCTATCTGTGAATTATAACTTCGCGGAGATCGTTCTATCTGAACATCTTCTCTGAGTAATTGCCAGAGCCATTCCTTCACGATGGTCTTGCCATTACTGCCGGTAATAGCCAGTACAGGACAGTCGAAACGTTTCCTGTGAGTAGCCGCCAGTTGTTGCAAGGCGGCGAGTGTATCTTTTACCCGAAGTAGATTGGCTTCAGGAAAAGTGATTGAATCAATCGCCGGATCAGATATGACAAAATGCCGGATGCCTCGTTTATACAAGTCTGATATATACCGGTGACCATCGTTGCGACTTGTTTTTAAGGCAAAAAAAACGCTTTCCTCAGGAAAGAACAGTGAACGACTGTCAGTCAGCAACCAACTGACAGGTTGGTTGTCCGTTTTGCAGGGATCGGCCTGTATTATTTCGGCAATATCGTTTATGGTATATTTCATCTTCTACTATATTTTTCGTTTAAGGACAGATGGAACGCCGCATGCCGATTATCATCTGCTTGGGTGCCTGGTACAAGCATGCTCGTTTCATATCGGCAATTTAGTCATCCACGTAAGATGCGTTCAAAAAAAGCCTTTTCTTTCTGCAGGTCCAAGCCAGGCTCTCTCAAACTTAACAATTCAATCGAGGCAATGTTCTTTTGAGCAAAACGTTTATACGCTTCACCTTCGGGATGGAATGGTTTGTGTTCCATAGCAATGCGAATTTGCTGCACTTGTCGGGCTATTTCCCGGGTCGTTTTGCCAAAAAATGTTTCCGAGAAATGTTCCCAGATATAGTCTTGCGCCATGGGTGAAGGATGCATCATGTCGTCAGCGTAAAAACGGTAATCCCTCAGGTCATCCATCAATAATTCATAGGAAGGATAATAAACGACTGAACTGAATTGGTTGCATAACGCTTCAGTAGCCATGAGCAAGATGGATTTGCTGAGTGTGTTTTCGTGAAAGCCATCCTTCAGGTGACGGATGGGGCTAACGGTCAACAGTATCTTCAGATCAGGATGCTGAACCAGCAAATAGTTGATCAGTGCCGTATAATCGTCCACAATATCAGGCATGGTGAGCCGGTAACGCTGAAAACGGCTGGCCGGAAATTTATGACAATTGGCAACCACCTGACCGTTTTCAGGCAAAATATAAACCCAGGCAGTTCCAAAAGTCAATATCAAACAAGTTGTCTCCTTTAGCGCATCGGACGCTTTTCGAAAAGCGTCATTGATACGCCCCAGTGTCACACTGGCATCGGTATCGGAAAAGGAACCGTGATGACTGAAACTATGATATAGGCCATTCAGTTGTACTAATTCAACCTGAGAAAATGGTTCATTCCGTATCAGGCGCCGTATAGCTTCGCTGATTGACGAAGGATTGTACAATACACCAAAAGGATTAACCGTCACCCGGAAACCACTTTCCCGGAAACGAATTCCCGTTTGTTCAGCAAAACAGGATCCGGTCACCATCAGTCTATCGGCATGTGACAGCCTGAAACTGGCTGGAACAGGGGGTATTATTGTTCTGAAATCCATGAAGGACAAAATTATAAAATATTATCCTTACTCCGTGAAAAAAGCTTATTTTTGCATGCCAGTAAAAATGGATACGACAAACAGCCATATTCTTGACAGCATCAGGATTCCGAAAGATCTCAGGAAGCTGGAAATCAAGGAGCTTCCTCAGGTATGCAACGAGCTCCGTCAACTTATTATTGATGAGCTGGCTAAAATCCGGGGCACCTGGGAGCCAGCCTTGGAGTGATTGAGTTGACCGTTGCCCTACATTACGTATTGAACACACCAGACGATTTGCTGGTATGGGATGTTGGCCATCAGGCTTACGCACACAAAATCCTGACCGGACGGAAAGATAAGTTCCAGACAAACCGTCAATTCAAAGGCATCAGCGGTTTTCCAAATCCTGCTGAAAGTCCCTATGATACCTTTGTGGCTGGTCATGCCTCCAATTCCATTTCAGCTGGTCTAGGTATGTCAATCGCAACCGCACTGAAAAACAGCAATAAACTTGTTACGGCCGTTATCGGAGACGGTTCCATGTCAGGAGGGTTGGCTTTTGAAGGGCTCAACAATGCTTCCGTTCACCCGAACAATCTACTCATCATCCTGAATGACAATCACATGTCTATCGACAGAAATGTTGGTGGACTCAGCGAATACCTGGTCAAGATGACCACCTCCAGACGGTACAACAACTTCCGTTGGAAAACCTACCTGATGCTGAAACGGATGGGCATCATCAATGATACCCGTAAAGGTAAGATCCTTCGTTTTGGAAACAGTTTAAAAGCGTTACTGACGAACCAGCATAACTTGTTTGAAGGATTGAACATCCGCTATTTCGGGCCTGTGAATGGGCACGATGTGGGCAACCTGGTCAAGGTGTTGCGTGACATCAAAGACATGAATGGCCCACGGTTGTTGCATGTCTGTACCATCAAAGGTAAAGGGTTTGCCCCAGCAGAACAAGATGCCACCCAATGGCATGCACCAGGGCGATTCAATAAAAAAACCGGACAACGATATCAGGCTGCCCGTAGCAAAGACGAACCGGTGAAATTCCAGGACGTATTCGGACACACCTTGGTTGAGTTGGCTGAAAAGAATAAAAAAATAGTTGGCATCACTCCAGCTATGCCAACAGGATGCAGCATGAACCTGATGATGGAACGTTTCCCTGAACGAACCTTCGATGTTGGCATTGCCGAAGGACATGCTGTTACTTTTTCAGGAGGATTAGCCAGCCAGGGCCTGATACCCTATTGCAACATTTATTCATCGTTTGCTCAACGTAGTTACGACAACATCATTCACGATCTGGCTATTCAACAATTACCGGTCGTGCTCTGTCTGGACAGAGCCGGCCTGGTAGGAGAAGATGGCCCCACACATCACGGAGTATTCGATATAGCCAGCCTACGGTGCATTCCTAACCTAATCATCAGCTCACCCATTGACGAGCACGAACTTCGTAATCTGATGTACACAGCCCAGTTGCATCCGGCAGGGCCTTTTGTCATCAGATACCCGCGCGGAAATGGTTTCAGAACAGACTGGCACAACAAAATGGAGGAGATTATCATTGGAAAAGGGCTTTGCCTGACTGAAGGTGAAGACCTGGCCATCCTGTGTATCGGTCCCATCGGCAAGACAGCCAATGATGTGGCTTTCAATCTGAAAGAAAAAGGGCTGTCTGTCGCTGTTTACAATATGCGTTTTGTTAAACCGCTGGATGAAAGTTTATTACATTTAATCGGAAAGAAATTTCCCAAAGTAATCACCATTGAAAATGGTACGATTATCGGCGGTTTCGGATCATCCATCCTGGAATTTTTTAGTGAGCAGGAATACTCGATCACCGTCAAACGATTGGGCATCCCAGACCGTTTTATAGAACATGGTTCCCTGACCGAATTACATCATCTATGTGGCATTGATCAGGAGGGTATTGAAAAAGCTGTTTTTGAACTACTGAATCAACCTTAAATAATGCTCGGGAATGAAAATTATTATTAATGGTGCCGGTGAAGTTGGCTTGTTCATTGCTGTCATTCCTGAAGAAAGCCGAAACCTGACTGCCTGTATGTTGGCCGTCAAGACAAGTCTGTCCGGATTCGACCATCAATCGTATTGAAAAATTCTTCAAATAAGATGGGCAAGCAATCATTGAATTTGAAGCTGGTTATCAAGTTGTTGGGGATCCTGCTTTTTCTGGAAAGCTTTGCTATGTCGGTTTCAGGGTTGGTCGCCTGGTTTTATGGCGGAGATGATGTCAAATGGTTTGCACTATCCATTGTCATTACCACTTTCTGCGGATTGGTGTTCTATCTTACAGGGAAAAAAGCTGACCTGGTTTATATAGGAAAACGCGAAGGCTACTTTTTCGTCACATTTGTCTGGGTACTGTTTTCCCTGTTTGGCATGCTACCTTTTTATCTGGGTGGATACATCCCTACCATTACAGACGCCTATTTTGAGACCATGTCGGGTTTTACAACCACCGGAACAACAGTCATGACTCAAATTGAAATCATGCCTCATGGTATTTTATTCTGGCGCAGCCTGACCCAATGGTTAGGTGGAACGGGTGTCATCATGTTGTCGCTAGCCATTATGCCGCTTTTGAATATGGATAACCCGCACTCATTCGCCGCTGAAGTGCAGGGCCAAACAGTGGATAAATTACAGCCACGCATTATTTCAACAGCCAGAATAGTATGTTTTCTCTATATTGTCATTACCCTTATTGAAACCATTTTACTGAACCTGGCAGGCATGAATCTGTTTGATGCTGTTTGTCACGCCTTTACCTCTATGGCAACCGGAGGCTTTTCTACCAAAGACAGCAGTATTGGCTGGTTCAACTCTCCAACCATCGAATACATTTTAATTGCCTTCATGTTTATCGCGGGGACTAACTTTTTGCTTATATTTTGGACAAGTACCGGAAAATTGAAGCTCCTCGCGGCAAGCCGCGAGGAATCTCCGATTCCAAAAAGGAATCCTGTGTTTTGCTCGCTAACCCCGCCGCAAGCAGCGGGGAATGCGCTCGCGGAATTCAAAAAAATGCATCACAACGATGAATTTATCGGATACCTGTTTATTGTATTGATTGCATCGGCCGTGCTGACGTTCGGATTGTGGTATTCAGAAGGGTTCCAACTACCAGATGCTATCCGCACGGCTTTGTTCCACATCGTATCGTTTATGACAACCACCGGCTACACTACAACAGTGTATGGCAATTGGGTACCTTTACTTTGGGGTATGTTCCTGCTGATAATGTTGATTGGAGGCATGTCGGGTTCAACGGCGGGAGGGCTGAAAGTAGCTCGTGTCATTATATGCCTCCGCCACTGTACCTGTGAATTGAAAAAAGTCATACACCCAAATGCCGTTTTTCCGGTTCGTTACAATGGAAACAACCTGCATCCTTCCATCGTTTCAGCAGCGTTGGGGTTTATGACGTTATATTTTTTACTGATTTTCGGAGGTGTTGCCATTCTGATGTCACAGGGCATTCAACTGGTTGATGCCCTTGGTGCTGTTATTTCCTGCATCAGTAATGTCGGTCCCGGTTTTGGTGTTTTTTCTCAAAGCTTTTTTGCATTGCCTGACTTAAGCACCTGGACTCTTTCATTCCTGATGATAGCAGGACGTCTGGAAGTAATCACTGTCCTCCTGCTTATCATGCCTGATTTTTGGAAAAAATAAACCTATTCAGGGATTGGATACCGACTGACCGTTTATTGTAAGATGGTTGAAGATGACATCTTTGGCACCAATTATACTGTTGCCTCTTTCCACACCGTTAAATGCACAATCGGTTACATGGATGTCATACACATTTTCCCGGCCATTCAGTCCGGTAATCAATACACCATACCGGCTCTTTTCGCAAGTGACTTTTTCCATATAGACGTTACGGACAGTGGGAGGAAAATCCCGCTGACAATCTTCATCATTTTCATACAAGAGATTGATCTTGAGCACTGCTTCACGGCACTGACCTACCTGTATGTTCCTGACATAGATGTTCTCAATAAGCCCACCCCGGCAAGTATTGGTTTTAATGCGAATAACCCTATCCAGATTAGGACTATCCATCGTACAGTTTTCTACAAACAGGTTCTTGAAACCACCCGATATCTCACTGCCAATCACCACACCACCATGGCCATTTTTCATCCGGCAATTGCGAACGATGATGTTTTCACTGGGCGTTTTCCATTTTCTGCCGTCGTTGTTACGACCAGATTTGATGGCAATACAGTCATCACCCGTATCGAAAAAACAGTTTTCTATCAAAACATTCCTGCACGACTCTGGATCGCAGCCATCACCGTTGGGACCATCGTTGATGATGGACATTCCACGCACAATAATGTTTTTACTTAGTAAAGGATGTATTACCCAGAACGGGGAATTGAGCAGGGTGATGCCTTCCAACAGGATTTTATCGCAGCGTACAATATTAATCAGTTGAGGACGAAGAGCATCGTCGTTGCTCATCACCCGTTTTTCCATCGGAAGCTGTCCTTCGGTGGCACGTTGCAACCTGCTTCGGCCACCCAGATTCTGACTTGGCAGACCAGGTTTCCAACCGAACTTGGGGGATCCGCACAAACTCCACCAAGTATTGTTGTTACCTTGTCCGTCAATGGTGCCCTTCCCTGTAATAGCAATATTAGTCTCCCCGTAAGCATAAATCAATGGTTGGTAGTTGTAACAGTCCATACCTTCCCAACGGGTCATTACTTGTGGCAAGTATAAATCCTTTCTGGGAGAGAACAACAGCACGGCACCTTCTTCAAGGTATAGATTGACATTGCTTCTTAAGCGGATCGGTCCTGTTACATACGTTCCGGCTGGAACCACCACTCGTCCGCCTCCGTTAAGGCTACATTCCAGAATGGCCGAATTGATGCTCTCATGATTCAAGACGGTAGTATCATTGGCTACGGCACCATAATGTCTGATATTGTAGTCACATTTGGGAAATTTTGTACGCTCAATACTTTTTACGATGCGGGCTGCCTCTTTCCAGGCTGATGTCTGATCCTGAGCAACCAATCCGGTCACTAATATGATACAAGCTAATAAAATACCGATTCGCTTCATACGTTGTCAATTAAAGCCACAAAATTAACAAAAATCCGATACGCGATTGAGGCACGCATCAATATCGTCAATTATGACACAAAAAATGTTGATTAATTGACATTTAAAACAATTTGTAGCTTGTAGGCCCTATGGTTTGGGGACCGGCAGGTCCAGTGTAATGATCTGGCTGATCAAAGAACCATCGGCCGCAATGCCATTTAGTTCAAGTACAAGCGGGCCATCTTCTCGCTTGGGAACCAGACAAATGGTGGCTTTACCCTGCTCGTCTGTCAGCACGCAGGGTTTCCATAGGTTGCTGCCTGAAATGTTCGGGAACTGGCTTAACCAGGTATTTTCGGTTCCCGGAACCATGACGCGACGTACATCATCACTGATGACTTCTCCGGGTGGGATAAAACGTTTCGGCTTTTTAGGCTTTATGTCGTAAGCCGTTTTTGTCCAAATGGCTACAACACCACCGATGGCGGTCATGGTTGTATCATCCGTCGAGAACTTCAGCAAGGCCATATTGGCTGGATCCTTAAGCACATCAACTGATTCGATTTCCGTAGCAGGAGTTGTATTCAGCACGCTGGCATCAGTCATAATGCCATCCAGCAAATAGGTGACCGAACCACCGCGAATAGACAAAACCTCTGCCGTATAATCCCAATTGGCGCCAGGCAGGGTACTCAGGTAATCCTGAATCGTAGATCCTTGTTCAACCAGATCTTTTCCGGATATGGTATGATTGGCATAGGTATATGGCTTAATCTGTTTATCCAGTTGTTCGGCAGTCACGTTGACCTCCTTCAGGGTGATATTGTACAATATCTGATTTTTGGCGGCCATTTCCTCTGCCGTAAGAGGACTATAGTAGCCGGTATTGTCAGCACGTTCAGTAAGATCATCGGTTTCCCCGATATCCCAGGATGATTCCAGTAAACCATCAATAGCACGCTTAATATCAAATTTCGGCCACTTGGAAGCTATTAGCCAGGTATCCAGCATCAACATGGAAGCAGCATCCTTCTGTCTCATAAACCTGTCGGGATCAGGTAAAATCTGATTAAGGTCTGAAGTCAATAAAAAATCGGTCGCTATAAGTTTTGGTGGATTTGTTGCCAGGCTGTCTTTAGGATACGCTGAAATGGAAAATTCTGCCAAAACAGGTTTGCCTTCAGCGTCGGATACTGTCAGATCAATGTCAATGGAATGGCTGGATTTATCAGCAATCGAATCGGATTGTTCCATTAATTCCCAGTTTACAAATGATTGATCATCGTTGTTGGCAAACAGGAGACGTTCACTGGCAACGTTGTTTTGACCATCAAGCAGCACCAACTGATAAACCCCCGATTTGAGACTATCTTTTGGTATGTATTCATATTCTTTATCAGGTGTCAGTTCAAACTCATAGTTTGGTACCCCCCGTAACAGCAACAGGACATTAAGTGGCTCAGTCAATTTGTCTGAACCAGCTTGAATGGCACTGACATACCAGGCACTTCCCATATCCGTTACCTTAAGACCAAATCCCTTGTTTTTAACCGGAGGAAAGTCAAAATGGTGCGTTTTGCCAGCTTCATCCCTTATCAAGGTAAAATAGGAATTTCCAATACCTACCGGTATGGAAAAACGACCGATACCAGGTTCAAACGTTTGAATCTGAGTCACCTGCTCACCATTATTATCATAAACCTCTCCTTTCACGTTAAGCAGCCGGCCACGTTGGTCTTTTGCGGTAAACACCACATCGATATATTGTCCTTCCAACAGTGATCCACCCTCAGGGTAAAAATGAACGTCCAAATGTTGTTCTGTTGTCCTGTTTTCAGGCTGATAAATACGCACTGGATTGGCAACCTGAATGTCTTTAATACAATAGGCATGACTACGCTTACCCGCCATTCGTTCGCTATAGGCTTTAAGTGTGTATGTCCCTTGAGGCAAATAGTCAGGTAATGGAATAAACGTGGAATATAAACGTTTGTCAAGCGGCAACAGACTAAACCGTTCAAGTACTTTTCCATCTGGTCCTGACAAACTGACAACAATGCCCCTGCTTAAAGCTGAAGGCAAATGGAAAGCTTCAGAAGCAGTATGTCCCCTAAGCCAGATCGTATCCCCAGCCATGTATTTTGGTTTGTTGAGATGTAAATACAATTTTTCCTGAGGATTATCCAGGACTTGATGACGCAAATTGGATACCGCCTTATCTGGATTGCCTGCCTGAAGTGATAAACAGGCTGACAAAAACAGCCAAATAATGCTCAGATAGTTGATTACTGTGTTGTTCATATCGGTAGATTTTTTTTTCATTCCATTAACTCAAGAGCGATGGCTGGTTCAATGTTTACTTCTTCTACTTTACCGTTTTCAAATTGTACAAAATGGATACCTCTGCTCCACTGTCTGCTACGTCCGTTAAGCAACCAACCAGTATTGCCAACATCCATTTTTGCCAGATTGAATAAACGGTCTCCTCCTGAGATGACAGGAGGCAACAATTCCAGAAAAACAAAGACACCATACGTTGGATAAGACAGATTATAAGGCCTTAGGTCAATATTGATGATGCCATAATAGGTTTTCTCTGAAAAATCACGGTTGGTATACAACGTCGAATTGGTCTTCGGATCATAGCGGGCCCTTTCATATATCTGATAATCCACATCCGAAACAGTAATAATGATCCGTTCTTTCAATAACTCGTTGTCTGAGGGCCTTCCCCATTCATCGGCTTCAAGAATCCGCAGACGAAAACGCCAGCGTTGCTGACTTCTAAACCAGGATAGGTTGCTGGTATTGACTCCTTCCTGTATAACCTGTACAGACCTGATCCGGGTGAATTTGCCTTTTTCCCCGGCTCCGATAAACGGCAAGCCTATCATATCAGTCTGTCGTTCATCCAAAAAGGGTACTCGCACCCTTTCTCCCAGCTTCCTGACACTATAACCGTTTAGTATCCGTGTTTTTGGTTTTCGTTTTTGAATGACCACTTCGGAAAGCGTGTACGTTCGTGGGCTAAGCATCAGTGTGGCTGATTTCAGTTCGGCCAGTGTTCTGCTAATAGAATGATAACCAATACAACTGATCCTGACTGAATCAGATTGTATTGCTTCTGGCAACACCCATCGGTAATAACCACCTGAATCGGTCATAAAGTGCTGACCCGTGGAGTTTAATCTGAAATTAACTCCTTCCAGACCTTGACCAAACTCAGCATCCACAATCCGGCCAGTAAAAACAGCCGAAGTCTGAGCCTGAATAGTCATACAAACGACAATGAACATAGACAATATCAACAATGACAATGGTTTCATATTTTTCAAGCATGACTGCTCAAAAATAAGAAAAAAATAGTAAACACAATCAGACGTCTGGTAAATGATCTATATGTCAAGTAATGCGCCATGCGTGGCGTATCGTCAAGTGGTGCACAAAAAAAACGGGAACCCGATCGGATCCCCGCTTCTCATGTATGTATAAAGCTGATTACATCATTCCGCCCATACCGCCCATACCACCTGGCATAGCAGGAGCCGGATTCTCTTCTTTCTTGTCGGTTACAACACATTCGGTGGAAAGAAACATACCAGCGATGGAAGCAGCATTTTCCAAAGCAACCCTGGTTACCTTAGCCGGATCAATCACACCGGTTTTATAGAATTTTTCGTAGGTATCAGTCTGTGCATTGTAGCCGTAATCGTCTTTACCTTCCAAAACTTTTTGTACAACAACAGCGCCTTCTTTACCGGCATTCTGGACAATTTGACGAAGTGGTTCTTCAATAGCACGACGGACAATCTTGATTCCCAACATTTCGTCCTCGTTGGCACCAGCCAGACCTTCGAGAGAAGACAATGCACGGATGTAGGCCACGCCTCCTCCAGGAACAGTTCCTTCTTCAATAGCAGCGCGGGTTGCACTCAAGGCATCGTCTACACGGTCTTTCTTTTCTTTCATTTCCACTTCTGAAGGAGCACCAACATATAGAACGGCTACTCCGCCAGCCAGTTTAGCTAGACGTTCCTGCAGCTTTTCACGATCATAATCTGACGTTGTTTTAGCAATCTGTGCTTTGATCTGCGCAACACGGTCAGTGATGGCAACCTTATCACCCTTGCCATTAACGATAGTGGTATCATCTTTGGTAACTGTAATCTTTTCAGCTGTACCCAGCATTTCGATGGTAGCAGTTTCAAGCTGTAACCCTTGTTCTTCGGATATAACCAGACCACCTGTCAAGGTAGCGATATCCTGCAGCATTTCTTTACGACGGTCTCCAAAACCAGGGGCTTTCACAGCGCAAATCTTCAGAGAAGCACGCAGACGGTTTACAACCAGAGTAGTCAATGCTTCGCCATCCAGGTCTTCAGCGATGATCAGTAACGGGCGACCTGTCTGAACAGCCGCTTCGAGGATGGGCAGCATTTCCTTGAGGGAAGATATTTTTTTGTCATGGATCAGGATATAAGGATTTTCCATTTCCACTTCCATTTTTTCCGTGTTCGTCACAAAATAAGCTGACAAATAACCACGGTCGAACTGCATCCCTTCCACCACTTCAATATGGGTGTCGGTACCTTTGGCTTCTTCAATAGTGATTACACCTTCCTTGGTGACTTTTTTCATAGCTTCGGCAATCAGGCTACCGATTTCAGGATCGTTATTGGCGGAGATGCGGGCGACCTGCTCAATTTTGTCGAAATTGTCACCTACTTCCTTAGCCTGTTCCTTGATGTTGGCTACAACAGCAGCAACAGCCTTGTCGATACCACGTTTCAGATCCATCGGGTTGGCTCCGGCAGTTACATTCTTCAATCCTTCACGGATGATACTTTGGGCCAATACGGTAGCGGTTGTTGTACCATCACCGGCATCATCACCCGTCTTTGAAGCAACTTCTTTTACAAGTTGAGCACCCATGTTTTCAAACGCATTTTCCAGCTCAATTTCTTTAGCTACCGTCACACCATCCTTGGTGATGTAGGGTGCACCAAACTTCTTTTCAATGATGACATTGCGGCCTTTCGGACCAAGTGTCACCTTTACAGTATCTGCTAACTGATCTACACCGCTTTTCAATAAGTCACGGGCTTCCACGTTGAATTTAATGTCTTTTGCCATATCAGTATGAATGTTTAAAATTTAGCAAGAATATCAGATTGTCTCATAATAAGCAGCTTTTCGCCGTCAAGTTCGATTTCGGTTCCGGCATATTTGCCGTACAAAACAACATCACCAACGCTTACCTGCATAACTTCATCTTTTGTTCCAGGGCCTGCAGCAATGACTTCGCCTTTAAGGGGTTTTTCTTTGGCTGAATCAGGAATGATGATACCACTCGCTGTTTTTTGTTCTGCAGCAGCTGGTCTTACCAGCACGCGGTCAGAAAGAGGTTTTAATGACATAACAATTTAATTTTGGTTTATAGATTAGAATATCCTTTCCGGGTTTCCCCGATCTGTTGATTGAATGCAGTCTTACTACGACCGACAAATAAGAGTATGCGAAATCCGTGCCAAACCAAATCATCCGGATAGACATAGTCATACGACTGACAAAAATACGCAAACTAATCACACGCTACATGGAAAAACTGACAAGTTGACAAATTATGGCACAAAAACCTTGAACACCGATTGTGGCAGTGTTTCCTGCTCAACAACCACGATATAAATGCCAGGCTGAATCTGCGTGCTGAAGCCATTTTCACCAGGGCATTCATTTACTGCCAACTTCAGACCTCTCGGATCAAAAATGACGACTTTCCGCAACAAGCTACCCTTTACCCATAAGTTGCCATTTCCATCAGAACCTGCCACGGCTTGAACAACAGCCTCGTTTTGTGCGAATGCCAGCTGTGTTGCATAGGTCAAACAGCTGATTGTTTTCATGTCCATGCCTGTCAGTAATGCTTGTTCCAGATAGCCTGATAAAGAATCTTGTTTATCGGCAGATGTCGCTTGTACTACATGTAGACAAACCAAAGTATCCGAAGAACCAAACAAAGCATTGTCAATAGAAAGCGACCATACCAGCAACCTGTATCGATTTTCAATGGCCGATACACACGTCAAAGACATATTATATCCTGTCGTACGGTCAGATGAAAGAGTGGCTGACTCCGTTTCCAATGCCAATCCTTCTGACAAAATAATATCCGTCTGTAATGCCTGAACCTCATCGCTATTATTGAGGCAAAGATGGATAATGGTCGGATCTGCTTCATCCTGTTTCAGATATAGATGATTGCCCGGAATGGCTGTCTCCGCGTTATATGCAGATAAAACAACTGTATATCCGTCTGTAAATGAAAAAATTGACGATGTACGATCGGTTGATATCGATGCCGATGTTGACGCTGCATTAATGATTTCAACCACTTTAACAATATCAGCCACATTCCAGACGCTGTTTTCATCAATATCCATGGCATCATCCTGAAATCCATCCGGTCGTCGGCCGTTGATTCGGGCTACCAGCCATACAATATCCGTCACATTAACCAGGTAATCACCGTCAGCATCACCCATCGTATATACTGGTATAATACTTAGCTTGCCATCCGTCAGCGTCAGATCGAGGGTATTTGTGGCCGTATCGACCAACACAGCCTTTTTAAGATCAAGTGTATAGGTACTGACGGTATCCGGGACAGTGATGTACAACTGCAGCACAGCCCCGTCATTTCCTGACAAGGTATCCTTGCTTGTCAATGAATACGCTATCAGCTTGTATAATTGGGTGGAATCCGATGTTTTAGCTACAGACAGTACATGATTGCCTCTCCGGGCCTGGATCAGACAAGTCCGGAGGGTGTCAAGTTCCAGCCCATCGGGTAGCAACAAATCGATTTCAAAAGCCACAGAAGGAACTATATTGTTCAACCATACTTCTACGAGAGCCGTATCACCTATCTTCGAACTAACAGCTGGTATATAGAAGGAACTTTCAGTAACAATCTCTTCCAGTGTCCAGTTTTTAGCAATGGCAATGTCAGGATGGCAATCTTCCGTGCCAGGATTATTCAATATGATCAGGTTCTGGCTGGATGATGCCACTGCCAACGTGGGTAATTGATTGAATAAAGAGTCAAGCCCTCCCGCACTCAAACTGCAGGCCGAACAGGACAGATAACTCAACGCCCCGGATGAATGGACACCGATTGTAGTCAGTGGATTGGTATGACAGGTCACCTTTTTCAGCAGCGGTAAATCCGATACATCCAGTTGGGTAAGCTGGTTATCTGAACAGGTCAATGTCTCCAAAAGAATATTTGCAGACAAATTCAACATTGTCAGGTCATTGCCACCACAATAAAGCGTTTCCAGCTTCGGATTATCGGACAGATCCAATACCGTTAACTGACTGCTGGTGCAACTGATATAAGTGAGATTGGGTGCCCTCAACGGATCCAATGTCAGCAGACGCCGTGAGTCGGCTTTAAAGTACGAGATGGTATTACCCACCACCGTACAGGTATAATCACCTGCTGTCGCATACTGATGAGTAAGCGTCTCACTGCTGAGGGAATCCCCGATCCATTCGACCGTTCCATCCCCCCAATTAATTTGAAGGCCGTCCACAAAAGCCAGGATACAGGTCTTGTTTTTGGTACTGGTCGTTGAGGTTACCTCCCATGACCACTCCAAGGTGTCAGCTATGGCTGTTTGTGCTACCAGCCTGGTCATTCCAGATTCAACTGCCAAAAAAAAGAGGCAGCAAGATAATACGTGTAGTGTTCTTTTCATCTGATAATATTTTTTGTTTAAGGCCAGATGGAACGCCGCATGCCGATTATCATCTGCTTGGGTGCCTGGTACAGGCATGCTCGTTTCATACTAATAAATTAATAAAGTGTGACAATCTGTGTATGAATGATCGGTTATGAAAATCAATATATTAATTACCAGTGCTTCTATGCTTATATTTTATTCAATCAATCGCTTCAATACACCTGCAAATGTACAAATTATTTTATTATATATATTTTTTTATTTAATATTTATATAACTTTTAAATTAGTTGCATATTACCTTATAACAACTATATTTCATACCATTGATTACCGCGAAGCGCAGGTTGATATCGAAGTGAAAGGTCTGTCGGTTCGTGAGACGAGGGTCAATCAGACCAAGATTGTTTATCACGGTGGTTTGCCCGATATTCTCGCCTACCTGCAAAAGCAAACGGAGCTCACCCGCAAAACCTTGGTGGATATTCTGACAAAGAGTGGTCGTATGGAAGAATTTGCGGTGAATCCTCAGAAATATATGGACGAAGTGGTCGCCATCATCAATCACGAGCTTCACCGTCTGATGATTGACGGCATTAAATATGAGAAACTTACGCTTGGAAATACG
>Ga0153915_10000799_pt1 | contig 29055 bp, 24 predicted proteins | sample Opewatmetagenome_2_FD_107003 | JGI IMG/M metagenome (GOLD analysis project Ga0153915, IMG submission 107003) | Freshwater wetland microbial communities from Ohio, USA - Open water 3 Core 3 Depth 3 metaG | ecosystem: Environmental > Aquatic > Freshwater > Wetlands | place: USA: Ohio, Lake Erie...
CCGAAGAGGTGACGCGAGACGGCGAAGCTTTCTCCCGCCACGAAGAGGACGATGAGGAGCAGCGCCGGGAGGAAGTTCGCCGTCTTCAGCTTCGCGAGGCCCAGCAGGTTGATCCCGATCATGATTACGAGCGCCCCGCCGACGCCGGTGAGCTCCCGCAGGAGCTCCGCGCTCACCAGCGGCTTCAACCAGGAGGCAGCCACGGTGAGCAGGCCCTGGTAGACGAACACGGTGAGCGCGGAAAACGCCACGCCGATCCCCATGGCGGCGGTGAACACGATGGACATGAACGCGTCCATCACCGACTTGGTGAGGATCAGGTCGTAGTTGCCCTCCGTCCCGGCTTTGAACGAGCCGACGAGCGCCATGGCCCCGACGCAGAACAGCACCGAGGCGTTCAGGAACCCGAAGGCGAAATCCTTTCCACCATCCCCGCGCACGAACGTCCGCTTCAGCTTCTCTCCGAGGGCGAGGATCCCGTCCTCGATCCGCCACCACGTGCCGAGGAGCCCGCCAATGATGAGGGACAGGGCGAGGAACACGATCTTCTGGGCGCCCACTGCCATCTGGATCCCGATGATGAGCGAGGTCACCCCGGCGCCCACGTACACCACCGACTTGAACGAGTCCTTGATGCGGCCGTGCAGGAGAAGCCCGAGCAGGGAACCGGCGATGACGGCGAGGGCGTTGACGACGGTGGCGATCATGTGGGCGCAACTGTAGCGGTTTTCGTGTCTCTTGTCTCGTTCGGCGAAAGACTTTACCCTGTCGCCGGCCATGAGACGCCCTGTCCTGCTCGTCCTGCCGTTGATGCTTGCCCTTCCCTCCCTTCGCGCCGCGGCGCAGAGCGCTCCGGCCGCGGCGGATCCGGTCGACCCGGCGGGGATCCTCGGCATGCAGCTGAAGCCCGTGGTAGACGCCTTCGGCCTTCCGCAGAGCATGTTCACCTTTCGCGGGTCCGACGAGACACGAGATGACGTGGTCTTCTTCTATTCAACGGATCACATGTACCTGTTCTGGTACAAGGATCGTGTCTGGCAGGTGCGCTTTGACCGCCGCGCCGGCGCGATGGTCCACGGCGTCTCTCTCGGCATGAGTCGCAGCGAGGTGGAGGCCGCCGTGCCCGAGCGCCCCCTGGTGACCAGCAGCGACTCCCTGTACTTCGACCTGGATTCGACGAGCTTCCCGGTCCGTGTGCGCCTGGTTTTCGCCGGGGACGCGGTTTCGGATATCTACGTCTACCGGAGCGACTTCTGAGCGGGCACGCCGGCATCTGCCTGGTGCTGGCCTCGCCGACGCTGGAGGAGGACCTCCGGCAGGCCGACGAGCTGCGTGGGCGCATCGACCTGGTGGAGCTGCGCGCGGACCACCTGCGGGACTCCGAGGCGGCGGCGGCTTCCTCGTTCCCCGCCCGGGTCGGCATTCCCTGCATCCTGACGGTGCGTCGCCGAAGCGACGGGGGCAGCTTCGCCGGCGCCGAGCGCGACCGTGTCGCCCTGCTGCGGAAGCTGGCCGGGGCAGGCTTTGCCTACGTGGACCTGGAGGAAGACCTGCAGGCGCCCGAGCTCGACGCGGCCGTCCGGAAGGCCGGTGCGAGGGTCGTGCGGTCCCTGCACGATTTCGCCGGCGTTCCTTCGGGCCTGTCCCGGCGGATCGCGGCGCTCGCCCGGGGGCCGGGCGAGATCGCCAGGGCCGCGGTGACTCCCCGTACCTGCGCGCAGCTCGCGGTGCTCCTGGATGCCTGCCGCGACGCGGGCGCCCTGCCGCGGGTGATCCTCGGCATGGGAGAGGTCGGATTCCCGACCCGGGTGCTCGCGTCGAAGCTTGGATCGGCCTGGTGCTACGCGTCGCCCACAGCCGAGGCGGCAGCCCCGGGGCAGGTGACGCCTCCCGCGCTGGACGAGGTCTATCGGTTTCGGGCCATCGGGCCCCAGACCCGTGTCTTCGGCGTGATCGGCAATCCCGTCATGCACTCGCGCTCCCCGCTGATCCACAATCGCGGTTTCGCCGCGCTTGGAATCGACGCCGTGTACCTGCCCTTTCACGTCCCCGATTTGCAGGAGTTCTGGAAGGTCGCGGACTCACTGGGCATCCGGGGACTCTCCGTTACCGTCCCGCACAAGACCGCGGTCCTCGAATTCGGCGTGGAGGGGGACGCGGACGTGCGGGCCATAGGCGCGTGCAACACCCTGACGCGCGCATCGGCTTCCGGGCGGTGGATCGGCGCCAACACTGATATGGAGGGATTTCTCGCGCCGCTTCGCCATGCACTTGGCGGGAAGATCCCCCCCGGCCTTCGTGCCACGGTGATTGGCGCCGGCGGAGCTGCGCGGTCGGTCGTGGCGGCTCTCGCGTCCGTCGAAGCACGGGTGCTGGTGCTGAACCGGACCCTGGACCGTGCCCGCAGACTGGCGGAAAGGTTCCACGCGGACTTCGCCGGCCTGGACCCGGCCGGCGCGCGGGCAGCCGAGCACACGGACCTCGTCGTTCAGACCACGAGCGCCGGAATGGCGCCACAACAGGGCGTGGATCCCGCCCCGGGGCTGCAATTCACCGGCCGCGAGATCGTCTACGAGCTGGTGTACGCTCCCGCCCGGACCCCGATCGTTCAGCGCGCAAGCGCCGCCGGGTGCCGGATCATCCCTGGCTGGCAGATGCTGCTCGCCCAGGCGCGCCGGCAGTTCCTGCTGTTCACGGGGGCCGAGTATCCCTCGGAAGTGATGGAGGCCCTCAGTGGACAACTTGATTGAGAATTTTTTCACGATATGTGGCTTGACTCTTTTTCCATTGTCCGTATGATTATGCAGCAAGACCACCCACGGAGAGGAACTCATGCCCCACAAGAAACTGTTCATTCCTGGCCCGACGGAGGTGCACCCGGAAATCCTGAAGGCGATGTCCACGCCGATGATCGGTCATCGCAGCGGCGACTACTCCGAGCTGCAGAAGCGAGTCACCGAGAAGATCCAGAAGATCGCCTTCACGTCCAACCCGATCCTGTTCTCCGCCTCGTCGGGGAGCGGCCTCATGGAAGGGGCGATCCGCTGCTGCACCGCGAAACGCGCCATCGTGTTCTCCGTGGGGACGTTCGGCAACCGGTGGTTCGAGATCGCACAGGGAAACGGGGTGCCCGCGGACAAGCACGAAGTGGAATGGGGCCAGGGACTGACCCCCGAGATGATCGACAGCTACCTGTCCACGGGCAAGTACGACTGCGCGACCCTCACGCACAGCGAGACCTCGACCGGCGTGATGAACCACCTGGAGGAGCTGGCGCCGGTCTTCCGCAAGTACCCGGACGTGATCTGGTGCATCGACGCCGTCTCCTCGTTCGGCGGCGTGAAGGTGGACGTGGACGGCCTGGGCATCGACGTCATGGTGACCTCCAGCCAGAAGTGTCTAGGCCTGCCGCCCGGCCTCGCCCTCGCCACCTTCTCTTCCAAGGCGGAGAAGCGGGCGCAGTCGGTGAAGAACCGCGGGTATTACTTCGACCTGCTCCAGCTGCTGCAGTTCATCCGTGAGAAGAACTTCCAGTACCCCTCCACGATGAGCATCTCCCACATGTTCGCGCTGGACGTGCAGACCGACAGGATCCTCAAGGAAGGTATCGACGCACGGTTCAGGCGCCACGACGAGATGGCGCAGCGGGTGCAGGGGTGGGCGAAGAAGCACTTCGCGCTGTACCCGGTGGAGAAGTTCGCGTCGAAGACCGTGAGCTGCATCAAGAACACCCACGGCATCTCCGTGGCGGACCTCAACAAGGAGCTGGGCAAGCGCAACCTCGCGCTCTCCAACGGCTACGGCAAGCTCAAGGAGCAGACGTTCCGCATCGCGCACATGGGCGACCTGCAGATGAGCGACGTCGACGAGCTGCTCGGAGCCATCGAGGAGATCCTGAAGCTCAAGTAGGGCCGGCATCGCCCGAAGGGCAATGCCGGCGTGAGACCCACAGGGCAGATTTTCTTGCAACCCCCGGCAGGGCCGACTATACTTGAGGCCATGGGGGAGCTGAAATCATGCCTCTTCTGCGGGAAACACGTGGACGAGGCCTTTGAGTACTGTCCCCACTGCGGGTACGAGTTCGGTGAGGGAGACGAGATCTCCGCCTTCGGCGGCGACAAGTCGGCTCTCGGTGGCGACAAATCCACCTTCGGCAGCGAGCTCCCCGGCCTCATCGGAGAAGAGCGCGGCGGCTGCGTCCCGGAAGAGGACGAGGGCTTCCTCCGGCGCCTGCGTACGCTCCAGGAGATTCTCTCTGACATGGAGCGCGAGCTCGACCTTATGATCAGGACCGCTTCAGAAGATCCTTGATCACGCTTCGATCGTCCAGCAGCGAGCTCAGGCTGCGATTGTAGTGCAGCCGGTACACGGTGCGCGCGAACAGGTTCGTGATATCCGCGCTGAGGTACCATTCCCGCCCCAGCAGCGACTGGTCGTGGTAGACCGCGTTCGTCCCGATGATGTACGTGAACAGCCCTTCGTCGTGGGCCTTCTGGAAGGTTTCCACTGATTCCGCGGTGGTGAAGAAGGGAAGGCTGACGGCGCAGATGTTCTGCAGCGAGCCGGCCTCCCGCAGGACGCGCAGCGCCTTGATGAGCGTCCCGCCGGTTCCCAGCATGTCGTCGCTCAGGAAGACGATCTTGTCCTTCACCGAGCCCAGGAGCTTCATGTCCGTGATGTTCCCTCGTTCCGCGCTCTGCGCCACGCGCGAGTAGTCCCGCTCCTTGTACAGCATGCCCAGCGGCCGGCCGAGGGTGGAGGCGTAGAATTTGCTGCGCTCCACGGCCCCCGTGTCCGGCGCCACCACCATGAGCCGTTCGTCCTTGAGGTCGATCACCGTGGCGAGCATTTTCAGGATCTGGTAGGTGCCGTGCAGGTTCTCCAGCCTCGTGTGGTTGAAGCAGTTCTCGATCTCCTTGGAGTGGATGTCCAGCGTGATGAGGCGCGCGACGCCGAAGTACTCCAGGATCTGCCCCACCCGCGCCGCCGACAGGCTCTCCCGCCCTTTCTTCTTGTGCTGGCGGGAGTAGGGGAACGTGGGCAGGATCACCGTCACCTGCAGCGCCCCGGCCTGCAGGGCGGCGTCCACGGTCAGGAGCAGGCAGAAGAGGTGGTCGTTCACGGACTGGATCTGCGCCGGCTCGTTCTTCTGGAACTGCAGCGGGTAGCGGTTGGCAACGTCCTGCACGATGTAGATGTCGGTGTTGCGCACCGACGTGAGGATCTCTGTCTTCAGCTCCCCATTGGGAAACCGCGTGTACTTGGCCGGCACGAGGGAGTTGCGCGTGCGGTGCTGGTCGATGGGCTCGTCCAGGTCACCCGAGGACAGTTGAAGGTCGCTGGCCAGGTTGATCTGCCGCAGGGTGTCCGCGCGCTCCAGGCCGTACACCCTGCTCAGGGCGCGGACTCGTTCCTCCATCTTCTCGGAGGTGATCGCCTCCAGGTGGGAGTACATGGCCTGGGCGAACTCCATTCCCCCCGGGCAGGGGAGGATTCCGATGTCCGACTGGCTCGCGTCAGGCATGGGAACCGCTGAACCAGGCGAAGGTCCGGGAAAGCCCCTCGTCCAGGTCGAACGCCGGTTTCCAGCCCAGCACCCGGGCCGCCTTCCCGTTGTCGAGGCAGCTCGAGCGCAGGTCCCCCGGGCGCGGACCGGCGCGCGTGTACTTCAGCTCCTTGCCGGCGATCCGGCAGATCGAGGCGAGAAGCTCCCGCGTGCGGACCTCCCGGGAGGTGGCGATGTTGATCGCTTCCCCCGATCCCTTGTCCAGGGCCAGCACGTTTGCCCGGGCCGCGTCCTCCACGTAGACATAGTCCCGGGCCATGCCCTCCGGCTCCTCGGGGTACGCGTTGACCACCGGCACCTCCCCGGCGAGCACCTTGGAGATGAAGATCGCCACCACGCCGGCTTCTCCGAGGGGGTTCTGCCGGGGCCCGAAGACGTTGGAATAGCGCAGGGCGGTCCACTCCAGACCGTGCTGCATGCCGTAGAAGCGCACGTAGTGCTCCCCCAGGAGCTTGTGGATCGCGTAGGGGGACACGGGGGCGGGGGTATGGTCTTCCGTGAGCTTCTTTCCGCCGGCCTCCCCGTAGACCGCGCCGCCGGAGGAAATGAAGATGACCTTCTTCACTCCCGCGGTCCGGCTGCACTCCAGGACATTGAGCAGCCCCATGCCGTTCACGGTGGCGTCCCGCACCGGCTCCCGGGTGGAGATCGTGACGCTCACCTGGGCGGCGTGGTGGTTCACCACCTGGGGCTTCTCGATCTCGAAGACCTTGCGCAGCTCCGGCGAGCCGATGTTCATGAGGTACAGCGGTACGTCGCGGGGCAGGAACTTTCCAGAGCCTGAGCTCAGGTCGTCCACGACGGCCACGTCGTGTCCGGCAGCTCGGTAGGCGTCCACGACGTGGGATCCGATGAACCCGGCGCCCCCCGTGACGAGGATTTTCATGCGCCGACTCTACCACCCGCCCCGGAAGGGGGTCAATAACGCCGGGGTCAATAACGGGCGCACCGGTGCCGATGATATGACGTAGCAGGAAAAGAAGAGGTACGGACCTTGAGGAAAACACTGCTCCTCGCTTGTCTCCTCCTGGCCGCGGCGGTTTCGTTCGGCCAGGTGAGCTTCTCCGGGCTGGATTTGTCCCCGACGGACCGGCTCCTCTTCAAGGCCTCGGTGGCCTCGAGCAGCGCCGGGGCGTTCGACACGCTGTTCCTTGCCGATCCTCGGACGCGGCGCCTGCGCCAGCTCACGTTCTACCCCGAGGAGGTCCAGCTCCTGCAGGACCGGGACGTCCTGCAGATCCAGAACCGTTTCGGGGTCTTCCGCTCCCAACCGGACTTCCGATCCCTTGCTCCCATTGCGATGTTTCCCTCGTTCGCCGCGGGCAGCCAGGTGCAGTCCGGCACCATCGCCCCCATGCAGACGTCTCCGGACGGCCGCTACCTGCTGTACCTCAAGAGCCGCTCTCCCGCCTACGGGGATCTCACCCTCCTCAACGTGGCAACGGGAGCGCAGACCGTCATCTCCTCCCGCGTGGAGCTGTCCCTGGAGGCGCTGCCGGCCTCCTGGTCTCCGGACGCGGCGTTCATCGTGTACGCGAAGGCGTCGAATCTCTACTATTACTCACTGTCCCAGCTGCGCGACAACCGAGTTCTCTCGGAAGACCTGAGGAACATCGGCCCAGGCTCCCTGGCCAACATCCGCTGGGCGGGCGCGGGAAGCCTGGACTACATCTCGGGCGGCATCGTCTACGGCATCGATCCAAACGAGCTGTTCACCCGCGCGCTGTACACGGGCTTCCTGAAGATCGGGACGGTGGTCGGCAAGATTCCCTTCCAGTTCGACTCCAACTTCGATTCCTTCTGGGTCTCTCCGGACGGCAAGAACCTCCTCCTGAACAAGGGCGGGAGGAACATCTTCCTGTACTACATCACGCTGGATGACTTCCACGCCTCGGGCGCACCCCTGTCCCTCCCCTACCTCTCGCTTCCCCGGGATACCACGGTCCGGAAGGTCATCTGGTCCCCCGGGAACGTGGTGACCATGCTGTGCGAAACGCGCAGCGGCGGCGTCCGCGGCACCGCGATCTTCCGCCTCACCCAGGATGCCGGCGGCGCGTACGGACCCTTCGCCCGCACCGACGACAAGGACGTGCTGGACATCTCCCTTTCCCCGGATGGAGCGCGCGCGGCGCTCATGACCCCGGACGGGGTGACATGGAAAGACTACGCCACGTGGCAGGAACAGGGCCGGTTCACACACCCCAGCCCGCTGCACGTGCTGTGGCTGGCGGAGGACGAGCTGCTCGTGGCCGGTGCTTTCTTCACCGAGCGCTATTCCCTCGGATCCTCCTCCACCACGCTCGTGGCCCTTTCCCAGCCCGGTGACTACGGGCACGCGGCGGCCGGGGATTCCGTGCTGACCCGGCTCAAGGACCGCACCTACGCCTTCGACGAGCAGGCCGGCGCCTGGAAGGCGGCCTCCGCCTACGCGGTGCGGGAACCCAGCGCCGCCACCGACAACTACCGCGTCTACCTCGAGCCTTCCGCGAGGGGAAGCTACGAGAACCTGGTCATGGTAAGGGATGCCCGGGGCTTCGGCACGGTGCCGCTGTTCCCGCCCGAGACGATGACCTACGAGCCGTTCCCCGCCGTGGACGAACGGGTGGACTTCACCAACGTGTCCCACGGCTCGCGAATTCACCGCCGCGAGGTGAGCCTCGTCTTCAACGCGGTGGACTCGGCGGAGGGTCTGACCCGCATCCTGAATACCCTCAGCGCCTACCACGTGCGGGCCACGTTCTTCGTGAACGGGGAGTTCATCCGGCGCTACCCGGACGCGGTGCGGGAGATCGCGGATTCGGGCCACGAGGTGGGGTCGCTCTTCTATGCCTACTTCAACATGACCGACGCCCGGTTCACCGTGGACCGCGGTTTCGTGAAATCCGGGCTCGCGCGCAACGAGGATGACTACTACGGGATCACGGGCCGCGAGCTCTCGCTCCTGTGGCACGCCCCGTATTACATTGTGAACTCGAGCATCATCGCGGCCGCCGCGGAGATGAACTACACCTACGTGGGGCGCGACCTGGATTCCTACGATTGGGTGACGGCCACGGAATCCAACCAGGCACGGGGGATCTACCTGCGCGCCGCGGATCTCGTGGAGCGGATCGTGGCCCAGAAGGAGCCCGGCTCGATCATCCCGCTGCAGGTGGGGGCGGGGGATGGCCGGAGGGACGACTACCTGTTCCAGAAGCTGGACATCCTGATCAACGAGCTGGCCGGCAGGGGCTATGACATCGTGCCGGTCTCCACGCTGATCCAGGATGCGCGCTGAGGCACCGGTGAGAAAGGGGAGCCGCGGTGAAGGCACATGATCCGCTGAACGCCTACAAAGAAACCCAGATCAAGACGGCGAACCAGATCCGTCTCATCGTCATGCTCTATGACGGGGCCATCCGCCACGTCAATCTCGCGCAGGATGCGTTCCAGGAGGGCCACCGGCGCTACGACGTCATCAACGGCCATCTCATCTCCGCCCAGGACATCCTCAGCGAGCTCATGGCTTCCCTGGACTTCGAGAAGGGCGGGGCGATCGCCAAGAACCTGTTCAGCCTCTACTCCTTCATGAACCGGCGGCTCCTGGACGGAAACCTCCGCAAGGACCCGGCTCCGCTTGCCGAGGTGAAAAAGATGCTCGGCGATCTCCGGGAGGCGTGGGAGGAGCTTTCCACCCGCAAGGGGCTGGAGGAGAACGCCACACCGGCCACCGGGGTGAATATCGCCGGGTAGCGCGCGACGGGCAGCCGCCCGGGCGCGATGGTAACGAGGAGGGGAAACCATGGATCGGCACACTATCGAAGGCAACGCCGCGGTCCTCAGGAAGCTTCGGGACATGCTCTCCCGCCAGCGGGAGAAGTTCGGCGCTTACCTGCGGCTGCTGGAGTGCGAAGGGGATTCCATCGAGCACGGGGACGCGGAGAAGCTGCTCTCCCAAGTGGAGATGGAGAAGTCGCTCATCGCCGATATCTTCACTCTGCGCAAGGTGATTGCCCCCCTGGAGGCCATCTACCAGTCCTTCTACCCCGCCGGCAGCGAGGCCACGGTGCCCCGGCTGAACGCCACGCTGGACGCGATGGGCACGGAGATCATCGCTCGCAACGCGAAGAACCGCCAGAGGCTACGCGAGCGCATGGAGGACCTCCGCACCGAGATCGCCTCGCTGCGCGCGTGGCCCAAGGCAGCCTCGCCGTACGCCGCGGCGGCTCCGGGTCTCATCGACATCACCACATGAACCGCGAGCTGTACCTGGTCGACGGTTACAGCGTCATCTATCGCGGCTACTTCGCGTTCCTGAACCGGCCCCTGCTCAACCCGATGGGGAGGAACTCCTCCTCGGTGTTCGTGTTCTTCCGCACCCTTTTCCAGGTCTTGCGCGACCGCGCTCCCGAGACGCTCGCGGTGGCCATGGATTCCCGGGTGCCCACCTTCCGCCACGCCCGCTACGAACCGTACAAGGCGACCCGGCAGAAGGCGCCCGAAGACCTGCACGCGCAGGTGCCGGTCATAGAGGAGATCCTGGGGGCCCTCGGCATTCCCTGCCTCCGCGCGGACGGCTACGAGGCGGATGACGTGATTGCCACGCTGGCCGAAGGCTGCCGCCGGACGGGCACCCCCTGCTGGATCCTCTCCGGGGACAAGGACATCCTGCAGCTCATCGGGGGCAACGTGCGTCTTCTCGCGCAGGAGCGCGGGACCACGGACCTCGTCGAGTACTCCCGGGAGAAGGTGTTCGAAACCCGGGGGGTGTACCCCGAGCAGATCATCGACTTCCTTTCCCTGACGGGCGACTCCTCGGACAACATCCCGGGGGTCCCGGGCATTGGGGAGAAGACCGCGCAGAAGCTCCTCTCCCAGTTCGGAACCCTGGACTCCCTGTATGCGAAGCTGGCGGAGGTCACCCCGGATTCGGTCCGGCGCAAGCTGGAGGCGGGCCGCGAGGCGGCGATGCTCTCCCGCGAGCTGGTCACGCTGAACCGCGCGGTGCCGGGCATACCGCCGCTGGAAGAGCTGCGCCTGCCGGACCTGCACAGCCGCCAGGCAGTCTCACTTTTCGAGCGCGAGGGCATGAAGACCCTGGTCGCGGAGCTCGCTGCCCTCGGAAGAAGGGCGGCCGGCGCTTCTCCAGCGCGGGGATCGGCAGAGAAGCCGGGCGCGTCCCGCAAGCCGGGCGCGGAGCCGAAGCCGGCCGCGGAACGGGAGCCCTCCGCGGCGGCTGCTCCCATCGAAACGCCCGGGCAGGCCGAGCTGTTCGTGGAGATGAAGCGGACCGCCCCCGGCACCTACACGACCATCACCTCGGTCTCGGAGCTCGACCTGTGGCTCGGGCGCGCGCGCCGCGCCGGCGTGTACGCATTCGACGTGGAGACCGACGGGAAGGACGAGATGAAGGCCCGTCCCCTGGGCTTCTCCCTGAGCATGGAGGAGGGCAGGGCCTGCTACGTTCCCATCCGTGCTTCCGGGGTCAGCTGCATCCCCGAGGAGATCGTGAAAAGCCGGCTGGCCGGGCTCCTGGAGGACCCCTCGCTGCGGCTCGTCGGCCAGAACGTGAAGTACGATTACAAAGTTCTGCGGCGCTGGGGGATCCGCCCGGCGAACGTCCATTTCGACACGATGATCGCCGCCTGGGTCCTGGAGAGCGACGAGGGCGCGTACGGCCTGGACCGGCTCGCGGAGAAGCGCCTGGGCTTCCGCGGCCTGCCGTACGAGGAGCTCGTGGGCAGGGACCAGACCCTGGAGGACATCCCGATCCAGCAGGTGACGGACTACTCGGGTGAAGACGCCGATCTCGCGCTGCGCATGTATGGGCTCCTGTCCCGCGAGCTGGAAGCCGAGGGGCTGGTCTCCGTGTTCCACGGGATCGAGATGCCGCTGCTCACCGTGCTGTCCGAGATGGAGCTGACGGGCATCCGCATCCTTCCCACCGAGCTGGCCTCCTACAGCAGGGAGCTGGAAGGGTCGCTCGGAAGCATCGAGCAGGAGATCTACGCGCTGGTCGGGCGGCCCTTTAACATCGCCTCCACCAAGCAGCTGCAGGAGGTTCTGTTCACGTGGCGCAAGCTCACGCCGGTGAGAAAGACCCGCACGGGGTATTCCACGGATGAGGACGTGCTGGAGGAGCTTGCGGAGCTGGATCCGGTGCCGGCGAAGATCCTCGCTCACCGCAAGCTCTCGAAGCTGAAGTCCACCTACGTCGACGCCCTGCCCCTGCTCATCAACGAGGAGACGGGGCGCCTGCACACCCACTACGTGCAGACCGGCGCCGCCACCGGCCGCCTGGCCAGCAAGGACCCCAACCTTCAGAACATTCCCATCCGCGAGGAGGAAGGCCGCCGCATCCGCGCCGCTTTCGTGCCGGCGCCGGGCATGCGGTTCGTGAGCGCGGACTACGCGCAGATCGAGCTCGCCATCCTCGCCTACCTCTCGAAGGACCCGATCCTCCTGGACGCTTTTGCCAGCGGACGGGATGTGCACCGCCAGACCGCGTCCCTGATCTTCGGCGTGCCGGAAGCCCATGTCACGGGTGACCAGCGGCGCGTGGGCAAGACCATCAACTTCGGCGTCGTCTACGGCATGTCGGCGTTCGGGCTGGCGCAGCGTCTGAAAATCCCCCGCGCGGACGCGGATCGCTTCATTACTACCTACTTCCAGCGCTACCGGGAGGTGGACCGGTTCCTGAAGGAGACCATTCGCTCCGCGGAGGAAACCGGGTTCGTGCGTACGCTGCTGGGTCGTCGTCGGCGGGTCATCGGCATTGGCAGCGGCAACCGCACGCAGAAGCAGGCGGCCGAGAGGGTGGCCGTGAACTCCCCGATCCAGGGCACGGCGGCCGACATCGTGAAGATCGCCATGGTGCGGCTGTACCGGCGGCTGGCCGAGCGGAAGCTCTCCGCGCGCGTGCTCCTGCAGGTGCACGACGAGATCATCCTGGAGGCCCCGGCCGAGGAGACGGCGGCGGTGGAAAAGGTCGTGCACGAGGAAATGGAGCACGTCACCGAGCACCCGATCCCCCTCGCCGTGCACTGCGAGACGGGGGACAGCTGGGGAGAGTTCCACTAGTGACCATCGGGCTCACCGGGCGGTACTGCTCGGGCAAGGGCACGGCGGCACGGGTGTTCACCGCCCTCGGCTGCCGGGTGGTGGACGCGGATGACCTCAGCCACGAGGTGCTCGTCGAGAAGGCCTCCCTGGTGCTTGCCGAGTTCGGGCCCTCGATCAAGGCCCGCGACGGCGGCGTGGACCGCCGCGCGCTCGGCAAGATCGTCTTCGTGGATCCCGCCGCCCGCACGAGGCTGCAGGCCATTCTCTATCCCGAGATCACGGAAAGGATCCGGCGGTTCGTCGCCGGCGGCGGGGACGTGGTGATCAACGCCCCGCTTCTCCAGCGGGCCGGCCTCGAGAGCCTCTGCGACGCGCTGCTCTTCGTGCGCGCCCCCGCCCTGGTGCGGCTCGTGCGGGCGATGCGCCGCGACCATCTCACGCTCGGTGACGCCTGGGTCCGCATCAACGCGCAGAGGGACGTGAAGCCTCAATGTAATGGGCCGGCGGTCGATACTTATAGTGTGCCGAACTGGGGGAGCGCGCGCTCCCTGGAGCGCCGCATCCGGCGCATCTTCGCGCGCCTGAAGGGATAGGACGGGCATGGAGAAGCAGAAGGTTTTCTGGGTGGTGTTGGCGGTGAGCGTCTTTGTCGTGGTCGTGCTCATCGTCGGCGTGCTCCTTCTCCGGCAGCACCCCGCCGGCGCACCCCGCGCCACCGTCACTCCGATGAACGGGACCGGCACGCAGGTCTACGAGTACCAGCGCGAAGCGCCGCTGACCCAGCCGTCCACCGGCCCCCAGGCGGGAACGCCCCCGGCCGGGGACCAGCAGACCATGCACTTCTACATCGGGGAAGGGGCTCCCTCGACGCCGCCGGCTCCCGGCGCAGCTCCCGGCACCGCGCCGGCGGCTCCCGGCACGCCCGCGGCCCCGACCACTCCATCGACGCCCGGCACGTCGGCCGGCGCGGCAGGGCCGGCCCCGTCCGCGGTCCCGTCTGCGCCGCCACAGGCGGCGAAGCAGAAAGCCACCCGGCCGGTGGTCACCGCCGCCGCACCGAAGAAAGCGCAGTACTGGATCCAGGCCGGAGCGTACAAGAGCCAGACCAGGGCGGAAGAGCTTGCCACGCTGCTGGAAGGCAAGGGCCTGTCCAGCCGGGTCTTCTCCTATCTCTCGAAGAACGAGACCTGGTACCGGGTGAGGGTCGGCCCGTACACGAACCGCGGGGAAGCAGGCAAGTTCCTCTCCCTCGTCAAGCAGGTACAGGGACTGGAAGCGAGCTACATCTCGCTGGTTTCCGCTTCCCGCAGCGCGGTCAACTGACGCAAGCCCGCATCGCGCGAAGCGCGATATCGACGGAACATCCTGGCAGGTCCAAGACGCCCAGCATGCGGCAGGTAGCTCAGACCGTCACCGTGCTCAGGGCGGGCTCGCCGGCGAGCAGGCGCTCGTAGATCCTCTCGTACTGCGGAATGATCGAGCGGTAGTCGAACTTCTCCGACGCTCTCCTGCGCGCGGCCTCCCCCATCTTCTTCCCGTCCTCGCAGTCGGACAGGAGCTTCAGGCAGTACCCGGCCATCGCGTCCACGTCCCCGACCGGCGCAAGGTATCCGCTGACCCCGTGCTCCACCACCTCGGGGAGGCCCCCGACGTCACTGGCGACCACCGGCACCCCGCTGGCCATCGCCTCCAGGGCAACGAGGCCGAAGCTCTCCGTCTCCGAGGGAAGGAGCAGGACGTCCGCCGCGGCCAGCAGCGGCGCCACGCCGTCCACGACCCCGACGTAGCGCACGTGGTCCGCCAGCCCCAGCTTCTCCACCAGCTCGCGCGTTCGGCCGTATTCGGGACCGTCGCCGACGAGCACGAGGCGGGCATCCAGCGTCTCGCGCACCCGGGCGAAGATCCGAACCACGTCGTCCGTGCGCTTCAGCGGCCGGAAGTTGGAGATGTGCATGAGCGTGACCTGCCGATCCGAGGTCTTCTCGGGAATGCAGGAGGGGATGCGCACGTCGTGCCGGTCCGGATCGATGAAGTTGTAAACGACCTCGATCTCCTTGTTCACGGGAAGCTGGCGGTAGGTCTCATCCCGCAGGTAGCGGGAGACCGCGGTGACCGCGTCCGACTGCTCGATGGACCACTGCGTGACCGGCTTGAAGGACGGGCTGGATCCCACCAGGGTGATGTCCGTGCCGTGCAGCGTGGTGACCACCTTGAGCCCGAGCTCGGCCGCGATCTGGCGCGCGTTGATCGCCGCGGCGGCGAAGGGAATGGCGTAGTGCACGTGCATGACCTGCAGCTTGTGGGTGCGGGCCACCTCCACCATCTTGGCCGTCAGCGTGAGGCTGTGCGGGAACTGCTTCAGCAGGACGTGGCTGTCCTGGTCCACCTCGTGGTAGCACACCCGGGGCGGAAGCTCACCGAGGCGCAGCGGGTTGGCGTAGCTGATGAACGCCACGGAGTGGCCGCGCTCGGCCAGGTGTTTCCCCAGCTCGGTGGCCACCACGCCGCTTCCGCCCGCCGTGGGGTAGCAGCAGATGCCGATGCGCATGTGCCTCTCGGTCACCGGAGACTCGTGGTGAGACACGCCTACAGCCCCCCGTCCCATGCGTCGGGATCGTCCATCCGGGCATGCCGGACCTGGCTGGGGTTGTGGTAGATCCTGCTGTTGGCGGGGACGCTCTCCACGAGCCAGACGTTGCCGCCGATGATGGATCCGCGCCCCACGACGGTGCTGCCTCCGAGGATGGTGGCCCCGGCGTAGATCGTCACCTCGTCCTCTATCGTCGGGTGCCGCTTCTTGTTGGCCAGCTCCTTCTGGACGCTCAGCGCGCCCAGCGTGACCCCCTGGTAGAGCTTCACGGAGTTGCCGATGACCGTGGTCTCCCCCACGACCACCCCGGTGCCATGGTCGATGAAGAAGGAGTCCCCGATCACCGCCCCAGGGTGGATGTCGATGCCCGTCACGCCGTGGATGTACTCGCTCATCATCCGGGGGATCATTGCCACTTCCCGGATCCACAGCTCGTGCGCGATCCGGTGGATCAGGATGGCCTCCACCCCGGGGTAGGAGAGGATCACTTCCTCGTGGGACCGCGCGGCCGGGTCTCCTCGGAAGGCCGCGCGGACGTCCAGGTTCACCCGCCGGCGGATCTCCGGGATCTTCTCCATCAGGGCGCGCACGATCTCCTGCGCTTCGCCCTGGCAGTCCTCGTGGCGATGGCAGTCCTTGCGAACCCGGCACGCGTACTGGATGCTCTTCTCCACCTCTACCGCCAGGGCGCGGCTCACCCGCACGACCCGCTCGCCGGTGATGTAGCGCACGTCATCCTCGGCCACGGATTCCTCTGCCTTGAACCCGGGGAAGACGAGGGATTCCAGGTCATGCACGATCCGCTCTACGCCCTGCCGGGACGGAAGGGTGGCGCCCGCGATGTGGTTGATCCCCCCGAGCTCCCGGTAGGAGCCCAGGATCCCTTCCACGATGTCGTCCACGGAGGAGTCACGATGGTCGAATGCCGGCTGGCTCACGGTTAGAAAGTGGCCCCGCGGGAGGCGTTTGTCAAGGCGCGCACGCTAGCGTACAATCCGCGCATGTCGACGCAAATGTCACCTTCGGTGACCGGGTTGCCCTTCGCGCTGATCACCGCCGTGGCTATCCAGCTCGCCTGCCAGGTGTTCAAGGTCGTGTTCTACTCCCTGCGGGAACGCCGCCTTTCGCTTTCCTGGTTCGTCTCCGCCGGCGGGATGCCCAGTGCGCACGCTGCCTTCGTGGCGGCGCTTGCCGTGTCCGTCGGCCTGGAGGACGGGTTCGGGTCTGCCGTGTTTTCCGTGGCCTGCGTCTTCGCCCTGATCACCGTCTATGACGCGGTGCGCCTGCGCGGGGCAGTGGCGCACCACGCGCGGATCCTCGCCCGGCTTGCGGAAAAGCATCCCGACGTGAGCATGGGGCATCTGAACACGAGGCTCGGGCACACCCTGCCCGAGATCATTGCGGGGCTGGCGGTCGGCGGGGTCCTCGCGGTCCTGGCCTGGTGGGCGTTCCCTCAGGCCTAGCGCGCATCGCCACGGTCACCGAAGTGACATTCTCGAAGGGCGATATCCACGGGGCACGCCCGACGGCCGGCACGCGTTCGTCGAGCCGGCGGTAGCTGCGGCAGCGTGAGACGAGATCGATGAGCTCCATGCGCGCCAGTACAGCAGCCCTCGGCTTCCTGTTCATGGCCGCTTTCGGGGCCGGGCCCGCCGGCGCGCAGGCCGCGCCGGACGTCCCGGGCTCCCGTGAGCTGCACCTCACCTTCGCGGGGGACATCATGGGCCACGACGTGAACTACCGCATGCGGGACTTCCGCGACATCTATCGCGGCGTCGAGGACGTCCTTCTCGCCGGCGATCTCAGCTTTGCCAACCTGGAGTTTCCGCTAGACCCGTTCCGCCCCGCGGCCGGCTATCCCTCGTTCAACGGGACTCGCGAATACCTCGCCGCGGCCGTGGACTCGGGGTTCAACCTGTTCTCCCTTGCCAACAACCACGCGTTCGACGGGGGCATGGAGGGCGTCCTGCAGACCATCCGCGCGCTGGAGGAAGCCCGGTCGGGAAGCTCCCGTCCCTTCGCGTACTCGGGCACCCGCGGAAATCCGGCGCGCCCCTTCGGCCCCGAGACTCTCACGGTCAAGGGAGTGCGCATCGGGTTCGTCGCCGTCTCCCAGTTCCTGAACGAGAGGGACGACGGCCGATACGTGCACGTGGTGGACTACGACGAGCCGGGCGAAGCGCAAGCCTTCCTGGCCTGGATACGGTCCATTGCGCCCCTGTACGACCTGCTGATCGTCTCCTACCACGGGGACCGCGAGTACGTGCAGTCGCCGTCGCCGGCCAAGCGGGCGTTTTTCCGGGAGCTGCTTTCTGCCGGCGCGGGCATCGTGGTCGGTCATCACCCCCATGTCGTGCAGGGGTACCAGCTCGTGGAAGCCGCGGGGGCGCGGCGGCTGGCCATGTACTCGATGGGCAACTTCATCTCGGGCATGACGTGGGCGCTGGCCCCGTCCCAGCTCGGCGGGATGCTCGCCGCAACGGGCGAGTCGTACATGCTGCAGGTCGACGTGCGCTGCGCGCCGGGCGGGTGCTCCGTGACGGGTGCGCAGCCGATACCGATCGCCGCCTACCAGGACGGGCGGATGCAGGTGGTGGTGGCGCGCCTGAGCGACCTCGCCGACGGAACCGTGACGGTCTCTCCGCCCTGGCGGGAGTACTACGCCGCGCGCCTCGAGCTCATGAAAGCGTTTCTTGGATTGCAGTGAGGGCGGCCGGGGGCTGCGCTCTATCGGCTTCTGGCGATGCGGACCTGCTCCGTGATGGTTTCCTCGCTGGAGGCGAGCTGGTCCTTGGCTGCCATCAGGCGCGCCTTGGCCGACGCGAAGGCCCCCGATGCGATGTCCTTGCGCGCCTCGTCCAGGGCCGCTCGCGCCTGGTTGGGCACGAGGGCGAGCGGGGCGATCACGTCGAGCTTGATCCCGCGAACCCCTCGGGCCCTCCACACCTTGGATTCGAAACTTGGGATCGCGGCGGCGACCTCGTCCACGAGCGCTGTCGCGTCACTGGCTACCTGTCTCTTCGTGGCTTCCGCGGCCTCCGCGGCGGAGGCGGCCAGGGCGGCGGCCTCCTGCGCGAGGGCGGCGCTTGCGTCGTAGTTGCGCAGGAGCGCTGAACTGCGTGACTGACGGGCAAGCTCGGCGTCCAGCGCGCTCATCTTGTCCTGTGCGCTTCGAAGCGCATCCGGGGCGTAGGTGACGACGTCCGAGTTTCGCGATGCGGCGTCCAGGGCCGCGCGCGCGGCGTCTACTGCCGCCAGGGGCGGGTGGGCGCACGCTGCCAGCACGGACAACGCGGAGAGGAGCCCGGCGAAGGCCATCGCGCGGGCGGCAGTCACCAGGACCGACTTTTTTCGGGTCATGATCAAGGAGTTCCTTTCGGACGAACGGTTGGCATGCTTCGCTGTTGCTCGGGCCCGGCGCAGCTCGCGCCGCGCGGGCTCCCGAGGTGCCCGACTTCCCGCGAAGAAGAACCGATTTTTCGGGCGATGTCAAGCCAAGTGCGCCTTGCGCCCGCGCCCGGGGCGCCTGGAGGAGGCATGCGGGGCAGCGGGACGCGGCGCCGTGGGAAATGCCGCTGCAGCCGGTTCCCAACCGAGCGTTGAAATGAGGTGCCGGACAGTGTACGATCGGGCAAGCACGCACGAGTCCGAGGAAGAGGAGGGTCGTATGAAATCCGCCCTGAGAGTGCTCGCGTTCCTGGTCGTGTCCCTCGGGATGATCGCGGGCCCGGCATTCGGCCAGGGCTTCGCGCCCAAGAAGATCTGGGACCTCACGGTCACCGTCAACGCGCCCAACGCGGTGGTGTACGTCGATAACGTCCTCGCGCCGGGCGGCACGACGAAAGTGGCCGGCGGCGCCCACAACGTGAAGGTGCACGCCGACGGCTACTTCGACTTTAATGGCCCTGTCGTAGTCAACGGCAACACGACGTTCCCCGTGACCCTGGCGCCCATGGGCTTCCCGCTCACCGTGCGGGTGAACGTTCCCGGCGCGCGGGTGTTCGTGGACGGCGCCGAGGTGTCCGGCACCGTGCCTACGGTTGCCCCGGGCGACCACCAGGTCCAGGTCACGGCTCAGGGCTATGCCATGTACTCCGCGACAGTGAGCGTGCAAGGCCCGGCGACCGTGAACGTGGTGCTGCAGCCTGCGCTCGCCCTGCGGATCAACGTGAACGTGCCAAACGCCGTCATCACGGTGGACAACGTGCCCATCCAGGGAAACATCGCGTACGTTTCCCGGGGGCCCCACGCGCTGAACGTCCACGCGGACGGCTACAACGACTGGAACGGGATGGTGAACGTCCTGAACAGCATGCCCTTCTCGGTGCGCCTCACGCCGGCGGGGCTTCCGCTCACCATCCGGGTGAACGTCCCCAGTGCGCAGGTGTTCGTGGACAACGCAGAGGTGACCGGCTCGGTGCCCAGCGTGGCTCCCGGCCCGCACTCCGTGCGGGTCACCGCCCCCGGGTTCCGGGACTACACCGCCTCGGTCAACGTCACGGCGCCGATGACCCTGGACGTGGTCCTGCAGGCGGCCGGCGTCCAGCTCTCGGTCAACGCGAACGTTCCCAACGCCCAGGTGACGGTGAACGGAGCGCCCAAGGGCCCGGTCCCGTACTCGGAGTTCCTGCCGCGCGGCACCTACTCCGTGAAGGTCACGGCGAACGGGTACGCTGACTACTCCGCGAGCATCGCGCTCAACCAGCAGCCGGTGAACCTCGCCGTCTCGCTGCAGCCGGCAGTGTCCACCCTCTCGTTCGTCCTGCCGCCGGAATACCGGGACCGGGACGCCAGGCCGGGCGACTCTCGCAGCCAGATTCGCATCTACGTGGACAACAAGCTGGTCAGTCCTCCCGGCCGCGACGCGCAGAGGATCACCGTGGCTCCGGGAACGCACTCCATCCGGGTCGCCTCGGGCGCCTTCTCGGCGCGCGTGGACGATTTCACCGTCCAGCCCGGCCAGAGCTACGTCATCGAGCTGTATATGGGCCTTGACGTGCGCGAGGCCCAGTAGGCACGGACATGAAATACGCGCTGATCGCATTCCTGGCGGCAAGCCTTTCCCTGGCCGCGGCCTGGGCAGACGTGTCGAAAATCACGGCCGAGGCGGACGCGCTGCACGACACGGGCGCATACACGGAGGCGGTGAAGCTCCTCGTGGACTCCGTTCCTTCCGCCTCGGGGGGCAAGGAGCTGGCCGAGCTGTACTGGCGGGCCTCCCGCGACACGCTGGAGCTGGGGGACATCGCCGAGAAGTCAGGCAAGAGCAAGGACGACATCCTCGCGGTGTTCACGACCGGGGAGGGCTACGCGGACAAGGCCATCGCGGCGGACCCAGGGAACGACCTCGGCTACTACTGGAAGTCCGCGAACATCGGGCGCTGGGGACAAGTGAAAGGAATCCTCAACGCGCTGTCCAAGGCCGGCCCGATGCGGGACCTGCTGGTGAAGGAGCTTGCCATCAATCCCGAGCGCGCCGACCCCTACTACGTGCTCGGCGAGCTGTACCGCGAGGTCCCCGGATGGCCGGTCTCGTTCGGCGACATGGACGCCGCCGTCTCCCTCGGCCGGCGCGCGGTGGACGCGCGCCAGCAGCAGGTGCAGCAGGGCACGGAAAAGATGGACTACAATTTCGCCACCGAGCTGGCGAAGACCCTCTACAAGCGGAACTGGTCGGCCGCTGCCCGCATCGCGGAGCAGAAGAAAAAGGCGTCGAAGCTGACCGCGGCGGTGACCCCGCTGGAGAAGGGGGCGCTGTACGAGGCGACCGTCACGCTGAGCGGGCAGTCCGACCGCGAGGAGGCCAAGTCCCTTGCGCAGTGGGTGGTGAGCGAGCTGGAGAAGCTGCCCTCCCTTACGGCTCCCCAGAAGAAGGATCTGGAGTCGGCGAAGAGCCTCCTGAAGGGCTGGTAGGGCGCCGCTTCCCCGGCAGCGGGTTGGTGTTGGGCGTCCGGCGGGTCTTCCCCTGCAGAAGGCTCGCCTTGGTGAGGGCTGCTTCCCCCATCCGCTGCTGCAGCCGGAATACCGCCTCCTCGACTTTCCCGCGGCGGCTGGAGCTGTCCGCGAACAGTTCCAGCTGATCCTGCGCCTCGATCGGGGAGAGATTCGAGAACCCGATCCCAATGAGCCGGATCGGCGTGCCGCCCGTCCACCGAGACGAGAGCAGGTCTACCGCGACCGCGTGCAGCTCGTCCGCTGAGGAAACCCAGTGCCGAATGGTCTTCTGCGCGCTGGTCGTCGTGAAATCGTGGAACCGGACCTTCAGCGCCACGGTCTTCGACTTCCACCCTCCCTCCATCATGCGGAACATCACCTGGTGGGAGAGCTCCAGGAGAACCCGTTCGATGCCGGCCCGGTCCTTGCGGTCCTGCTCGAAGGTGACCTCGGTGGACAGGGAGCGGCTTCGCGGCTCCTCGGCGAAGATCCCCGGGTCCTCCCCGCGCGCAGCGGAGGAGAGGAACGCGGCGGCTCCCTGCCCGAGGAGCCGGGAGAGCTCCGGGCGGGCAATCCCCTGAAGCTGGCGCACCGAGGTGATGTTCAGCTCGGCCAGCCTCGCGAGCGTCTTCTCCCCGATCCCCCACAGGTCCTTGAGCGGGATGCGGCCGAGGAACTCCTCGGCCTCCTCCGCGGACACCTCCACGAGGCCGTCCGGTTTTCCCGCGTTGGTCGCCATCTTGGCGACGTAGCGGTTGGGACCGATGCCCACGGAGATCGCGAGGCCGGTCTTCTCCCGCACGGCCGCCTTCAGCCGCGCGCCGGTCTGTTTCGCGGGACCGAACAGCCTTTCCGTTCCCGACAGGTCGAGAAAGGCCTCGTCCACGGAGATCTGCTGGAGGTGCGGGGTGAACCCGGAAAGGATGTCCATGACCTGGCGCGATACCTCGAGGTAGCGCTCCATGCGCACCGGCAGGTACACGCCCTGGGGGCAGCGTCGGTAGGCTTCAGAGATGGGCATGGCGGAATGGATCCCGAACCGCCGGGCCTCGTAGGAACAGGCCGACACCACGCCCCGATGCCCCGGGGCGGCACCGACGATGACCGGCTTGCCCTTCAGGGACGGATCGTCGCCCTGCTCCACGGACGCGTAGAAGGCATCGAGGTCGACATGAAAGAAGACCGACCGGATCTCCGGGGCGCTCATGTGCCGTTCCTCACGTCTTCACTTCCAGCGTGCGCACGATGCGAACGCGTGTAGCCACGCGCGCATCCGGCGGCGCTCTCACGTCTACCCCGATCAACGGGGAATCGAACTCCGCGGCGAGGGTAAGGGTGAAGGCCTGGTCGACGGGAAGGGAAAGCTGGACGGCCAGGGGATCCGGAGGGAAGGCGCCGACCAGCAGCCGGTAGGAGCGAGGCCCGATGCGCAGGGCAGGGAAGGAGCTGTCGTACAGCACGAAGTCCTCGCCGGAATCCACAGAGAGCGTGAAGGACCGGGGCCGGGACGGCATCCTCACTTCCAGGGCGAGGTTCAGCTGCTGGAGGAACCGCACGCTTCCCAGCGCCACGTGCAGGGGGGAATCCACGAGGGAGAGGGGGAGCGGCCCGCGGGCCTTCCCGGGGGGAAGGGAGACGGTTCCGTCCGAGGTGGCCAGCGTCACTCCCCTCACGGGCGCGGGGCTTTCGATCGCCAGGGTGGTGGAGTTCGTGTGTCCCGAGGGATCCACCCGGAGGGTCTGCGTCGCCAGCAGCGGCTGCGGGTTGGCGGCGGAGAACGGCGAGAAGACCAGCAGGTGCACCGCGAGGGCCGCGCCCGCCGCGGCCAGGACGCCGGCCAGCACGATCTCGCGGGTTCCCCGGCGCATCACGCCCCTGCCCTTGAAGAGCAGCCCGAGGCGCACGACCACCAGGATGAACGGAAGGGCGGCCCCGGCGACCATCAGGTTGCCGAAGATCGGCGAGAGGGTGAGGATGTGGACCAGGGGAAGGGCCGGGAGCCGGAACACCGAGACGATCGCCCCGATGCCCCAGAACGGGGCGGGCACGGCGAGCGCGAGCTTCAGCCACCGATTGCGGACGAGGGTGGAGAGGAACACGAAGAGGAAGGCCCAGAGGAAATAGGAAGTGAAGGAGATATCGAACACGGCGACGGCGGCGATTTCCACCAGCAGGAAGAGCAGCGCCGCGGCGGAGTAGAAGCTGCCGTTCCTCGGGAAGGGCAGCCGGCGCAGGGGGTTGTACAGCGCGGCGTACAGGAAGAGCGCCGCGCAGACCTTCAGGCCGAGGAACTCCAGGGGCGCGTACTTCCACAACTCGTCAAAGCCGCGTGCGGCGGGAATGGCCCTGGCCGCCATGGTCCCGGCGGCCAGGAACAGCACGGCCAGGGCGGCCAGGGGCACGATGGCGCCGATGTTGCGCACCAGCGTCCGCACGTACTTCCGCAGCCTTCGAACGAAGATGAAGGAAAAGAGCAGGACGGCGGCGAATGTCCCACCGAGGACGGCGATGTAGGCGGTCTCCCCGACGATCAGGGACGTCCCGCCGGCCTGCACCAGGAGATAGTGCCGGTCCCATTCCTCGGGAATCCCGCCGCTGCCCGAAGCGACGAAAGCGCGGAGGAACGACGACAAGGCGGGGAGCAGGTCGGCGGCGGGCTCGTCGCGGGCTTCACCGTACACTCCCTCCAGGCCGACGGCGGGGTAGCCGGCGCGGAGCCAGGGCGTGATGAGCGTGCGCTCGTCCGTGACACCCAGCCGAAAGGCCTGCATCTCCTCGGCCTGCAGGCGGTAGGGCACCCGGGATGCCTCCAGGGAGTCCACGCTGCGCTTCATCAGCCAGTATGGGCTCACGATCCCGCGGGCGCCCCCCCGTAGAAGGATCCTCTCGGGCATTGCGCGGAGATCGAGATACAGGACCGCCGTGCGGTAGTCGGGCTGGTAGTCGCGGAGGAACAGCAGGCTGCCCATCGGGTAGGGATCGGCATCACCCAGCTCGGCGCCGAGAAACAACACGATCAGGCTGAGCGGCGGCGGCGAGCCCTTCAGGCTGTCGAGGAGGTCGAGCGCCAGAGCGACTCCGACCGAGCCATCCTGCGCAGGGCCCGCCTCCGGGGCGGCGTCCACCGGAACGGCGATGATGAGCGTGTCTTTCGAACGCCCGGGCACCTCGACGCGGAGACAGCGGGAAAAGGAATGCTCGAAATCCGAATTGCGGAAATCGAAGGGCACGGCGCGCATCCCTCCCGCGGAGACCCGCCCGGCGATCCAGTCCAGGAGGGCCCCCTCCGCCGGCGATCCCTCCTGGCGCGGCGAGAACGACGACACGGATCTCAGCGCGGCGTCCGCCGGGGAGTCCGCGGCGGACGCCTGCGTCCATGCAGGGGAGGGCAGCACGAGCAGGAGGACGAGCAGCAGGAACGCGGCCATGCACCTTACAGCATAGGAGATGGGCATCCGGGGGTCAATTGAGGCCAAGAAACTTGAAAACGGCCCGGGTTTCCGCTATCATCAACGGCAAGTATGGAAGTCCTGCCGGAAATCCTCCAGCGTCGGAGCATCAGGGCGTACACCTCCGAGCCGGTGGAAAAGGAGCAGATCGAACGCATCGTCGAGGCGGGACGTCTCGCTCCCTCGGCGAAGAACCGGCAGGAATGGCGTTTCGTCGTCATCCAGAAGAAGGAAACGCGGATGAAGATGATGGACGCCGCGTTCAACCAGGACTACGTCGGACAGGCTCCCGTCATCATCGCGGTCTGCACGACGAACATCGACTACCGCATGCCCAACGGGCAGCCATCCTATCCCGTGGACCTGGCGTTCGCCGCCTCGCACATCGTCCTGCAGGCCGTCCACGAGGGCCTGGGCACCTGCTGCATCACGACGTTCGACGAGCAGGAAGTACGCGAGATCCTCACCATGCCGTTTTCCATGCGCGTCGTGCTGCTGGTCCTGGTCGGCCACGCGGACGAGTCTCCCGAGCCCACGCCGCGCAAATCCCTCAAGCAGGTGACCGGCCGCGACCACTGGTAGTTCGGGCGAACATCGCCCCGAAGGGGCGATATCCACGGAACAGCGCGGCCAGGAAACAGACGCCCCGCATGGAGTAGAAGAGCAGCGCTGCCCGCATCGCCCCGAACGTCGCCCTACTGACCTGCCCCGCTGTAGTAGCTGACCAGCTTCTCGAAGGCCTGCTCTTCCGCCGCGTCGACGTGCCTCTCGATCTGCGCCCCCACCGAGTGCCAGGGCGGATCCTCGATGAGGCGCCGGACTCGGAGGCGGATGTGGAACGGGAGGATCGACGGGTCGTGCTCGGCAATGACCTGGACGGTCAGCACGTCCCCCACGCCGACCCGGGGAGGCTGGAGGAACGCGACCTGGCACCCCGAGAGGCTCAGGTCGCGGATGTACCCCGGAACCTGGCCGTCCACGAGGACCGCTTTCGCGTAGCTTGGCACCCGGGCGTCCTTGCGCTTCTCAGCTTTCACCGTCGGCCTCCACGGGCTCGGAGCCCGTCCGCGTGCCCACCGAGAGGGTGATCAGCGTCCCCACGGTCCTGCCCGCGGTCCACCGCATGGGCCGGTCTGTCTCGTCCAGGAACACCAGGCGGAACTCGTCGAAGGTCTTCTTCGCGACGTAGATCCCCATCCCGAAACGCTTGAACCCGTTGCGCCTCTGGTAGTCCTCGAACTCGGCGGAGTGCAGGTCCAGCCGCGAGAGGTCCGCGTCCAGGTCATACGGCAGGGACCCGGTATCGAACCCCCCGCCGAAATCGCGGATGGATACCACGAGCTTCCCGTCCGAGATCGTGAGGTCCAGCAGGATGTCTCTCGGCTCCTGCTTCTCGCGGTGCGCGCGGATGGAGTTGTTCAGGAGCTCGAGGACCGCGAAGCGGATGTGCTCCTGGTTGACCTTGACCGGCGGGATGACGATCGACTCGAGCTTCTGGATGACGGCGCGGAAATCCGCGTGCGGATCGACGGAAAGCCGGATCGTTCGGCTCTGCTTTCCGTCCATCTGCAGGGATTCCGTCGGCGCCATCTTCACTCGTCCCTTTCCCTCTCCCGGCCATTCGTGGATAATGACCGCATGGTATATGTTATCGCCGAGCTGCGCAATTACAGGCAGCTCGTGCGCCTGCGGGCGGATGGCCTCCCTGCCGTGGAGCAGTCACTCGCCACCGCCCTCGGCTCCCTGGCCTCCCCGCCGCGTTCCTCGGGACCGGGACTCTGGATCACCGAGGCCGGCTCCGAAGGAGAGCTGGAGGCCGGTGCCGTGGCCGCCGCCGCGTGGCGCGCGCAGGCGCTCCTGGCCGCGCGCTCCGCCGAGCTCTTCGGCTTCGCGGTCCTCATCGCCTCGATCCCTGGCGGGGCGTCGGAACCGCAGCGGGTGTCCCGCGTGCAGCGGCTCCTCGAGCAGGCGGAGGACGACGGACGCCTGTGGATCAGCTCCGATTGCGCCGCGCTGTTCAGCGACTCGCTGGTCTTCGAGGCTTCCGGCCCCCTCTACCGGGTTGTCGGTCCGCGGCAGACCGAGGTGCCGGCGGAGGACGGGGCGATTCCCGCCCCTCGTGGATGGACGCGCGAGGCCCTCGTGACGAGGGCCCTGGACCTCATCGCCCCCCGGTTGAACCTCGGCGAGGGAAGGGACGTGGTGTGGGTGCACGGTCCACCAGGGGTGGGCAAGACCGCGCTGTTGCGCGAGGTAGCCGCCCGGCTGCAGCGTGGCGGGTCCGTGCCGGCGCTCCGAACGCGCACGATCTTCCGGCGGCGATCGCCGCTGCACCCGTTCCTCCACAGCCTCAACCCGGCCATCCTGGCCCGGATCGTGCCCGCGCTGAAGGGACCCGAGCTCGCCGTCTGGGACGACGTCGGCCCGCTGCTGCAGTGGCTGCAGGACCCGTCCCGGCAGGAGGCGCGGGACGAGGGCCACCCCCTGCCCGATCATATCCTGGAGGATTTCTACCTCGGCTACCGCCTCTACCTCCTGGCCTGGATCCGCATGGCGGGGGAGCACCTCGGCCCGGCCCTGTTCTTCTGCGACGGAATGGACGGGTACCACCCCGAATCGCGCAGGATCATCGCGCGCCTCCTCGACGACCTCCTGGCGTACCCGGGGTTCGTGCCGGTGGTCACCAGCACGGCCCGGCCGGTTCCCGAAGAGCTGCCGGGGCTGGACGTGCACCCGCTGTTCGTCCATCCCCTGGGCAAGAGGGAGATCCGGTCTTTGGCCCAGAGCCTTTTCCCGGGTCTCGCCCTGCCGGAATCGCTGACGCGGCGGCTTCGGCGGCGGTCCGGCGGGCTGTACGTCTCCGTCGTTTCCTACCTCCAGTACCTCGCCCGGACCGGGCGCATCCAGCAGACGCCGGCGGGCCACGCGTGGGCCGGGGGAGACGAGAGCGAGCCGTCGCTGCCGGCCAACCCCCTGTCCGTGTCCTGGTTTCTCATCCGGACGCTGCGGGATGACACGTTCCTTCTTCTCTACGCCCTTTTCCTGGCCGGCGGCCTGCTCGACCGGCAGGGCTTCCTCTCGTTCCTCGGCGAAGCGGGATTCGACGCGGCCACGGTGGGCAGGTCCCTCGCGGACCTCATGGCCTCGGGCCTGATGGCGGACGAGCAGGATCTCATCCCGCGGTTTCCGACCCTCCGGCGCAAGCTGGAGGATCTCCTCGGCCGGGAGGGCGTCGCGCTGCGGGATCGGTTCGTCGCCCACATGGCGGCCCTGTGGGAATCCGGCAAGTACCGGCATCCCGTGCTCCTCTTCAGCTTCCTCGCCCGCAGCGGGAAGACCGAGCTCGCGCTGCGGATCCTGCCCGAGATCATCCGGCGCAAGCTCGACGAGTGCGATCCCGCCGGCGCCGCGGCGTTCTGCGACCCGCGCACCCTGGAGTTCGCGGCGGCGCCGGATGCCGGGCAGGCCCGCGAGCTCGCCGCGGTAACCGCGCTCGGACGGCTGCGGACCGCGCTGCTGGAGCGCAACGGGGAGGCTGCCGAGAGCGCCCAGTCGGAGATCCGGAGGCTCGCCGCCTCGGATCTCTCCGCGTCCCTGCGCGGCGAGGTCCTCATTGAGAGAGGGAAGTACTTCCTCTCCATCGGGAATGCCCAATCGGCCCTGGATGAGCTGAAGAGAGCGCTGCTGCTGTACCAGGAGAACGGCGGCGGGGAGCCGGAGCGCACGCCCGAGCGCGGCGAGCGGTCCTGCTACCGCTGGCTCGGCGCGGCCATGCTGGCCGAGGGACGGGTCGGGGAGGCCGTGGAGTACCTCGCCCTGTCCCAGCGTCTCTGCCACGAGGCGGCGGACGCCACCGGCACGCTCTGGACGCTGGTCTACCTCGGGGCGAGCCTCTTTCTCGGCGGGCGGTTCACCCAATGCCTGGCCGCCATCGAAGAAGGCCTGGCCTCCGCCCGGAAGCTCTTCCGCCGCGAGGTGGAGCTGTTCCTGCTCTTCCTGAGGGCGAGGACGCGCTTCCAGATCGGGGCGTACGAGCCGTGCGCGACGGACCTGCAGACCTGCCTGTGCCTGGCCACGCTGTACTCCATGACCGACGCGCTGCCCGTGCTGCGCGCATGGCTGGGCAGGACGTTCGTCCATAACGACGAGAACTCCACCGGCGTGCGTCTGCTGGAAAGCCTCGGCCGCCAGACGCGCGAGGTCCTGCTCTTCCTCGCCGAGGGCAGCCTCTTCTCGGGCGGCCTGGAGAACGCGAGCCTCTACCTCGAGAGAGCCCTCGCCCTCCCGCAGGAATCCGCGGTCCCCGCCCCGGAAGGCATCACCTGGCGGGACGGCTTCATCCCCGTGGAAGGACGCAGCTTCCGCCTCGCCCGGAGCGGCGGGCTGCTGCAACGCAGCCTGCTGGGGATGCGCGCGTACCTGCTGGGTATACGCGGCTTCCGCGAGGAAGGAATCCGGGAGCTGCGGGAGCTCAC
>Ga0153915_10000800_pt1 | contig 29011 bp, 37 predicted proteins | sample Opewatmetagenome_2_FD_107003 | JGI IMG/M metagenome (GOLD analysis project Ga0153915, IMG submission 107003) | Freshwater wetland microbial communities from Ohio, USA - Open water 3 Core 3 Depth 3 metaG | ecosystem: Environmental > Aquatic > Freshwater > Wetlands | place: USA: Ohio, Lake Erie...
AATTATGTCCCTCCCCCACTCTCTTTTCTTGAGAAGGATAAGGGTAAACCAAATGTTGGTGATATGAAAAGTAATATGAACATTATTCAGAGAACATTACTTACTTTTGGAATATCAGTTGAGATGGATGAAGTAACTGTTGGACCAACAGTTACTCGTTATGCACTTAAGCCTGCTCAAGGAGTAAAACTTTCAAGAATTGTCGGATTACAAAATGAGTTAGCCCTTACCCTATCGGCAAAGACTATTCGTATAGAAGCTCCTATCCCCGGGAAATCGCTTGTAGGAATTGAAATTCCTAATAAGGTAAAATCAATCGTTGGACTCGCAACTCTTCTCTCTGATGATAAATTCCAAAAATCAGCAAAACCTTTGACTGTTGCCTTAGGACGAGCATTATCAGGGAAAGCAATATTTGGAAATCTAGCAAAAATGCCACATTTACTTGTTGCGGGAACTACAGGGTCTGGTAAGTCAGTTACAATTCATTCTATTATTACTTCTCTCCTATACAGAAACGCTCCAGAAGACTTACAATTCATCATGGTAGACCCTAAAAGAGTTGAATTAACTTTATATAATAAGATACCACACCTATTAACTCCAGTTATCACAGATGCAAAAAAGACTATCCTAGCCCTTAAATGGGCAGTAAAAGAAATGGATAGACGTTATGATATCCTTCAAGCTGAATCAGTTCAAAATATAGAATCATATAATGATAATATCTATGAAAAAGGTAAGCGAAAAGGGGAAGAAGCTGAAAAATTACCTTATATCATAATAGTTATAGATGAATTAGCAGATATTATGCAGACTTATCCAAGAGAGCTTGAAAGTGCTATTGTTCGTCTAGCCCAAATGTCTCGTGCTGTGGGAATACACCTTATACTTTCTACTCAAAGACCTTCTGTTAATGTTATTACTGGGCTTATTAAGGCAAATATTCCAACAAGAATAGCCCTTCAGGTCTCTTCTCAAGTAGACTCAAGAACAATTCTAGACCAAGGAGGGGCAGAAAAACTTCTCGGGGCTGGAGATATGCTTTATGCTTGTGCAGAAAGCCCCACTCCAGAACGTCTACAAAGTGCTTTTATCTCTGAAGAAGAAGTTAAAAGAGTAGTAGAATATTTAAAAAAACAATCTATTGATGAAATTCCTAATTCTATTGATCTTTCTGGTAATATAGATAAGGATAGTGGTACACTATTTGGTGATAGCCTCAATGGAGATGAAAATGGTGATGATGATCTTTATGAAGATGCGAGGATATTAGTTATTGAGGCAGGAAAAGCTTCAACTTCATATTTGCAACGAAAACTAGGGGTCGGTTATGCTCGTGCAGCTAAACTTATAGATATGCTTGAAGAGAGAAATATTGTCGGACCAGCAAATGGTTCTAAACCAAGAGAGGTTTTAGAAAAACCAATGGATCACACTGAGGGAATTTAGAAATTACAAAAATAAAAATCATGAAAAGCATCCGCGGAAAAAATATAAAATGGTGGATAGAAATAATATTGTGTGTTGTTTTATTTGCTATTATTTTTCTTTTTAGTTATGAAAAAATGATTTTTGTTATAAAGGGTGTAAAGATAGAAGCACAAGTTGAGCAACAAGATGATTCTTCTGTAGTTACTGTTTATGGTAAAGCTATCAAAGCCACACGACTAACATTAAATGGGAGAGAAATCTTTATAGATGGCGATGGAAATTTTTCTGAAAAAGTTGCAATTCTTTCTGGGCTTTCAATTATTACAATAAGGGCTGAAGATAAATTTGGAAAAGTTACTGAAAAAAAATTTAAAATAGTAAAAAATAATGAGGGAGGAGAAGATGTCGCATTAAAAAATTATTAGTTAATTTATAAAAATTATGCAAAAGAAAAAAACAAAAAAAGTACAAGAAAAAGTAATCGGTGGTGAAATAGAAGATACAATTAAATCTATTCAGACAAAATTTGGAGAAGGAGCAATAATGAAGCTAGGAGATGCTCCAAAGGTTAATGTTGATGTTGTACCCACGGGGTCTATTGGTCTTGATATGGCTCTAGGAGTTGGTGGATTGCCTCGTGGACGTATGATAGAAATCTATGGACCAGAATCTTCTGGTAAAACAACTTTGGCACTTCATGTAGTTGCTGAAGCCCAGAAGAAAGGTGGAATTTGTGCTTATATTGACGCAGAACATGCTATGGACCCAGAATATGCTGGAAAATTAGGAGTTAATATAAAAGAACTTTTAATATCTCAACCAGATAATGGTGAGCAAGGGTTAGAGATTACTGAAAGTTTAATTCGTTCAGGGAAAATAGATGTTGTTGTAATAGATTCTGTTGCTGCTCTTACTCCTAAAGATGAGATTGAGGGTGATATGGGGCAACAGCATATTGGTAAACAAGCTAGACTTATGTCTCAAGCTCTTAGAAAACTTACAGCTATTGTGGCTCATTCAAAAACTGTTGTTATTTTTATAAATCAGATTCGTATGCAAATTGGCGTGATGTTTGGGAATCCCGAGACCACCCCTGGGGGAAAAGCTTTAAAATTTTATTCAACTATTCGTTTAGATATTCGTCGTATTGCTCAAATTAAAAAGGGAGAAGATATTGTTGGAAGTCGTACAAGAGTAAAAGTTGTGAAGAATAAAGTGGCTTCTCCATTTAAACAAACAGAATTTGATATTTTATATGGGGAAGGAATATCTCGCGAAGGAGAAATTATGGCCTTGGGAGAAAAAATTGGAATTATTGATAAAGCAGGAGCTTCGTATTCATATATAAATAAAGAAAAAGAAAAAATTGGAATGGGTAGAGGTTATGATGCAACTAGAACTTGGCTTAAGGAAAATAAGAAAGTTGCTGATTCTTTGCTTAAAGAAATAAGAGAAAGATTTGGAGAAATACAAGTATCTAGTGCAGGAGAATAAATAAAATTCGGAGGTTAGACCTCCGACAAAAATACACTACAAAAAAGCTCGGAACTGAAAGATGTTGTACCGCCCGTGGTGGTCCAACAGCTGGAAGTTCCAGGCTTTTTAAATAAAAATCCTATTTAGAAACTCTTTCAACATACTGACCTGTTTCTGTATTTAGAATTATCTTATCACCAGTATTAATAAAGAAAGGGGCATTAACTTTTATATTATTCTCAAGAATAACAAGCTTCCCCCCTCCATTAGCTGTATTCCCTTTAATTGAGGGAGGAGCTTCTTTAACAAGAAATTCCATTTTAACCGGAAGTAATATTTTAATTATTTGTTCTTCGTCATCGTCGTTAGCCCAAACCATTGCTGTAACATTTTCATTTGCTTTCAAATATTTAGCTGATTCAGCAACAACTTTTTCTTCTAATTTAAACCTATCAGATGGATCTTCTGGGTCACAGAACCAGTATTCTCCTTTATTCGTATATAAATATTTAATTTCTTTCTTGATAATTTCTGTTTCTTCTACTTTCTCTGAAGCATGAAAAGCAACAGTCCAAGTGCGACCAGAAAGTAAACTCTTTAGTTTGACCTGATTTTGAGGTTTCCTCATTTGGGTACGAGCAACATGATTTTCCATGACTTCACATGGCTCTCCACTATATATAATTATTTTTCCTTGACGGATTTCACTATATGCTAACATAACATTTATTTTAATTAACTTCTAACTATTATAAAGTAGCACTTTAAATTAAATTAAGCAACCTTTAATTATTAAATTTAAAAACTCGGAGATAGAATCTCCGAGTTTTTAAATTTATTCTACTGTAATTCCTGCTGAGCGAGCAGAACCTTCAACAATTTTTATTGCTCCTTCAATATTTTTTGCATTCAAATCAACCATTTTCTTTTCAGCTATTTCTTTAACTTGAGCCTTAGTAATCTTCCCTACTTTTTTCGTATTAGGATTACCAGAACCTCCTTCTAAACCAGCTGCTTTAAAGATAAGTCCAGAGACAGGAGGAGTTTTAACTTTAATATCATAACTTCTATCTTCATAGACAGATATAACTACTCCAACAATATTCCCTACTTCTTTTTGAGTCATTGCGTTGAATTTTTGACAGAATTCAGAAATATTAACACCTGCTTGCCCAAGAGCTGGACCTAAGGGAGGAGCTGGGGTTGCTTTTGCTGCAGGAATTTGTAATTTTACATTTTTTATAATTTTCTTTGTTGCCATATTACTAAAATTAAATGATAATACTTTTTTATTAATATATTTATCCTTTTAATCTAAATTAGAAGCAAACTTAGTTAAATTTATAGGATATAATATAATCTAAATCTTTTTAATTTGCAAAAAATCTAATTCAACGGGGGTCTCGCGACCGAACATTGAAACAAGAATTTTCACCTTACCTCTTTCAGTATCAACTTCATTAACTTTACCTTCAAGATCTTTAAATGGGCCATCAGTGATACGAACCATTTCCCCAATTTCAACATTAATCTGATGTTTATTTTTATTATTATCTTTCTCCATCCGCCCAAACAAATCATCAACTTCATCTTTAGCAAGAGGAACTGGGTTAACACCTGCCCCGACAAAACCAGTGACTCGTGGTGTATTACGAACTACATACCAAGAATTGTCATCAACAATCATGTCTACAAGGACATAACCAGGATAAACTTTTTCTTCTACCTCAACACGCTTACCAGCCTTAATCTTTATTTTTTTTTCAGTAGGAACAATAACATTAAAAATTTTATCGTACATTCCGAGAGAATCTATGCGTTGTTTTAAATTACGCATAACTGCATTTTCGTATCCAGCATATGTATGTATTGCGTACCAACTTCTTTGCCCTTGTTCTTCTTGTTTAGCCATATTTTTAAAAAAATTATTTTATAATTAAAAATTCTAGTCCGTGAGCAAATAAATAATCAAGTAACCCTAAATAATAAGCTACAAGTAAAGATATAATTAAAACAGCAATCGTGTAGAAAATTGTCTGCTTCTTAGTAGGCCAAGTTACATGCTTGGCTTCAGCTATAATTTCTTTGATATATCCAGTTATTTTTTCCATAAAATATATAGGTCTCCCTTATTAAAAATCACCCCGAAGGGCTTGTTTATATAGTATATTTTTATGAGTAAAAAGTCAATATTGCCTCGCCCGACCTAGGTCAGGCGAGGCAAATTAATGAGAATAAATAATTTTATCTTATCTCATAAATAATTGTAATATTTGAAGTTACCTTACTTTCTCCTACCGGAAGGATAGAGGATATTCCTTCTGCTGCAACACTTTGAGAATCATAGGTTGCTATAACTTTTGCATATCTTACATAAGTATTATCATCAGTATCTGAATAACTAATAATTTTACCAAGTTTTACCCCTAATTCCTTTGCTAAAATTTTAGCCTTAGCTTTAGCTTCATCTATAGCCTCTAAACGAGCTTGATCTTTTAACCCTTCTTCATCATCTATAGAAAAAGTTGGACCTTCTATATCTGTAATGCCAATATCTGCAAGTCCTGTACGAACATTGTTGGCATTATCTATATCTCTAATTTTAACTGTGATAGATTGATCAGCAGTATAACCAATTATTTTAGAGATTTTCGTATTTCTATCATAAGAATATTTAGGAGTTAAACCACCATATTCTGATTTAATATCCTTATCTTCTATATTTTGTCCTTTTAGATATTCTAATGTTTTAGAAATTTCTTCATTTAAAAGATTTTGAGCTTCTTTTGAAGTTTCTCCATCTTTTGTCAAATTAACTGTGATTGAAGCAATATCTGATACAGCTGTTACTTCACCACTCCCGCTGACAACAATAGTGTTATCAGATATTGAAAGACTTGTTTTATTTATTTCACTAATTAATTTAGTGATAACAAATAAAGAAATTGCAATTAAGAATATAAATAGTGCTATATTTATTTTTCTATCTTTTAAAATTGTTTCCATATAAATCTATAATAAATTATTAATTATTGAATACTAATTAATTCAACATCAAAAACTAAATCAGCATTAGCTGGAATTCCTGATCCAGCTGGAGGATTAGCTACATATGCCATATCGGCAGGAATAATTAAGCGACGAGTACCACCAACTTTCATTCCTGGTATCCCCTCTGTCCAACCACTGATAACCCCAGAGAGAGGAAATGTTATCGGATCAGTTCCAAAATCTTTTGATGACTGGAAAATTACACCCGTTGAAGCAATAGCTCCAGTATAATGAACACTAACAGTATCTCCAGCTTTAACTTCTTCTCCATTACCAATAACTAAATCTAATTTTTCTAATTGATCTACTTTTGACACTGGAGTAAAATTCTCTAATTGTCTAATATTTTGATTCATTGTATTTGAAGAGGTAGATGATTGCTCTTCCTGTTGTTGTGTTTCTTGTTGTTGTGTATTAATATCTCCAATTTCTATTTTATCTTCAGGAATTGTTATTCCATCTAGTGGATTAACCTCCTCTGGTTTATTCATTATGAAATATACTACAGCTCCAATAAAAACAATGACAATAAGAAAAGAAATTATAACCTTTGTATTTGTTTTTTTATTCTCCATAATTTTTGGAAAACTAAATTATTATTAATAACTAAATACTATCATTTTCTTATGAGAAATCCAAAAAGATAGAGTCTCCTGCTGAAGGGACACACGCATTAATACCAAAATTATCTCTTAGTCTTTGAGCTAAAAACATTGCAGATTTTGGTTCTCCCATTGTCACAAAAACCTTTTTAACATTTTTAGCTGTGTGACCAACAAATTCAACTAAATGATCAGAATCTTTATGACCTGAATATCCATTAATATTTGCAATATTAGCTCTAACTTTAACTTCTTCTCCCATAATATGAACATTTTTAGCTCCATCTTGAAGAGTGCGTCCAAGAGTTCCTGCTGATTGATAACCAGTCAAAAGAAGAGTGTCATTTTTGTTTGAAAGATAATTTTTTTCGTGATGGAGAATCCTTCCACCATTAGACATTCCACTACCTGCAATAACTATTTTAGGAGGATTAACATCTAAAATAGCTTTTGAATCATCTGTGTCTAAAGTCTTTCTAAGCCCTGGAAAATCAAAAAGATTGTCTCCTTTAGCAATTAAATTTTGGGCAGTTTTATTAAAATATTTTGAAGACTTCAAATAAACATCTGTCAGCTTAATAGACAATGGAGAATCTAAGAATATCGGCATTTGGGGAACAATTTTATTTTCAACTAAAGAATTTATCTCATATAATAATTCTTGTGTACGCTCAAGAGAAAAAGTAGGAATAATAAGAACTCCATTATTTTTATAATTCTTTTTTATAATTTCTTCTAACTTCTTTTTCCTTTCACTTCTTCCTTCATGATTCCTATCCCCATAACATGACTCCATTAAAAGATAATCAGCATCATTAATAATTTCTGTATCAGGCAATAATGGCGAAGGAGAATTCCCTAAGTCACCAGTAAAAACAATTTTTTTATTATTGTAAAAAATTTCAATCATTGCTGAACCTAATATATGACCAGCATCTTTAAAACAGAATTTAAAACCATTACCGAGATCAATTATTTTGTCATATTCAAATGTTTCCCATAGATTAAAAGCTTTCTTAGAATTTTCTACGCTGTATATTTCATCTAAAAAGAATTTATCATTAGCTTCATTATGAGATAATAGATTAGAAGTATCCTCTAACATTACTGAAGCAATTTCTTTAGTTGGAATAGTAGAAAATATTTTACCTTGAAATCCGTCATTAATTATTTTAGGAATCCGACCAATATGATCAAGATGACTATGGGTAATAAATAATACATCAATAGTTTTCGGGTCATAGGCAAAAGGGTCCCAGTTTGAATCGTCTACAAATTTATCTCCTTGAATAAGCCCACAATCAATTAAAAACTTTTTACCATTTCCTCCTAATAAGAAATTCGCCCCAGTAACAGTTCCCGCTCCAGAGCAAAAGGTTAATTTTAACTTTTTATCATTATCCATATAAGTTTTATTATACCTTAGATAACTCAAAATAAAAAATCCTTTCAAAAAACGAAAGAATTTCTTATTAGGACTATTGAACATAGTATTACCGTAGCGAAATAATACGTGGGATAAAGGGTGAAATAGATTTGTTAGCTATAATAATGCCACAGTACTATTCCAAAACATCTTATCCCCTAAAAAATTGTTCTAGGTAACACATTTCAAATAATCCTATTTAAAGTATAGCACTTAGATAGTGACATTCAAGCAATTTTTATAAAATGTCACACTTTTGACATCGTTTCAAATTAGATGTAAGAAAAAAATAAATAAATTTATTCTTTTTTTGTTTGAGTAAACTTTTCATTAGCGGTTATATAAGAAAATAACTCATTTTCTGAAAACCAATAATCTATTTCTTTTTCTGCTTCTTCTTTATTACCTGAGGCATGAATTATATTAGGAACTCCAATATCATTTTCATCTGCATAAGAGAAACTCATATGAGCATAATCTCCTCTTATCGTTCCAGGAGCAGCTTCTTTAGGTTCAGTAGAGCCAACCATTTTACGAACAAGAGCAACTGCTTCAATTCCCTCTAAAACAAAAGCAATAACTGGACCCTTTCTCATCATTTCAAGAGTAACATCAAAAGCTTTTTGCCCACGACGAGAAATCATTTTGCCTATATCTTCATAATGATGAAAATAGTGTTCGTAGGTTGGTTGCAACATTTTAGTACCAATTATTTTTAGCCCTGCTCTTTCAAAACGAGCTAAAATTTCTCCTACAATACCACGCTGAACTGAATCTGGTTTAAAAACAATAAGTGTTTTTTCTATATTTGACATAATTTTAAAAATTTTTAATTTAATAAATTTAATTAATTATATAATTTAATTTTTAACCTTCTCTATATCTATCCATTATCTCTTCTTCTACCTCTTCGCGAGGACGACCATATTTAAGATATGATAGCTGTTTTATCTGCTCTGACATATTCGCTTCTCCTTTTGGAATTAAAGTCCAATGCGACGTCATACTAAAAGGTTTAACTGGTGTTCCACTTATAAGCATACTTACATAGGAATTAAAATTATCTAATTTCATTATATCAGAAGCTGTAAAGGTTGGTTTAAATTTTGGTTCTATCGCATTCGCATCTTCAGCACTAACACGATAAATCGCCATTGACCCGACGTTTCCGAAAACTGCATTTTTAATATTTTCTTCAAGCTGAGAAATATACTGATGAGCAATATTTAATGATAGACGGTATTTACGAGCTTCAGAAAGAATTGAGGCAATTGAATCTGTTGTGATATTTTGAAATTCATCTATGTAAAGATAAAAATCATTCATTGGTTTACCAAGCATATCTACACGCGACATTGCTGCCATTTGAATTTTCCCAACTAAAAGAAGCCCAATAAGATTCGCATTGATTTCTCCTAATCTACCCTTCGAAAGATTAACTAACAAGATTTTCTTATTATCCATAATCTCACGGAAATTAAAAACTGATTTCTGCTGCAAAACAACTGGACGCATAATATCATTGGAAATAAAATTATCAAATTTAGAAGTAATATAAGGGACAAAGTTAGAAAGTGACTGTTCTCCTGTTGTTTGCTCGGCATTTCTCCAAAATTGGGCGATAATAGGGTTTTTACATTTTGAGAGCTTCATATCACGAAAAGCTTTATCTGATAAGACTCGGCTAATTTCAAGTAATGTGGAACCACTTTCTGGATCTTCCATTACTAAGAAGGCTGAATTTTTAAAATATTGCTCAAACATAGGACCTCCTGAAGTTTTCATATCAAAAAGTTTATTAAAAATACCCATGAGTTCATTTACAACGAAAGTTTTCTGCTCTGGGTAGCGAGGATCATACTCAAGCATGTTGAGCCCCATAGGACGAGCTGTATAAGCAGGATCAAAATAAATAACATCATCAATCCTTTCCTTAGGAACATAACTTAAAATTTCTTCTATATCACTTCCATGTGGATCAATAAAACAACAACCTTCCCCATTTTTGATATCTTGAGCAATCATATTCTTCAAGATTGTAGTCTTACCAGTCCCTGTCTGTCCAATAACATAAAAATGACGTAATCTATCTTCGCGAGTCATTCTTATTTCAGTATCTTTACCATGATAACTATTTATTCCAAGCAATATACCTTCATTACCCATCTCAATCGGAGCAGGAGCAATACCTGCGCGAGCTTGTTTAAGCTGAGGAGAAATAACACCATAAGGAAAATGAAAAATTGTTGCAAGCTCTTTCAAATTTAAAGGCATCTTATAATTATCAGAAAAAGTTCTATAGGAAAAATCATGAATGAGATTTGCAAGAGAGGAACCTTTTGGATGTTCAAAGTCAAAACCATTCCTGCCAGCTTCAGTAAATTGATTAAAAGATGATTCAATCTCTGATAATATTTGTTCAGAACGAACTTTTGTTTCAGCTGAAGCGATAAGGCGAATATTTGTTGCCATTATTGTACTCTTCAATTTCTCTTCAATATAACTTACGTCTTTATCATTTACCTTCTTCTCTTTAGGCCCTTGAGTCCCAAAAAACATTTCAGCAAAAACACTTTTTACCCCTTTGGCGACTTGACGTGTTAAGCTAGAAGCATCTTTAACCGACATCCCATCCTTAACATCAGATAGAATAACTCTAAATTTTTTTAGAATTTCATCATCCTCTGGACAAAGAACGAACTGAATAGAAGCACCCTCTCCATTTTTCTTAAGTTTAGTAAAAATATTTAAAATGATATTAAGTGGATCATAATCAAGTGAATCATAAGTCTTAATTGGAAAAACATCATAATTAGCTAGACTAGCATATGAAGCAGAAATAAAAGCTCCTTCAGTAAATATATTATAATCATCTGGAACTTCAATAATTTTTGCATCTGAATGGACACCAACTAGTTGCTTTTCTAACAAATCTGCCTTATCAGCAGGTACTGCCACATAAATAATAAAGTTATCACTTCCTTCAGAAAGAGCAATTTCAATAGCAAAGTGGTTACGGTTTATATTACTACTTCCTTCACCTATAGAATGCATACCTGCGTAGAATTGTTCCATTGTCCCTAGCAACTCTTTTAAACTTTTTTTACCACCTTCTTCGTCATTTACATCTGGCAAAGTAATTTCAAAAAGTTTCATATTTAATGATTTGAAAAGAGGTGTTCCTTCCTTAAGCCCAGGAATTTTGTGAGTATTATATAAATATTGTACAAGAAAACGATGAAAATCATCATCTACATGAGGATTATTCATTTTACTAACAACCAATAGAGTATTTGCAATCCCCTTATCAAGTAAAATACTAAGTAACTCTTCCATCTTATTGTCATGTTCTTCTGGTTTTAATCTGAGAGCAATTTTTTGAGCTTCTTTATCTTTTACAATTGCACTCTTGTGCATAACTTCTTTTGGCTCATATTTACGATAATTAGAAATAACTTCATGGGCAATTTGCTCTTTACTGGATTCTTTCCCCTGTTCTGATAAAACCTTTTCTTTTTCAGCAACTTGGGCTCGCAAAAATTCTAGTTCTTCTTGCGGTGTTTTAAATTGTGGCGATTTCTCAAAATTAAGACCTTCCATATATATTATATGGTTATTATAACATAAATTATTTATTCTTTAGTTAGTATTTCGGCCTCTCCTTCAGTAATCAAAATGGTATGTTCAAAATGAGCACTTTTTGAGCCATCAGCTGTTTTAATTATCCATCCATCATTTCCAGTGGTGATATATTCACTACCCAAAGAAAGCATGGGTTCAACAGCAATAACCATACCAGGAATTAATTTTTGACCTCTTTTTTCTTTACCATAATTAGGAACATAAGGGTCTTCGTGAATTTTTCTTCCGACACCATGACCAGATAATTCCCGAATAATTCCATATCTTTTATTTACAAAAGACTCAATTGCATAACCAATGTCACCAACAGTTCCTCCCCCACAAGCAGCCCAAACTCCTACACTAAGTGCCTCTTTGGTATCATTTAAAAGTCTTTGATCTTTTTTTGAAATTTTTCCAACTGGGACAGTTACAGCATGATCGGTAAAGAGCCCCTTGTATTTAATTACTAAATCTAAAGAAACTATATCCCCCTCTTTTAAAATTCTACTTTTATTTGGAATACCATGAACAATTCCATTATTTACAGAAACACAAATTGAAGCTGGAAATGGGGTACTTGCTCCTTCTGGTTTATAATTTAAAGTTGCTGGTTCTGCTCCATTTTCTTTTATCAATTTTCTTGTATATTCTTCAATGTCATAAGTAGAAATACCTTGTTTAACAAAAGAAGATAATTCTTTCATTATCTTTGCTAAAATTTTTCCACCCTCACGAAGTTTTTGTATTTCCTCTGGAGTTTTAATAATTACTGGCATATATTAGATAGTATACCCAAAATATTAACTAAGCAAATTTCTGTCAGCGGTCCAACCCCCGAAAAAATCATGATTTTTGAGTTTTGCTTCCTTGAAAAATAAGGTTATTTTTTTGTCGGGGGTTGGACCGCTGAAACTATTTTATGGTTGTACCTTTAAACTTTTTATTATTTAAACAATTATCTAAACTATCCAAATCTCTACCAGAAATTGAAATAACTTCTATTCCTAATTCATCTGCCCTTTTAGACGCAACTGGGTCAAAGGGTAAATTCATCCCTGGAGTCCATTTATCAGTTATAATTGAACGATATTTCTCCCAAGTTATATGTTCTATTTTTTTTGCTTTTGGATTAACCTTCGGATCAGAATCATAAATATAATCTGTATTGGAAAGATTAATAATCTTTTTTGCTTTTAACTCTTCTGCTATCAATACTGCATCCGTGTCTGTTGAACATCCAGGTTTCCAACCAGCACCAACAACAACACTATTTGACAAATCCGAAACAACAGAAGAATCAGTTACTATTTCGCTTGGTGTATATTCTTTGAGAGCTAAACGTAAAAGTTCGGCATTAGTACGAGTTACATAGATACCCATCCAGTCTAAATCTTCTTTGTTAGCATCAATAATTTTAGTAAGAGATTCTTGATATACACGACAGATTTTTCCTCCACCAACAATTATAAAAAAACGTTTACCTTTTTTCAGATTTTTTTCTATTAATTTCTTAAATTTTATTATGAAAGAATAATCTGGCCCTTCTGGTACAACAATAGACCCACCTAGCGAAATAACAATAGTTTCTTTTTCCATCATTTTATAAATATGGTTTTATTTTATTAATAATTTCTTGATGAGCTTCTTCTATAGACTGTTTACCATTTATTGTGAAAATGGTATAGCCTTCTTTTTCTTTGAAATAATTCATTGAAGGAATAACATTCTTAGTATATTCATCAAACCTATTAGCAATCCCTTCATCTGTGTCATCAGCCCGTCCACGGAGTTTCATTCTTTTTATTGCTTCTTCTTTATCGAGTTCAATATAGATAATCTTTATATCAGAACGATTATAAAAATTCATAACCTCATCAAAAGATTTTGATTGCTCTATTGTACGAGGGTAACCATCAGTTACAAGAACTGAATCTTCTTTTAGATTACTAACAATTTTATTAACGACAATACTAGTAGTAAGAAAATCAGGAATAAGTTTACCACTATTTACAAAATCTTTAATAATCTTCCCTGTAAAATTATCACTATTCAATATCTTTCTAAGCTCTTCACCTGTTGAAATAAAAATAATATCATTCGATATTTTATTTTCTTCTAAATATTTTCTTAATAATTCTACTTGTGTACCTTTCCCTGAACCGACAATACCGTAGAATATAAATGTTTGTGATTTCATATTTTTATTATAATATTTTTTGTCACATTAAAAAAGCCCGACTTTCGGGCTTTTTTAATGCTAATATTCACGCATTGATAATTGGGCATCAACCCTTTTAATTAAATCAAGCACAACAGAAACAACAATCAAAAGAGAGGTTCCCCCAATAGCAAAAGCTGTAATTCCAGTAACAGCTTTCATAATAAGCGGTAAAACAGCAACAACTCCTAAGAAAACTGCTCCCATAGTTGTTGTACGATTTAGTACTTTTGAAATATAATCTCGAGTAGAAGGACCAGGACGAATCCCTGGAATAAAAGCTCCATTCTTTTGTAAATTTGAGGAAACTTGCTCTGGGTCAAAAGTAACAGCTGTATAGAAATAAGTGAACAAAAATACAAATATAAAATAACATAGAGAATAAGCCCATGTACTATTCACAAACCAAGTAAGACCACGAGAAATAGCCAAAATCGTAGCATTTTCTGAGCCAGCTAAAGCACTTCCAATTAATTGAGGAAACAAAAGAATTGAGAGAGCAAAAATTATTGGAATAACTCCAGCTTGATTAATACGGAGAGGTAAATATGTTTCTGATCCCCCAGATACATGCTCCCCATGAATCTGCTTAGCATAAGTTACAGGGATTGGACGTTCTGCTTCAGTCACAATAATCACCCCAGCAACAATCAATAGTCCAACAGCAATGAAGAAAAGATAAGAAGGAAGATTTGAAATATCAAAAGTAAAAGCAAATTGAGAAATTTCTTGTGGCAATCTAGCGACAATACCAGCAAAAATTATAATAGAAACTCCGTTACCAATACCGAATTCGCTTGATAATTCTCCAATCCACATTATAAGCATAGCTCCAGCTGTAATTATAATAAGATTAGTAATCATACCAAACACAGAAACATTCGTAAAAATTCCCTGCTTACTAAAAACAATTAATAAAGCAATTCCTTGAACGATTGATAGTGGGATAGTTAATGATCTACTCCATTGATTAAATTTTCTACGTCCAATTTCTCCATCTTCTTGATACATTGCCTTTAATCTTGGAGACATCATTGTTAGGAGTTGCATAATAATGGAAGCAGTAATATATGGTCCAACTCCAAGCATGATAATGGAAAGACTAGAAAGCCCCCCTCCAGAAAAAATATTAAGGACACCAATAATTTGATTATTATTAATAAAATTTTGAAGTTTAATAGAATCCACCCCCGGAATAGGGATAGCAGAAAGAAGTCTAAAAATAACAAGCATTCCAAGAACAAATAAAATTCTATTTCTTAGGGTTTTATCGGTGAATATTGTTTTTATTTTAATTAAAACAGCGTCCATAATTAATTATTTTATTAAACCTCCTGCTTTTTCAATTTTTGCACGAGCTGAAGCAGAAATTTCACATTGAGAAATAATTATTTTTTTAGTTATTTCTCCAGTGCTAAGAATTTTTACCTTTGGTAATTTACCATCTATCTTACGGATTAAATTTTTCTCAAATAACAATGCGGGATTTATTTCAGTTCCGTTATCAAAAATATTTAGATTCTCAACATTTACAGGGAAAGCTTTCTTTGAAAAAGTATTAAAACGATAACCTCTTAATTTAGGGAGTTTTTTAATTATATCACGTATCTCTGGACGTCTTTTATTACCAGCACGAGCTGTTTGCCCCTTACCTCCACGCCCAGAAGTTTTACCACGAACTCCTCCACGACCAACTTGTCGGCTTTTTTTATTTGGATGTTCTCTTTTTAATGTATTCATCTGCATATATTTTTAAAATTATTTATTTTCTTCTTTAATATCTTCTTTTGGTTCATTAGAAACAGCCTTTTTATCTATGACTGATTTATCACGAAAAGCATAAAGAGCTTGATAAGCGGCACGAGCATTGTTTAATTTATTTTTAGTTCCTGAATGAAGTTTAGTTGTTACATTTTTTACACCAGCAAGAAGTAACATCTCTCGGACAGTACTCCCCGAAACCAATCCTTTACCATGGTTAGGAATCATTGTTAATCTTGCACTAGAAAACTTTGTAGAAATTTCGTGTGGAATAGAACCAATCTTATCTAATTTAATCTTAAACATACTCTTTTTAGCTTGACGAAGGGCCTTAGAAATAGCAATAGCTGTATCTCCTCCTTTCCCAGTTCCAAGACCAATTGAACCTTTTTTATCTCCAATTGCAAGAGCAACAGCAAATGTCATACGACGTCCACCTGCAACCACACGAGTAACTCGACGAATAGAAACCATTTTTTGATCAAATTCTGGCTTAGGCTTTTCAAAAGATCTTTGTCCCCGATTATTTCTTGAATCACGCTTATTAAAACCAAATTGTTTACTTGAATTAAATGGGCGTTTAATATTATTTTGTTTTGTATTTGTTTCTTCCATAATTTTTATTAAAATTTAAGACCTGTTTCTCTTGCACTATCAGCAAGTATTTTTATCCTACCAATATACTTAAAACCGTTACGGTCAAAAACACAAGAAGTAACTTTTTTCGTTATAGCATCTTTGGCAATTTCTTGTCCAACTTTTTTTGCTCTTTCAGCTTTTGTTCCAGTTTTTATCTTTAAATCTGAAGCTGAAGCAAGTGTAACACCCTTTACATCATCGATAATTTGAGCATAGATATAGCTATTAGAACGAAAAACGGAAAGACGTGGACGTTCTGTTGTTCCTGAAACCTTAGCACGGATTTTTTTCTTTAATCTTATTCTTTTTCCCATTTTCTTATTCATATTTTTTATTAGGCAGCTTTCTTACCTTGCTTACGACGAATAATTTCATTTTCATAATGAAATCCTTTACCTTTGTAAGGTTCGGGCTTCTTTAGTGATCTAACTTTAGCAGAAAATGAACCTACTAATTCTTTATCAATACCAGTTATTGTAATATTATTCTTTTCAGCTGTTACAGTAAGTCCAGTAGGAATAGTAACTTTAACTGGATGAGAAAAACCTAAAGAAAGATTTAAATTTGTTCCAGAAACTTCTGACTTGAAACCAACTCCTTCTAAAACAAGCTTTTTAACGTATCCATTATTTACTCCCAAAATCATATTTTTAACATGAGAAGCATAAGTTCCCCAAAGAGCATCAATCTTTTTATCTCCTAATTTCTTAGGAATAAAAGTGATCTTATCATTATCTATATTTATAGAAACAGGGCCTGAAAAATCACGAGAGATTGAACCCTTTGGTCCTTTAACAGAAAAAGTAACCCCAGACATTTTTGCTTCTGTTCCTTTTGGAATAACTACAATTTGTTTACCAATTCTACTCATAATATTTATTACCACATTCTAAATAGTACTTCTCCTCCGACCATTTCTTTTCTTGCTTTTTTGTCTGTAAGAACACCCTTAGGAGTAGAAAGAACTGTTAATCCGTAATTACCCTTTAATTCTTTAGCTCCTTTATATACACGACAAGAAGATTTTGAAATACGTTCAACGCCAGAAATTTTTGGCTCTTTATCTGCCGTATAAGCAAGCTCTAATTCTATAACAGGGAATCCTTTTCTTGTTTTTTTACTAACACCTTTTAAGTAACCTTCTTTGACTAAGCACTCAGCTATAGCCATTTTAATTTTAGAAGCAGGAACAATCACAGACTCATGTCCTCTAGAACCTGCATTCTTAACCATATTTATCATGTTCGCTATTTGATCCATAATATTTAATCTCTTGTTTATAGTTATTTAATTACCAACTTGACTTACGTACACCTGGAAGCATTCCCTCATTTGCAAGTTCGCGGAAGCAAATTCGACAAAGCCCAAAATCTCTCATATAAGCATGTGCTCTTCCACAACGAAAACAACGATTTGTCTTTCGTGTACTATATTTTTGCTTTTTTAAATGTCTTGCAATAACTGATGTTTTTGCCATATATATAAAAAAAATTAGGTTAAAACCTTTTGTAAATTACAATATCACGTTTATTTGCTTTTCAGCTCTTCTCTAATATAAATAAGATGGGCAAAAAAGTAGACAAACGGATCCATAACTCACTCGAGGTATATTAGCAAATTAAAATATTCCTGTCAAATTATTAAAAACCGAGACAATGTCTCGGTTTTTAATAATAGTAAATTTTTATTTCTTAAATGGAATTCCAATTAATTCAAAGAAATCAGTTGCTTCAGCTTTTGTTTTTGCTGTAGTTATGAAAGTAATTGCCAAACCGAAAACGTCCTTTAATTCTTCATCTCCTGTTTCAGGAAAAATCGTATGTTCTTTGACACTCATTGTAAGATTACCAATATCATCTACAACTTTTTTATCTATTCCACGAAAATCTTTTGTGCGAGGAATTGCAACATTAATAAGTTTTTCTAAGAAGCTGTGCATACGAGTTCCACGAAGAGTAACAACAACGCCGACAGGATCCCCCATACGAATTTTGAAGCTAGAAACTGATTTCTTTGCTCCACGGGTTGCTGGCCTTTGCCCAGTAATTTTTGAAAGTCTATCAATAACTAAATTATTAAAATCTTTATTTTTCTTAGTTCCAGTTCCTGTTCCACTTGAGATAACAATCTTCAAAAGACGAGGAGCTGCCATTGGACCCTTATATCCATACTTATCCTTTAAAGCTTTATATACTTTCTTTTCTTTTTCTTTAATAGTTTCCATATAATTTATTCTACCTTAGATGCGTTTGATACATGAATAGGCATTGCAACTTCTAATATTTGACTTGGATCTCCTTTCTTTTTTGAACGATGAGCTTTCTTATGAACATTAACTCCTTCAACAACAATTTTATTTATTAAGGGAAAAACTTTAGTAACCTTACCCTTCTTACCTTTATCGTCTCCAGCTATGATTATTACACTGTCTCCTTTCTTAATTTTCATATTAAATAACTTCTTGCGCTAATGAAATAATTTTCTGATAACCACGTTCTGCAAGTTCATGTGGAATTGGACCGAATACACGACCACCCTTAGGATCCATCTTATCTTTTTCTAAAAGAACAACAGCATTGTCATCAAAACGAATATATGAACCATCTAATCTTCTGTAAGCGCCACTAGTCCGTACAACAACTGCTTGTTGAACATCTTTCTTTTTAATCATCTTTCTTGGCTCAGCAACTCTGACAGCAACTACTACCTTATCTCCTATTTTTGCATAACGATGTTTTGAAGATCCAAGAACCTTAAAAACTTTCCCGATCTTACCTCCGGTATTATCTGCAATATTTACAATTGTTCCGTCTTGAATCATAAAAATCTTTAAAAAATTACTTAATAACTTTAAAATGTTTATCTTTAGAAATTGGTTTTATCTCTTCAATTTCTACAATATCACCGACTTTTTTACTATTATCTTCATCATGAACTTTATATTTTTTCGTTTTCTTTATTCTTTTACCGTATTTTTTATGTTCAATAAAACGAGTGACAAGGACAACAACTGTCTTATCCATTTTATCAGACACAACAACTCCCTTTAAAATTTTATTTGTTTTTTTAACTTTTGTTTCCATAATATAAAATAATTATCTTGTAACTATATGAGTAGAAACTGGTAATTTTGTTCCGGCCTTTCTTAAAGCTTCTCTAGCAATAGATTCTGTAACTCCATCAACTTCAAAAATTAATCTTCCTGGACGAATATCTAAACAATACCCTTGTGGATCTCCCTTACCCTTACCCATTCCAACTTCGGCAGCTTTCGCAGTAAATGGTCTATCAGGAAAAATTCTAATCCACATACGCCCTGTTTTTCCAAGAGCACGGGAAGCTACCTTACGAGCTGACTCTATCTGATTTGAACGAATACGTCCACCTGAAGTTGCCTTAAGACCAAAAGCACCAAAAGATACTTTTGTTCCTCTTGTATCTGGAGTAACTTTGCTCATATCAGTACGTCCAGTTTGCCACTTTCTAAATTTTACTTTCTTAGGGATTAACATATTATTTATTAACTTTACTATTTAAACTAGCTGACCCGTTATCTGATAAAAAAATTTCTCCGCGATAAATCCAAACTTTTATACCAATATCACCATAGCTCATGTGAGCTTTTTCTCTTGCAAAATCAACATCAGCACGGAAAGTTTGAAGCGGAATAGATCCACGTTTTATTTGTTCTCCTCGAGCAATTTCAGCTCCAGATAAACGTCCTGAAAGATAAATACGAGCTCCTTTTACCCCACGAGCTGACATAACTTTTTCAATTGCCTGTTTCATTACACGACGGAAAGGAAGACGCTTTTCAAGACCTTCAGCAATAGAGCAAGCTACAATAGAAGCATCAGCATCTGGATTAGGAACTTCCACTATATCAAGCTTAAATTCTTCAGAAACCAAAATTTTTCTTTTTTTGAGAACATCAATAAGTTCACTCTTTAATTTGGCAACACCTTCTCCAGAACGACCAATAATCATTCCGGGGCGTGAAGTATAAATAGTTACCTTAGTAGCCTTAGCATTTCTTTCAATTTCTACACGAGAAACATAAAAACCACGTAATCTCTTTGCTAGAAATTCACGAATTACAATATCGCTTCCTAAAAGATTTTTATAATTCTTATCACCAAACCAACGTGACTTCCAATCACGAAGGGTTACTAATCTATGAGAATATGGGTGAACAACTTTTGACATAATTATGCTTTATCTTCTACTTTTTTAACCTCTTCCGACTTTTTTGTAGAAACTTTTGTCTTCGGAGCTTTCTCTTTAGTCCCTTTTTCTTCTTTGGTAGTTTTATTACTTTTTTCTGGCTTAGTTTCTTCCTTAACTATTTTTGATTTTTTTTCAAGAACCTTTTCGTTAATGTTAAAAAGAACATGACTGGTGCGTTTATTAATTCTAGAAGCACTCCCATGGGCACGAGGAATTGTTCTTTTTAAAACAATTCCTTTATTAACTGTAACATTTTCAATAAACAAATTTTCTTCTTTCATTCCTGCATTTTTAGCATTAGAAATAGCAGAAGTAAGTAATTTTTTTATAGGTAAAGATGCTCTTTTTGGTAAATTATCAAGTAATACAAGAGCTTCGGCAATCCTTTTGCCTTTTATTAAGTCTGTCACTAAGCGAACTTTGCGAGGAGACTGTCTGTAATTTTTTAAGAATGCTTTCATTTAAATAAATTATTAATGATTATTTCTTCGTAGCTGAAGCGTCTGCGGTAGCAGCTTTTGCTGATTTAGCAGCTGTAATTTCTGCTTCTTTCTTCTTTGCTTCTAATTCTTTCTGCATCTTACCTCCGTGTCTTATAAATTTACGAGTTGGAGAAAATTCTCCAAGCCTATGACCTACCATATCTTCAGTAATTAAAACTTCAACATGTGTTTTACCATTGTGGATTCCTAGAACAAAACCAACCATTTCTGGAGAAATTTGAGAAGCACGAGCCCAAGTTTTAATAACCCCTGTCTCTAAGGGTTTTTTACCAATCATTTTCTTTAGTAGCTTTTCATCTACATATGGTCCTTTACTAATTGATCTTGTCATAAATATACAAATATAAAGAAGCTCATAATGAGCTCGTGAAATCTATCTTAGCAGATATGGAAATAAAGGTCAACCCCTCGTTCTAGCTCATTAAAACTGTTACCAAGAAATAGGTCAATATCTCATAAATAGGTTACCGTATTGTATGACTATACAAACAATAACAGATATATTTAAAGAGTATTTAGAAGGATATTTAAAAGCTAATAAAAGTGGCAAAAGTATGATACTAAACCATGTTTGTTTCGTAACTAAGATGCACAGGAAGGCGTCTGTTCGAAAGTTTAGTAGATTACAATTTAGAGATCCATATTTAAATGAACGTAGAGGCTGGAATGAATACTATGGTCCAGATGTAACATATGCATTGAAAGATATTTGGGAAGCTGGTAATGAGGTATGCGGAGAATTACCGTTCCCAGTGATTAACGAGTTCATTAACAAGATGGCATTTGATTGGTGTCGCCAACAGAAAATCAAATACGTTCGTTCGCGATCAGGAAGAAAGAATGACAACATGTATGTTGAAGAAAGAAACGGACATGTAATACGAAAAATGGTTGGCTATATTAATTTAGATTGTGAAGAAGTAGTAGATGTACTCAATGAATACTACGATGTTATGACGCTGTACTTAATACATTTCGTATGTGTACGAAGAATGATTGGAAAGGAAAAATCTGGATCAAAATATATTCGTATATATGAAAAAGTCCCAAAGACTCCATCTCAAAGAATTTTAGAGAATGAATATGTAAAAGATGAAGTGAAAGAGAAATAAAACAAGAACATCTTAGATTAAATCCAATGATTTTGAAACAAGAAATGGCGAAAAGACTTAAAAGAGTTTATGATATTCAAAGACGATTCGGTAACAAGAGAGATTAGATTCTCGGTAACAGTTTATTATGAGCTATATCGCCCCTAAAATTATTTGAGTATATCTATTATTCTAGGAATAAATATTATAAGACCTACAATTACCGCAGTTATTACAGAAATAAGTACTGCTCCCGCCGCAACGTCTTTTGTGTCTTTAGCATAAGGGTGATAAGTTGGCGAAGTTAAATCAATATCAAATTCAAAAGCAGTATTAAATGATTCGGCCATAATGACTATTCCCGTTGATAAAATTAAAAATAACCATTCAATTTCAGATATTTTTAATAAAAAACCAAAAATAATAACCATTATAGCAATACAAATCTGTACACAAAAATTGTGCTGGGTTCTCATAATCAACTTAAGGCCACGAAATGCAAAAGAAAAACTTTTTGCTTGGGCCACGATAGAAAATCGTTTTTTTTCGGAGAGATTATGATTATGAACTTGATGTTCTTCCATAAATGCAATTATATCATAGAAACTAAAAAGCCCGCAGGTGCGAGCTTTTTAATGATAGAGTATTTTTATTTAACATTCTTTCTTTTATTCTTTCCGACAACACGGCGAGAGACAATCCACATATTTGAATATTTCTTTGGAGTACGTGTCTTTTGTCCTTTTCCAGCTGGTTTACCCCAGAGAGTTTTCTCACGGCGTAAACCTCTTCCTTGACGTCCTTCACCTCCACCATATGGATGATCAACTGGGTTCATAACTGATCCACGAACAGTAGGGCGAATTCCCTTCCAACGTCTTCTCCCAGCTTTCCCAAAATTTTGGAGCTGATAATCGGAATTTGAAACTTCTCCAATAGAAGCCCAGGCACTTTCTTGAATCTTACGAACTTCAGTTGAAGGCATTTTAATATTAGTATATCCTAGGTCGTTTGCGACAACCTGTCCAAATACGCCAGCAGAACGAACTAATTTTGCTCCATTACCTAGTTTAATCTCTATATTATAAACAAAAGTTCCAACTGGAATTAATTTAAGTGGTAGCCTATTTCCAACAGTAAGTGGAGCTTTTTCAGAAACAATAAACTTGTCACCAACTTTCATTGATTTAGGGGTAATGACATATCTTTTTTCTCCATCAGAATAACAAACTAAACTTATAAAAGCGTTGCGATTTGGATCATATTCTATTGATTTTATTGTTGCAGAAATATCATGTTTGTTATACATGAAATCAATTTCTCGATAAAGACGCTTATTTCCACCTCCACGATGACGCATAGTTATACGTCCTTGATTATTTCTCCCAACAGAACGCTTAAAACCTTTGATTAAAGTTTTTTCTGGTTTAGTTTTAGTTAAAACTTCACGATAATTTATCGTGCTCTGGTGACGTTTTGATGGAGTCCTTGGTCTAAATGTTTTCATGATTATTTATATTACACAGATAACTATGCAAATATTATTTTATCTCCTTTCTTTAAATATACGACCGCTTTTTTACCTCCACGTTTAATACTTACTTCTCCACGACGAACAACTTTTTTGTCAGCAATTTTAGTTATAGTAACTCTTACTGGTTTTACCCCGTAGACAATCTTTATTGCTTTTTTTATCTCATTTTTATTTGCGTTAAGGATAACATTAAACGTATAAATACCCTTTTCCGCATTGATAGCAGATTTTTCAGTAACACGAGGAGACTTAAGAAGTGGATGAGTTTTTACTTCCTTTACATCTTTTTCTTTTACTTCTGCTTTTGCTTTTGCTGTGGTTTTCTTTTTTGTGTTTTTCGTTTCCATAAATTTTATTTTTCAATCTTACCACCCAAAAAAGCGATACTTTCTTTAGGCTGTGAAATAATTAAATATTTAATGTTTAATAAATCAACAGGATTAATATTTTTGATTTCATCTACTTCAACTGCTTTTATATTTGCAAAACTTTTCTTTATGCTTTCACTTTTTGCTGGACAAGTTAGATAAACGTTTGTTTTCTTACTTCTAAGTAATTTTTCAAAACCAGAAATATTACTTAAATCTTTTATTATTTCATAAGCATCTTTTGTTTTTATCTCCTTAAGAGACAATTCTTCTAAGAAAAGAATTTGACCATTCCTTAATTTTTCAGATAAAACAGTAAAGAGAGCTTTTGCTTTCATTTTTTTATTTATCTTTTGTTTATAGCTTTTATCATTTCTAGGTCCATGAGCAACTCCTCCACCAACCCAAATTGGGGAACGAGTAGAACCATGTCTAGCTCTTCCTGTACCTTTTTGTCTCCACGGTTTCTTCCCGCCACCACGAACTTCTCCTCGTGTTCTAGCGTGAGCTACTGGAGTACGAGCATTGGCTTGCATTGCAGTTACAACCTGATGAACTAAATCACCATTCCAAGCCAACCCAAAGATGCTCTCAGGAAGAGAAAGTTTACCTACAGATTTTCCTTTTTGATTATATACTTCTGTTTCCATAAAATTATCCAATAATCTCTATAAGCGTTCCGCGACGTCCTGGAATCGCACCTTTAATAAGTAATTGATTATTTTCTTTATCAATTCCAACAATTTCTAAATTCTTTATAGTTATACGGTCACCACCCATACGACCTGCCATTCGCATTCCTTTTGGAACTTTATTACGAAGACCACCACCAATTGATCCCGGCTCACGTTCAGAATGTTTTTGTCCATGGCTTCTTGGCCCACCGTGAAAACCATAACGTTTAACTACACCTTGAAATCCTTTACTTTTAGAAAGACCAGAAACTGTAACAATATCACCTTTACTAAATACATCAACAGTTATTTTATCTCCAGCTTTTATATCTTCAATGTCACGAAATTCTCTTAAGTGCTTATAAGCATTACCTTCCTCTTTAGAAATTCCTGCTGCTGAAATATGACCAAGATGAGCTTTTGTAGCTCGTTCTTCCTTTTGTGCATCATAAGCAACTTGAACAGCTGTATAACCATCAACATCTGGTTTTTTAACCTGTGTTACAACAAGAGGCCCTGCTGAGATAACAGTTGCGGGAATTGCAATACCATCATCTTGAAAGCACTGCATCATATGCTGTTTTTTACCAATAATAAATTTCATATATTTACATCATTTTCACATCAATATCAACACCAGAGGGTAAAGATAAATTTGTGAGTGCCTCAATAGTTTTTGGATTTGGATTCAAAATATCGATGACACGTTTATGGATTCTTATTTCAAACTGTTCACGAGCATTTTTAAATACAAATGATGCTCGATTTACAGTGTATTTTTTAATCTCTGTTGGGAGAGGAATAGGCCCAATAATTTTTGCATCATAGCGAAGAGCAGTATCTATAATCTGCTTGACAGAAGCGTCAAGAATCTTATTCTCGTAAGCTCTTACTCTGATACGAAGTTGTACCACAGTGTCCTCCTTCCCTTTCTTTGATTTTATAACTTTCTTTGTTGTCATACATTTGTATTAATATACCCAATACTAATTAACGAATACTTATGGATACAAACTCAACTGTTCGTATTCACTTATAATTTCGTGTTATGTTTATTTGATAATCTTTGTTACAACTCCTGCTCCAACTGTTTTACCTCCTTCGCGAATAGCAAAATGCATTTGTTCTTCAAGAGCAACTGGGGTTACAAGTTTAACTGTTAGATTTATAGTATCTCCTGGCATAACCATTTCAGTTCCTGTAGGAAGTTCTACATCTCCAGTGACATCTGTTGTCCTAATATAGAATTGTGGTTTATACCCATTGAAAAATGGAGTATGGCGGCCACCTTCTTCTTTCTTTAAAACATAAACATTACATTCAAAATCAGAGTGAGGAGTAACAGTTCCTGTTTTTGCAAGAACTTGCCCACGGCTAACATCTTCTTTCTTTGTTCCACGAAGAAGGACTCCAGCATTATCTCCGGCCATACCTTCCTTTAGACTTTTATTAAACATTTCAATCCCAGTAACCGTAGTCTTGGTTGTTGGTTTAATACCAACAATTTCAACTTCTTCACCAACTTTAACAATTCCACGTTCAATTTTACCAGTAACAACTGTACCACGTCCTTCAATTGAGAAAATGTCTTCAATTGGCATTAAGAATGGCTTTGTTGTATCACGTTCGGGAATTGGGATATAAGTATCTAAAGTATTTACAAGTTCCATAACTTTCTTTGCCCATTCATCATCATTACTTGTTGATTCAAGAGCCTTTAGAGCAGAACCCCTTATTATTGGAGCATTTGCACCATCAAATCCTTGATTTGTAAGAAGATCACGAACTTCTTCTTCCACAAGATCAATCATTTCTGGATCATCAACCATATCACATTTGTTCAAAAATACAACGATTTTTGGAACATTAACTTGCTTCGCAAGAAGGATATGCTCACGTGTTTGTGGCATAACTCCATCTGTTGCAGCAACAACCAAGATAGCACCGTCCATCTGGGCAGCACCAGTAATCATGTTCTTAATATAGTCAGCGTGTCCTGGAGCATCAATATGTGCATAGTGACGTGTTGGTGTCCAATATTCACTATGAGAAAGAGCAATCGTGATACCACGAGCTTTTTCTTCTGGAGCTGAGTCTATTTGATCAACTCCTTTAACCTTAGCACCGTAACCATTTCCGGCACGGTTTAAAATCTCTAAAATAGCCGCAGTTAAAGTTGTCTTACCGTGGTCAACGTGACCAATAGTACCAACATTTATATGAGGCTTGTCTCTATTAAATTCTTCTGCCATATATTTTATTGGTTGATAAAAAGAATAAAACATACGAGTATACTTGCTTTATTCAAGTTATCAACATAAATTATTGATAAATATGTGCCTTATACTAGCAGATATTAAAAAAAATGCAAGCTCTAATAATATTTAAGTTTTTTATTTAAAAACTGCTGGACCACGACGTTACGTCGTGGTCCAGCAGTTTTATTTTAAATGTAATCTAAATTTCTTTCATTGTCATATCTATAACATTAACATCAATTGATTTTTCTACTTCCCCCGAATCATTACTACATTTAAGTGTATATGTTGTGCTTATTTCTGGAGTAACGATTAATGTCCCTGTAACTGAAGTAGAGGAAAGTGTTTGAGTTTCTTCTTCATTATCTGAAGTCAAAACACAAATATCAGAAACAGTTGAAGAATCCCACGTCAATTTAGAAGAACCTCCTTTTAAGATTTTAGTTGGGGCAGCGGTAAATGTTGTTGTCTCATCTGGTGCATCAATGACACATTTAGTTGAACTCCAGTGAGTATTATCAACACACCTACTTGTTGCTGCACTTTCAACTGAAGTATTATGATTTGTTAATTTAAATGTTTTAGTTGTCACTCCTGTAATAGAGTAAGGATAGCCATCAGAATAACCAGCCTCTGTATTAGAATCTCCTGTTGCAAGAGTTGTTGACCCAACCGATAAGATAGATTCTATGTCTCTTGCTGGATAGTCAGTATCCCAAGTTATATTTGAAGTACATTCATTACTATTTAATCCTATTAAGCAACCAGGTGTTACAAGGCTAAGAATTGGAGGTTGATAAACACATTTTCTTTCATCAGAATCCCACCTAGATTCCATCTCACAACTTGCTTCTGAAGTATCCATATCAAGTTTTTCTTCATTATTATACAAATAGAATGTCCTTGCACAATCTTCTAATGAATCAAAATCAGAACAATCCATTTCATAAGTTTCAATTCCAGAATTACCCTCAGCCAAAATTGTATTAGCTTTTGGATAACTTGTCGTAACAGCTGATGTCGCGACAGGACGAGTTGTACTCCAAGTTAAATCAATAAAACAACTACTGTAATCTTGTAAAATTGTGCAATCTTCAACCGATAAAGTTCCAGCAGAAACAGCACAAATACTTCCATTCCAAGTAGAATCATCACCACATGAAGCAATAGCAGTAACCTCATCAAGAGAAATTGCATTGTTGTAAAGATAGAAAGTTTGAGAACCTTTAGATATTGTAAAAGATTCTGTTCCTGATTTTGTATCAGAATTACTTGCCATAACAGTTCTATCCGTCATTCCACTTGAAGTAATTGCTGTTGTATCTCCGATTGGATCTGTAATGGACCAACCTAAACTCAATGAACAACTTGAATCACCAAGTGATATTGTACAAGAAGGAGAATTTGGGGTTAAATCACCAGTCATCTTTCTAAATTTTGCAGTCACAGTACAGCTATCTGTTATTTTGCCAGTTGTATAAGTATTACCCGACAAACTCCCATCACAACCACTTACAGAATCAATAACATAGCCCGATGAAGAGTACGGTGTAACTGTAAATGTTGTAGTTTGATTATAAGTAACATCACGACTAGCAGGAGAAATTGTTCCCCCTATACCATCAACAACTCCATAAACAGTGTTACTTCCTTTTACACAACTACTAATATCAGTATTCCATTCATATCCATTTGTTGTATCACAAGTTACCGTTGTTGTTGTATTTGCAAGTGGTGGTTCTCCATTATTATAAAGATAAAAAGTATGAGAACCATAAGGAAGATCAGCAAAAGATTCTGTTCCTGATTGTTCTTTATCGCCAAGATTAGTAGCAACATCTAATTCTCTATAAATTCCACTTGAAGTAATTGCTGTTGTATCTCCTGTTGGATTTACAATAGACCAATCTAAACTTGTAGTACAGCTATTACCTGTGGTAGCTATTGTGCAAGTTGAACTAGTATGCGGAGTTAAAGCCCCAGACATTTCTCTAAAAACATCAATATTTGTCCAGTTTCCACAATTGTCATCTTCATCACTTTCTGCAATATCCCCCTCATCTGACTGAGAATCTTTATCAACACAGAATCTCATTGAAGGAGTTCCAGCTGAAGTGAATGTATG
>Ga0153915_10000801_pt1 | contig 28988 bp, 55 predicted proteins | sample Opewatmetagenome_2_FD_107003 | JGI IMG/M metagenome (GOLD analysis project Ga0153915, IMG submission 107003) | Freshwater wetland microbial communities from Ohio, USA - Open water 3 Core 3 Depth 3 metaG | ecosystem: Environmental > Aquatic > Freshwater > Wetlands | place: USA: Ohio, Lake Erie...
CGACCCCTTGGTCCCGAACCAAGTGCGCTAGCCGGGCTGCGCTACATTTCGAAAAATACCTCCGGTGGGATTCGAACCCACACAACACACGGTCTGAACGTGCTGGCTCTGCCAAGGTTGGCCTACGAAGGCGTTTCTTCTTTTGTCGTCAAATGCTTCATCAACCAGTAATCCACATCAAATGCCCATTCCCAAAAGGTGCCGGGAAGAAACGGCGAATCTACCCATAACTGTATAGCAACACAATAAATCGGAGCCCACAAACTCGCTAAAACCGTCAGAACGAAATCTTTAACTGTATGTTTCGTATACTCATTATAACATTCCCAATCAATCTTAATTTCGCTTGGGATACGAGCAAGCGCATACCACATCTGATAACTATACGGATATGACGGCCAATCTCTCGTCGTGCGACGGCACCTACGACACTTGAAATGCCATCTCCCGGAATATTCCCAATACGGATTTTCCCACTGCATCCGATACGGCAATTTCTCTTTTAATTCCTTATAATCCATTTTCGAAACTTCGGCATAATCAGCGCGATGGCGCGAAGAACTCTTCCAGTTATGACCGATACACCAGCAAACCATTTCCCTGCCGAGCCACTGATACCATTTCAACGGAAATTTCATTATTCCTCTTCCTTCTTATATTTGCAAACAGGGCACTTCTTCAGTTTCGAATTGTACTTTTTGGAACTACACTTGGGACAACGCATAGAATGCTTCGGGACATAAGGCTCATAGCCCGTATTCCGCATTGTTCCGACTTTCCCACATCTTGGACACGTCATACCAAACGAATAACCGATGGCTTGACAATTTGCACAACGATATGCCATTGACATAAAACTTTTCCTAACTTACGGGGTTCGCCTTCTACTATTATCGCCGTTTTTCGGTGCGGGTGGCTGTTGCCCCTGTTGATGCTGTGTTGGATTTTGCGGCCTCGGTTGCGCTTCGCGTGGGCGCTGCGTTCTGTCATGGTCATCTCTGCCGCGTTGTTGGTGAGGCGAATTAATGTATATTCGTTCGTATCGCGTTCCCCAACCCCAATAACGATATGGATAATACCCCATCCCACGCCAATAATATGAACTATAATATCCAATATAATCACAAGGGACTAATACAGGGTAATATGCTCCTTGAACCCAACAAGTCGGAACATAAGCTTCCGGCACAACTTCCGCATATCTCATTTGAGGTCCACAAGAAGTCACAGCAACAGATAACAGCAACACAACTAAAATCGCAAATATTTTTTTCATAGTCTTACTCCAGTGAGTAAGTTGTGAAACCTTCAGTCCGCGTGGTAGGAATTGAACCTACGTGTGACCGTCTATCCTTTCAACGCCTTATCAGAGCGAGGGAATACACGCGGAAAATTTGGATTGCTAGCGACGAGTTCCGTTTTGTCACGCCGCTCATGGACTGCAACCCGCCACTCGTTCGGGTCGGCCAACGTGGTGCAGCAAGTCAGCACCCGGTGTAAAATCTACACACCTTGGAGTTACCAAACCTCGCACCTTGGAGAGACTAATACGGTACGCTAGCAATCCTTAGTGCCGCCCGCCCTTCGTCCATTGACGTATTTTACGTCTTGTCAAGCAATCCAAGTGCAGTTGGAGGGACTCGAACCCTCACGCTGTTATGCGCTACCCCCTCAAGGTAGTGCGTCTGCCATTTCGCCACAACTGCGTATGGATATGATGCTACGCTGACCGATACTTTTCCCGCGCCGTGGTGGCTCGATTGCCACTCCCGTTGGCACCGCGTCGTTATGCTAATTGCGTATTGGGGTATCCATCATATCCATAAGTTACGGCTTTCCTACTTTCAACGTATATGGACTTTTAGAAAACCGCACAGAATCTTCTGTATCCATTTTTCGAAAAACGAGGCACATTATTCCGGCATATATACCATTGAAAACGCCATTGAGAAACAATCCAGCAAGCAACATTCCTTCGATGATATCTTTATCTAACGCATATCCCATTAATAATCCACCAGCGCTAACCACCAATATTGGTATCATCATCACACCGATTATACTTCTCCACCAAGACAACCCCGCATTGGTGTATCCATCCCCCAAATCAATTTCTTTCGCTTTAGAGTCGTTGAATATATAATAATCAATTGCTACTGCAACTCCCAAAATCAATAACCAATAAAGTCTATCCATTTATCCTCCAAAGGTACGGTAACCGACTCGAAAGACAGAAATACGCTCACGGTTTGCGGCAGAACAGGCCGTTGCTGTCTACGCCTGTCACCCTTACCGTACCAAAGGTGCGTGTTGGACTTGAACCAACGTTAAAGGTTTTGCAGACCTTCGCTTGAGCCCCTCAGCCAACGCACCAAAAAATTACCAGATTCTTTCTTCGTCCTCTTGGTCGCATTCTAGTTCTATTACACCATCATAATCTTCATTTTCTATGACATCTTTTATCCAATTTGGAGTGACGCCGTGAAGAATACACACTTCTTCAATATATGCATCTTTAATGTGTATTTCTTCCTCTGTTCGCTTCACCACACACTTCATAAACCCTCCTAGTACATCTTTATATACATAGTATCTGCAACGAGCTTCCCATTCATTGTAATCGAAGCCGTTACAGTTGCCGTCATACCAGCAAACGGCTTATTCGCCGCGAACGTCTGCCGAACCACCCCGTTCGATGGGTACGAGAACGAATTAATCGTTGGAATCGTATCGGTCTGCCCCGGAACATATGATGGAGCCGTCCAATAGAAATCGGATACCCAATGAACCTGTCCTGAGTCTGCTGGTACATTGGTTCGGGCTTCTAAAATCGCAACAGTCTGCGTCTGTCCCGGTACCGCCAACGAATCCACTTTATGCACCATCTTGATGAAATATTGCTCCTGTACCACTGGAGCCGTCGGCGAAGAACAAGCTGAAATTCCCCCGACGATTACCAGAACGTAAAGCATCCGCTTCCACGTCTGCATTTTTTCCCCGCTACCATTACCCGCCGACCTGTTGAGCGCGGATACGATTGTAATATCACGGGTGTAGGCCCACCCGAATCGTTTACACTTCTTCTATTAATACTTCTTCACGACGCACCGCAAAAAATGGAGCTATTTGATTTTCAGGCAATTTGAAAACAATATAATTCTCTATATATTCATGGTCTTTTTCAATGTCTTCTTCATAATATATGACATCTTTATTTGTTAAAAATCCACCCGGCAGAGCCGATTCCCTAACTATCTGTTTCGAAACGCGGATTACGTTCGAAACCAGAGGATTAGGACAACTCAAAGCCCATGCATTCGTACCTTCTTTGATGATATACTTTTTCATACAACGAATATACCACTATTCTATCTACTTGTCAAGAGGGGCTCCGGGTCGGACTCGAACCGACGATATGCCTGTTTACAAAACAGGTGCAGTTGCCACTGTGCCACCAGAGCGCGAAATTAGAAAACAAATGGACCTGAAGGGAGTCGAACCCTCGGCTATGCAGTGCGAGTGCATTATTTTCCCACTGAACTACAGGCCCAATCTATCTATTCCAACTTATTCAATGCGGCTTCAATCAAAATACCACCATAATATCCGTTGTGGTCATTATATGTGTTAACAACAAACGTACCCTTGGTCGTCTTGACGTGCATAAACATCGTTTCAGATACTTCCCCGTACTCGCCGGGTTCCTTACTGCCGCCATCTTTCAATTCAACACCCTTGAACTTTCCACCAACATAGTGCGTTAAGTCGTCATCTGTATGCATATAACGCGATTCGCAGCATGAGCGAGCGCAGTCATAGAGCGACAACACTGTACCATCGGTGAACGAAATATTCAATGCACCATCACCACCATTTGCTTCGGAATTAAGCTCAATAGCTGAAATCTTCTTGCCCAATGAAGCCTGATATGCCTTCACCGAAGATTCGTTCCCTCCCAACATCTGAATCATCATACCAAGACCAAAATTATTTGACATATAACTCTCTCTTTCTATTCTCTTGTCACTTCATTCCAAAATTCTGCTCCCGTGCCTACGGTCAACTTGTATCTTTCGATTTCTTCAAGAGGTATCACATTGCTTACAAAATATGATTTTCTTCCGCTCCCACGAGTTTCTTTGACGCTGTATCCTTGCCACCGTATCTCCGTAATGTTAGCTTTTACAAGTTTGCCGGTATCGGGGCTGACAACATAGACTAAATCGCCAGTTTTCCACCTTGGCTTCACGCGCTTTTTCATACAAGCCTTACACCTATTCCAACAACTAATTTATAACTACATTCAGGAATACATTCCTCGATACGCTGAGTAATAATTTTGAAATACTCTCTTTCATTTTCATCAAAATTATCGCCGCAATTCCAATTTTTAACATATTTTGCCGACCGAATACCAAGCGAAGTATGCTGACCATCTATAAGAATTACCCATACGTCTTTATCAGACATAGCCTTACGACGTTTCGGATTTGGTTCCCGACAAATAATGAATTGATGCGGTTTAAATTCCTCTTGCCACTTTCTAATAAACCGTTCAAACATTTTTGTCGTTTTAGAATGAATCATTGTAGCTCCACTTTTGAACCGATTGCTAAATCATATTGTCCACGACGATGATATTTAATGCCGTTAGATTTGAAATGTCGTTCAACTTCATCGCCAAGCACTTTCAACAATTCCTTCATAAGTTCAATCTCTGCATTTATCGTAAAGCTATCAAGAGTTTTAATATTAAGGCGTATCTTGCTTTTCTGTCTATCTATAACTAATCCCGAATACGGAACGAAACTATCGGGGTCATAAAGTATCGGAGTAAATTGAAACGTATGCCCCGGAAACTCTTGCTGTAATACTTGTTTCAGCGCCTCAGCTACATCGTCTCGTGTTGCTTGTGCCATTAGAACCTCGTTGAAAGTGGCTCCGGAGGGAATTGAACCCCCTACGCCCGCCTCTTCAGGGCGGCGCTCTACCGATGAGCTACAAAGCCAAATTATTCTTCTTCTTCCCAAACTTCACCATATTTGTTCTTCATCCACACGCTGCGCTTCCCATAATCCTGATGGTTGTTGTCCCATCCACACGCCTTACCAATCTTCGGCCACCAATTATTCCGTTCGATACGATTCGAAATCTCCGCGTAACGACTTTCCCACTCCGGATTCGGCACCCAATGATACTCGACAACATACGGCTCAATGAGGAACACGAACCAGAAATCATTTTTCACTTCATAACGGGTCACCAACCTGCGCGTGTAATACGGCCAACGACAAATATCAATCACTTCTCGCTTCACAAAATACGACTTCACTTTCTCCGTCAAGGTTTCATATTGTTCCGGCGTCAGATTGCGCAACTTCTGCTCTATCGGAACGTCTTTCTTCACACGCCAATCGTAATGCATGAAATCCCGATTACGACAGTAAATCTGATTGTTGATGAGCTTCAACACTTGACGGATATGCCCGGCATCATCGCGGTTCTTGATATCAGCACGCAAATCAAACGTGCGCGTCCATCCACGTTGATACGGCTCAACCTTCACCCAATGACCGTGGTCTTTTCGCAAATCCATTGCATCCCGATATTCTTGCCACACTTTTCGAAACTTCTTTTCCCGGTCGGTCTTGTGATGACGATGCCGCATATATCCTCCAGTTATTTCAATTCAACAACAGCGCCAGCAGCTTCCAACAATGTTTTCATTACTTCTGCTTCATGCTTCGACAGCAAATTCTTAACCGTCTTTGGAATCGAATCTACCAATTCCTTCGAATCTTTCAGACTCAATCCCGTCACATTTCGAACGACCTTCAGAACCGGAATCTTTTTCATCGGGTCAGTAATGCTTACCAGCACAATCTCGAACTCTTCTTGCTCGGGCACATTCACCGTAACAGGCGGCGCTTCAACTCGCGGAGCCGCAATCGTCAAATTGAACTTATGTATGAGCGCTTGCGTCAATTCTGCAAAATCTACGACACTCATATTCCCGATAGATTCTATAACATCTTCTTTGGTAACCATTGTTCCTCCAATTGTGAGTCGAGTTGGCGGGACTTGAACCCGCGACCCTCTGCACCCCATGCAGATGCGCTACCAAGCTGCGCTACAACTCGTCAATAATACTTGACTGAAAACCTAATCATATGTTCATCATAAGAATGAATAAACGAATTTGGTAGATAATATGGAACGGCTTGTACAGCATAGAGTCCGATGAAACATTTTTGTCCTGCTCGTCTTGCTGCTTTGCGATGTGCTAGAAACGTCTCCGCAGCAGTTTCTTTCCAAGGCTCCGAAATTCTCAATGTTTTTGCCACAACAGGAAAAACAATAGTGCTCGAATTTATAGAAGGATAGCAAGTCAAAATCTTTCCTGTTTTTTCGCTCACTAAGGCCGTCGGAAGTATCATACTCTCAAACTTAATTCGGCGCTTTTTCAAGTACGTCATCAGTTCTTTTTTCAGAGCATTACTATACTGATTGCGCATCACTTGATTGCCTTGAAACGCCGGGTCATGGAGCACATCATTCCATCTGGAACCGATATACAGTTGATACATAGAACCTTTCGTTAAAGCTTCAGAACGGACTTGAACCGTTAACCCCCCGCTTACGAAGCGGGCGCTCTCGCCATTGAGCTACTGAAGCAAATACGGGCCAACAAGGATTTGAACCCTGACGAAGCGTTTTGGAGACGCTTATGCTGCCATTACATCATTGACCCAAGGTGTCGCGTGGTCTATCTGGCTGTTTACAGCACTGAGTCCAGCAACACCGTCCTACAAGTACCCCCGGCAGGAGTCGAACCCGCAACTGAACGTTCGAAGCGTTCTATGATATCCGTTTCAAACACGGAGGTATTTACTATCTAGTCGTCAAGGTGAAATCTCTGTTTTAGTATCGCCTTGGTTTTTATCAAGGCATCCGGGTCTTCAGTTACGCACGTCTTTATAAATCTATCTACTTTATCTCTGGTTGTCAAGATGTAAATTTCCCTTTGAAGAATTTCATCCTCAACCCAGACCCATTCACGAGGGTCATCAAAATCAATGGCGTCAGTTTTATTATCGCTCATTCCCCAACTTTTGGGATTATCCATATCATTGAAGAATTCAGGCTTCACTCTAAACGCCGTTGCCAATCTATTCTTTCCAATGTCACCCATTTTACCGCTCGGGCACCACGCTGTCAACCATCGAACTTCAAAGTTCTTCTTGGCCCATTCCACGAACTCCTTGGCTTGATTGCCGGGAGTGCCGGGCCGAAGGTTGTCCCATCGAAGCAATGTATCATCTACGTCAAGGTACATTATCGGTTTCACGACAACCTCCAAAATTAGGCGGAAACGGTGAGATTCGAACTCACGGGGCGGTTAGCCCACTGGTTTTCAGGACCAGCGCCTTAAACCACTCGGCCACATTTCCAAAATATGGAGCAACGAAGCGGGCTTTTGCCGGGATATCTTATGTCAACGGACTCGGCGCGTGGGCCGCTAGGGGAGTTTAACCCCAATTCATATATCCGATTTCACTCGCTGCTCTACGGGTAGTGTGGGAATCGGACCCACCGCAACCGGCTTAACAGGCCGGTATCATCGCCAGATGGTCCACCACCCAAGAACGGAGGGGTAACGCAAAGTTTTTGAGCGTCCGTTTGACCCAAAGGGTGCTACCCAATGGACGGCCTCTAACCCTAGCTGCGCTTCGAATCGCTTCTGAGGCGGGTTAGACCTCGTCTCCCCTCTAGCTCGCCTCGTAGGACTTGAACCTACAACATTTCGGTTAACAGCCGAACGCTCTGCCTTTGAGCTAGAGGCGAAAGATAATTCTCACCGGGAATCGAACCCGAATCACAGGCTTGCTGGCCAGCGGTTATCGCTGAGCGTTTCAGAACGACCCCCCTTAAGGGCAAGCCTCAGCTTTACCATTAAGCTATGAAAACCACTCCAATCTTGTTGCACAGGTTATACACTCACGCCATTCGGAAAAGGGGACAATGAGCAGTTAGCTGTGTTCTCAACAAGCGGAATCAATGCCTCGCGGGGTCGTCTATCATTTACGTTACCCACTTATATTGCCATTCCGTTATTCGGTTCTGCTACGGATTAGCGAAGCAATGCATCCTGTAGGAATCGGACCTACTGTCCCCTGTATGTCGAACAGGTATGTTAGCCAGTACACCAAGGATGCGGACGACATTGAATGACCCGTAGCCGCGATTCTGTTTTATGCCATCATCTCTCTAGGCCGGTACCCGCCGTCACAGGGTGAAAGCTTCCCTCGGGCTGTTTCCGTTGCATACCCCCGAATGCTGGTTACCTTGCCGATACTTTTACCACGGGCGGAACGAAATGGCCTCGGCACCGTGCGATACGCTTTGCCAAACATCCTCGCCAGCATTCAGTACGAGTGGTACAATCGCCTTTCGGCTCCCACAGCTTTCGGGTCTGTCGCGAACTTCCTCTAACGACGTTCCTCTGTCGCCAGCGATGGCTCGGTCATTCAATTCTAATAACTGTTCTTCTTGCCCCATTTATACGCTATAACTCCAACTACGACACAAGCCAAGAAAGTAAACATAGAACCTCCGTTAGAGTATGTGGGCATTAGACCCGATAGCCCACGGTATACCGATTCGGTCACTAATGACGGACCCCGCAACTTTCGTCTCGCCGTCAACCAAGCACAGATTGCGAAGATGTCGGGTAGTACGGTACTCCAAAGTTTGTTGTGACTCCCTACCGAATCCTCAACTGGCTCTCGGTTTGTCATCGGTCGCGCCACACCTAGTAGTCACTGGCTCGTCAGTTATCAAGTGGTAGGTGAAGGACTCGAACCTCCAGCGCCTTTTTAGGGGAACTGCTCTACAGGCAGTTGCATTCAGCCATTTTGCTAACCTACCATTATCGGTGAAGCTTGGGTCAGTCGCTTCCATTGGTTGCCTTATGCACTTGAGCGCTCAAGTGGGAAAGCAGAGCCACCGACAGATTTTTCATAACTTTCAATAGGGTTCAGATAGCTGGAACTTGCAAGTCCAATGAAAGCTACCTTACTAACTATCTACTCATTTTTGGACCCTACGACCGATAGTGCCCGTTGACGGATTTGAACCTACGACCTCTGCAATGTGAGTGCAGCGCTCTTACCAGACTGAGCTAAACGGGCTGGTGGGGCTTGGGTCGGTCGCCCTCGAAGTTGAACTGTTTCGCCGTGGCCACGGTTACTTGATTCAGAGCTTTGGATAGATTTTGTTGGCTTTCGCGCACACCCCAGAAGCCGTCCTCCGGGGCCACCGGGTTGGAGTTGAACCAACGGGGGGCGCTACTTACTTTCTGACCCTACCAGTGACCGCTGAGGGATTCGAACCCCCGGCATCTTGCGTGTAAAGCAAGCACTCTGAACCGGACTGAGTTAAGCGGCCAGACTACAATCTAACCTATCTATTTTCCATTGTCAAGTGCGCCGACCGAGATTCGAACTCGGAACGTGCAGCTTAAGAGGCTGCTGTGATAGCCGTTTCACCATCAGCGCGTTGTTGGATAATCCTCCTACGAGTACTTGTAGCCTTTTTGATTTTCCGGTTCGCCCGGCGGAAACAATCGTCGTAGCGATACTTTTTCCTTTCTAGAAAGCACCTTTCCTCTTACGGTCAGTTTATCCAACAAGGGTGGAAGACGGGGGTCGAACCCGCAACCTCTGGAGCCACAGTCCAGCGCTCTAACCAATTGAGCTACAACCACCAAGCGGGGGCTCAGCCCCCTGAGTTTTGGGAGTACAAACATATCGTTTTTTGGCTGACGGGCAACAAGATTCGAACTCGTGTCTGTTCCCGGAAAGGGAACCGTGATACCGCTTCACTATACCCACCAAAAACCGAAATCTAACCGTTTGTATGGAGCAGTTTTTCGACAGCAGACCTTGTGAGTCAAACTTAAAGGTGGCTATCGTGGTGTTCGCTCATTTGAACCGCAATACTCACCAAACACTGGAGCCGCAACAGGGAGTTTAACCCCGGACTCTGAAGTGGTTTTACTTAGGACTCACTCTAAGCTTTCCTTCAGCGCGATAACGTTTCGCCATCACGGCATAAGTCAATCGGTGAGCGCCGACATTGAGCCAGCTTTTTTTCGACCCTTCTTGAAGCTGACCCGGCGGGCGTCAGCGCTCACTTTCTTAGAGCGAACAGCGGGATTTGAACCCGCGACATTCTCGTTGGCAACGAGACATTCTACCCCTGAATTATGTTCGCATTTGCCCATCCTTTTACAAGCGTCGGCGATGGGCCTTCCTTCTCATAATTATTCGGTTATCAAAGAACTCAGTCTCCTCGGGCAGACTCGAACTGCCAATAAAAGCTTCGTAGGCTTCCGTGATGTCCATTTCACCACAAGGAGATGCTGGTTTTGTTTTCGTGTCCGGACACGGTGCGGTCCAGCAACCGCTCTTTTGTTGGCAATCTGGAAGCAGAGAGGGTCATTTCTCCGCTCGCATCGTTGTACACCGACCGGGAACAGATTTGGGTTCATCGGGTGGTCCATCCGCTTTCACGGTTCAAGCGGAACCGTGTGCGCTAAGTGTCCGGTCCAGACCCTAATCCTCCAGTGGCCAATTAACTGTACATTCCTCCATTTATAGATTTCCACATTCGGTTGTATTCATGGTCATTATGCTTACGTTGGAGCAAGTTTGCCCATGACCAACCACATTCACAAACATATCGCCACAATCTCAAAGGCAATTTTCCAACAGCTTTATCTTTCACGACCACCAGCTTATCGGTCGGAAAAGTTGCCTTTCCACACTCTGGACAATTTTCAACCACCTTAGTACTCATACTTCCTCCGAGCGGTCCATAGGGGAGTTGAACCCCTCTCCTCTCCGTGACAGGGAGGCATCCTAGCCGATAGACGAATGAACCAAAAAACAAAATCCCGCCTCTTTCTGGAAGGCGGGACAGGCAAACTGGATGAATAAATTATGCCTTTACAATGTCCCACCTTCGGTTGTACCCTTAAGCTCTACTGGATGGCGCGTGCCGACGATAGCCGGAATATTATTCCGCTTATCTGTCCAATAGCTATTAGGGGTCTGTGAAGTAAAGCATTGTGCCAACATAATTTATTCTCCTATGTCGTTCATTACATAAATAGTGACCATTTTCGAATTCCATCACTTTTCCTGACAAGAAGAAGTATAATAGGTCTACCTCCCCTTGTCAAGCCCCAGTTTTCGGAGTATTAGCTTCCTATCTGTAAAAATATACGACCGCGACTGTTGATATGAACTCCTTCGAGAACTAAATCTTTAATACCATGTCCCCAAATGCCATATTTCTTATGACCGCCATAAGCATCATAAATGCTAAGATACCCACGCTGGATGCATTTGAAAAGCAGTGCTCGTGTAAAACCTTGTTTATTCTTGTACGTCAAATTCACTTCTTTGCTCAATGGATAAACATATTGAATGGTCACCGAGCGTCGGGTCGTCACGATTTCATTTGGGTCAATGATATCGAATTCTTTGGCGCGTTCGGGTGCAATAGGAATAGAATGAACTCTGTCCATCCAAAAATTTCTATCTATATCTATTTTCGATATTGCATCTCCCGGAATGGTTAAAAAATATTTTGAACTATCCCACCCCGGAAATTCTCTATCTAATCTATCCCAAAAACGCTGGTTGACTTTACCATAGATAGAAATGCGCTTTGGCCACGTCGGGGGTTTCTTTATCATAACGCCAGTAGCCCCAAGAAGATTCCTGACATCGCATGAGCGCCCATAGCGGTCGCGAGCCCTCGTCTCCAATACAAAAGACCAAATGCTATAGACGGAATAATCGTATGAACGGTTATATACGACATCCACATTTGAAATGTAGGCAATCCTAACGAAGCCACTTCTTGTCTATGAAATAAAGCATCGGCCAGCATTGAAATGACAATAGCTATCAAAACTGAATATTTGTCGGTCTGTAAATACTTCTTTGCCGCCCAAAAAACTACTGTAAATAAGAAAAGCCTTAAAAAAAGTTCGTGAGATATTGCTTCGGATATCGAAGCAGCAAACCCTGCAAGCAATCCGAATTGTTCTGCTACTGACGGCAGTCCGGTGACTCCCCTGTAGAACGGCAACATGAGAATTGCCAACACAAGACCTACAGCAAAAACATGGAAAACATTGAACCCAATACGTTTCCATTCGACGGGGAACCGCCCTGCAAGCAAATCGGTTCTATTTAATTGAGTGTGAAGTAAATATAATCCTAATGTAATAATGGGACCATAAACCCAAAATGTCAACATCAATGTAAGTAGAAGTTTTCCGATACTCGTTAGAGACAATGAAACAAACCAAACAGGATGATGACCCATGTATACCAATACAAGTAAGGACATCAATACTGCGAGGGTAGCAATCGTTCCGACAAATCTATCCTGCCACCCACCATAGGCTCGTACTAAAGCATCCCATCCAATAGTAATTGCGAAATACAAAATAATTGCTAGAGCTATACATGAAAAAATAGAAATGATTGAACCGACTACACTGGTCATCAACGCTATTGGTAAAGCGGCAATCCATCCAGCAATCATCCATCCGACTACCAATGCCGGAATGAAATACAACGTTCCGTGAAGCATAGAACGCCGAATATCTTTCCAACTCGTTCCTTTCTCTCTACCAAAGTATCCAAGAACGAGACTATGAAGAAACCCAAATCCTGCTCCGACAAGAAACAGCACTGTAGCTGCGACTAGCAGAAGTGGAGCGGCCATCTGTTGTAAAAAGAGCATGAGCGCGACACACGCGCCCCCTAAAAGCAAGCCACCGGCTAAAGTCCATGCTATAGCCAGTGTTGCCGGAAACCTTATATCTCTTGATGGAGCATTTGACAAACTCATTCTATATCCTTTAGTAGCGGGCGGGGCCTTTCGACCCCGCCCAACTATCTATCTATTTACTTCTGAGCGGAACGTGCCGCTGGTGCGGGTCGCGCTGCTGGCGCACGAGGAACTGTGCTATCCTTCGACGCTAATGCACCACTAAGCGGACGATTTGGCATTGTCAAATCCAATCCCAACTGACGAGCCGTGGACATCGTCAACAGATTGATGAATTCGCTCGCGCCGTTCAAGCCGCCAGCCATCCCACCACTCTGCGCTCCACCCATTACGACGGACGGAACCCATGAACCGCCGTACTGCGCGAAGTTTTCAGCATAAGCACGGTTCACGTCTACCCATGCCTGAATCTTTACTGCAAGTGCGCCGTCTGCCTGCATTACAAGACGACGACGAGTCGCTTCACCTTCACCGCGAAGGATGTTGGCTTGACGTTCCTGCCCGGCTGCTCGCGCATCCAACGTCGCCTGTTCCAACCGACGCTGAGCAACTGTGACCGATTCTGCCTTCACAGCTTCCTGACGCCAACGAGCTTCCGTCGCCGTCGCTTCACCGTTCTTCGCGGCTGTGATAGCCCGCTGTTCAGCTTGACGGGCTTCTGCAATCGAAGTTTGGACTTGCATCGTCAACTGCTGCTGTTGCTTAATCTGCGTTTCGACTGCGTTATCATAGGGTAACGAGTCAATAGCAAAGTTGAACGTGCGAAGACCATACGATTGTAGAACAGCACCTTCCTGTCGCTCGGGTTGACCGTTCGCCGTGACGATTTCGACAATCTGAATCGTCTTTTCCTGATTGCTCAGCGGGTCAATCGTTTTGGCTTCCCGAGTGTGCGTACGATACACGCCCATAGAAACTTGGTCTTCGACAAACCGCATCAAGTCGTTACGACGTTCTGCATACGATTCGCGGGACGACATCAACGGGCCGGTCATATAGATGGACTTGTTCGTAACCGTTTGAATCAATTGTTGTTCAATAGCTGCTGGACTACCGAATTTCTTGTGCAATGTCGTCAACATCGCGGTGTCTAACGGCATTTCAAACTGAATCGAACCCCACATCGTACCGTGACCACCGTCGTTGAACCGAACGGGAACGCCAAAATGGTAGATATTTCGGCGAGGATACTTTGTTACTGTACCAAATCCCTGCCACTTCCAGCCGGGAGATGTGAACCAATGAAGAGAGCCTGAACCAACAGATTGAATAACAACCAATTCCTGTGCATCTACACTCTCGAACAACATCCCTGAGAAAACCATTGCGAAGACTAACAGGATACCCGAGATTACCAAAATGGCAACTCTCTTCCCGCTAAAGCCCGCAGCTTGCATCGTGCCCTGCATGTGCAACTCCTTGTTAGATAATGATTTAAATAGACTTCGGTGAACTACGAGTACGCCTACGACGAACAGCTTCAACTTGCTGCTTCGTCGCTTCTACAACATTGGTAAGATTTTCCACGTCTAGTTCTTGATGAACTTCTTCAAGCTTGTTCATCAATACGGGTACGGGATTCTTATGACGTAAAATAGGAAGGATAGGCCGTCCCCTGAGAACGGGAACGATAAGTTGAAAAACGATAAACAACGCAAATCCGATGGGAATGAGGATTTCCAAGAATCTTAGAAACAACATTTTTTGATTCTCCTATGTAACCGTTAAGAATGAACAACACAACACCAATAGCCCCGGTGGGACTTGAACCCACAAATCGCTCGGATATAAGCCGAGTGCATTGACCATTATGCTACGGGGCAACGTGGTCTGGACTTGTCAACTTGACGAGTTTGTAACACATTGCAACACTACCCGACATATCTTCTGCAAGTCCGAACGTCTTTTCAATAAGCTTCGAGAACCAACCACGCCGAATGATAACGATACCGTATTCATTTTTCAGAAGAGTGGCTTGCTCTTCGGTCAAGAACTTTTGACGGGTAAGTTCTTCCACGACGCTATCTTTAACGTGATTGGCCGTTTCCGAAAGTTGCTGCATATCCATATTGAAATAGTCTATTTTCATAAAACCTTCTTTTGTTCTTGTTGTGGTACAGAAACATCCTCGACGAAATTATAGGCTAACAAATCGTTCACGCCAAGCATAGTTCGAAGAGCTTCTAATCTATACGATACATCGTCGGCTGACAAGTCCCCGTACCACAACTTACCATGCTTATCTGTAGCTAATACCACGCTAACATGAGTACCGGGACCATACTCGTACTTGCCAATCGGCCCTAAAACTTCCACACACTTAGCCAGCGCTTCTTCGATATCTTCCTCAAAAGCGACATCCTTGAAATAGGTCGAGACATAAACTTCCGGCTCGGGCTGGTTACTGCGTTGCTTGCGGCTTTTCGGATTCTTGGAAACCATCGTACCCTTCCTTGTCGTGAATTTCATTGGCAAACTGAAGGTCAAATTCATCGGCCAAACACGGCCACGTCTTATAGTAATGTCGTCGGTGCCCATATTGTCCTGATACCATACAGACCGCCGCCGAATTCATCGTCATTCCTCGACTCAACCATTCAAAAACTTTATCATCTTCGGGAATAAAACTTTCGGAACTTACAGCTTGAGCTTGTAATGTTCCTCTTCTATAGAAAAGATGAACTACTTTTCCATGCAATGCTTTGACAGCATCAAAATACTTCTTCGCCATTGGTTGCCAGCCCGGAGGAAGCTTTTGCAAATCCTCTTCTGTCAATCCATTTGGCGATTGTAAATCTAACTTCGATGCCGCAAAAACCACATCATATATGCTCATAGCTAGGTATCTGTAGAGAAATGTCAAGTAAGTGATATAGCCTATTTGAACAAACGTCAAACATTGCCCGAAGGTCACATCAACAATCAAATCCGCCGCTTTCGCTATTCCCCTAAAATTATCAAAATTCCCAATGGGAGTTGCCGAAGCAATAATAAGTTTTCGGGGTGTGGAGCGGATTTTTATCCTGTCAAGGAGTATAGCTTCCCGAAGGAAGCGGAGCAGATATCCCTTGCCTTCACACTTATCGGTCGCTTAGCCGTTCGACATGTCGAACAAACTAAGCACCTATCTCTACAGATAATCTCCCTAGTTAGGGTAAATGTTCTCAGCCTTAAGAACGGCGAGAACATCATCATTCAACACCAACGTTGCGGTGTTGTTGATTTCTTCCATCTTATCGTGGATGGCGGAAATCTTGTTCTCGACTTCCTTCTCGAACCGTTCGAATTCGTCCAACGAGGATTGCGTATACGTTGAAAACACCATCATCTCTTCCAAGACAGCCGAAGCCACCTTGGCTCGCTCAATCTGTCCGAGAATACGAGCGTTGATTGTCTGTTCATCGGGACGTGCTTCGTCATTCGGCAACACTTCTGGGTCCAGATATGTCGGACGACGAGAACGACGAGCGCTCTTCGTAACCGCTTTTTGCTGACGAACAAGAGCCAACATTGCCTCAAAATAGTTGGCACTTGCCAGAAGGTCGGAAACGCCCGCTTCTTGATTGGTGGCTGAAACGACTCCGCGCAACTCCGCATATGCCGCGCCCAACGCCTTCAAGCGAGCAAACGTCGCGAGAGCTTCGCTCTCGTTCTTGTTAAGCTCCGCATGAATGTTGGGGAGTGGACTGAAAATAGAAACCCGCGTTGTTGCGAACGAACGGAATTCCTGTTGGATTTCGGCCATCTTTGTGGCCATCTTGCTACGAATTTTTGCTGCCTTACGCAGCGTGACCGTTTCTGCCATTTGAAACTCCTTTAGTCATGGAGGACTTTCTTTTCGTTTTCCGCATGTGCCACTGAGAGAAAGAAATGCACCAACTCAGCAAACACGGGACTTGTATAGAGCTTGTCTTTATCTACACCACGAACGATGCCGATAGCGACCTTGGCCTTTTCAATCGCCGCTTGGGCGATGTCAACATCACTCTGTGAAGTCTTTGAGGTCCGTGCCTGTAACGACATCGTAATAAACTCCGGCTTTGGGGTGCATTCGTTTAGCAACTACAACATACACTAACTCGGCCTGTTTGTCAAGGGCCTGAATGAGTTGATTTTGTATCTTAGTGAAAAGCAACGTGCGTTCGTTAATTTCACGCGGACTCAAACTTATCAAATATCGGGCAGTTATAGTGCCTACTATATAGAAAAAACCAATCGCTAATAAACTACGCCCGGTACTGATGGTTGACAAACCAAACAGAATATTAATCAAAAAATAGCCGATGGCTAAATTGGAAAGTCCGTTGATAATTTTTGCAAATACTTTCATTTGCCTTCCTTGAAGAAATGCTCCGGGTGGGATTCGAACCCACACTGTACTGGTCTTAAGCCAGCCGCCTCCTGCCGTTGGGCTACCAGAGCGCTATCTATTCATCTATAGTAAAGTAGCAATGCACGCCCTTAATATACTTCAAATTTAACGCGCTGTCAAGGGGGAGATAAAACGTGCATTGGATGCTACCACCGTCTATTCTCGCCTCGACGTGCTTTGCTCCATAACTTTCCAGCTTTGCTGCAACCTCATTCAAGCAACACACGCAATTATCTTCGCAATCGTTCGCTGTATTAGGATATGCCGAGCAATCTACTTCCATATGAAACTTCTTCAATATGGCGTCCATAATACCCCCTTGTTAAAGCAGTCCCCTCAGCAGGAATCGAACCCGCACCGAAACACGTTAGAACCGTGTCACACTATCCGTTATGCTATGAGGGGAAACAATTTACCCGCTCCGACGATAATCATTTTTCGATATTGGTTGGGGCGGGTATGTCTAAACAACGATGTTATACATCAAAAACAAATCTCTGGTTAAGTGTTTAGGTAACCTTTTGTGGAATGTGAGATTCCATAAACCACAACATCTTGTCTATGTCCCGTCCTATTTCTATCAATGTATCGGCTGTAAATGGGTCACTGTCTTCTGTGCCCTTGGCTCCTTCTCTTAACTGTTGTGAAACATCTGAAAGTGCTGAAACCATTTGAGTCATATGCGTCGGGATATCATTTACTGTCGTCAACTCTTCCGGTAATGACGTTGTTTCTGGAACGACTACTTCCCCCAACTGCGCTATTCTTTCAGCTACTAAATCTGTGCCCTTTACTGCTATATCGAATATTTCGTCGTACAATCTATGCTGAGGAAGAAAAAGTATGCCTCGTATGTTCCAATGCGATGTCTTCGCGACTAGCTGTAACCAAAGTAACAGGTTTAGCGACTTTGTCAAGTACGTCATCGAATTCTCGATGGCTTCAGCTTGCAATGGATTGTTGGTGGGCATAGCTATCCTCGCTGGTAATAACCAATATAACGACTAAGATTCAATTTGTCAAGGGCTTTAGAGTGCATCGGCAAATTTCTTAATGATATTTTTAACCCGTCTACTCGACAATTTACTGACTATCGCTTTTTCCATTTCTGAAATATCTTTTTCCGGCCACTCTGGATACTTGTAGTGCAAGAACTCGTGGATGATTGTTGGTAAAATATCATAGCGGTGGTCGAGCACAACTGTAGCTGTACCGTCAACGGAGTCTATTTCATACCAATCTATTTTTCCAACATACTTTCTCATCTTCGAAAATTTCAAAATATGTCCCTCTTCAAAAAATCTATAAAGATGAGACGTAAAATGCTTTAGATATCCCGCGTCAACCGTCATTGTCATTTGCGTCTCCGAAGAGAGGGATTCCTATAAATAGTCTGCCGTTCTAGATACGCCAACACGCAAATGTTTACAATTAGGTTGCAAACATTTTATCTAAGTTGTTGTCCTCTATGTACTTCCCGGCCTTCGAAGTCTAACTATTTCACGCTTGCCGATTGCATTCGTAAGGCGTGACGTGCGTTTACCGATTATCCAGAGGGCGTTCCCTGACATACGGCGGGAAGTCTCACAGAGGGTATGTGTTGCTTATAAATAGATAAGAGTTTACGAAAGCGTTCCGGCAGTCACAGCTTGTTGTCTAAGTACTTGTGAATGATAAGCAGCTAAGAGAGGAGTAAGTCTATTTTCTATTGCAGTTTTATATTCTGGCCACGCATTCCCGCCCGTTTCGACGTATCGTTGATTCAAATCGTTTCGTACAGTAGAATCTTTTCCAACATCAATGAATTCAGGATGGACATCCCATTGCTCTGTTTGAGCAATACCTATTGGCTTACCAGTATAACTAAAGGTCTGCCCGCCTCCGGTTGTCGTAAATGCCGCGTTGTCCCAAAATCTATCTAAACCTTGCTGAACGATTTGTTGTTTCTGATTTTGCTGAATCGCTAACGGACCAACTGGAGAACTTGTCGGTGAAGGAACGGTCGTTCTTGCTGCCACTGCTGCGTCGGCTGCTGATTCTTGAGCTTTTGTTGCAGCAGCTTGGGCCGCATTCGTAGCCGCCGTCGAAGCGTTCCTTGCCGACGTTCGCGCATCTGCCACTCGTGAAACCGCTATCTGTTGAGCATTCGCTAATGCAGGAGGAACGGCTTGGCGAGCATTGTTGAGTGCTTCAATTTTTGCTTGTGACGAATTAACGGTAGCTTTCAATGCCTTAAGTTTTCCCGGAACAATCGAAAGCGTCGTTGCTGGTGCTTGTTTCGCTGCACTAGCTAAGCTGGTTATTTGCATTTGAAGTGGCGATACTTGAGCGTCTACATATGCCGTTACGTAATTCGTAATCGCGCTTGCCAGTTTCATCGCCGCAGCAGTTGTCAAAGCCGAAGAACCACTGCCCAGAAGCGCTTTAATATCAAACTTCGGCATCATCGGCATTACGCCGTTATCTCCGGTTGCGCTCACACTGGCGCTGGCTTTCATTGCAGCTAAAGCCAATTGCGCATCTGCCGCTGCGGAACTTGAAGGCTCCAAAGAACTCGAAAAATCCGTCGCGAGGCTTCCTAAATCTAATCCTATGAGAATCTCTTGCGGAATCGGAGGAAGAGGCGGTGGAGCCGATGAGGTCACGGGAATCGAAGATGTGACAGGAAATGACGCACTAACCGGCGTTAAAAACAATCGTGATATCGTCGGCTCTGGATTGGGAATCGTCTGAGGAATAGGTAGCGTCATTATTTCTTATCTTTAGGTTTCTTCCAGTTTTCACCAGAATCTTCTTCGTCATCTTCATCTTCACGATTTTCCGCTTCGATACGTCGAATGATTTCTTCAAAGGCTTTACGAAGTACAGCCGAATCCTGTTCAGACAACCCCGATGATGGGTCAGAAGTCACTTTTTGAATAAACTCTTCGATAGATTCGGCTTCTATTTTTCCATCTCCAGACCGAATAACGAATCCTTTGCCGTGCGGCTTATCTTTCATCAACGCTTCTTGTTGTTGACGCATCATTTCATTCATTGCTTCTTCGACTTGGCCTAGCTGAAGATTCGTACTCATTGATTGCAACAAATGCCCCATTGCAAAGATACGGCTATTGATTTCCTGCATTGGTGTTACCAGCCTGAGAATGAGCAACTGGATGCCAAAAATCAATAAAGTACAAAATAACATTATTCCCACAACGGCTCCAACAGCAAGCGTAGGGGAAATAATAATATCATTCATAACAACCTCGTAGAAAGAAGTCTATTATATAAATATCTGGGACTAAAAAATGGTGGGACTGTTAAATTTCTTGCTTCATATGCGAGAGAATGTGGTCTTCTAGTCGGTGACGTAGTTCTTTCATATCTTCAGCGACTTCTGCCGCGACAATACCAGCTTCATTCGCCGCAAGACTTCCTTTTTCCTCAATCATTTTTATTCGTTTTTCGTGGCTATCAATCGCTTCTCGGAGTTTTCCGCCCCAATAGAAGAAAGCTCCCACTTGAGCAACAAGAGCAACAAAAACACCTAATTCCATGAATCCGAAGCTATGTGCGCTGATTGGTTGATTTCCAGCTATTTGCAATGCCAGCATCGGTGCTATCAATAGAATAAGAAACGACAAGAGAGTTATCCTACGTAATAGGGACTGTAAACGTTTCTTCATCGAGATAACACCTAGTGTGAGAAAGTCTTACTATAATAAGTAGGCAACACTAGTCATTAACTTTAATATAGGAAGTTTCTACTACAAATCCGGGAAACCAGCTAATGAGGGGTTCGTCCGCGTCCAGAACAACAGGACGACGAGCCATCGGTTGGAACTGAATAATGACGGAATTTGTATCTAAAAATCCTCTATCTAAAAACTTGTGCCGAGCAGGAATAACGCAAACTTCTTCAAAAAGCCACTCTGAGCGCGCCGGAACCATCTGTTCAATTCGCCATTCAAATGACACCGGATTTTCAGTGGCCCATATGAGCAGAGGAAATGTCGGCGCTCCAACTGGAATGATGCCTTTGTATTTATAGGCATTTTTAGCAAAGAGATTGTTCCAATAGGCTTCGGCTGCTGGTTGAAGCCGCTCAAACTTTTGGATAAGCGAATTACGAACGACTTCGTCACTCAATTCCATCTGAAAAGCGAAATTGGAATTGGATGGTCCGAGAGTTGCTCCATAATTTGAAACATTAAACGTATTTGGATTACCAATCATCAAATTTTGCCCGTTAGGATTTAAGATTGCTGCATAACTTGACGAACCTAAATATCCTCCTTGAGGAAAACTCAAATTACTTGTATTGGCCATTAACTACCCTCCACAAGTTTCCATTCAATATCGGAAACTTGAAACCAAAAGCCAAGTCGCTGATTGGCACTTTCATCATTCATAGGAAGCTTGGACAAGTCTACATAAATACACGGTCCATACAACTGCGATTCTGAATTCTGACGAACCTCAGTCATCGCTTCCAAAACATCAATATCTAACTCCCAACCATCGGAACGGACAGTCTGATATTCCGTTTCCGGGTTGTTCCATGCATTGATGGTTCTAATAGCCAACCGACTACCGGGCTTGATACGCACTCTTAGTTTTTTTGTACCCAAGCGTGTATCTTTACCCAACAATCCATGTTTCAACGGCAAGATGACGTGGTCGAGGTCGGTTACTTCTCCATCAACGAAGATAGCCGTCCACTCAGGCTTTTCTTCTTGACCGTCATTGGTTGTGTTGTCATATTGTGTGTGAGGCGCAGTAGGCGCATTTATTGGGCCAAACCCTCCGGAAGTAGCGCTGGCCGAAACGTTACTTTTGAGCTTAGACGCCATCTGTGATTGTTTCTGCGTGTAGTATTTGTTCATCATTTCCTCTATTTTAGCGGTCTAAGACCCAATCAACCGAAGACATTTTGCTGAGATATTCCATTGCTTCTGCTGGAATCCAACTGATTTCGCCACATGCCCGACAAGTTGCTTCAAGACGTTCGGGATAGTTGAAGCCGAATAACTGAGCGAACCATCCGCTCGCTTTGCGATAGGTCGCCCAACCTCCATCCCACTTGGGCTTGAAGGTAGTGCATCGGCAATAAGGACACGTCAACGAATGCTCCTCGCCGGTTGTCAATGCTTTCTTTTTCATCGCGATACCACCTTGTATCCAGAGTGAATCAATGCTCTGTTAAGAGCGCCAATGTCAACTTTTTGAGACTTTTTCGGCGCGGGCTTGAATTTACCATGAATCGCGTAATACTTCGCGTCTGCCGCGTTATAATCATGGTCTTTCTTGAAGAACTGCTTTACGTCCTGACTCGCCGCTCGTGCGGCATAAGAACTGGTATTCTTATTGTACCAATAGGTATGGGGATAACGCTTGATAGCCCGAAAATGACTGAAGCGCTTGTCAAAAACGCCTTTCTTACCCGCTTGAAGTATTGCAAGAAGCTTAACTTCCAACTTTTCACACCGCACGGTTTCTTCAAGCTCGGTAATCTGGTTATACAACTTGTCAGATTGCCTTCCTAATTTATTCAGAACCTCATTTTGACTCTGAATAACACGGTCATATTCTATATCCATCTTATCAGCTTGGGCTTTGAGTTTCTGGAGCAGTGTCTCATTCGGCGTCATCATTTGACTTCCTCCACAGTAGCTTGAGCAACAGCAAATGCTGGCGTTATCCATTCCAATGATTCTAATTTAACAGGTTGACGCAGTCGAATACAGATGTATGGTCCCGTATCAAAATTTGGCTGTATAATGTCGTCTTCGTCAAAAAACCAATCCGCCTTCGACTCGAATTTCACCAGAGGCGTTAATGCATCGTTGAGGGGATAAACACTCGTCCCCTTGGGAATTCGGTATCGTTTCATAAACCTGCCATTCCCGATAGAAGGAGTATACTATGATAAGAACGTTTTGTCAAGGGCTTCATTTATCCTCTTGAATATCTTGTATCATTGCTTCAAATGCGACTATGTCTTCTGAGCGATGGGTAGATGTAATTTGAGGAACTGGTAATCTAACAAGTATTAATCCTTCATGTATTCGGCGAGAAAGAATATCTTCGTTAGTAAAATACCAAGGCTCGACAGTTTTTTCCAAATCTTTATTGATAAATGAAGAGTGTGAAATACTTTGATTGGCCATCAAGAGTTCTAATTCCTTAGTGGTAAGAGGTATTACAAACGCACCTTTGCGAAGAGTATATTGGGTCATATTTGTATTCTTTTATCGGTGCCATTAACATAGTAGATATTCGCTTGTTCCACGAGAAATTCGGTACATTCACATCCTCCATACATCGCCGGAGTTGGCAATCGTACAATGTAATGCGGTTGTAACGTCATATTAAGGCTCGGAATATGCCAAGGACTATTCATAATCGTCACGACATCTTCTTCAGTAAAATACCACTCCTCTTGGACATAAGCCACCGAGAGCGGCTTCCTATCCAACCCCATCGGATAAACAGGTTTTCCTTGTGGTATTCTAAATCTATTCATTTATTATTTGTCGTAATGAATGTCCATACATTTCACAAGAAACTCAATACACGAGCGCTCTTCAACTTTAACATTCTGAGCCAATTTGACTATAAATCTCCCGCCATCTGTGGAAGGCTCTTTTTTCACAACAGCGGTTTCATCAAAGCGCCAATCCGCTACCGAACGGCACATCGTAATAGGATTGCGTTCTTCATCCAGAGGAAACAGCGCGCATCCTTTGGGTATGACATATTTATAATTCATTTTCATCCTCGACTTTGACGACATCACACCATTCAGCAGTGAAAGCATTCGCATATCGAAAAGCTATGCCATTTTCATCTTTTGGCGGGGGCTCTAGCATCATATTCGCAATATCGTTGTGAAGCAATACATCTACATATTCTGCTTCCTGCAATCTCGGTTGAGCAGTAATAATATCATCATCAGTAAAAAACCAATTTATCGTTGTCACGCGCATGTTTTCGTGTGCGGGCTCAATACGATATTCTCTTTGTCCAAGCGCATTTTCCCATCCTCCAAGAACATAGATGGGATGCACCAGTGTTCCAGCCGGAATCATATATCGCTTCATACCACTTCCTGTAAATCATCACGATGAATAATAAACGCATTAACTGTTGTCCAAAAACTAGAATTATCATATGATGATGATTCTATTTTTGAAACAAATATCCTCCCTTGATTATCTCGAACTAAAACAACAACATATAGAGATTTTTCTTCGTTTAATCTTTCAAAATCTATATCCATATTCGGTATAGTAATATCGTATTCTTCCACGATATCCGCCTCAGTAAATATCCACGCACCCTTCACTTGCACTCCTCCCCGAGTAGAATCTACGATAGTATATCTGATACAGTTAAACAGCCCGCGTTTTTCCGCTATCAAGACGGGGCGCACATACGTTTTAGCAGGAACAACAAAGGTCTTCATTCGCGTTCAATCTCCATTACATCCGATTCCGCCACGACGAAACAATTCACGTCATCTCGCTTGAGTCGCTGTGAAAACGGAATATGAAGCATTACGACCATCCCCTTGTCTATTTTCTTACTGCGAACGATAGCGTGTGTGGCAAGGTCTTCACTCGTAAATATCCATTCGACATCAGTGAGAACTCCGTTCGGATATTTCTTACATAATATCGCTACCAGACGGTCCTTGTCCCGGCCACCCACACCCGCATCCTGTACGAGAATAAAAAGCGTCGAGGGATAAACGAGCGTTCCCTTAGAAATCTTGTACCAGCGCATCATATCTCAGTCACATCCTTATAAGCAACAACGAACGCATTAACAGGTGTATCATCTTGTCCGTGCAATCTGACAACGAACGGAGCTTCTATACCATGAGTATAATCCGTAACATATTTGCCACCCCAAGGCCCTACGAAACAATCTCCGTTCGTGAAGTGCCACTCTCGAACAGTATAAACAGGATGTAATTGTTGATGAAACGTAAAGTCTTCCGTTGGATGCTCTTGTACATCCAACCGTGCCTGATAAACCAAAGTTCCGGCAGGTATTAGAAAATGCTTCACACTCATATACGTTCCAAATTCTTACGAGCGACAATAAACGCATTGACTTGTGTTTCCATACATTTAACCGTCGCCACGCTGCCCTTGACATTTCGTAGTAACACAATAGCATACCGATGAGGATACGTAGTTAATATTGAAAATGTATACTCTTTCATATCCATTTTAAATTTCGTCACCAAATCTGTTTTGCGAATATACCAATCTTCGCACGACGTAATCGTCATTTCTGTCGTGGCAGTCATTAAATAGAATGCCTTATACGCCTTCTCTTCATGTTGAGGAGGCTTGACGAGACGGACGGGACGCATTTTCGTACCAGCAGGAATCTTGTAATCAAACGGTTTCATTTGATTTCCTCTACCAGCTTTTGAACTACGACGAAAGCGTTTGTTTCCTCATGCGCTCCATCCGCTTGGTCCAATATCAACACCCAACACGGCATATCAGTTATCGTCATATATACAGGATGGTCTTGACTGCCTAATAGAATGCACGTATCATCAAAATACCAATCACGCACCGTATATGTCGTATTTGGAGCCGCATCAATACGCCACTCCACCCGTCCTAGTGGATTGTTGTATGGCTCAATATGAGCCTTCCAGACAACGGTCCCTTTGGGAATAAAATAGCGTCGTTTCATACATCTAATCTAACACGGTTATTTAGACTTGTCAAGATGTTGCAATTTAACGCACTTCTGTTTTACGAATGAATAACAGAAGTTCACAAATGAGCCAAAATGGCCGATGTAAGCTTTTGGATACATGAATTTAGTAAGTCTTTATTTCACAATCACTTGCACGAATATATAAGTAACACAACTAGCTAAAACTGCAAGTTATGTTACATATTGCCACGATGAACTGCAAGTAATTGCACTACTTGACAAGTAAAGCTTGAGGATATAGATTTGAACTATGAGCAAGATATACAAAGTCAAAAAGGGTACGGAAATAGTTCCGTTTGCCTATCGGGAACTAGAAGACCCGGACACGAGCTTCGAAGAACTTGAATGGCGAGTGGTTACGATTTATCGAGGAGAACCACTGCTTGCCATTGACGATTGGTATTTTACTGACGACGACTTTTTGCCGTACCCGTATGATAAACCCCCGAAGTCGGAGGTTTATTATGTTAAATTGTCTATTATGACTCAACACGGCAACGCATTCAGTGTACATAGAAATGAAGTAGAGGAAGTCTCGTGAAATACACTTATTATTTCATTCCCAAAGGAACTTCCGTCAAGCCGTTTACATATCAGGCTTGCCGAACTCCAGTATTAGAAATGGAGGATTGGAATATTCTACGGCATAGTGATTCTACTATAAAAACAATTCAAGATTGGTATTTTACAGAAGAAGACTTATTGCCACTTTTTGAGGGGCACTCGTCGTATTGTGTTAAGTTATCCGATGTTCGTACAGAGGGCGAGTACAATGGATTTTTCGTTTTCAAGATGTACGTCAAGAAGGAAGCATGAGCAAATATTATATTCCTAAAGGTACGTCTGTTAGTCCCTTCGCATGGGAGTCTCGGCCTTATAATAAATGGGGTGTATATTTGAGCGCTCCTAAAGAAAATGTCATAACGATAATGGATTGGTACTTTACAGATGAAGATATTTTGCCTCTAGAAGATTTCGCTGGCATCGTAGACGGCAATGTACCAAGAAAAGATAACATATATCTTTTTGTTAAGATACCAAACGCTGATGATTTGGGTTTTAACGCCTTCTCTGTTTTGAAGTCGTGTGTAAATGTAGAGGCATAATATGAAGACTTATAAAATTCCTAAAGGCACGATGGTTCGACCTTTTCGATGGACAAAAGATAGTACGAAGTCATTTTTTTGGATTGGTTGGACTGCTAATTCTATTCTCAACGATGGGGTTCCGACAGTTATTGCTTGGTATTTTACTGAAGACGAATTATTACCGGCGAGTGAAGTAACTAAATCATATTATGTGAAATTAGTAATTCCTGATGAAAAATATAATGCGTTTATTGTATATAAAGTGGATGTGAAAGAAGTAAAATGAAAACATATAAAATTCCTAAAGGCACCGAAGTTCAACCTATTTGGATTAAAATGGATTTTGCCAGTCTTCGTGGATGGAACATTCATAAGGGCTATAATATATGCGTGACTGTCGAGGATTGGTATTTTGATGCTCAAGAAGATTGTATGTCAGGGTTCGTAGATGATTTTCCTGTTTTTTATGTTAAACTTCCGCAAATTCTCTATTATATTAATTCTGGGAATCATTCTGGGAATCTGAACGATATCGTGAATGCGTTCGTTGTTGAAAAGAAAGTGGTAGTGCCGATAAAGTAGGAGAAAGTAGTAGCTCTTCCCATTGAATTTACCCATCCTCGCGTTGAAAAACGGTCAGGTCGGGACAATTAGTCCTTTGACCCTCCTCGACGACCTATTTATTCGAGCCACTCTGTCCCACCCGAGTTTATCCGTAGGATTTATGGGGCAAGCCTGCACGCGCAGCGGGCATTCCCGAGCAGGCTTCTCAGCAATTGGGGGCTTCTGCCGTACAAAGGGGAATTTAAGGCTCGGGCTTGCGTTCCGCTCCCTAGTGTGCTATACTGTGAGTGCGGGGAGCGTTCAGGGGAAGGGCAGGACTCCACCGCCTCCGGTGGAAACTCGGCTCTCACCGCTCCCCGCAAAGGAAAATCCAAATGTCTTGCTCAACTTGCCAGCATCTAGACGGCTCTCCCAATGTCGAATATCTGACGGCGGAAGGGTCTTGCACGTTCGGTTGCGGCAATGTCGTGGACAGTGACGGTGGTATCTGTTGGACATGCCGCGACCATTCGGCCAATCACGTTGACTGCCCCGACTGTGGTGCGGAGTGGGAGGATTGGGGCGGTCAGTGGGAACAGACGGTACAGTCGAAGCGACAACACCTGTCGAGCTAACGGGAGCGGGGCGTTTGTAGATTGTGATTGCGAATCTGGGCACTCTAGCCCATCGCCACAGTCGCGCCCCGCCTCTCTTTTACAACAATCCCGAATGAAATTATCCCTGTTCGACGGGGTTTCACCCGTCAAATCCTGAATTATTTACTAGGGCTTGACTCCATTCGGCTATGGGGTTATGTTGTATCCACAAGGGGGAACAATGAACGCGAAGAAGCCCGAGCAAATCCTGCGGTCCACGGTCGCCAGTTTCGCGGAGCTTCGTCGTCACAACGCGCAAGAGGAGGAGCGGCGTTTGCGTATCCTTCGGCAGCGTGCCGACTCGACGCCCCGTATCGTGCGCCCGGACAAGGTGATTACGGTTCCCGTCGCCAAGTCGCTGTCGGTTTCGATGGCCGATGTGGTGGCAACGGTTGTCGAGTATCGGGGCGAGCCCGTCAGCATCCCGACCGTCACGCTCGCCAGCATCCGCCCCGGTTACGGGATTCAGGGCAAGTGAAGCGGATGCCGCACGTACTCGCGGAACGGGCGGTTGTCGCCGTCAAAACGCTCGCATCTCACGCCCTCAAGGGCGACGAGTTCAACTTTTGGTGTGCGTGCGGAGTGTATCACAACACCGTGGAGGAATGGGCCGACCACGCTTTGAGTATCACGCTTTTGGAGGCAGGCAAATGAAAAAGTATCATATCACCGTGTCGCTCGATTTGGGCGACTTCGAATTCGACATCGAATCGAACAACGTTA
>Ga0153915_10000802_pt1 | contig 28968 bp, 31 predicted proteins | sample Opewatmetagenome_2_FD_107003 | JGI IMG/M metagenome (GOLD analysis project Ga0153915, IMG submission 107003) | Freshwater wetland microbial communities from Ohio, USA - Open water 3 Core 3 Depth 3 metaG | ecosystem: Environmental > Aquatic > Freshwater > Wetlands | place: USA: Ohio, Lake Erie...
GGAGCTGGCGAGGGCGGTCTTCGTCCCCGACCGGCTCCTGAATCTCGTCGTACGGTAACGTCGCTCCGCGCCTGCGCTTGGATTCCGCCCTGCGGGCTCATCAGCGCCGGCGCGCCGCGACTATAGGGGGTGTCATTCCGAGAAGGGAGAAGGACGGGCGCTCATGGGTTCGGGAGGACCGTGTCTCCTCGGGAGCAAGCTCCTCGAGGAGTCTCTGCGAGAATAGGCGTCGTGGCGATCGGGTCGAGCACATTCACGGCGGGGCGCGCTCGAGGACGGATGGTGCTGGCGGCGGCACTGGCACTCGCGGCGGTCGGGCTATCCGGGTGCGGCTACACGCTGGTCGGGAAGACCTCGACGCTGCCGCCGTCGATCCGGGTGATCCACTTCCAGACGCTCACGAACAAGACCTCGCGAGTCGGAGTCGAGCAGCGGCTGTCGAGCGAGATCGCCAAGGAGCTCGCCAGCCGGGGGCGATTTTCGGTGCAGCCGCAGGCGGCCGGAGCCGATGCGGACCTGGCGGGAGAGGTGACCGGGTTCGATTTCTTCGCGGTCGCCTTCGACGAGAACGGGCGCGCCAAGGAATACCAGGTCCGGATCACGGCCCGAATGTCCCTCAAGACTCTCCCGGACGAGAAGGTCCTCTGGGAAAACCCATCCTTCACCTTCCAGGACAACTACTCGCTCTCGACGAGCGCCGCCTCCTACGTGGACCGGGAGAACGAGGCGATCGACCGCGTGGCCGGCCGCTTCGCCGAGAGCCTGGTATCGAGCCTCCTGGAAGGCTTTTGACGCGGCCTGCGGCCGCGAGTCCAAAGCCTGGAGTCCAGGGTCCAGCGGGCGAGGTATCGGGACTCTAGACCTTGGCTTCCGCCTTCCTGGCGGCCCTGGCGAGACGGGACTTGTAGCGGGCGGCCGCGTTCTTGTGGATGACCCCCTTCCTCAGGGCCCGGTCGATCTCGGAGTAGGTTCGCGGAAGCGCCTCGGCCTTCTTCCCGGCTTCCTGCTGTCGATGATGCTTGACGGACGTGCGGAGGTGGGAGCGCACGCTCCTGTTGCGCGACTGGCGCCTGGCTGCCTGCTGGATCCTCTTCTCCGCCGATTTGATGTTCGCCATGTTCGTTCAGTTCCTCTCTCGCTCTTTTCTTCGTGAGCCTGCGTTCGTCACCGCGCCTCGACTCCCATCGACTTGAGTTTCGCGCGGGCCAGGCGCGTCTCTTCGGCGGTCGGATACTCGTGAATGACGTACTGGAGCTGCACGACGGCTTCCGCCTTCTGACCCGACTCGGCCAGGGCGTACGCCTTCTTCAGGAGTCCCGCCGCGGCCTTGTCGCTCTTGGGCCAGACCTTCAAGAGCTTGTCGAAGGCCGCGATCGCTTCGGGATACTTCTTCTGCGCGTAGAGGCATTCCCCGATCCAGTACTGCGCGTTGTCGGAGAGGTCGGTGCCGGGATAGGCCGCGACGTATTCCTGGAACCCCTGGATCGCCAGCGGGTAGCGCCCCTTGTTGTAGTCGGCGTAAGCGGTGTTGTACAGCTCGGCCGGAGGGGGGTGGACAGGGGAGGGCGCTCGGACGACCGCCGTGTCCGCGGGGACGTCGGCGGAAGGAGGACCTCCCGGACCGGGGGCCGCGGCCGCCCCGCCGGGGATCCCGTGAAGGCGGGCGAGATCCCCCTGCGTCTCCGCGATCTGCTGCGAGAGCTGGGCCAGGCGCCGGTTGGTGTCCTCGAGCTTTGCTTCCAGGCGCTCCATCTTCACGGTCAGCTCATTTAACCGGAGCCCCGTGTCCGCGTTGGACTTCAAGAGCTGTTCGGTCTGCTGCGAGACGTTCGTGTTGAGCCGGGAGACCTCCTCCTTGCTCGAGGACTTCTTGTCGAGCGTCTGGATCTCCTTCTCGATGTCGTTCATCTGGCGGTGGAGCCCGTCGATGTCACCCGACGTGACGCAGGCGCCGGCGAGCAGAAGTACCCCCAGCGCCAGGACGACCGGCGCAAGAAAACGAGACCGGGGCGCCCAGTTCACTATTTGGCCGTGGCCAGGAAGTGTCCGCGGCGGTTCTTCTGCCAGCAGTCTTCGGTCGACTCGGTGCAGAAGGGCCGCTCCTTGCCGTAGGAGACCGTCTTGATCCGCGACGCGTCAACACCGAGAGAGATCAGGTATTCCTTGGCGGCGTTGGAGCGGCGGTCGCCCAGGGCGAGGTTGTACTCGGACGTCCCGCGTTCGTCGCAATGTCCCTCGATCAGGAACTGGACCGAGCGGTACTTCTTCAACCATTCTGCGTCCGCGGCGAGGGCGGCGCGGGCGTCGTCGCGCAGGTCGGCCTTGTCGTAGTCGAAGAAGCAATCCTTCAGGTATCCGCCCGTGTTGATCGCGGCGACGGTCGCCGGCAGCTCGCCGACTCCGACTTCGGGGGGCTGAGCCGAGGGGGGAGGAGCGACGGTCGTCGCCGGCGGCCCGGTCTCGGTTGTGGGCGGCTTGCTTCCCGCCGCGGTCTTGGGAGGTTTCGGCTTGCAGGCCACGGCCGAGCCCAGGGCCGCCGCCAGCAAGAACGCGAGGACCGTCGTTCCTGTCCGATTTCTCATTGCCTTCTCCTTGTCAGTTGTCGTGCCGCGCGAAAACTCGCGCCACACAAGGAATTCCGAATATAGCAGATTTCCCGGGCCTACCGCGTCATTGCAACCAGATCGGCTGCATGTTGTTCTTGCCCTCCGTCAGAAGCCTCTTGTTCTGGCCGTCGGCGTCCATCGTGTAGATCTGCGTCGAGCCTCCCCGTCGCGATTGGTAGACGAGCTTCTCTCCGTTGGGCGACCAGCCCGGATGCCCGTTGGCCCCTTCCGACGTGAGCTGAACCGTGTTGCCCGTCGCGAAGTCCATGACGCAGATGTTGAAGTCTCCCTCGTTGCGGCAGGCAAACGCGATCTTCGAACCGTCCGGGGACCATGCGCCCTCGTCGTTCCAGTTTCCGGCATACGTGACGCGCCGGGCGCCGGTCCCCTCCGCGTCCATGACCCAGAGCTGGGGCGTGCCCGACTGGTCGGAGGTGTAGAGGATCTGGCGGCCGGTCGGAGACCAATCCGGCGAGGCTTCGAGGGCGTGCGTCATCGTCAAGCGGCGAAGATTGGTCCCGGCCGTGGTGACGACGTAGATGTCCGGGTTGCCCCTGGCGGATCCGACGAACGCGATCTGCGTGCCGTCGGGGGAGAGCGCGGGCGACGCGTTCAACTCGAGTCCGGTTCGGATCTCCCTCGCTCCGAGGCCGTCGGCATTCATCATCCAGATCTGGGGGAAACCGCCGGCGTAGCTCGTGAAGACGACCTTGCCGCCCCTCGCGTCCGGGTTCATGGCCAGGGAGTGATGCGAGGTCAGGCGGCGGACGTTCCTCCCGTCGAAGTCCATGGCGTAGAGATCCTTGGAGCCGTCGCGGTCGGAGACGAAGACGATCGATGAGAGGAAGAGCCCGCTCTTTCCCGTGATCTCCTTGACGAGATCGTTGGCCAGGGTATGGGCGATCCGTTCGACATACGAGACCCCGCCCGAGTAGCGCCGCCCGAGGATCAGCTGGTGCGCCTTCAGGTCCCAGATTCTCGCCTCCACGGTCACCTTGTCGGCCACGACGTCGGCGCGCGTGTCCACCAGAATCTCCGCCCCCGTGCCGAGCCACCGGTCCGCGACCTCCTTTGTCGAGGGATCCCGCGACCCGGACGGGTATTGCGCGGGGGCCGCGATGACGAAGAGTTCCGTGTACTCCAGATCCGAGCGCAGGGTGGCGGTGAAAGGGTCCACGATCTTCGACTGCATCGCCGGCACGCCCGGAGCAGAAAGCGGCGGGACGGCGAGCGGGAGCTTGCGCCCCGCCTCCTTGGTGATTTTCAGGACCATCTCCTGGCCCTGTCCGGGTGCCGGCGTCGGCGCGGGGGGACGGGTCTGAGCGAGGAGAGGGAGACAGAGGAAGAAGGGGAGAGCCCGGCCTGCTACCGTCGCAGAGGAGCGGAGGAGACGGGGAGCCGAGGGAAAGGGGCTCCTCGCCACGCCACCTGTCCTCGGCCTGGAGGAGGGCGCCATGACGGCGAAGCGGTCGCAGCGGGATGGTTTCATTCGAAGATCAAATGGACGCCGAGGTACCGGCCTCCGAACTCCTGCGGAAGCGGTGCCAGAGGCGAGGAGGCCATCACGGCCCTCAGGGCGGCGCGGTCCACGAACGGAAGACCGCTCGACCGCTCGACCTGCGGATCACTGATCGCTCCGGCCCGCTCGATCCTGAAACGGATCATGGGAGAGATGGGGACGGACTCGGCGGGCTTGAACCAGTTCATTCCGATCGTCACGAGCATCCTTTCGACGTAGTAGGAGTAATTAAAATCGGGTTGATCGAAGGTCGCCCCGCCGACCCCAACGTTGCCTCCCATCCCCGCGGGTCCGCCCGTGCCCGGCATCGTCGCGGGAGCCGCTGGAGCGGCGGCCGGCTGCTGGTTCGCCGTCTTCGTCGAAGGCCCGGGGACGGAGGGCACGGCCGGCTTCTTCTCCTTTTCTTTCGCCGGGAGCAGCTTCGCCTTCGGCGACGGGGGAGGAGGCTGCTCTTCAGCAGGCTTGATGATCTTCGGCTTTTCCGGCGGAGCCTCCGGCGCCGGGACCGGGGCACCGCCCCGAAGCGTGCCTGCCTGGACGAGCCGGACAGCCACGGCGCGAGGGGTGACGAACCGGGCGGGCCGGTGGAGAGCCGAGATCACGAGGATGGCGCCGATGCCGGCATGCAGGAGGAACGCGAGCGTCGCTCCCGTGGCCCAGGGTAGATCCCTTCCCTCTCTTTGAGCGAGGACTTCTCCGACGGCATCCATCGTTGAGCTTTCAGCTCTCAGCGGTCAGCCAATAGAGACGGACCCGGCCTGCGGGCTGATCGCTGAAGGCCGACAGCCGGTAGCTCATTTCTTCTTCGAACCCGATGTGTCGGTGATGAATCCCAGGTTCTCGATCCCCATGCGGTTCAAGACGTCCAGGGTCTCGACGACGGTTCCGACCGACAGGGTTCGATCCGCCTTCAGGAACACGGTGCGGTCCTTGCGCGTCCGCAGATAGGCGTTCAGGCGGTCGCGGAGCAACCCGCGCGCGACCGGAGTCTCGTTGATGTAGTACCGGCCGTCGGCCGTGATGGAGAGGATGATCGGGTCCTCGACGCTGGACGGGAGGTTCGTCGTCTCCGTCTTCGGCAGGGACACGGAGACCCCCTGGTGGAGCATTGGCGCGGTGACCATGAAGATGACGAGGAGGACGAGCATGACGTCCACGAGCGGAGTGACGTTGATGTCCGCCAGGTGGTCGTAAGGGTCGCCCGAAGTACGCTGGAAGGCCATTTAGACGTCCTTGGTCCTCAGTCCGTAGTCCTTGGTCGGCCAGGCACCAAGGACAGGGCACTGAGGACTCGCTACGTGAAGTTCCTCTCCGCCAGGTTGATGAACTCCAGCGCAAAGTCCTCCATTCCCGCCCTTTGCGCGCGCACCTTCCCCATGAAGTAGTTGTAGAAGACGAGGGCGGGGATGGCAGCGGCGAGCCCCGCCGCGGTGTTGACGAGGGCTTCGGAGATGCCGGGCGCGACCGCGGCGATCGACGTCGAGCCGGTCTGACCGATGGCCCGGAAGGACTGCATGATCCCCCAGACGGTTCCGAAGAGGCCGATGAAAGGGCACGCCGAGGCCGTCGTGGCCAGGAAGGTCATGGACCTCGTCAGCCGGGAGACCTCGACCCCGATGGCGCGCTCGAGCGCCCGTTCGATCCCCGAGATGTTCTTGATCAGAAGCTTCCCGGCCGGCGCCATGGCGATCGTCGTGGCCGGCGAATCCTCCGGGCGAACCGCCTTGATCTGGGCATCGAGCTCCGCGTAGCCGGCCTTGAACAGGGTCGTCAGGGGGGTATCGGTCAACTGGCCTGCGATCGTGTTGACCTCCGAGAAGCGCTTGGATTTCCGGAAAAATTCGACGAATTTTTCGGACTGCCGGGAGATCCGCGCGAACCGCAGGTATTTCGCGAAGATGATGATCCAGGAAATGAGAGAGAAGAGGAGCAGAATGCCCAGAACGATCTTCGCCGTCGGGCTGGTCTCCCGAAAGAAGGTTAAGAGGGGATCCTGGCCGCCTGGGAGGTTTTCCGCCCGGATGGGCTGAAACAAGGCCGCCATCATCGAAGTCCAACGTAACATACAGAGCCAGAAGCGTCAAAGGGAATGCTGGGAAGGGAACGAAAGGGAATGGACATGGCGAGAGACGCGGTTCTGTTCGGCATGAGGATCCACATCCGAGGGGCTCTTGCGTTTTGCGCCGCTCTCGCGCTTGGAGCGGGGGCCGTTCTCGCCCAACCTTTCGACATCCTGGCCGAGGAAAAAATCACGGCGGGCATGAAGGGATACGGTTTCACCGACATGGGCGACGGCAAGGGGATTCAGCGATTCGACGTCGAGATCCTGGGCCTGCTCAAGCGCTTCGCGCCGGGACAGGACCTGATCCTGGCCCGCGTGGGCGGCATCGGCCTCGAGAACGCCGGGATCATCGCCGGGATGAGCGGAAGCCCGATCTACGTCGAGGGGAAACTCGTCGGCGCGCTCGCTTACGGCTGGCCCTTCTCCAAGGATCCAATCTGCGGAATTACTCCGATCAAGAGCATGCTCGATATCCGCCACGCGCCCCCGGCGCCCCCGGTGCCGATCGCGGGAGCCTCGGTCTCGACGGCCTCGTTTCTGTCGGCGTTTTCGACCGAGAGCTATTCCGGCCGTTTCGAGGAGCTCCTGAAGTCGTTTCGCGCGGGGGGCTCACCCAACGCGATGGCGGCCCTGCCGCTCCCCGTTTCCTTGGGCGGCACGCTGACGCCCGGCCCGCTCTTCGCGCGGATCGCCGAGGCGGCCAACTGGATGACCGTGCCTTCGGGCAGCTCCGCCCCATCCTCGGCGACGGCAGGCGGTGCCCAGGTCGGCTCTCTCAAGCCGGGCTCGGCCGTGGCGACGCAGCTCCTCTCCGGCGACATGGATCTCTCGGCGACGGGGACGGTCACCTGGGTCGAGGGGAACTCGGTCCTCGCCTTCGGTCACCCCTTCCTCTCGATGGGCCCGGTCTCGATGCCGATGGCGCAGGCGCAAGTGTTGACGGTGCTTCCCTCCCTCTACCGTTCGTTCAAGTTCGCCGCGACCGGGCCGGTCTTAGGCTCGATCACGCAGGATCGCTCGACCGGGATCCTCGGCACGTTCGGCACGCACGCGCCGATGGTGCCGATCACGGTTCGGATCTCCTCGGATCTCATCCCGGCGCAGGTCTATCACTTCCAGGCGGTCCACAATTCGATGCTGACGCCGATCCTCTCGGCCATCGCGATCGACAATGTCCTGACGACGCTCGAAAAGAGGAGCGGGGAGCGCACGCTCGTCTGGAAGTCGGCCATCCGCACCCCCGGCCGCAACGTGCGGTGGGACTCCGTCTTCTCGGGTTTGAACGCCCGCGAGGAAGCGGTCGCTTCCCTCGCCCTCCTGACAAACTACCTGATGGCGAACGAATTCCATGACCTGACGATCCTCGGAGTCGACGTCGAGATCACGCACTCGGACGGGCTGAAGGGCGCCCGGATCGTCCACGTCGAGGCGCAGAAGGAACGCGTTCACCCGGGCGACGAGGTTCCCATCTGGGTGGACGTCGTGGATTTCCGCGGCAGCACCCGTCGCGTCGTCCTGAACCTCGAGGTCGCCCCCGACACGCCGCCCGGGCCGCTGACCGTCTTCGTCGGCGATGGCTCGGCCGCCACGGCCTACGATCTCGCGCTCGTGCCTCCCGATCCGCAGTCGCTCGACCAGGTCCTGGACTTCCTGGCGCGGGTGCGGCCCCCCAACAGCCTGAACCTGCTCTGCTACCGCTCCGCGCCCGGCGCGATCGTGGCGGGCAACGCGCTCGAGGCGCTGCCTCCCAGTGTGGCGACGCTCCTGCGCGACCGCGGACCGGGCGAAGCCTCGACGCCGGAGCTCTCCCATGTCCGGCTCCAGTCGGTCTCCGTCGAGCAACCCACGCCGGTCAACGGCTCGGTCCGTCTCCGGATCGACGTTGCCCCGAGAATCTGGTGACGGGCCCCTGGAGGTCCGTCGGCCTCGCCCTTCTCGTCCTCGCCGCGGGATCCGGGCCGGCTGAGGGCGCGTCTACGCGGATCTGGGTCTGCGACTCGGCGGCGGACTTCTCGACGGGCGAGGCGCGGGGCGTCTCGGTCGCGATGGACGGGACCCTCGTCCTGTCTCACGAGTCCAGGCGCGTGGACGGCATGTCGGAGGCCACCCTCTTCGTCGCCGTGCGCGATCGGGAAGGCGGCATCCTCGTCGGCACCGGCAACGAGGGGAAGATCCTCCGCGTCACGCCCGCCGGAAAGGTCGAGACCCTCGCTACGCTCCCGGAAAGGGAGGTCACCGCCCTGGCGCTTTCTCCCGACGGCGTGCTGTACGCGGGCGGCTCTCCGGGGGGGAAGATCTATCGGGTCGAAAACGGGAAGGCCTCTCTCTATTACGAGACAAAGGCGCAGTACGTCTGGGCGCTGGCCTTCTCGGGAAAGAGTCTCTACGCCGCGACGGGGATTCCCGGCGAGATTCACCGCGTGACCGCGGGCAAGGGAGAGCGCGTTCACGCCACACGCGACGCGCACGTTCGGTCGCTCTACGCCGACGCTCGCGGGAGGATCTGGGCCGGCACGTCGGGGTCCGGCCTCGTGCTGCGTATCGATCCGACCGGCTCGGTTTCCACGGCCTACGATTCCGCCAAGTCGGAAGTGACCTCGATCACCGCGAGCCGCGACGGCCGCATCTGGGTGGCGGCCGGATCGGCCGAGGCCCCGGCTTCGAGCCAGGAGCCGATCTCCGCGCCGCAGCCGCTTCCGACCGCCCGCCCCGCGCGTCAGGCCAATGCCCGCGAGGGGGATGAGGCGCAGGACAAGCCCGAAGTCACCGTCACCGTTGGTCAACCCAAGCTCGCACCGCCCAAGCCCGGCGTCCGGCAGGGCGGGTACTCCTCCGAGGTCCTGCTTTTCGAGGAGGGCGAGCCGCCCCGGACGGTCTGGACCAGTCCCGACGAGCTCGTCTTCGACCTCGCCCCGGATGGGGACTCCCCGGCGGTTCTCGCGGCGACCGGGCCCAACGGGAAGCTCTACCGCCTCGGAACGAGCCTCTGGTCGCTCGAGCGCACATTCGACGAGAAGCAGGTCACCGCGCTGGCCGAAAGCGCGGTCGCGACAAACGCCGCGAGCGCTCTCTACCGTTTGAGCGACGGCCCCCGGCAGGGGGAGTACGTGTCGGCCGTCAAGGACACGGGGCGGACGAGCCGGTTCGGCGCGTTCCGCGTGGAAGCGGAGATCCCGGCAGGAAGCCGCCTCGAGTTCGCCTTTCGGTCCGGGGAGTCCGGGCTGCCCGATTCGACCTGGAGTGCCTGGTCCGCGTACGTTCCATCGGCGTCGCAAATGACGATCTCCGCGCCCGCCGGGCGCTACCTCCAGTGGAAGGCCCGGATGGCGTCCGACGGAACGAAGGTCCCCCGGGTCCGGCGCGTGGAAGCGGCCTACAAGAACCGCAACGCCGCGCCCGTCGTGGAGAGCTTCGTCGCGCTCGGGCCGTCCGAGGTCCTCGCGCGTTCGGCTTCGGGGGGCACGAACGTTTTCGAGACGACGGCGCCGGACGAAAAGGGAATCTTCACGAGCCTCGACGAGACCCGCTCCGATCCGCCGCCCCGCAGGCTCCTGCGCAAGGGATACCGGACACTGACGTGGAAGGCGACCGACGCCGACGGCGACACGCTGACGTACGACCTCGAATTCAAGCCGGTCGGTGCGCCGCGCTGGCTCTCGTTGAAAAAGGGATTGCGCGAAGCGTTCTACTCCTTCGACACCGCGGCCCTCCCCGACGGGGAATACGTCTTCCGGGTCAGCGCATCCGATACCGAGTCGAACCCGGAAGAGGCGAAGACGTCCTCGCGCGAATCCTCGCCAGCCACCGTCGACAACACGCCGCCGGTCATCCGCCGTCTGCCGGCGGACGCGGGCGTCTTCGAGTTCGAGGCCAGAGACGCCGCCTCTCCGATCTTCGAGGCGGAATACAGCGTGGATGCGAAGGAGTGGGTGCGCGTCGAGCCGAAAGACGGGCTTTCCGATTCGCCGCTGGAGACCTACCGAATCCGTATCGACCCGAAGTGGAAGGGGTCATTCCTCCTGATCCGCGTGACGGACGCGGCCCGCAACGTCGCCGCGGCGAGCTTCACGCTGTAACCGTCGCTTCGCGCTGCGCGGGCGACGTGGCTTCGCCACCGGCGGTCGACTCGGCCGGCTGCGGCCTCGACCGCCCGCCTCGTCGCCCGCTCAGCTGCTACGCTCCCGCGGAACCCGGCAACCGGCTCGTCATTCATAATGGTCGCGGCGTGAGAAACATCCTGAGGCTGGCTCTCCTCGTCTGCGTGGTGGCGGGGTGCCGGGCAAAGGAGCCCGTGGTCGCGACGGCAGCGCCGCCGACAGTGGTGCCGACGCGGCCGCCCGAGCCGGTCCTCGGCTATATCGACGAATCGAAGAAGAGTGCGCCCCAGGAAGGTGGGGTGCTGCGGCGCCGTCTGGTCGGGGAGCCCGGCACTTTGAACGCCGTGCTGCAGTCGGGCCTTCCGGAGCAGCAGATCCTCCAGTACGTCTCTCGGAACCTGCTCGACTTCGACTCCCGGATGAACCTCGTACCCGGACTGGCGGAGCGATACGAGGTGTCCGCCGACGGGCGGGACGTTCGCCTGACGCTTCGCCCCGATGCGGTCTGGGAGGACGGCTCTCCCGTGACGGCCCGCGACGCCGTCTTCACGATCCGGAAGATCCTGGATCCGGCCGTTCCCTCTCCTCTCTTCAAGCCGGTCTTCGAGGGGCTCGCGTCGGTCGAGCCGCTCGATTCCCGTTCGTTCGTCGCGAAGTTCCGCGAGCCCTACGCCTACCACGCCATGGCCTTCGTGCTGCCGCTCCTGCCGGAGAAACGCTACGCGGGGAAGAACTTCACCAGGGCCCGGGAAAACCGGGCGCCGCTCTCCAACGGGCCCTACCGCCTCGTGTCGTGGAAGGCCCAGGACGCGATCGTCCTCGAGCGCAATCCCCGCTATTTCGGCCCCCCCGGCCATTTCGACCGGGTGGTCTTTCGGATCCTGCCGGAGAACTCGGTCGCCTACCGGGCCCTCGTCGAGGGGGATCTCGACGAGACGTTGATCGAGGAGTCCCTGAAGGAACGAGCGGCCCGCGACCCGGAATTCGCGCGCTGCTGCCGCCTCGTCGAGTTCTACAACCTCGACTACAACTACATCGCGCTCAATAATCGCGCCCCCTTCTTCTCCGACGCGCGCGTGCGCCGCGCCGTCACGATGCTTCTCGACAGGCCGGCGATCGTCCGGGGCCTCTTTCGGGGCTCGGCGCGGATCATCTCGGGTCCCTGGGCGCCCGATTCGCCGGCCTACGACGCCTCCATCCGCCCGCTCCCCTTCGACCCCTCCGCAGCCGCGCGACTTCTCTCCGAGGCTGGTTGGCGGGATTCCAACGGCAACGGCACACTGGACCGCGGAGGGAAGGAGTTCGAGTTCGAGCTCCTCGTGTCGGCCGGCTCGAACGTCGGAAGGCAGATCGACGAGATGCTGGCGGCGGAGCTCTCCCGGGTCGGCGTGAAGGCGACCGTCCGGCCGCTCGAGTGGGCCACTTTCGTCGAGCGCATCGACGCCGGGGACTTCGAAGCCGCCTCGCTCGCCGCCTCCGCCTCGGACCCCAACCCCGACCCGTTCCCCTACTGGCACTCCTCGCAGTGGCCCCCTCGCGGCTTGAACAGCGGCTACTACAGGAATCCGGACGCGGACAGGCTGATGGAGGAGGCCCGCCGGGAGATGCGGGAAGGGGAGCGGATCAAGATCTACCATCGGCTCCACGCAATCTTCCGCGACGACGCGCCGGCAGTCTTCGTGACGAACGCCTCCGCGAAGTACGCGTTTCGACGGGACGTGGCGGGTCTCGTCACGTCGCCGATCGGCTTCGCCGGGATCTGGCCCGGTCCGGTCGGCTGGTGGCGGGCAAAGGATGTTCCGTGACGCGGTACGTCGCGCGGCGTCTCCTGCTCGCGGTTCCGACCCTCGCGGGGATCGTCGTGCTCGTCTTCTTCCTTCTCCACCTCGCGCCCGGAAGCCCCGTCACGGCCATGGGAGGGGAAAGCGGCCGCCGCGTCTCCGGACGGGCAGCAGAAGAGATGCGCCGGCTCTACGGGCTGGACCGGCCCCTGCCGGAGCGGTTCGTGAAATGGGTCGGACGGGTCGTCCGTCTCGATCTCGGGGAGTCGTTCGTGGATCGGCGACCGGTCTCGACGCGCATCCGGGAGGCGCTCCCGTACACGCTGGAACTGAACGGCCTGGCGCTCCTCCTGACGCTCGCGATCGCGATTCCGCTCGGCGTCGAGGCGGGAGGCCGTCCCGAAAGCGCCTTCGACCGGATCTCCGGGGCGGCGCTCTTCGCGCTCTATTCGACGCCGTCCTTCTGGGCGGCGCTCCTGCTGCAGACCCTCTTCTCCGTCAAGCTCCGGTGGCTGCCGCTCTACGGCGTGGCCTCGGACCAGGAGCCCGCCGGCCTCGCCGGGCTTGCGGACAGGCTCTCGCACCTCGCCCTTCCCGTCGCCTGCCTGACCTACGGCTCGCTCGCGTTCTACGCGCGGCTCGTGCGGGCAGGGGTCGCGGAGGCGCGCAACGCCGACTACGTGCTCGCGGCGCGGGCGCGCGGCCTCTCCCGTCGGGAGGCGCTCTGGAAGCACGCTTTCCGCAACGCCCTCCTGCCGCTCATCACCCTGCTCGGCCTGGTGCTCCCGGGACTTCTCTCGGGAAGCGTCATCATCGAGCGGATCTTCGCCTGGCCGGGCCTCGGGAGGCTCTACTTCGACTCGATCCTGTCGCGGGACTATCCCGTCGTCCTGGCCCTTTCGCTCGTCGGCGCCGTCGCGACGCTGGCCGTGACGCTCGCAGCCGACATCGCGTACGCCGTGGCCGATCCCCGCGTGCGGGATGGAACGGGCCCGTGAGAGGCTTCTTCGGCCGCCTGCCGGGGACCGGGAAGGTGGCGCTCGCCGTGGTCCTCGGTCTGTGGATCGTCGCGGCCTTTGCTCCCGCGGCCTCGCGCGCGGCCTCGGACATCCGACTGGAGAACCGCCTGCTTCCCCCCTCGGCCGCGCACCTCTTCGGGACCGACGACCTGGGACGCGACCTGTTCGCGCGGGTCGTGGCCGCGACGCCGATCTCGCTCGCGATCGGGCTGACGGCGGCCGCCGTGTCGCTGCTGCTCGGCTTCGCGATCGGCGGCGTCTCGGGATACCTGGGAGGCATCGCGGATCTGCTCCTGTCGCGGCTCGTCGAGGTTGTGCTCTGCTTCCCCGTGCTCTTCCTGCTTCTCGCGCTCGCGGCGTTTCTTCCGCCGTCTCCGGCGGCCGTCATCCTCGCGATCGGGCTGACGACGTGGCCGGGAGACGCCCGGTACGCCCGCGCCGAGATCCTCAAGGCGAAGAGCCTGGACTATGCCCGCGCCGCGAAGGCTGCGGGCGCCTCGACGCCCCGCATCCTCCTGCGGCACCTCCTTCCCAACGTCCTGGCGCCGCTCCTCGTATCGGCCGCCTTCGGCGTCGCATGGGCAATCCTCGCCGAAGCAGCCCTCTCGTTCCTCGGGGTGGGCCTCCCGGCGCCGGCATCCTCCTGGGGAGGGATCCTCTCCGCCGCGCCCGCCTACATCGAAGAGGCCTGGTGGATGGCGCTCTTCCCGGGGCTCGCGCTCTTCCTGACGGTCTCCGCCTATAATCTGCTCGCCGAAGGGCTCCGGAAAGCGAGCACGAGCTAAGAATGCGCCCGAGTCATCTTAGCGGGGAACCCTGCGGTCCGGCGGACCCCCGGGGAGGATTCCGATGACCGAGCGCGTCGCTCTCTATCCCGGGTCCTTCGATCCTCTGACCAACGGGCACCTGGACGTCCTCTGGCGCGCTCGCCGCCTGGCCGACCGAGTGGTCGTCGCGATTCTGGAGAACGACTCGAAGACGCCGCTCTTCTCGGTCGCGGAACGGATCGAGATGATCCGGGAGATCCTTGGAGACGACCCGGCCACGCCGGTTCGCTCTTTCTCGGGCCTCCTCGTGGACTTCGCTCGGGAGTCGGGCGCGACCCTCATCGTGCGGGGCCTGCGCGCCATTTCCGACTACGAATACGAGCTGCAGATGGCCCTGATGAACCGCCGCCTGGCCCCGTCGATCGAGACGGTCTTCCTCATGGCCAAGGAGGAGTACTCCTACGTCTCGAGCCGCCTCGTCAAGGAAGTCGCGAAGCTGGGAGGAGATGTGTCCGGTTTGCTTCCGGACGCGGTTCGCCGGCGGCTCGTCGACCGTCTGACGAATCGCGAGTTGTGAGTTGCGAGTCCTGGCGCGTCCTTTCCGGGCTCTCGACCCGTAACGCATGACTCGCGAATCGCAACTGCGCACCGTCGAGAGTCCTCTGCGCGTGCGGTACTCCGAGACGGATCGGATGGGCATCGTGTACCACGCGCACTACATCGTCTGGTTCGAGATCGCCAGGACGGACTACTGCCGCGCGGCGGGCATGCCCTACCGCGCGCTGGAGGACTCGGGACTTCTCATCCTGGTCACGGCGGTCGAATGCCGGTATCGCGGGTCAGCGCGCTACGACGACGCCGTCCGTGTTCGCTCACGGCTGACGGAGCTCGCCTCGCGAGGCCTTGCCTTCGGTTACGAGATCGTGGACGAGAGCGGCCGTCTTCTGGCCGACGGCTCGACCCGCCACGTCTTTGCCGATGTCCATGGCAAGCCTCGCCGCGCGCCCGACGAGGTCATCGAGACGCTCGAGAGATTCCGAAAGTCCTGAGACGCAAGACATCGAGCGGGCGCCGTGGCCCGGTTCGTCTCACGGGTTGCGTCCGTCGCCTGGCAGCCCGTACCTGGCGATCGTCCAGAGGATCTTCCATCCCGCGCGCAGAGTCCCGGACAGCGTCCCGGTGATCTTGGAAACGCCGACGCGGCGGCGATAGGAGACGGGCACCTCGGCGATCCTCAGTCCCGCGCGCAGAGCCTTGACCTGCATCTCGCAAGTCCAGCCGAAGTCCCGGTCTCGCATGCCCAGACGCCGGAGGGCATCCCAGCGGATTGCGCGGAAGGGGCCCAGGTCCGTGTAGCGGTGGCCGTAGAGAAGCCGGATCAGGAAGCAGGCAAGCAGGTTGCCGGCCCGCGCCTGCGGCTGGAGCGCTCCGGGCTCCCGCTGCCCGAGCACCCGGGATCCGATGACGAGGTCCGCCCCGCCCCGGATCGCCTCGAGAAGCCGCGGCATCTCCTCGGGATGATCGGAATAGTCCCCATCGAGGAAGACGACCACATCGGGCGGGGAGGTCTCGAGAGCCGCCAGGCCCGCCAGGCAGGCGCTGCCGTAACCCCGCCGGGTCTCCCGGACGAGGCGCACGGGCAGGTTCCGCGCGACGAGGTCGGTTCCGTCGGTGGAGCCGTTGTCCACGACGACGATACCGGCGACCTCGCGGCTCGGGATGTCCCCAACGACCAGGGGGAGAGACTCCCGCTCGTTGAAGACCGGGATGATCACGCAGACCTTCACGAGACTTCCCCGGCGGCCAGCCGAGGCCTCGAGACCGACACCGCGAGGCCGGCGAGGATCAAGGCTCCGGCGGCGAGCGTCCGGATCGTCAGGCGCTCCTTCAAGACGAGGACGGCGAGGGCGGAGGCGATCAACGGCTGGATGAAGACGTACAGCGCGACCCGCGAGGCGCCCGTGCGCGCAAGCGCCCAGGAATTCAGCGCATACGGCGCGACCGTGCAGAGCACGACGACGCCGGCGAAGCTCATCCAGGAAAGGGGCGTCACGGCCGAGGGGGAGAATCGCAGAAGCGCGGGCGCCGTGAAGAGCAGGATCGGCGGGGCGCCGTAGACGAAGATGCGGGAGACGATCGTCATGACGCTGTAGTGGGCGAGGATCGGCCTCGAGAGCACGAGGTAGAGGGAGTAGGCAACGGCGTTTCCGAGGAGCAACAGGTCCCCCTGCACGTATCGGCTGTGCCAGTCGAAATTCCGGACGTTGACGAGGACGAGCGCTCCCGCCCCCGCGAGGGCGACGCCGGCCGCCAGGGGAAGCGTCAGGGTTTCCCGCTTCAGGAGCACGGCCACGGCGAGGGTGAACACCGGAATCGTCGCGGTCAGGATGGTCGTGTTGATCGCGGTCGTGAGCGAGAGGCCGAGGATGAACAGGACCTGGTTCAGGGAGATCCCCAGGAGGCCGTAGACGAAGACCCGCTTGTGATCTCCGGGCGCGAGCGATTCTCCGCGCGAGAGACGGCGCACCGACTCGAGCAGGAGCGCGGCGCAGGAGACTCGAAGCGCGGAGAGGGGCAGCGGAGGCATGCTCGCCAGGACGAGCTTGCCGAGCGTGGGAAAGAGAGCGAAGCCCGTCTGGGCCGCCAGGAGCGCCGCGTGGACCTCCCAGGCCGCCGGCGGGCGCCGGGAGACGGTCTTCCTCACCCGGCGAAGGGAAGAGCGGTCACGACGGCGCTTCGCGAGGGGAAGACGGCGGAAACGAGCCGGCCCCCGGCGGGGACCCCGCGAAACGCGTATCCCAGCCCGATCGCCCCGAAGACCGGCGAGGCCACGGCGCTCGTCACGCGCCCCTGCTCGATCTTGCCCGGCGCGGCCTCCTCGATGAGCTTCAGGATCGAGCCGGGCTCGAGGGCGCCCTCGGGAAAACGGAACCCGACCAGGCGCCGGTTGACCCGCCCGTAGGTGCGCATCCGAGCCACGACCTCCTGCCCCACGTAGCACCCCTTCGTCGGCGAGATGGCGGCGTCCAGGCCGACCTCGTCCGCGAGGTTCGAAGAGTCGGCGTCCTGTCCGTAGCGCGGCCGGCCCGCCTCGACCCGGAGGATCTCGGCGGTCTTCCCGGCAAGAGAAACGGATCCGGCGCGCTCGAGCGCGCGCTCGAGGTCCTCGAATCCCGCCGCGGGAACGAGGATCTCCGCGGCCATCTCTCCCTCTCCCGGAAGCCGGATCGCTTCCGCGACGGAGGGGACCTCTCCGGATCGCGGCCCGTAGAGGGCGACCCGGAGAAACTCGTCCGACCGGTCGGCGATCTCCACCTTCTGGAAGATGACGAATTTCTTCAGGTGCGCGAGGGCCGGCTCTCGCTCGGATCGGGGCACGAGGAGCCGCGCTGCTCCAGGCAGGCCGACCAGCCGCGCGAGGAAGAGGAGCTTGCCTTTCGGCGTCAGCGCGGCCGCCGGCCGCACCTCTCCCGCCGGGAGCGACCGGACGTCCTGCGTCAGTTGTCCCTGCAGGAACGCCAGGCCGTCCTTCCCTCCGACATCGAGCACTCCGGCCGGGCGGACCCGGTGCGCCAGGCCCTCCTTCGCGGCCCTGTAATCCGCGGAGGGCGCGTCCAGAGCGGGGACAGGCCCGCTCGCGTCCCTAACACCTACCACCGGACACCGATCACCTACTTCGGCCCGATCTGCGCGCGGATGGTCACCTTGGGAGAGTCCGCGATGTCGAGCGTGCGCATGCGCGTCGAAACGCGGATGTTGTCGTCGAGCCTGCCCGCGTCCACGGTGTCGGTCCGGTCGCTCGATTTCACGGCGCGGCCGCCCTTGTCGAAGATGTCCACCCACAGCGAGATCTTGCACTTGATGGAGCCGCGGTTCTCCACGTGAAAATCCCACCAGACCCACGACTTGTCGTCCGGTTTCTCGCGGCGCGCCGTGTCGATGTCCTCGCGGCTCGGAAAATTGCGAACGGTCAGGGAGGGGATCCCGCACCCGCCGCGGCTCCAGCCGATCTTGACGTCCCCGCCGTGCGGGACGGGCATGGATTTCTCGAACTTTCCCTCCTCGGCGGACAGCGCGATCGCGGACCCCGCCAGCAGGAGAAGGAAGAACCTGGTTTTCATCTCGCGCTCTCCTCGCGGCGTATTATGACCGCATGAGCTCCCGGGAGGACCACCCCGACCTGCACGTCATCGACATCTTCATGATGTCGGTCAAGTGCGGCAACTGCGACACCTATCAGACGATCGTCGGGTTCCAGAAGCAGCCGGACAAGAACGTCTACACCTACGAGTGCGAGAACGAGGTCTGCGACGTGAACGTCACGCGGACGATCGTCGAAGTCCCGAAGGCGCTCGACAATTCCACCAGGCGCGCGGAGGAGCTGCGTTACTACGAGAAGGCCCCGGAGCCCGGCGAGGACCCGCTCTGAGCCGGGCGGCTCGCCGCTTTCGCGTACAATCCGAATTCGATGAGTGCCACCGCCAGGAGGGGCCGGGAGCTCGCTCCTGATCTTCTCGAGCGGCTCCGCGGCCGCCTCGCGGCATCCACCCCGCTCGGGCTGCTCGGGGCGAGCCTCGAGGAGGTCGCGCTCGACCGGGCGGTCCTGAAGCTGCCGTACCGGAAGGAGATCACCAACGGCTCCGGAACCGTGCATGGAGGTATCCTCGCGACTCTCGGGGACACTGCGATTGCGTTCGCCCTCGCGACGAACTTCGACGGCAGGATGGGGTTCGCGACCTCGGACCTGACCATCCACTTCCTGCGCCGCGCCCGCGGAGATGTCTGGGCCCGGGCGCGCATCGTGAAGAAAGGGGAGCGCGTCAGCGTCGGAGAGGTAGAGGTCGTGGGCGCGGACGGAACCGAGGTCGCGCGCGTCCTCGCGAGCTTCGTCCTGACGACGTCTTCGTTCGACTATGCGCCGGAAAGGGATTCATGACAGACGATGCGGCTCCGTTCCCCGCGCCCGAAGAGGGGGGGAAGAAGTCCCGGCGACGCCGCGGAGGCGTCCGCCACCGAAAACAGCGGCCGGGCGCCCTGAAGGCCGAGGCCTTGGCCCCGCTGGAGCCGGCGGCTCCGGTCGTGGCGCTCGCGGCCTCCCCGGCTCCGCCCGCGCCGGCCCCGTCATCGTCGATGGCGGTTACCGCGGGGCCGCCGGTCCGGGCGGCCGTCGAGCAGCGCCTCGGGGTCTTCATCGACTTCGAGAACATCGCGCTCGGAGTCCGCGACGCTCAGTACAAAAAGTTCGACATCAACCTCGTCCTCCAGCGATTGATCGAGAAGGGGAGGATCGTCTTCAAGAAGGCCTATGCGGACTGGACGCGCTACTCGGAATACAAGCGGGAATTCCACGAAGCGGCGATCGAGCTGATCGACATCCCGCAGCGGGCCTATTCCGGGAAGAACTCCGCCGACATCCGCATGGTCGTGGACGCCATGGACCTGGCGAGCTCGAAGACGCACATCACGACATTCGTCATCTGCTCGGGCGACTCGGATTTCTCGCCGCTCGTCTCGAAGCTGAAGGAGAACGACAAGAGCGTCATCGGCGTCGGGGTGAAGAACTCGACCTCGGACCTGTTGATCTCGAACTGCGATGAGTTCATCTTCTACGAGGACCTCGTCCGCGAGACCCGAGCGCTTCCCTCGATCGAGAACCTCCCCGAGAAGAAGCGGGAGCTCTTCCGCCTGATGCTCGACTCGCTCCAGGCCCTCGTCCGGGAGAATTACGACGTCATCTGGGGCTCGATGATCAAGCAGACGATGCAGCGCAAGCAGCCCTACTTCAACGAGTCGTACTACGGCTACAAGTCTTTCTCGGAACTCCTCGAGGATGCCCAGCGCCTGGGCCTTCTCTCGATGAAGAAGGACGCCAAGAGCGGCGGCTACATCATCGCCCCTTGAGAGGTTCGACGTTCTAAGTTCTACGTTCCACGTTCTCGGGCAAACGGAGAACCTCGCACGTCGAACGTAGACCTTTCCGCGGTCAGATCTCGCGGAAGAAGAAGCGATCGAGGACGGAGAGCCGCTCACCCCGGTCGAAGTCCGGCTCCATGAGCCAGAGGGCCGCGAAAATCGAGGACGCGAGCGAGTTGCCGTCCTGCGGGGTGAAGCAGAAGCCAACGACTTCCCGATCGCCGCTGACGGTGACCGTCGGAGCCGCCACGACCGCCTGCGACAGGATCCGGCCGTAGTAGCCGTGGTCCCGGCCGAAGGAGAAGATCTGGTTCGAGGAGCGCTTCTCGGTCAGCGCGAGCCGACGGTTGGCCTTGAGCTTCTCGAGGATGCCCTCCTTCGTCGCGGGATGGGCGAGCTCCAGGTCGAACCAGAGAGAGTGCATGTACTGCGTGTTCAGCTTCATGGCGGAAGAGAAGAGCTTCAGATCCCAACCGATCGTCGAGAGGAGAAGGGCGGCGTCGCGGGCGTGGTGGGTGCCGTACTTCGGGTCGTCGTGCTTGCCCGCCGACGGCGCCGGGCAGAAGCTCGAGTCCTGCGAGACGTCGTTGGCCCTCCGCATGCAGACGAAGCGGCCGCGCTGGAGTTCTCCTCCTCCATCTCCTCCGAGCGTCTTGACGAGGGCGGCGATGTTGTGGGTGTTGCACGAGACGATCTGGAGGAACCGATCCTCGCCCGGCACGAGCGCCTCGTCGTTGATGCCCATCGCGTACATCTTTCCGAACCCGAACTCGCTCCCCTGGGCGAGAAAACCCTTCGGGCCGGAGAGGGTCTCGTAGAGCTTCTTGTTCTCGTTGCCCGCCGGGGTGCAGTCGATCACGACCGTCGCCCTTTCGAGAGCCTCGCCCGACTCGAAGGAAACGGCGTGCCCGAGGGCCTCGAAATCCGCGACCTTGTCGTGGTCCACCGCGAGCCTGGCCCCGCGCTGCAGCAGGTGGTTGACCTTGGCCCGCTCCGTCGTCATCGGAGTGCGCTTGTGAAAGGTGATCTCGTCGATGCCCAGGTACTTCTTGAAGTCGGCGAACAGGCCGATGAGCGGCTCCCCGATGGTCCCGGTCCCGACGACGTGTACGATCTTCTTCATGGTGATGCCCCCCGAGGGGCAAGAGGATACGATGAGAGAGGAGTTTCTCCAACGATGGTCGCGCACCTCGCGCAAACGAGGCGACGATTCCCCGGGCCGGGGGCTTCGATGAGACTCGAGGCCGTGACGTTCGCCGGGCCGGCGGGAAGGCTGGAAGGGCTGTGGAAGCAGGCGGCCGGGACGCCGCTCGGCAGCGCCGTCTTCGCGCATCCTCATCCCCTGCATGGAGGCACCCTCCACAACAAGGTCGTTTTCCGCGCGGCGCGAGCGCTCTCCTCCTCCGGTTACGGGACGCTGCGCTTCAACTTTCGCGGGGTCGGCCTCTCGGAAGGGGTGCACGACGCCGGGGCCGGAGAGGTCGGCGATTTCCGGGCCGCGATGGAGGAAGCCCGGCGGCGCGGGGGCCTTCCGATCGTCGCGGGAGGCTTCTCCTTCGGATCCGCGGTCGCCGTCCGCGCGATCGAAGGAGACCGCCGGGTCGCCGCGCTGGTCGCCGTAGGGCTCCCGCTCGCGGTGGAACCGGCGCGGCTGCCGAAGCCTTCCGTGCCGGCTCTGTTCGTCACCGGCGAGCGGGACACATTCGGTCCGCCCGCCCTCCTGCGCGAGTCTGTCGGGAGCTCGGGACGGATCGTCATCGTTCCGGGCGCCGATCACTTCTTCGAGGGGAAGTTGGGAGAGCTCGAGACGACGATCGAACGATTCCTCTTCGAGCTTCCTGTCCCCGTTGCGAGGTCGTGAGCGCCGCGGCTCTCTCCGAAGCCAGCCGGCGCGAACTGCTCGCGCTCGCGCGCGGCTCCCTCGAGGCCTATTTCCGGGGCGAGCCGCTTCCGCGCCTCCCCTCCGACCGCGCGGAGACGTTCGGAGAGCCCCGCGCGCTGTTCGTGACGCTTCGCCGGCGGGGGAGGCTGCGAGGCTGCATCGGCACCCTCTCTCCCGAGGGGGACCTCTCCCGAGCCGTCCCGAAATACGCGCTCCACGCCGCCTTCGAGGACCCGCGCTTTCCGCCCCTCTCCGCGCAGGAGCTGCCCGAGTGCGAGATCGAGCTATCCGTGCTGACCGCGCCGGTCCCGCTGCATGATCCCGAGGAGATCGTGATCGGCCGCGACGGGTTGATCCTCGAAGCGAGGGGCGCGAGCGGTCTCCTGCTCCCCCAGGTCGCGACCGAGTGGGGGTTCGACCGGGAGCGTTTCCTCGCCGAGGTGTCCCGGAAGGCCGGGCTCCCCCCCGGGGCCTGGCGGGAGCCCGGGGCGCACCTGTGGGTCTTCCAGGCCGAGGTCTTCGGGGAGAAGGAGGCAGGGTGATGGGCCGCGCAATCGCAAACCGCCAGAAGAAGGTCGTCGCGGCGAAGCGCGTCTGGGTGAAGCCGCCTCCGGCGTCAAGACCGCCGACCCACGAGAAGCCGAAACCGAAGAAAGACCGGGGACCGGGGACGGAGGACTGAGAACTCAGTCGGAATGAGTCGGTGTGTCGGGCGCCGGCTCAGGCCCCCGTAAAGTCCGTGGCCCCGGGTCCTCGGTCCTCAGCCGGCTCTCTCCGATCGCGGCGGAGTAAAGAAGCAATGCCGCGGCGACGGCGGCGTTCAGGGAGTCCACGGGCGGCCGCATCGGGATCGTGACGCGCCGGTCGAGATAGCGGTAGGCGCCCGCGGGCAGCCCCGCTCCTTCCGAGCCGACGACGAGGACCGAGTCCGGGGGCAGGGGGGAATGGAAGGGGTCCTCGCCGCCGGCGGGGACGGCCCCGCAGATCGTCCGCCGGGCCCCCTTCGCGTCGGCGGCGAAAGGCTCGAAGGAGACCCGGCCCGAGACGGGAATCCTCAGAACGCTCCCGGCGCTTGCCCGCACCGCGCGGGGATGAAAGAAGTCCGCCGTGCCCGGGGCCGCCACGATGCCCGCCGCGCCGGCGGCCTCGCCCACGCGCACGATCGCGCCGAGGTTGCCGGGGTCCTGGATGCCGAAGACGAAGACGACCGGACCGGGGCGGCCGAGGATCTCCGACACCGCGACGTCGCGCCGGCGAACGACCGCGATCAGGTGCTGCGGGGTCCGGGAGTCCGCCAGGCGCTCGAGCACGGCCCGGGAGACGAGCCGCGGCCGGGCGGAGGAGAGCGCCGCCAGTCTTCCCGCGCGAACGCTCGCGTCGTGGAACACGTGCTCGAGAGGCAGGCCGGCGGCCGCCGCTTCGAGAATTGCCTTCTCCCCCTCGAGGAGGAAGTGCGTCCTCTCCTCGATCGAGCGGCCGACGTCGCGGATGAGCGGGTTGGACGGCGATTCGATGGCCATGGTCCTGGTAGGGCGTCATGCTATAACCGGCGCGGATGAAATCGCTTCGCGACCGGTTCGCCCTGGCCGCGACCGTCACCGAGCAAGTCTCCGCTTCTCCCGGATCCGCGCTCTGGACTTTTCCCGCGATGATCGCCTCCGCGTTCCTCGTGGCCTGGGGCGCGGAGGCCGCAGAGTTCCTGATCTCGCAGGGACTCGCGCTGGCTATCCTCGCGCTCGTCCAGACCCTTCCCGAATTCGCTGTCGAAGCCGTGATCGCCTGGAAGGCGGGGAAGAACCCGCCCATGGTCCACCTCGCCATCGCCAACTTCACCGGAAGCCTGCGCCTGCTGACGGGCCTCGGATGGCCGATGATCTACGGCGTCGCGGCGTTCTACTCGGTCAAGAACAAGAACCGCAAGCTTGGCAGGATCGAGCTGCACGATGAGCACGCCGTGGAGGTGGTCGGGCTCCTCCCTCCGCTCCTGTATTTCGTCGTCATCTGGGCGAAGGGGAACCTCTCTCTCCTCGACTCGGCCGTGCTCGCGGCGACCTACTTTGCCTACCTCTGGATCCTCCTGCGACTGCCTCCGAGGCCGGACACGGTCGAGGAGGACGAAGAGGTGCCGGCGGTCTCCCGCTGGGCGCTCTCCTACGCGGGCCGGAAGCGCTGGGCGGCGGTCGGAGCCCTCCTCGGCGGGGGAGGTGTCATCATCTATCTGGTGGCCGAGCCGTTCCTGAACTCCATGCTCGCGCTGGCCGTCAGCATGGGGATGTCGGAGTTCGTCTTCATTCAGTGGGTCGCTCCCTTCCTGTCGGAGTTCCCGGAGAAGACTTCCGCGTTCGCCTGGGCTCGCCGGGTCACCCGAGCGCCGGTCGCCCTCATGAACATGGTGTCTTCGAACATCAACCAGTGGGGGATTCTCTCGGGGCTGCTTGCCGTGATCTATTGCTGGAGCCATGGATCGGTCGAGCCTCTCCCGTTCGACGCCTTTCAGCGGCAGGAGATCCTCCTGACCATCCTGCAGGCTTTCCTCGGGTGGCTCTTCCTCGCTTCGATGGATCTCGAGGCCTACGAGGCGGCGGGACTCTTCTTCCTCTGGCTCGTCCAGTTCCTCGTTCCAACGCTGCGGCACCCGCTGTTGTACGTCTACGGGGCCTGGATCGCCGTCGAGGCGGGGTTGGTTCTGGCGGGAAAAAAGAGGCTTGCCGCCTTTCCCGCGTTCGCGCGGGCCTGGAGGAGGATCCGGTGACGGCTCCGCGGTTTGCCCGGCGGGTCGCGCATCTCGCACCTTCTTCGACCGCCGCAGTCGCGAGGGCGGCCGCCGCCCTGGCTGCTTCCGGCGTGGACGTCGTGGATTTCGGGCTCGGGGAGCCGGACTTCCCGACGCCGGAGTTCGTGCGACGCGCAGGCATCGCCGCAATCGAGGCGGGGCACACGAAATACACCGACTCGGCGGGAAGCCCGGCGCTTCGAGACGCGATCGCCGCCAGGTACCGCCGGGCATACGGAACCGCCTGCGCGCGCGAGAACGTCATCGTCACGGCCGGCGCCAAGCAGGCTGTCTTCAACGTCTGCCAGGCGCTCTTCCAGGAAGGGGACGAGGTGGCGATGTTCGCGCCGTACTGGGTCTCGTTCCCGGAGATCGTCCGCTTGAGCGGGGCCCAACCGGCCTTCGTGCCGACGGACATCCGCTCCGGGTGGAAGCCGACCGCGTCAGCCCTCGACCGCATCGCGACGGAAAGGACGCGCGCGGTGATCGTCAACTCTCCCTGCAACCCGACCGGGGCCGTCATCGAGGCCGAGGAGCTCTCGCGCCTTCTCGACTGGTGCGCCGCGCGCGGCGCCGTTCTTCTCTTCGACGAGACCTACGACCACTTCCTCTACGGAGGCCGGCGGCACTTCTCCGCGGCATCACTCTGGGCGCAGCATCCGGGGCGGATCGTCATAACCGGGGCGGCCTCGAAGACCTACGCGATGACCGGGTGGCGGCTGGGATGGGCGCTGGCGGCCAAAGAGCTCATCTCGGCGATGGCCTCGTACCAGAGCCACTCGACGTCCAACGCCTCGTCGATCTCGCAGGAGGCGGTCCGAGCCGCGCTGACCGACCTCGAGCGCTCGGAAGCCTCCGTCGCCGAGATGCTCTCGCAGTACGATCGGCGCCGCGAGGTGATCCTGCGCGGCGTGAGGGCGCTGCCCGGCGTCGAGTGCGTCGACCCGGAGGGGGCCTTCTACATCTTCCCGAGAGTCCAGTCGCTCTACGCCGGCAAGAAGGTCAAAGGCTCGGTCGAGTTCTGCCGGCTCCTCTTGAACGACGCTCGCGTCGCGGCCGTGCCCGGCGAAGCCTTCGGAATGGACTCCTGTATCCGGCTGTCCTTTGCCACTCCGGTCGAGCGCATCGAAGAAGGGCTCCGGCGTTTGACGGAATGGATCCGAAGAGATTCGTGATTCTCCCTTGATCAGTTCGGTTTCGCAGGGGCCGGGGTCGCGCTTGGGGGGAGAGGCGCTTCCTCCGCATCCTCGCTCTGTTCGCCCTTCTTGGGAAGGTAGAAGGACTTCTGAAGGGACCAGGGAAGTCTGGTGACTTCCTCCCAGCGCGTGTTCCATTCCTCGGTCGGCTGCGATCCGGAGACGAACGCCTCCAGGATTGGCTTCGGAGAGGACGGGGTCGCCTTGAGCCCCGTCTCGTAGTCCACCGCGGTGAAGACGACGTTGGGCGGAGCGTCGAAGTCGGCCTTCGGGTCGATCTTGCCCGTTGCCTTCATCTTCTCCAGGATGCGCATCCAGACCGGCAGGGCAACCTTCGCGCCTTCCATGCCGGGGCCGATGCTGACGGTCTTCATGTCATTGCCGATCCAAACGCCAATCGTGTAGCGGGGGGTCATCCCGACGAACCAGGCGTCGGTGAAATCGCTCGTCGTGCCGGTCTTCCCCGCGATGTTCAGCCCCAATTTTGCGGCCGCCGCGCCCGTCCCCCGCTGAGTGACCCCCTTCAACATCTGCAGGAGCTGGAAACAGGCCTGCGGGCTCGCGACCTCGCGGGCTTCCGGGTGTGTCCTCTCGAGGACGTCGCCGTTGGCGTCGGCGACCCGGTCGAAGGCGTAAGGGGTGAACGCGAGCCCCTGATTGGCGAAGACGGAGTAAGCGGCGGTCATCTCTTCGAGGGTCACTTCGAACGCTCCGAGGGCGAGCGAAGGGTAGGCGAGGAGGTTCTCGCGAATGCCGAGGCGGTGCGCCGCCTCGACGACGTGGGACAGTCCGACGAGCTGCGCCAGGCGGACCGTCGGGACGTTGATCGAGTGTTCCAGCGCGCGGCGCAGCGTCACGATCCCCCGGAACTTCCTGTCGTAGTTGCCCGGGCGGTAGGGCGGCTGCCGCGGATCGATGACGATCGAGATGGGACCGTCGAAGATCGTGTCGGAAGGCGTGTAGCCCGCCTCCAGGGCCGCGAGGTAGACGAAGGGTTTGAACGTGGAACCGGCCTGGCGCAGCGCCTGCACGGCGCGGTTGAACTTCGACTGCGTCCAGTCGTAGCCGCCCACCATCGCCCGGACGGCCCCGTTTGAGTTCTCGAGGATGAGCACAGATCCCTGCTCGCGCGGGTCCTCCTCGAGAAGGAGGGCGCCGCCGTCCTTCCCCTTCTGCAGGGTCACCGTCACGAGGTCTCCGACCTTGAGGATCTTGCTGGCCTGCGCCGCTCCGGTCCAGGAGTAGCCCGAGGCGCGCAGCGGGAAGGTCTCCCCGGAGATCCTGACCTGCGCTCCGGCGGGGGAGACTTCCATCACGACCCCCCGCAGCGTATCCCCTTCGGAGAGGCGCGCGTTCTGCCAGGACGGATCCACGAAGGCGGCGAGATCGGAGTACCCCTCGGTCCGGAGGTTGCGCGGTGTATGGAAGCCATGCCTGCGCGCCAGCCGGCGCAGACCCCAGCCGAGCGCCTCCTCGGAGAACGCCTGGAGCTCCGGATCGAGTGTGGAATCCACGCGCAGCCCGCGCCGGTAGAGGTCCTTCTCCCCATAGGTCCGTTCCAGGTATTGCCGGATCTCCTCGCAGAAGTAGGGTGCCACCACGGTTTCCTTGAGCGCCGGCGTGGAGGGAAGAGGCTCCGCCTCGGCGGCCTTGCGCGCGTCTTCCGAGATGTACCCCTCGGCGCGCATCCGTCGCAGCGCTGTCGCGCGCCGCGACCTCGCGAGCGCGGCGTTCCGGAAGGGGGACTGGTCTTCGGGGCGCTGCACGATACCCGCGAGAAGGGCGGCCTCGGCCAGCGTGACGTCCTTCAGGTGTTTGCCGAAGTAGTAGCGCGCGGCGGCCTCGAACCCGTAGTTGCCGTGTCCCAGGTAGATCTCGTTGGCGTACATCGTCAGGATCTGATCCTTGGAGTACCGGCGCTCGATCTCGAAAGCGACGAAAGCCTCGTTGATCTTCCGGGAGATCGTCTTGCGCGGCGAAAGGAAGATCGCCCGGGCGAGCTGCTGGGTGAGGGTCGAGCCCCCCTGCGCGTAGCGCTGCCTCCTCAAGTCCGAGAAGACGGCGGAGACCGTGCGCCCGAGATCCACGCCGCCGTGGCTGTAGAAATTCTTGTCCTCGGTCGCCACGATCGCGTCGCGGAGGACGGCGGGGATGTCTCCGCGCGAGATCAGGATGCGCCGCTCGATGGCGTACCGGGCGATCGTCGAGCCGTCGTTCGCCCGGATCTCCGTGATGATGTCGGGCCGGTACGTCTCGAGCTCCGAGACGCGCGGCACACGGACGACCCCGGTGGCGACCGATCCCGCGAGCGCCCCGAGCACTCCCGCCATCAAGAGCGGAATCAGGAGGAACAGCGCGCGCCGCCGCATCCCAAGGATTGTACGCGCCTGCCGGCAAGGGCCGGGAGCCACGGAGCGTTTCCGCTTGTGTTATAAGCCGAACCTTCGTGAGCACGACACCGCCCGTCGGCCCCTACGCCTCCGCGCCGCCAGAGCCGCCCGGGAAGAGGAGCCTGGGGAAGAAGATCCTGATCGGGTGCGGCATCGTCGCGCTCGTCGTGGCGGCGGCCTTTCTGGGGTTCGTTCTCTACGCGCGCAGCCGTCCGGAGATGATCACGGACTTCGTCATGGGCCAGATCGAGTCACACTTCGCGGCCGACGTGACCGCGGAGGACAAGCAGGAACTCCGCGCGGCCTACGGGGAGTTCAGAAAGGCCCTCCACGAGCGTCGGGTTTCACGGGAGCCGATCAATCAGATGCGCGCGACGCTCGTGACCGGCGGCCCGCAAAACGAAATCCACCGAGAGCAGGTCCTCGAGCTGACGGCGCTTTTCCGGCGGGCCGTCGGTTCGCCGGAGGCCTCCCCGGCCGTTTCCCCCTCCGCTTCGCCTCCCTCGACCCCCGCCGGCGGCGCGGGGGGCCTCGCGGTCCAGCCCACTCCCGGCCCGTGAGTCCGCGCCCCGGAACGAAGGAGAAACCGGCCCGGCCTTCTCCGGTCTCCAAGCCCGGCTCCTACAAGGAGGCGCAGGCCGGCGCGGGGGGCCGCTTCCGTCTCGAGACCGAGTTCTCGCCGCAGGGGGATCAGCAACAGGCCATCGACCGCCTGGTCGCCGGCATCGTGGAGGGGCGCCGCGACCAGGTCCTGCTGGGCGTGACCGGATCGGGCAAGACGTTCACTGTCGCCAAGGTCATCGAAGAGGTGAACCGGCCCACGCTGGTCCTTTCGCACAACAAGACGCTCGCCGCCCAGCTCTACCAGGAGTTCCGCTCGTTCTTCCCATCCAACGCCGTCGAGTACTTCGTCTCCTACTACGACTACTACCAGCCCGAGGCCTACATCCCGCAGTCCGACAC
>Ga0153915_10000803_pt1 | contig 28947 bp, 21 predicted proteins | sample Opewatmetagenome_2_FD_107003 | JGI IMG/M metagenome (GOLD analysis project Ga0153915, IMG submission 107003) | Freshwater wetland microbial communities from Ohio, USA - Open water 3 Core 3 Depth 3 metaG | ecosystem: Environmental > Aquatic > Freshwater > Wetlands | place: USA: Ohio, Lake Erie...
CGCGCTCCTCGCCGCCGCCGCCGCGGGACTCACGCTGCGGTGGCCGCTCGCCGGCGCCGCCACGGCCGCACTGGCGCTGCTGCTCGTCGGCCTGATGGTGTGGCGCACCGCGCAGACCACCGCGATCGTGCGGCGCGCGGTGCAGAGGGTCGCGGCCAACCAGGACATGGTCGCGCTTCCGTCTGCGCCGTCCTGGGCCCCGATCATTTCGCCATCGCGCCTGCGGGCCTACAGCCTGCGCAGCGCGCTGATCTTCCTCGTCATGATCGTCGGCCTCGGATCGGGCACGTTCATGCTGCGCGAAGCCGCGACGGCCGTGATGCTCGTCATCGGCGCGCGCGACGCCAGTGCCATCAGCGGACCGTCGATCACGACGGTGCTCAACACGCCGGGCGGCATCGTGATCGCGCCCAACGGCGACATCTATTTCACCGATTCCAACAACAACGTCATCGACCGTGTCGACAAGCGCCTGGCCGTGACGACGGTGGTTGGAAACCGGACGAGCGGGTTCTCAGGCGACAACGGGCCGGCGACGCTCGCCCAGCTCGACACGCCCGACGGCGTCGCGATCGCGCCCGACGGCGACCTGATCGTCGCCGACTCGCGCAACGATCGCATCCGGCGGGTGGACGCCCCGACGAGAATCATCACGACGATCGCGGGATCCGGGCAGAACGGCTACGACGGGGACGAGAAGCCCGCCACGGAAGCCGCGCTGAACAACCCCGACGCCGTGGTGTCGGCGCCGAACGGCGACATCTATATCGCCGACACGCTCAACAACCGCATCCGGATGGTCGATCACGCGACCGGGATGATTCATACCGTTGCGGGCGACGGCCAGACGGGCGGGGACGGCCCGATTGGCGACGGCGGCCCGGCGGCGAGCGCGCATCTGTTCATGCCGAGCGACGTGCAGCTCGCGCGAAACGGCGATCTCTACATCGCCGACATGCAGCACAACCGCGTCCGCAAAGTCGACGCCCGCACGCACATCATCACGACCGTGGCCGGCAACGGCATGTTCGGATCGGCGGGAGACAACGGCGCGGCGACCGCCGCCCGCCTGGCGAATCCCGCCGGCGTGGCGCTCGTCGAGGACTCGCTCGGCCGGATGACGATCTTCATTGCCGACTACTACAACGGATCGATCCGGTCGGTCGGGCCGGACGGCATCATGCGCAACGTCAGCGAGGCAGGGCGCGTGAAGTTCGGCGCGCCGTCGCGCGTCGCGTTCGCGCCCGGCACCCAGTGGCTCTACGTCGCCGACGCGAGCAACCATCAGGTGGTCGCGCTGAATATTCCGTCCACGGTGCTGGGCGCGCGGTCCGGCGGACGCGGGCTCCCGCCGTCGGGGCCGCGCGGCCCGGCCCGGAAAGTCGGCTGACATGGACAACGCGATCGACAAGCCGCTCATTCCATGGATGCTGTCGTTTCTCCGCCCGCATCGCGGACGGGTGACGCTGCTTGCGGCGCTGCTGCTCGGCGAGATCATGCTCGGCGCCCTTCAGCCGTGGCCCTTTGCGATCGCGATTGACTACGTCCTCGGCGGAAAGCTCTTCGACGCGCGCATTCAACCCGTCGTCGATCGCCTCACGCACGGCAACAGGTTCGAGCTCCTGATCATCGTCGTCGTCTCGGGCATCGTCCTGCAGGTGATCAACCAGTTCGTCTCCGCGTACGGCACGCAGGTGCAGGTCGATACCGGCCAGCGCATGGTGTACGACCTGCGCTACAAGCTGTTCAATCACCTCCAGGCGCTCGGCCTGCACCACCACATCACGACGAGCACCAGCGACGCGGTGTACCGCGTCGACATCGACGCGTACTCGATCGAAAACCTGGTGATGAGCGGCATCTTCCCGCTGGCGACGTCGGTGACGACGCTGGCCGTCATGTTCTCGATTCTGGCGTACAAGGACATGACGATCGCGCTGCTGTCGCTCTCGGTCGTCCCGTTCCTGTACCTGTGCCTGCGCTACTACACGGCGACGCTCGTCAACCGCGAAGAGCGCGTCAAGGAGCTCGAGTCGAAGCTGCTCGACCGGCTCTACGAGACGTTCTCGGCGATGCGGCTGGTCAAGAGCTTCGCGCGTGAGCCCTACGAAGCCGGCCGCTACGCCGCCGCCGGCGAGAAGACGATGAACGCGCGGATCACGATCACGTGGCAGCAGTCGCTGTTCTCCGTCACGGTAAGCACGATCACGATTCTCGGCACCGGTCTCATCCTCGTCGTCGGCGGCATGCACGTGATGCGCGGACAGCTCACCGTCGGCGCGCTGACCGTCGTCGTGAGCTATCTCGGCGCGGTGTACGGTCCGCTTTCCTCCATCGCGCACACCACCGGACAGCTGCAGGGCGCGATCGCCGGCGCGCGCCGTGTGCGGGCGATGTTCGCGCTGACGCCGGAGACGGTCGACACGCCGGACGCGATCGACGCCTCGAACGCCACCGGCGACATCAGGTTCGAAGGCGTCGGCTTCGACTATCCCGACGGCACGAAGGTGCTGCACGACATCGATTTCACGGCGAAGCCGGGCGAGATGGTCGCGCTCGTCGGCCTCACGGGCGCCGGCAAGACGACGCTCGTCAGCCTGATCCCGCGCTTTTACGACGCGACGGCCGGACGCGTGCTCGTCGACGGCGTGGACGTCCGGAGGTATCGCGTGCGATCGCTGCGCGAGAAGATCGCCATCGTGCTGCAGGATCCCGTGCTGTTCGCGGGAACGATTGCCGACAACCTCCGCTACGGACGCCTGGATGCGACGGCCGACGAGATCGAGCAGGCGGCACGCGCGGCGCACGCGCACGAATTCATCTCACACCTCGCCAAGGGCTACGACACGGAAATCGCCGAAGCCGGCGGCAGCCTGTCGGGCGGCGAGCGTCAGCGATTGAGCGTCGCGCGCGCAATCATCAAGAACGCGCCGATTCTCATCCTCGACGAACCCACGTCGTCGCTCGACGCCATTTCCGAGGAGATCGTGTTCGCGGCGCTCCGGCGGCTGCGCGCCGGGCGGACGACCATCGTCATCGCGCATCGGCTGTCGACGGTCCGCGACGCCGACTGCATTCTCGTCCTCGACGGCGGCCGGATCGCGGCGAAGGGCAGGCACGACGACTTGCTCAAGAGCAGCCAGCTCTACCGGCGCATGTGCGCGCGGCTGTCGGTCGGCAAGTCGCTCGATGATCCGGAGTCGGTCGACGAACTCATTCAAGCTGCAAAAGTAGGGCGGTGAAGTAGCCGGTGCGCATCCTGTTCGCGGGCATCATCGCCCGCTATCCGTTTGGCGGCGTCACCTGGTGCTCGCTGATGTATCTGCTGGGCCTGCGCGCGCTCGGTCATGAGGTTTTCTACATCGAGGACACGGGCGAATGCGTGTACGACCCGGTGCAGAACACGCGCTCGACGGATCCCTCGTACGGCACGTCGTACATCAACAGCGCGCTCGAGCCGTTCGGTCTCGGCGATCGCTGGGCCTTCGTCAACTACGACGGCAGCTATCACGGCAAGGGCGCGGACGACGTGCGGAAGTTCTGCGCGGATGCGGATCTGTTCCTGAATCTGTCTGGCGGATCATGGTTCTGGCGTGACGAATATGCGCGCATTCCCCGCAAGGCCTTCATCGATTCCGATCCGGCGTTCACGCAGCTCGCCATCGCGAAGGCCGAGCCGTGGTACGTGGAGTTCTTTCAGCAGTTCGATCACCTCTTCACGTTCGGGTCGAACATCGGGACGCCCGCCTCTCCGATTCCAACCGGCGACTTCACATGGCACAAGACGTGGCAGCCGGTGACCATCGACGACTGGCGCGCGACGATGGCGCCCGGCCGGAATTTCACTAGCGTGATGACGTGGCAGATCGAGAGCTTCACGGACGTCGGCGGCAACAAGGATCAGGAGTTCGTGCGCTTCATCGATCTGCCGTCGAAAACCACGCAGCCCTTTGAGCTGGCGATCAACGGGCCGCAGCGGCTGCTGCGCGAACACGGCTGGGGCACGGTGGATGCCATGGGCGTGTCGCGATCGCTCTGGGACTACCGCGACTTCATTCACCGGTCACGCGCGGAATTCGGCGTGGCGAAGCACACGTACGTCGCGTCGCGATCCGGATGGTTCAGCGATCGCACCGAGTGCTATCTCGCCGCGGGACGGCCGGCCATCGTGCAGGACACCGGCTGGACCGCGCATCTGCCGTCCGGCAGCGGACTGCTTTCTTTTTCAACCCCTGAAGAAGCGCTGGCCGGCATCGACGCCGTCAACAGCGAGTACAACCGCCACGCGCGGGCCGCAACCGAAATCGCCCGCGAGCACTTCGATGCGGAGCGCGTCCTTCCGGCGCTTCTCGATCAGGCCTGCTCATGAAGATCGCCCACGTCGCTCCGGTGGCGACCACGATTCCGCCGCCCAAGTCAGGCTCGGTGGAGACGATGACGTCGCTGCTGACGGAAGGGCTGGTCGCCCGCGGCCACGACGTGACGCTCTTTGCCACGGCCGACTCGAAAACGAAGGCGACGCTCGCGGCGATCTACGCGCACGGCTACTGGCACGACGAGAACATGTGGCCGTGGGAGCTGTATGAAATGCTGAATCTCGCCGCCGCGGTCGAGCGCGCGCGCGAGTTCGACATCATCCACTACGAGGCCGCGTACTACCCGATGTCTTTGGCCTTCACGCGCCTCTCCCCGACGCCGATCGTCCAGACGCTGCATCATTCGCCGAGCGCCGCTGAAGTCGCACTCTGGTCGCGGTATCCCGAGGCGCCGTTCGTCGCGATCTCGCAGGAGCAGGCCATGCTGCTCTCGGGCGTGAACGTCGTCGGCACGGTGCTGCACGGGATCGACACCGACAACTTCATGTTCCGCGAGACGCCGGACGACTATCTGCTCTTCCTGGGCCGGTTCACCGAGGGCAAGGGCGTGCTGCAGGCGATCGACGTCGCGAAGCGCGTGGGGATGAAGCTCGTCCTCGCCGCGGCCGAAGACGATTACTATCGCGAGAAAGTCGCGCCGCACGTGGACGGCACCCGGATTCTTTACTACGGCGAAGCCGATTTCGCGGCCAAAGTGAAGCTGTTCGGCGGCGCGCGCGCGCTCGTCTATCCAATCCAGGCGCGCGAGCCGTTCGGCCTGGTGCTCGCCGAAGCCATGGCGTGCGGCACGCCGGTCGTCGCGCTCGACCGCGGCGCCGTGCGTGAAGTCGTCGACGAAGGCGTCACCGGGATGATCTTCAACGACCTCGACGCGATGGCGGCCAATCTCACGTCCGTGTTTTCCTTCGATCGCCGGCGTATCCGCGAACGCGCGGTGGCGCGATTCGGCGTCGAACGGATGGTCAACGAGTACGTCGCCGTCTATGAGCGCATTGCCCGTGCCTGATTTTTCCGGCCGCACGATCCTCGTGGTTCTGGCGCATCCAGACGACGAGTCGCTGGCCTGCGGAGGGACCCTGGCGCGTCTCGCCGACGCCGGCGCCCGCATCGTCCTGCTCTGCGCGTCGCGCGGCGAGCGCGGCTCCGTCAGCGATCGCGCGCTCACTGCGAACGAAGATCTCGGCCGCGTGCGGTCGCGCGAGCTGCACGACGCCGCGAAGATCCTCGGGATCGCGGAGGTGCGGATCTTCGCGCACCCGGACGGCGATCTCCGCTGGGCCGACGTGCCGCAGTTCCACGTGGAGATCGTCCTGGCAATTCAACGGTACAAACCGGACGGCGTCATCACGTTTGCCGAGGACGGCTTGTACTGGCATCTCGATCACATCGGCGTGCACGAGCGGACGTATACCGCGGTGAAGTCGTTCGGCCCCTGGGCGCCGCCGCTCTACTACGTCACGATGCCGCAGGGCCTGATGCAGGAGATCGTCGATACGGCCGTGGCCAACGGCCTGAGACCGCAGTCGAATCCGTTCAACATCGAACCCGACGCGTTCGGCGACTACGCGAAGCCGCCGACGTTTGTGGTCGACGTTCACGACTGGGTGCCGCGCAAGCTCGCCGCGCTGCGCTGCCACCGGTCGCAGATTGGTCCGGACCATCCGTTTCAGCACCTCACCGACGAACAGGCGCGCAGGCTGCTCGGCGTCGAGCACTTCCGTCTGTCGCCGCTCGAAGCCGCCGGGCATTCGGTGATCGAACAACTGGGCGAACACGTGGTAAATCAGTAGCGGCCTGATGCACACAAGCACCTTCGACATCCTGCGGTGCCCCTACTGCGGCAGCCGCCTTGATCTCGTCACCTCGTCCTTCCACGAAAAGGACGGCGATGACATCCAGACGGGCATCCTCGGCTGCCAGTGCTGCGTCTTCCCCGTCATCGACGGCATCCCGGTCATGCACCTGCAGCCGAATGCGACGACGGCGCGGGGGCTGGTCGAGAAGCGGCAGCCCGTCGCCGCGCGCCGGGCGATGTTCGGCCTGGAGGACGATCCGGCGGCGGCAGAGCGGGTAGATGCGTTGATCGCATCGCCCGACGCCACGTACCGCACGATCGTCGACGCCTTCGGCGAACATCTCGAAGGCGGCTACTTCCTCTACCGCTTCGCCGATCCGACGTTCATCGTCGGCCACGCGCTGGTGCGCGCCGTCGCCGGAACCGTGCTGCGCGACGGCGGCCGCGCCGTCGACATCTGCGGCGGGTCCGGCCACCTGACACGATCGCTGATGGACCTGACATCGTTATCAGACGGCGCGCCGGTCCTCGCCGATCTCTACTTCGCGAAAGTCTGGCTCGCGCGCCGGTTCACGGCGCCGGGCTGCGAGCCCGTCTGCTGCGACGGCAACTCGCCGATGCCCTTCGCGCGCGGCGCGTTCCGATACGCGATGTGCTCGGACGCGTTCATGTACATCTGGACGAAGCGCCAGTTCGTGCTCGACATGCTGCGGCTCGTCGACGGCCATCGGCCCGCCGCCGCGATGATCAGCCACACTCACAACCAGTGCACGTGGACGCCCTCGCACGGCCAGCCGCTGACGCCGGACGGCTATCGCAATCTGTTCGAGACGCTCGAGCCGCATGTCTTCGGCGAGTCGGGGCTGTTCGCCGACGTCGTGCGCGGCGGGCCGCTCGATCTGTCACGCACCGACAGCGCCGCGACCCTCGAAGCCGAACAGGCGCTGGCGATCATCGCCAGCAACGATCCGCGCGTGTTCACGCCGCACGCCCTCGAGAGCCCGCCGTCGCGGCCGTCGGGTGAGTTTCTCGTGAACCCGCTGTACGTCGCGGACGCCGGCGGCGGCACGGGTGACGCCGTCCGCTTCCGCCTTCAGTTTCCGTCGGAGGACTACGAGCAGGAATACGGCGCGTGCCGCCAGTATCTGCCCGCCGAGGTGACGATCGCGCGCGCCGATCTCTCGGCCCTGGCGTCGGGGCGCGTCCCGCCGGGCGCGGTCGATCTGGTCCGCCGCCGCATCGTCGTCGATCTCCCCCTGCGGTACGGCGCGCGCCGGATTACGTGATATAACGTAGCCATTACGTATGGTGACGTAATGGACAATCCTTTCGTCTACGGCGAGGTCGTCCCCACGGGCGCCTTCATCGACCGCGTCGTCGAGCTCGACCGCCTCGTCGGCGATCTGGCGGCCGGCCAGAAAGTGTTCCTGATTTCGCCGCGCCGGTACGGCAAGTCGTCGCTCATCCGTCAGGCGCTGGCCGCCGTGTCGCGCCGCGGCGCGCTCACCGTCGAGGTCACCGTCAGCAGCTTCAGCTCGTACGTCGCGTTTCTCGAAGGCTACGCGCGCGCGCTGATGGCGGCGGAAACGCGATGGGACCGCGCGCGCAGCTGGCTGAAAGACGCGATTCAATCCGCCCGCACCGAAATCCGCTACACGCCCGGCGAATCGCCGCTCGGCTCGCTCACGGTGTCGTTCCCCGCCGTGAAGTCGGATCGCGATATCTCGCGGCTCGCGCAGGACGTCTTCGCCCTGCCCGGGCGTCTTGCGGACGCGCGCAAGCGCAAGGTCGTCGTCGCGCTCGACGAGTTTCAGGCGATTGGCGAGTTCAACGGCGGCTCGGTCGAGCACGCGATGCGCGCGGCCGTCCAGCATCAGCGCGACGTCGGCTACGTGTTCGCGGGGTCGGAGCCGAGCCTGATGGAGCGGATGCTCAGCCCGAAGCGTCCGTTCTACAAGGCCGGCCCGGTCATGCGGCTCGAAAAGATTCCGGCGGACGAATTCGCGGCCGCCATCGACTCGCGGTTCAGGCGATCGGGCTTCAGGCCCGAAGACGGGCTCGGCGACGCGATCGTCGAGCTCGCCGGCAATCTTCCGTACGACGTGCAGCGGCTCGCGCATGAAACGTGGGACGAAGTGCGCGCGGCCGGCGGCAGGCGCGCCACGCTCGACCATCTGCACCAGGCGCTCAGCCGTCTGTTGAGCGAGCAGGAGACGATGTTCGAGGCGCTCTGGCAGCGGCTCACGCTGGCGCAGCGCGCGGTGCTGCGGGCCGTCGTGATCGAAAGCGGCCACTCGGTGCTGTCGGAGGACGTGCGCACACGCCATCGGCTCGGCGGCACGTCGACGATTCAGTCGGCGCTCAACGCGCTCGTGCGCGACGACGTGATCAGCCGCGACGGGCGCCGCTACGCCGTGGTCGACTCACTGCTGCGGGAGTGGGTCGCCCGGCATACGTTCTAGCACCGCGATGGCCGCGTGCCGTCGAGGCCGAGTTCCTTTCCGATCTCGACGGCAAACCCGGCGACGCGGTGGGCCGGACGGGCCCAGACAACCCCGACAGAAGGGTCACAAATTCCCATAAAGCCTAGATTTTGCTATAGTTTTCAGCCATTGTGCCGTCGTGTCCAGTGCGGGTAAACTGGTGCCCGTGGTCCCGTCCATGATCAGGAAAGTAACAGCGGCGCTGGCCCTGGCCGTGCCGTGCTTACTTTTCGTGGCGCCGGCTGACGCCTCGCCGGTCCGGAAGGCCCATTCGCGTCTGCACCACGTGATCCGGCATCGGGTCACGACTCCTGCTCAGGCCTTTGCGCGTCTGGCCAGCCGCCGTCCCGAACGGCGCGTGTCCCGGCATCCGCAGGTGTGGCTGAAGAGCGCGCCACACGCGCCGAACACGACCGACCACGACGCAGCCATTCAGAACAGCGTCTCGCCGGCCAGCACCGAAACGTTTCAGGCCTCGCCGACACTCCAGCCTCTCGAGCTCCTCGTTCCGGTACAAGCCCAGTTACAGAGTCACGACGGGTTTGCGCACCGCTCGCCGCGCGCGCCCCCCGTCTTTGGGTGACGCTGACCAGACACATTGCGACTGCGCGTGCCGTGCGGCCCTTCGCCGCGACGTGCGCCGCGTCGGTCGAATTCAAGGGCTTGTTTCTTAGAGGTTATTACCCATGCGGGTTGTTCTCGCAGATCTGAAATCGAACCGCGGGTTCGTGAGCAAGGATACCGTGGTCGGCGGCTACGGATCGCGCCTCGATCCGTTCTCGCGCGTCACGCGCGCGGCCGCGTACGTCAAGAAGCAGTTCCACGACGTTCCCAGCGTCCACATGGCCTATCTCGCGGCCATTCTGACGCGCGCCGGGCACGAGGTGAAGTGGACGCGCAGCGAGCTGATGGACGGCGACGTCGCGCTCGTGCTGTCGTCGCTCGTGGACTACAAGAACGAAACGAAGTGGGCCGATGAGATGCGCGCCAAGGGCGTCAAGGTCGGCTTCATCGGCATCACGGCGTCGAAGATGCCGGAGCTCTTCGTCGACCACTGCGACTTCATCCTCAACGGCGAGCCAGAAGCCGGCGTGATGCGCATCGCCCAGGGCATCATCCCGTCGGGCATCGTCGTCTCCGAAGCGATCAACGACCTCGACTCGCTGCCGTTTCCGCGGTGGGACCTCGTCACCGAGGATCGCTCGCGGCGCTTCGGCATCAAGTGGTCGTCCCGTCCGGTCGGCGGCGGGTTTCCGCTCCTGGCGAGCCGCGGCTGCCCGGAGTTCTGCACGTACTGCCCGCACCGCATCCTCGCGGGCTATCGGGCACGATCGATCAAGAACATCGTGGATGAAATCGAGCGGCTGTGCGATCAGGTCCGCGAGCCGTACGTCATCTTCCGCGACCCGCTCTTCAGCGAGCAGCGCGACCGCTGCATCGAGCTGTGCGACGAGATCGAGAGACGCGGCCTGACGTTCACGTTCGAAGCGGAAACGCGACTCGATCGTCTCGACATCGATCTGCTCGACCGGCTGTATAAGGCCGGCTTCCGCGCGATGAGCTTCGGCGTGGAGTCGCTCGACCCGGCGACGCTCAAGAAGTCGGGCCGGCGGCCGATTCCTCAGGAGCATCAGCGCGAGATCATCGCCCACTGCCGCAAGCTCGGGATCGTCACGGCCGGGTTCTACGTCCTCGGCTTCCTGCAGGACAACTGGAACTCGATCGCGGCGACGATCGACTACGCGATTGACCTCGGATCGACGTTCGCGCAGTTCAAGATCCTGACGCCGTATCCGGGGACGCCGATGTTCAAGCAGATCGAGCCCCTGCTCATCGAAACCGACTGGGAGAAGTTCGACGGCTATACGCCGACGTTCAAGCACCCCAACCTCTCGACGTTCGAGCTCCGTTATCTGCTCGGGTCGGCCTACAAGCGGTACTACATGCGGCCGTCGTATCTCGCGAACTTCCTCAAGATCCAGAATGCATCGGTCCGCGAGTGGGTCAACCGGCTGGATCAGCGCGTCAACGAGCACCATGCCCGAGAGGAAATGGCCGACGTTGCCCGCACTGTTGCATGCTGACAGCCATCTCGCGCTACGGGGCGCGGGTCCTCAATAACACCGAAGACATCACCGCGGGCTGCAAGGCCCGCGGTGAGTTCATTCAGGGTCCCCAGATAGCAGAGTTCGAAGCGGCCTTCGCCCGTCGCCACGGGATGGAGGCGCGGCACGCCATTACCGCGTCGTACGGGCGAATGGCGTTCTACTACATCCTCAAGGCGCTCGACTTTCCTCCGGGGTCCGAGATCATCTTCCCGGCGCTCACGTTCTGGGTGATGCCGGCGATCGCCAAGGTCGCGGGGCTCAAAGTGGTGTTCGCGGACGTGGAGCCGGCGACGTTCACGATGGATCCGGCCGCGCTCGAGCGTGCGATCACGCCGAATACGCGCGCCGTCGTCCCGACACATCTTTACGGCCTGCCGTGTGACATGGACGCGATTCTCGGCATCGCGCAACGGCACAACCTCCGCGTCATCGAAGACTGCGCGCATACGCTCGGCGCGACGTACGACGGCCGTCCTGTCGGCACGCTCGGCGACGCGGCGATTTTCAGCTTTCAGATGCTGAAGCCGCTGAATCTGTACGGCGGCGGGCTCGCGCTCGTCCGGGATCCGCAGGTGGCCGCCCGCGTCCGCGCGCTGGCGTACGCGGCGCCGTGGCCCGACGAGAAGCGCATCACCCACCGGCTGCTCGTCGGCCGGCTGCAGCGCATCTTCATCAAGCCGTGGGTGTTCACAATCAGCGCGTTTCCGATTCTCTGGTTCTCGTCGCTGATTGGCGCAAACCCCGACGTATATCTCTGGGAGAAGATCCGCTCCCTCTCTCCGCTGCCAGACCTCTACACGGAGCGCTTCCCGAACGTGCAGGCGGCGATCGGCCTCGCCGCGCTCGAGAAGTTCGATGAGTGGACCGAGGAGACGCGGCGGCACGCCCGCGTCATGGATCGCGCGCTCGCGGATCTGCCGGGCATCACCGTGCCGCAGGTGCCGCCGAAACGCACGCACGTGTACTATCAGTACTGCGTGTACGGCCCGCAACGGGACGAGCTGGTCGTGAAATGCGTGCGCCGCGGCATCGACATCGAGACGCTGCACGTCGACGTCTGCCCCGAGCTCGAGATGTTCGCCGACTCGCGTGTCGAGCCCGCCGGCGTCCCCGGCGCCGTCAAGGCCGCCGGCGCGATGCAGATTCCGGTCTACTCGACGCTGAACGACGCCCAGATCGAGCGCGTCGCGAAAGTGGTTCGCAGCGTTCTTTCGTGATCTACATCCCGATCTACATCGCCGCAATTCTCGAAGGCGAGATCTACTACATCACCATGTGCGTCGCCGCCGCCGCGGGCAAGGTCGCGTGGCAGGGCGTGCTGGTAGCCGGCGCGCTCGGCGGCGCCACGGGCGATCAGTTCTGGTTTTATCTGCTTCGCGGCCGCATCCACTGGCTCGATCGCTATCCCTGGATGGCCAGGCACCGCGACGCTGTCGTCGATCGCGTGAAGCACAGCCAGAATCTGATCCTGGTTATCAGCCGGCTTCTTCCGGGCCTGCGGACGGCGATTCCGATCGCGTGCGCCTACGCCGGCGTCAAACCGCTGACCTTTTCCTCACTCAACCTTCTGAGCGCATTTCTCTGGGCGGGCTCGATCATGCTCGTCGTGACGAAGCTCGGCCCGAGCGCCATGGACCGCATCGGCCTCCACGGCTGGTGGGGCGCGATCGTCCCGGCCGTCCTCGTCCTGCTGTTCTTCAACTGGCTCGGCCGGCCGAAGAGGAAAAAGTAGGGCGGGCCTTTCAGGCCCGCCGGTTACGGCCGGAATCCGACGCTCCGCCAGAGTGGCGCGGGGTCGAAGACGCGGCCGTTCGTGATCACGCGATAGATCTTCCGCGTGTTGCTGATGTCCTCGAGCGGGTTCGCGTCGACGATGACGATGTCGCCGCGCTTGCCCACCTCGATCGTGCCGCTGTCCCCGTCCTTCTTCATCACGCGCGCCGGAACGATGGTCGCGGCCTGCAGCGCTTCGAGCGGCGTGAACCCGGCTTTCACGTACAACTCGATCTCGCGATGCAGGCTGAAGCCGGGCACCGACTGATCCGTTCCCGCGACGATGGGCACGCCGGCCTTGTGGAGCGCGCCGACGAGCGCCAGGTCGCCTTCGAACCGGCGGTGGCGCAGCGGCGAAATGTCCGGCGACGATCCGAAGCCCCCGAGCGGCGTCGCGAGCTCGCGCGCGACGTGGTTGAAGCCCGGCTCGAACGTCTCGATCGGCTGCGTGAACGGACGGGCGAGCAGCTCATAGAGCGCAAGCGTCGGGTCGAGCACCGTCTTGTGCGCCTTCAGCGTCGCAATCACCTTCGCCGAATCCGGGTAGGCGACTGCCGCGACGTATTCGGCGTGGTTGATCTGATCCATGCCGGCGTCGATCGCCTGGAACGCGTCGATGCCTTCAGGCACATGGCCGGTCACTGTCATCCCCAGGCGATGCGCTTCGGCCGCGATCGCGCGCAACACCTGGAGCGAGATCGAGCTGTAGATCTTGATCTGCGCGAAGCCGGCGTCGTGATACCGGCGAACCACCTGCCGGCCTTCTTCAGCCGTGGTCGCGTGGATCGCGCCCATCGAGTTGGGACCGGTGCCGTCGACGATGCCCGCCAGCAGCATCCGCGGCCCGATGCCCTTGCCCGACGTGACCGCATCGCGCACCGACGTGACGAACTCGAGCTCGTTGCCGACGTCACGAACCGTCGTGACGCCCGACGCAAGATAAATCGGACCCCATTCGACCTGCTCGAAGTGGGCGTGCATGTCCCAGAGGCCGGGGATGATCGTCTTGCCCGCGGCGTTGACGATCGTCGCGCCCTCGGGAATGACGACGCGCGCCGACGGCCCCACGCTCGTGATGCGGCCGTCGGTGACGACGACCGTGCTGTTCGCGAGCGGACGTTTTTTCCCCGTCACGTCGAGCACCGTCCCGCCGGTGATCGCGAGCACGCGGCTTGGAGGCGGAAGGACGGCCGCGGCCGTTTCGGCCATGGCGGCCATGCCATCCGACGCGGCGCGCGCGACGAGCTGCGGCACGGCGCCTTCGAGCTCTGGCCGCACGGCCTCGAAGTGATCGAACTCCGCATCGACGCTGACGAGCGCCTCGAGCCTGCCCGCTTCGTCGGTCCACAGCGTCTCGCGTCCCCACAGGACGCCGCCGACGCTGTAGCGATCGAGCGTCATCATGCCGCCGCCGGCCGAGATCGTGTCGCGGCCGCGCGGCTCGATCCGTGCCGTGCCTTGCGGCAGCAGCGGAATTGACGGCGGACGCCCGTGCGACATCCAGTAGCGCAGCAGCTCCATCTGCATCGAAACCGGCGCATAGCCGGCGAGCGTGAAGCTGCCCGCCGGCACCTGCGTCACGTCCTCGTCGATCATCGAGAGCCGCGCGGTGTCGCCTTTGATCCTGAAGTGCACGGGTGTCAGCGGCGCGTCGAATTCGAGGCTGGTGTTGAGGACGACGCTCGTGCCGCGATCCGCAAATGAGAACGCCGACGTCAGCGCGTAGCGATCGCCGTCTGGACGAATCTGATACCGCTCGACGCCGATCGCCTGCCCGAACTTGAAGAGCGTGAATGTCCCGGTTTCCGAAGGATCGTCGGCGGCGCGGGCAAGGAGCCCGGCGGCGACGACGGCAACGGCCGCGACAAACGCGCGAGGACGCGTCACCGTCCGCGGCCGGAGGAGGGACCCGACGGCTGCACCGGCGGCTGAAGATTCGCCGTCTTGCCCAGGCTCACGAGATTCGCCAGCAGCTGATACGCGCCGTCAACGCCCGCGGGCAGCTCGCGCCACAGGCCGAGACCGACATACACCCAGCGGCCCTTGCCGTACTGCGCTTCGACGAGCGCGCCTTTCTTCACGCCAGGGTTGAACTCGAACCCATCGGCGATCTCGAGCAGGTCCTTGTAGCGCGAGTCGTGATCGGCGCCGAGAAAATAGAGGCCGCGCTCCTGCACCCAGCCGTTCCACGTCTCGTCGTTGATCCGGTTCGGCGCGTTCAGGAGCGCGCTGTTTTCGTTCGCGATCTTCACCGGCGCATGCTCGTCGGTGACGCGATCGTTGCTGACCTTGGCCGGGTACGGCCCGTACTGCGCGTCGTTGAACTCGAACTTGTTGTACTGCACGATCATCGTGCCGCCGTTGTTGACGTACTCGAGCAGTCGCGCGTTGTTCGCCCGGAGATCCGCGCGCCGCTCATAGGCGCGCACGCCGGTGACGATGGCGTCGAAGCGCGAGAGATTCCCCCACGCGAGATCGTCCGCGCTGATGAACTCGACTTTCGCGCCGAGCTGCTCGATGGCGGGCGGCACCTGATCGCCGACGCCCATCACGTAGCCGATCGTCAGGTTCGGCGTCGTGTTCACGTCGATGACTTTGATCGTGGTGCTCGCCGCGTCGTAGATGTGCTGGCGGCGGATATGCGGGTATTCGATCACCTGATAGCCGCGGTCGTACGTCGCGCCGCCCTGCTTCACGAGCGCGCGCACGCGATACTCGCCGGCTTTCGTGCCGATTGGCGGCTTCACCAGGAAACGCAGCGTCTGCGATTCGTCCGAACGCGCGAGTTTCAACGGCTGCTCAGCCGGCGCCGACGTCCATCCCTGCGGCAGCTCCAGCGACACGGTGCTCTCGCTCGCTCCCGGCAATCCGTTGACGACCGTGACGCGGACTTCGCGCGTCTCACCGGCACTCGCGGCTGGCGCCGGTTGAACCGCAGCCGGCGGCGCGCCCCGGCGTCCTCCGCGGCCGGCCGCCGGGGCAACCGCCGGAGGCGGTTGCCTGAGCGAAGACGCCGGAATGATCGCCACTTCCGGCGACACGCGTACGGACAGCGCGGGCACGATCAGCAGGTCAGTTCTTTTCTCGCCGCTGAAGATGTCGCCGCTGTAGCGGTACTGCACGGGCACGGCGCCGAACACTTCTTCGACCGCCGGTCCGCCGGGAGCGCCGGGGAATCCCAGCGTCACTTCCCCGTAGAACTCCGTCGGCCGGAACGGCAGGCCGAACGGCGCGTCGTCATCGAACGTGTAGCGGCCCTCTTCGCCTTTACGATGCCAGTACGGCTCGCTCACGCGCGCCGCCGGCGGAACCTTCATCGTCACATCGCAGCGTCCGGCGACGTCTTTCCTGAGCGACGCCACCGGCACGGGCGGCGGCGCGTTCGCGCCTCCGCGTCCGCCGCGGCCTCCGCCGAATCCCTGCTGAGCCGTCACCTGATTCAGCGTGCACGTGCCGTCGCCGCCGGAGAAACCGTCGAACTTCGCCTGCCGGATCGCGACTTCGGTCGGTCCGTTGTTGGCGACGATCAGCGAGAGCTTCACATCCTGTCCCGGGACGACGACGCCATCGTCTGACAGCGCGTCGAGGCGCAGCTCGCTCGCGACGATGATCGCCTGCTGGAACTCGCGCTCCTTCTGACGCAGCCGGAAGTCGATCTCGAATTTCGCGGTGTCATCGATCGTCATCGCGCGGAGCTGGGCGCGCAGCACGCGGACCGCGTGCAGTCCCGCAACGAGGGGGGCAACCGCGCCCTCGTCGTTGCCGGCGTCGAAGCGCTGCTGCGCGGTGCGCACGTTCGCGGCGATCGCGGCCAGGCCGTCGACGAGTTCCTTCGACGGACGCGCCGCCTGCCCTGAGCCTGTCGCCCCTCGATTACCCTCGGGGCGACCCTGAGCTTGCTGAAGGGTCGAAGGGCCCGCGTACTGCGCGAGCGACGCAATGGACGAATCGATGCCGTCAGTGAGCAACTTCTCGTCGCGCTGCATCTGTCCGGCAATCGTCGTCTCGACGAGACGGTACGTCCGCGTGACCGGACCAGGAAGCGCGAGCAACTGCGCCATGCCCTGACATTTGTGCATACTGCGCGCTTCGGTGCCGATTTCCGAGTAGGTGCGGCCGAGCAGCTCGTCGTACACGGACGAGTTGATGCGGCACAGCTTGCCGTCGTCGGTTCCGGGCGCTGTCGGTCCGAAGCCCTGGGTCCAGTAGTACTTCTTCGCCTGCCAGGGGCGCAGGCCGTCTTTGATCTGTTCTGGGTACTTCGCGGGATCGCCGGCGAGCTTGTACGCGTCGTGCGAGATGACCGCCGACGCATTGTGATGCTGCCCGCCGTTGTTGCCGGTCGGGCTCATGCCGAAGATCACGTCCGGACGGATCGTGCGAATCATCCGCACGTAGTCGGCGGTGATCTCGTCGCGCCCCCACTTCTGGAACGTCTCGTCGATGCTGAACGAGAAGCCGAAATCGACCGCGCGCGTGAAGTACTGCTCGGCGCCGTCGAAGCGGTGCAGCGCGGCGAGCTCTTCAGTGCGCAGCACGCCGAGCCCCTCGAAGATCTCGGGCCCGATCTCGTTCTGCCCGCCGTTGCCGCGCGTCGCCGTCACCAGCGCGGTGCGGAACCCCTGGCCGCGATTGAGCATCACCAGCAGGCCGTTGTCTTCGTCGTCTGGATGCGCCGTGGCTTCCATCACGATGCCGACGTTGGCGAGGTGGCGCAGCGCGAGCCCGAGCGCGGTGTGTCCCTGCGCCATGTCGAGCGGCGTGACGCGCATCTGTGCGCGCGGCGAGACGCCGGCCAGCGCAAGCGCGACCGCAGCGAAAGAGATGAGCACTAGCCGTTTCATGGCGCGATTTTACTCCTGCCCGTCCAGCCTATCCTGCCCGTCCAGCCAGGACTTCGTCGTAATACGCCTCGTACATGGGGACGATTCTGGTGTCGGCAAACCGCTCCACCGCGCGTTTTCTGGCGGCCTGCGCCATGCGGCCGTGCAGCGTGTCGTCGGTCAGCAGCCGGATGGACGCGGCCGACATCGCCGCCAGATCGTCAGGCGGACACAAAATTCCGCTGACGCCGTCCTCCACAAGCTCGGGCACCCCGCCCACGCGCGACGCCACGACCGGCACTTCGCACGCCATCGCTTCGAGCGCGGCCAGGCCGAAGCTTTCCTGCGCCGACGGCATCAGGAACAGATCCGACGCGGACAGCAGCTGCACGACCTGCTCCTGATCGCCGAGGAACCGCACGTCGTCTCCGAGGCCGGCGGCCTTCGCCTGCTCGGCGGCCTCGGCGAGATCGGGACCGTCGCCGACCATGAGCATGCGCGAAGGCACGGCCGCGTGAATCTGCCGGAAGATCTCGACGGCCGCCGTCACGCGCTTCACCGGGCGGAAGTTCGAGACATGAATGACGAGCTTCTCGCCCGCGGGCGCGAACCTCGCGCGCAGATCGTGTCTGTTGCGTTCGCTGCGACGCGCGCCCTCGGCGTCGATGAAATTCGGAATGACGCGGATGTCGCGCGTCTGCCCGAGCTCGCGATACGTGTCGGCCTTGAGGCTCTCCGACACCGCAGTGACGCCGTCCGACTGCGCGATCGAAAACGCGACGATCTCCTTGTACGACCGATCCGCGCCGAGCAGCGTGATGTCCGTGCCGTGCAGCGTCGTGATGACCCGGGGCACCTTCCCGCCGTTCGCGGCGCCGAGGATCTGGCGGGCCAGGTATCCGGCGGTCGCGTGCGGAACCGCGTAATGCGCGTGGATGATATCCAGCCGTTCGTCGCGCGACACCTGGACGATCTTGTTGGCGAGCGCCAGCAGGTATTGCGGTTCGCGGAACAGCGGGTAGTTCGGCGTCTCGACGCGATGAAACGACAGCCCCGGCTGATACTCGCCGAGGCGGAACGGCGTCTCGCTGCTGAGCACATGCACGTGATGCCCGCGCGACGCGAGGTTCTTGCCGAGCTCGGTGGCGACGATGCCGCTGCCGCCGATCGAGGCGTAACAGATGATGCCGATGTTCACGGCGTTCTGAAGAGCGACGCGCGCGGCACGGGGTCGCGCACGATGAAGCCCTCGGCCCAGGAGACGCCGGCCAGCGCGCCGAACTGCGCGTCGCGGCTTTCGATGAGTTGGCGGAACAACGGTGTATTTAGACGCGTGGATGCCGTGCCGGATCCCGGCGGCTGGAACTGGGTCACGTGACAGTCGAGCGCCTTGCGCTTCGTCTCGTAGTAGTCCGAGACATCAACGACAAACGACGGCCTGTCGGAATCGTTGATGAAGTAGTAGCAGATCCAGTCCGCCTTCCAGGCCTCGCCCTCAGCCCCGTACCTCCGCAGCCCCGCGTTGAAGACGGCTTCGGTGATGAGCGCGCTCGCGGCCACGTGATCCGGATGGCGATCCGACCAGTAGGGCGCGGCAACTATGCGCGGACGGTGACGACGGACGAACGCGGCCACGGTCGCGAGGTGATCCGGTGATTTGCCGATCTGGCGATCGGGTAATCGGAGGTTCTCCCTCCACACCGCGCCGAGCACCACCCGCGCCGCTTCGGACTCCGCAAGCCGCTGCTCGATGGTGCCGTTGCTACCCATCTCTCCGGCCGTCATGTCGCAGAGGCCGACAGACGATCCCGACGCGACGTGACGCGCAATCGTCCCGCCCAATCCGATCTCGAGGTCGTCGGGATGCGGACCAAAGACCAGAAGGTCGAGAGCCATCAGCGATTGAACTCGAAGGCCTTGTCTGAAGGATCCAGCTCGTCGAGGAAGTAGCGCAGCAGCACGCGGCTGGCCAGGTACGACCCGGTCACGCTGTGGCTCGAGTCGCCGAAGGCAAACAGATGATGCGGAAAGTTCCGGTGAGGGCCGATATACGGCAGGCCCTCGGCCGTCTTCGCGTAGTCGATGCTCCAGCCGTACTCGGGCTGGATGCCGGAAATCTCAGGATAGAGCACCGACAGCTCGTACATCAGTTGTGCGGTCTTCGGACCGATCATCTTGCTCTTCTGACGCTCCGGCGGCGTTTCCGTGTCCGCCCCCATCACCATCAGCCGCTCGTCGTCGAGCCAGCGGACGACGTGGTACGGATCGGCGGAATCGCGGACGACGGTCTTCCGCTTGCCGAGCTGATTGCGAATCTTCGCGTGAATCGGATCCGTCAGCGCGACATACGCCGTCCTGAACCAGAAATGCCGCCGCAGCGACTTGAAGAGCATCGTCGGCGTTCCGGTGGCGACGATGACTTTGCGCGTGCGGATCTTGCCGGCGGCGGTGTGGACATCAGCAATCTTGCGGTTGAATGTGATGCGCCTGACGGGTGACTTCTCGAAAAACGTCGCGCCGCGCTTCGCCGCGGCGTCAGCCAGGCCGACGCACGCGCGATAGGGATCGAACGTCGCGCCTTCGCGGCCGCGAAGCGCCACGCTGGGATTCAGCGCGACCTCGCGGCTGACGACGCGCGCGCCGAGTGCAGGCGCTTCGAGGCCGGCATCCAGACGCGTCTTCCGTTCCTTCTTCAGCCGCGCGTCCTGTTCAGGCGTCAGCGCGATGGTCAGCGACGTCGTCGGCTCGAGATGGCACTTGATGTTGAGCCGGCGCAGCAGCGTCGAAAACTCGATCGCCGCGCGGCGCCAGGCCTGAAACCCGCCGCGGGCGGCGCGCAGCCCGAGCAGAGTTTCGGCTTCCGCGAACGGCACGCCGGGATCGTCAGAAATCCATCCGGCCGCGAGGCTCGTGGAACCCCGGCCGATGCGATCTGCCTCGAGCACTACGACGTTGATGCCGGCGGCCGCGAAGGCGTACGCCGTCGCGCAGCCCGTCAGTCCGCCGCCGACGATGACGACGTCGGTCGTGAGCGGCTTGCGGTGACGGGGATACGAAGGAACGCGCGAGGCGGGAAACCGATCGCCCCAGGGTGCCCGGCCGTAGCGAATCATCAATCCTTCATTTTATGCTCAGCAGCCAGAAGGGCCTTCTTTCGCGAGAGCCCCCACCGGTAGCCGCCCATCCCCCCGCCCGTGCGCACGACGCGGTGACACGGAATCGCGAGCGCCACGGGATTGCTCGCGCAGGCGTGTGCAACGGCGCGAACCGCCGACGGCCGGCCGATGGACGCCGCTACATCTTTATATGTGCGGGTCTCGCCATAGGGAATGGCCGCGAGCGCGGTCCACACCTGCCACTGAAACGCCGTCGCCTGCACGTCGAGCGGCAGGTCGAGACGCGGACGTCGTCCCTCGAGATGCCGGACGATCTGCTGCGCCCACTTCCCGAGCCCGCGATCGGCGGGCTGCAGCGTCGCCGCCGGAAACTCCGCCTTGAGCGCGCGCTCGAGCTCCGCGTCCGACGCCGCCATGGACACGGCGCACACGCCGCGGGGCGTCGCCGCCACCAGCAATCGCCCGAGCGGCGAGTCGACGATGGCGTACGCGATGGCGCTGCCCGCGCCGCCGCGCCGATACGTCTGCGGCGTCATCGCCAGCTTCGACGCGGCCCGCTCGTAGAAGCGGCTGCTCGATCCGTAGCCGGCGTCGGCCATCGCGTCGGTCACGCGCGATCCCTTGCGCAAGCCCCGCTTCACTTTCTCGAGCCGGCAGCCGGCCGCGTACTCGCGCGGGCTGACGCCGACGATGCGCTTGAAACTGCGCTGCAGATGATACGGACTGCCGCCGAGCCGCGCGGCGAGATGCGCGAGGGACACGTGGCCGTCGACGTTAGCGAGATACACGCACGCGCGGCGGATCCTGTCGATCCACGGGTCGACGGCGTTCGTCGCATCCGGCCGGCATCGCCGGCACGCGCGGTAGCCGGCGCGCACCGCCTCGGCCGGTGTGTCGAAGAAGACGACGCGATCGCGTCGCGGCCGCCGGCTGGCGCACGACGGCTTGCAGTAGATGCCGGTGGACGAGACGGCATAGACGAAGGTCCCGTTGGCCCGAGCCTCGCGCTGGAGCACGGCCTTCCATCGACCTCGGTCTGATGTAGTGCAGGCCTTCAGGCCTGCCGGAGGCATGGTCATCATGCGTGCAGTGTGCGACGCCGGGCGCCGCCCGCGCTATCCGGGTATTGCGATCAAATTCTAGTGCCAGGGCGGGCCTGAAGGCCTGCACTACAATCGCTCGATGCGGATTGCGGTGATCGGCGCAGGCGGGGTCGGCGGGTATTTCGGCGCGCGGCTCGCGGCGTCGGGGACCGATATCGCGTTCATCGCGCGCGGCGCGCACCTCAAGGCGATGCAGACCAACGGGCTGCGGATTGAAAGTCCGAAAGGCGACCTGCACCTGAAGAACGTCACCGCGACCGACGATCCGAAGGACATCGGCCCGGTCGACGCCGTGTTCTTCACCGTCAAGCTCTACGACAGCAAGAAGGCCTGCGCGATGCTGCCGCCGCTCGTCGGTCCGCAGACCGTCGTCGTCACCTTTCAGAACGGCATCGACAGCGTCGACCTTCTGACCAACGCCATCGGACGCGAGCACGTCGCCGGCGGCGTTGCGCACGTGCAGGCGGTGATTACCGAACCGGGCGTCATCCGTCACACGGCGCTCGACGAGCTGATCTTCGGAGAAATCGACGGCACGAGGTCGCCGCGGCTCGAAGCGCTCCACGAGCGCTGCACGCGCGCGGGCTTCGAAGCCAGACTGAGCGACCAGATCAACAACGAGCTCTGGCTGAAGTTCGTCCGGCTGACGTCGCTCAGCGGGATGATGGCGGTCACGCGATCGCCGCTCGGCGTGATCCGGGATGACGCGAATCTCTGGGCGATGCTGCAGGCCGCCGTCATGGAGGCCATGGGCGTGGCACATGCGAAGGGCATTCAGCTGCCGGCCAACGCGTTCTCGGACCTGCTGCGGCACATCGGCGGCATGCCGCCGCACGCGAAGTCGTCGATGCTCCAGGACCTAGAACATGGACGGCGGCTCGAGCTGCCATGGCTCAACACACGACTGGCCGACATCGCCGCGGAGCTCGGCGTCCCCACGCCGATTCATCGTTTTATCTCGACGGTGCTCTCGCCGTTTGTCGCCGGGCAGGCCGCTCCGGCGGCGAAGGTCGAGCCGTTTGCCCGTCAGCCGCCCCGCTTCAGCGCTTCCTGATAACATTCGAACCCATGCAATTCCCGCTTCGCGCGGCCGTGCTCGGCGCCATCGTCGCCGCCACGATTGCGGCGCCAGTCCGCGCGCAGAGCGCGCCTGATGCCGAGCTGGACCAGCTGCTCGCTCGCGCGACGTGGTATGCCATCGACTTCGTCAACAAGCTGTCGAGCGTCGTGGCCGAAGAGCGCTACATCCAGGATTCGAACGTCGCGCTGGCGACAGTCGCGATTCCGGGTCTCGGCGGTCGAGGTGCGCCGGCGATGAACGTGCCGCGCGGCTCTTCGAAGCACCGGGAGCTGAGGGCAGACTTTCTGATCGTCAAGTCCGCCGCCGACATCTGGACGCCGTTTCGCGACGTGTTCGAGGTCGACCACATTCCGATTCGCGATCGCGACGAGCGGCTGGCGAAACTCTTTCTCAACGCCAAACCCGACGCGAACGCCGACGCCCAGGCCAAAGCCATTGCCGAAGAAAGCGGGCGCTACAACCTCGGCGCGGTGCAGCGTACGATCAACAACCCGGTGTTCGCGCTGGTCTTCCTGCAGCCCGACGTCCGCCAGCACTTCAGGTTCACCGACGGAAAACCCGATCGCAAAGCGGGCCCCGACATCCGCGTCGTCGACTACGTGGAAGAGATGCGGCCCACCGTCATCAGCGGCGGCCCCGGTCAGGACATGCCGGCGTTCGGCCGTTTCTGGATTGAGAACGCGACCGGGCGCGTCGTGAAAGCGGAAATCCGCGTCGAGGTGAAAGACCTCAAGGCCAATCTGACGACGACGTTCCGGAGCGACGAGCGGCTCGGCATCGACGTGCCCAGCGAGTTCCGCGAGGAGTACGATCTGCGTGACGGCCGCGTCTCTGGCGTGGCGAGCTACGCGCGGTTCAGGAAGTTCGAAGTGAAGTCGAGCGAAGAGCTCGTGGCACCGGAACCGCCGCCCGTGCCGGACGCCCCGCCGCAACAACAGCAGTGATCCGCGTTCCACGACGTCTGCTTCTGCTGCCGTTCGTGCTGCTGGCCGCGGACTGCCAGGACACCATTCCGCCGAAAACGATGCTGATGTATCCGACGCCGCGCAAAGACGGCACGGTCGACGACTATGCCGGCACGAAAGTCGCCGACCCGTACCGGTGGATGGAATCGCTCGATTCGAAGGAAGTCGCCGCGTGGGTGGCCGCGAGCAACGCGGTCACCGAGCCGTATCTCAACTCGTTGCCGCTCCGCGAGCACTTCAGAAAGCGGCTGACCGAGCTCTGGAACTATCCGCGTATCGGCGTCCCGGTGATCGAAGGCGGACGTCTTTTCTACGCGCGCAACACCGGCCTGCAGAAACAGGCGCCGGTGTTCATGCGGGCGGGCGCTGCCCAGCCGCCAGCGCTGGTGATCGATCCCAACGTGATTTCGCCTGACGGATCGCTGTCGCTGTCGGAGTGGGCGCCGTCGCCCGACGCGAAACTGTTCGCGTACGGCTTGTCGGAAGGCGGTGCGGACTGGCGCACGGTTCACGTCCGCGATATCGCCTCCGGCAAGGACCTCCCGGACGAAGTCCGCTGGATGCGCTTCTCCAACATCTCGTGGACGAAGGACAGCCGCGGGTTCTTCTACTCGCGGTATCCGGAGCCGCCGAAGAACAAAGTCCTCGAGGCCGCGCTGGCCGGACACGCGGTCTACTACCACCGCGTGGGGACGCCGCAGTCGCAGGACACGCTCGTCTACGAGCGCAAGGATCTGCCGCGCTGGGTGATCGGCGCGACTGTCACGGAAGACGGACATTACCTCTTGGTCACGATGGCGGAGGGTGCCGAGAACCGCAACCGCCTGTACTTCGCCGACCTCGGCGATCCGAAGGCGCCGACGATCACCGCGCCCGTCACACCGGTGGTCGAAAGCGACGATGCGGAGTACGCGCCGATCGGCAACAGCGGATCGACGGTGTACGTCCGCTCGGACAAGGGCGCGCCGAACCGGATCGTCGCGGCCATCGATCTCAATCACCCGGGCGCCGCCGCCTGGAAGACGATCATTCCCGAGCGCAAGGAAGCGATCGAAAGCGTCGCAATCATCGGCGGGCGGATCGCTGCTCAATATCTGGTGGACGTGCAGAGCCGGCTGCTGCTGTTCGATCTGAATGGCGCATCCGCCGGCGAGATCGCGCTGCCCGGCACCGGGACGGTTGGCGCGATAAGCGGACGGCAGGATTCTCCCGACGTCTGGTACAGCTTCACGTCCCCGCTCACGCCGTCGACGGTGTACGTCTTCAGCCCGTCGGCATCCAGGAGTGCGCCGTTCGAGGCCGCGACGCCGCCAGTCGACACGAGCGGGTTCGAGACCAGAGCGATGTTCGCGACGTCGAAGGACGGCACGCGTGTTCCGTTCTTCCTGACGGCAAAGAAGAATCTCGCGCTCGACGGAAACAACCCGACGATGCTCTACGGGTACGGCGGGTTCTCGATCACCGTGCTCCCGTCCTACCGGCAGGACGTGCCGGCGTGGCTCGAGCGCGGCGGCGTGTGGGTGACGGTGAACATGCGCGGCGGCGCCGAGTACGGCGAGGCCTGGCACAAGGCCGGCATGCTCGAGAAGAAGCAGAACGTGTTCGACGACCTGATTGCCGTCGCCGAATATCTAATCAAGGAAAAGTACACGTCCCCGGCGAAGCTCGGCATCATGGGCGGATCGAACGGCGGGCTGCTCGTCGGCGCCGTCATCGAACAGCGGCCGGAGCTGTTCGCCGTCGCGCTGCCGGCGGTCGGCGTCATGGACATGCTGCGCTACGACCAGTTCACGGGCGGCAAGCTGTGGACGACCGAATACGGCTCGGCGTCGAACCCGGCGCAGTTTCCGTTTCTGATCAAGTACTCGCCGCTCCACAACGTGAAAGCCGGCGCCTGTTATCCCGCCACGCTCGTGACGACGGCCGATCACGACGACCGCGTCGTGCCCAGCCACTCATTCAAGTTCACGGCGACGCTGCAGGCGGCGCAGGGCTGTACGAACCCGGTGCTGATCCGGATCGAAGTGCGGGGCTCGCACGGCTACCGGCCGACGGACAAGCTGATCGCCGAGCGCGCGGACGAATGGGCGTTCGCCGCCGCGCACATGAATATGCGGTGACGTCCGTCCGGCTGAAGCCGGACGCTACGGGATATACGCGTACTGCATCTGATCGACGATCTGGCCGTCCTTGATCGCGCTCCTGCGCAGGCGGCCTTCGAGCACATACCCGGCTTTTTCCAGCACGCGGCACGACGCCTCGTTGCGCGCGTAGGGCACCGCAAACACGCGCGTCAGGTGGTGTGTGTCGATGGCGTACCTGGTGACCGCGATCAGGGCTTCGGTGACGATCCCGCGGCCCCAGAACGGCTCGCCGAGCCAGTAGCCGATTTCCGCGGATACGCGCTCGACATCGGAGTGCGGCACGAAGCCGATGCCGCCCGCGGCTTCGCCGCCGACTTCAATCGCGAACATCGTTTCGGGACGCTGGCTCCGCGCGAGGTGAATGAACTCGCGGCCGTCGCGGCGGGTGTACGGATGCGGAAACCGATCGCGGAGGTTCATCCAGATCTTCCGATTGTCCGCGTACTTCACCAGCGATCCGAGGTCGTCGTTCGTCCACGATCGGATAATTGATTTCGTCAGTGCGAGCTGCATGTTCGGCGACCCGGAAAGGGTCGCCCTACTATGACGTACGTGGGGCGGCCCTTTCAGGGCCGCCTGCCTCGTGCCTTGCCGGGATGCAGAGTACCAGCACACCTCCGCCGGCGAGGATCGCGCCGACAATCGCCAGGCCGACCGTGAAGCCGTGCGTCCTCTGCTGAAGGTAGCCGATGATGTTCGGACCGACGAAGCCACCGACATTCCCGACGGAGTTGACGAGTGCGATGCCCGCGGCCGCGCCGATGCCGCCGAGAAACGACGTCGCGAACGCCCAGAACGGCCCGAGCATCGACGCGAGGCCGAGCATCGCCAGCGACAGCGCCGCAATCGACGGCACGATGCCGTGCGCAAGTCCGGCGAGAGCAAACGCCGCGCCGCCGCCGATGGCCGAGAGCGCGATGTGCCAGCGCCGCTCGCCGGTGCGATCGGAGTTGCGGCCGATGACGACCATGCCGACGGCCGCCGCGCCGTAGGGAATCGCGCTGAGCAGTCCGATCGTGAAGTCGCTGCCGCCTGATGCGCCGCGCACGATCTGCGGCATCCAGAATCCCATCGCGTAGAGCGCGACGGGAATCGTGAAGTAGACGGCCGCCAGCAGCCACACGCGCCCGCTCGTCAGCGCGCCGCGAATGCTGTGAACGGTTGACGCCGCCGACGCCTCGTCCGCGAGCCGTTCCGTCAACGCCCGCTGTTCGTCCGGCGTCAGCCAGCGCGCGTCGGACGGCTGCTCCGGCAGCACGCGCAGCACGATGAGGCCCAGCACGACGGCGGGCAGGCCCTCGACGACGAACAGCCACTGCCAGCCCGCGAGGCCGCCGACGCCGTCAAGCGACAGCAGCGATCCGGAAATCGGACCGCCGATGATGCCGGCGACGACGACCGCCGTCATGAAGCCGGCGATGGCGCGCGCCCGCTCGCGGCGCGGAAACCAGCGCGTCAGGCAATAGATGATGCCCGGGAAGAAACCGGCTTCGGCGGCTCCCAGCGCAAAACGCAGGACGTAGAACGCGGTGGTGCTGCGGACGAACATCATCGCGGCCGACACGATGCCCCACGTGATCATGATGCGCGCGATCCACAGCCGCGCGCCGACGCGCGCGAGGATCACGTTGCTCGGGACCTCGAGCAGCGTGTAGCTCAGGAAAAAGATGCCTGCGCCAAGGGAGTACGTCACGCTCGAGAAGCCGAGCGCCGCGTTCATCTGCAGCGCGGCGAAGCCGACGTTGATCCGGTCGAGATAGGAGATGACGTAGAGCAGGAACAAAAACGGCAGAAGACGCCGGCGGGCTTTCGCGAGAGCCGCAGCAACCATGGAGTTCCGCTACTATACGGGCGTGCCCGGGGTGTCCGCCAACCTTTCCGCGTCTCGCGCGCGCATCACCCTGCTCTGGTTCGGCTTCCTCATCGCCGTCATCACCTACCTGGATCGCGTCTGCATCTCAGCCGCGGCGCCGTACATCAGCGACGAGCTGCACCTGACCACAACCCAGATGGCGCGCGTGCTGAGCGCATTCGCGCTGGCGTACGCGGTGTTCGAGATTCCGTCGGGCTGGCTCGCGGACGTCATCGGCCCGCGCAAGGTGCTGACGCGCATCGTGGTGTGGTGGTCGGCGTTCACGATGCTGACGGGCGCCGCGACGGGCTACACGTCGCTCCTCGCGACGAGGTTTCTGTTCGGCGCCGGCGAGGCGGGCGCGCTGCCGAGCGGCTCGAACGCGGTCTCGCGATGGTTTCCGCTCTCCGAGCGCGGCAAGGCCAACGGCGCGATTCTCTTCGGCACGCGCGTCGGAGGGATGTTCGGCGTGCCGCTGGTGCTGCTGCTCATCAATCGCTGGGGGTGGCGCGCCAGCTTCGTCATCGTCGGATCGATCGGGCTCGTCTGGGCGGCTGCGTGGTTCGCGTGGTTTCGCGACGATCCGTCGCAGCACCCGTCGGTGGGTAGCGCCGAGCTCTCATGGATCCAGCAGGACGGCGCGGCGGTCAGCGACCACGAGCGCGCCTCGCCGCCCTGGGGCGCCCTTCTGCGCAGCCGGAATCTGTATGCCGTCTGCGCGATGTACTTCACCTACGGCTACGGCCTGTACTTCTACTTCACCTGGCTGCCGACGTACCTGATTCGTGTCCTCGGGTTTTCGGTGATGAGCGGCGGACTGCTCGCGGGCCTGCCGTTTGTCTTCGCGGGCGCGGCGAACCTGGTGGGCGGCTGGCTGACGGACGTCCTCGCGCGGACGCGCGGCCTTCGCACGGCGCGCTGCGGCCTTGGCTTCGTGTCGTTTCTGACCGGCGCGCTCCTGACGTTGGCGTCCACGCTCGTGCCGCAGCCGATCGCCAAGGCGGTGCTGCTCGCGCTGGCCCTCGGCTCGGTCGATCTCGCGCTCAGCGCGTGCTGGTCGGTCTGCCTCGACATCGGCCGCCGCCACGCCGGGGTCGTCACCGGCTGCATGAATACATTTTCGAACCTCGGCGGCGTGCTGACGCCTCTTGTGGTCGCTTACGCCGTCGATCGCTGGCAGTCGTGGACGTTTCCGTTCTACGTGACGGCGGTTGTCTACGCGGCGGGCGCGGTCATCTGGCTCGCGATCGATCCCGGCACACCGATCGCAGCGTCCGCCTTCAGACGGACGTCCGGCTAAAGCCGGACGCTACGCCGGACGCTACGCC
>Ga0153915_10000804_pt1 | contig 28931 bp, 23 predicted proteins | sample Opewatmetagenome_2_FD_107003 | JGI IMG/M metagenome (GOLD analysis project Ga0153915, IMG submission 107003) | Freshwater wetland microbial communities from Ohio, USA - Open water 3 Core 3 Depth 3 metaG | ecosystem: Environmental > Aquatic > Freshwater > Wetlands | place: USA: Ohio, Lake Erie...
TCTGCCGGGGTGAACGCAACCCAGGTATCTGGACAGGAGAGGGTGTAATGAAGGGTGCCCATACCGCTGTTCCAGACTTGGAATTCGGTAGTCTGCGTGGTGTTGGTGGGTATGATCCCGAAGAAATGTTGGTTTGGATAGACTGCTAACCAGGGGACTTTATGGGTGATCACATTGACGGTGACATTGAAAGCGCCATTCCCGCCGTCACTGGTAATCAAGACAGCTCCGGCATGAGGGCCTTCTTCAAGCCCGGTCGTATCGACCGTAACGGTGATGTTGATCTTCTCTCCGTTCGACACCCCGCTGGTGGGGAACACGGTGATCCATGGTGAATCACACGTCAAATTAAACGTCACTTCACAGCATCCACCGGTCTTCCAAATTTGAAAGACGGTGCTATTAATTTCCCCTTCGGACATGTCACCGAAATCATGCGATGTCGGATCGTACGTCATGATTCCAAGCGGTTGCGGGTTACTGTTCTGTTGAGGGACTCCTATGGATCCCACAGTCGTGGCGAGGAACAGAATAACGACTCCAGCCCCTAACGTTTTACCATATCTGGTGTATTTCATCTTTTTTCCCCCAAATGTACGTAGCAAAATGTTGCTCGTACTATTTATAAATATCCCTAAAAAAGAGACTATAGAGGAGTTTATAATGGAGTCCAATCAAAGTTGAGCCATAGCAGGGAAACCGTACCAAGACGGATTTTCCCACGTATTGGATAGGGAAGGTGCCGCGGTTGATCCCAGTAGTTGTGAGACCAATGATGCCTCCCTTGGAGAAGAGTGGTCCCGAAATAGAACGCGTTGAGCTTGAAATTATGGAACGTGTTGTAGGACACCGTCACCTCGGTGCTCTCATAAATTCGAACACCATAGACATTGTCTTGAAAGACATTCCTAGCGATAGTGATGAAATGGCAGCCGTTCTGTACAGAGACGCCATGTAAACCGCTGAGAATGATATTCCCACTAATGTTCCCATGGGAGGAATGGTTGACGAGGAAGTTAAAGTGACTGTTCTGGATTGTGAAACCGCTGATGCTGACGTAATCAGCGATGACAGTGACAAGGTCCTTGGTGCCGTCGCCATCTAGTATCGTTATCGCCTTGTTCTCACCGATGAGACGGAGTGGTTTGTCGATGATGCATGCCTCATGATAGGTTCCATTGAACACGTATACAGTATCGTTTATCGAGGCGTGGCTGATCGCATCTTGGATCGAAGTGAAGTTGTTCGGACCACTGCCTCCGACATACCAAATCGTGCCGTCAAAGTAGCAGGTTCCGGAAAGGGGTACATGAGGAGGCGTTCGGAGGGGGGTCCAATCGAAGGCTATCAAAGGATAGGGAGTGTTGTTGATCTTGAAGCTGCCAGGGATTGGGTACGGCAGGATTCGCGGCCGTTCCCAATAATTTGACCTCCAAGTATTCCGGAAATGAAGGATGGTGTGGGTCACGAAGTCAGCGTTAAATTTGACGTTTCTCAGGTTGTTGTTCGTGATGAGGTTTCGGGAGGAATCCTTGAAGTAGATGCCATTGTCATTGTCGATAATGGAGTTGGAACGAATCGTGTTATCTAAGGAGGCGTCGAGGTACACCCCAAGGTCACCATTTTTTGTGATGTTGTTATTATCAATCGTATTTTCGGTGGCATCTTTCAACCAGATCCCGTACCAGCGGTTTCTATAGACGGTATTGCCCGCCACCATGCATCCTGAGCAGTCGTAGAGGTACATCCCATTTTTGTTGTCGCCAAAGGTGTTTCCCGAAACAGTGACATTGAAGGCTCCCTCAAGGTGCAGACCAAGACCGCTATTACCGCTCATGAGGTTGTTGCTCACCTGCGACATGAGCACGCGAACAAGATAGGCCGCTTCCCCATTGCCCATCATGGTGTTTCCTGTGATGTTCACCTGAGAGGAATCCTCGAGATACAGACCATATGAACTATTGAGGATGGTATTCGTGAGAATCTGGGTGTTGGACGTACCTGGTCCTCGAACACTGACGCCCAGCCCCGCATTATCGCGTAGGATGTTTTCCTTGACGAGCACGTTGCTTGCTGTGGAGATTTCAATCCCGGCGTACTGGATCCCGTTCTGTGCGTGTTGGAGGGTAAATCCTTGTAGAATGACGTTGCTCACCGTAATCGACACAACCGTTCCTAGGTACCCGCCATCGATGACGGTCGTGCTCTGATTTTCCCCTTTCACGGTGATCGATGTCCTAATGAATATGTTCTCGGAATAGAACCCGTGGTACACGAAGACCGTGTCCCCCGAGGTTGCATTGTCAATCGCATCCTGTATTTTTGAGAAATTCCCTGGACCTGCTCCGCCGACGTAAAGTGTTGTTCCATCCATGGTCATGGGAAGAACATAGGTTTGTCGCTGTCTCGTTTTTGAGTAGTAATCATCGGTTCCCTGTCGTATTGGAATGTCATAGGGTCGCTGTACCGGCTGCCAATCAAGGTCAATCCAGCGGATCACATGGATCTTATTCCATGGGATCCTCATGAGCCCGTGGATGCATTTCGGCCATCGGCTTGAATGGTCGTCCCAGTAGTTTTGCTTCCATCGATTCAATGATGAGTTTTCGAAAAATGCGCTCTTGTTATTGGCGATAAAGTTGTTACACGTGAAGGTGCTCTTGTTCGCCATGAAGAGACGCACACCCTCGTTACTTCCCTGTATCGTGTTATACGTAATTGTGGTGTCATCCGCTTTCGTGATCAGAACCCCGTAAAGGGAGTTATTGGAAAGGGTATTGTCATGAAGCAAGTTGTGATTGGCTCCTGGCCAGATCCCAATACCGCTGTATTCCTGATTGTAGATGAGGTTACGTGCGACTTCATTCTCGGTTGCCCCCGGCCAGAGACTCACCCCGGCATAGTTCTCGACCATGATGTTCTCAACGACCGTGTTATCAGACGACTTGGAGATGACGACTCCACAGTGACCGTTGCGAGTCATCTCGTTATGCTCAATAGTGGCGCTCGTTGACCCACCTCCAATGAAAACACCCTCATTCCCATTCTCAGCGATGACATTGTTGGACACATGCGCGTTGGAAGAGTGATTCAATAGGACCCCCACGCCGTACTCGCCGTTCTGAAACACGATATTGTCGTGAATCACTGTTCTGTTCGCTCGTGACTCGATCCCTGCATTCACCTTCGGAAGATCACCGCCATGTTGGACCGTAAAACCACGAATCGTAACGTCATCCGCATGGATGAGCACCACGTCCCCCACCCCACTGCCGTCGATGACGGTCGTTGACCTGTTCTCCCCGACCAGAAAAATCGAGCGATTCACCACCACGTGCTCGAGGTAGGGTGACGAAAGTGAAAAGACAAACACGGTATCTCCATCGAGGGTATGACCGACTGCCTCTTGTATCGATGTGTAGTTATTCGGACCCACACCACCGACATAGAGTATGGTGCCAGCAGGACAACGAGCTGGTATACCATGGATTATCGCATCATTCGAGGGGACCCACGCGACAATAAGGAACAGGATGCACAGCGCCACTGCACCTTTTTGTTTCATCTGAGAAGGTACCCCTTGTTTACATAGGACTCCGTGTTATATATAACTTGTTGTGACTCAGCATTTCATCCTGTGAAGTACACGTTTGTATTAATAAAGTCACTCCTCTAGTTCTTTGAATACACGACAAAATACCTGGTGAGGCTCCGGTGTGCTCGCACGGGGAAGACGTCCACAAGGGTCAGATATTTTTCACCTATAGAAATCATGTCTTCGCTGGAAAAACCAATCACAGCACGCCTCTTCTCTCTGAGAACACGGGCAATAGTCTCAAAGGCCCGGTTGTAGAGCCTCTCTGTCTTTTCCCCCTTGGTCGTGGTCGCTTTCGCGTACGGGAAATCAGTCACCACCGCATCGACGCGGGGTGCGTACTGCACGATGTCTCCAATATCCACGCAATGTAATTCATACGTGTTCAATTGATAGAACTCAAGATTTTTCCTACAGCCATCAATCATCTTCTTTTCGACGTCGCTTCCAATCACCCGTATCCCCAGGAGGCCTGCTTCGATGAGGATCCCACCAGTGCCGCAGAAGGGATCAAGCAACATTTCGTCCTTTTTTACGGCGGAGAGATTCACAAGGGCACGGGCGATTTTGGGATGCATCGTGACCGGGGACAAGAACGGGCGTAGATGCCCTCGTCGTTGTTGAAAATGACTAGTGTTAATCTCTGCTTTTTTTATTCCGACGTAGGCGGTGTCCGATGTGAGGACCGCACGAAGTTCAATATCAGGGTGGACTAGGTTGACTCTCCTGTCTCTGGTGTATACGTCTCCTAGGCAATCTATCACTTGTTCTGGATTGAGCGCAGAGCCACGATTCTTACAGCGGATTGCAATCGTACCCTTCAGAGGAAGTGGATGATGGTTCGCCTGTGTTAGTAATTCTTGCATAGTGGCCGGGCAGGTGAAGACTAGCTCGTCGATGAGAAAAGTAAACGCGAGGCGTTCGGCAAGATTCCTAATTGCTTTCTGTGCTTTGGTTTCGACGAGGAGGACGTCCTCATTTTCATCAAGGACTTGATATGGTGCCGCTTCGACGTCAAGGCAGGTGAGCAGTTCTGCACGCGAAAGCGCGCTGTGTTCTTTGGAACGCTCAAACAATATCTTCATCAATGATCAACTAGCTTGGTACGGCGAATACCGCAGGTCTACTAATAGTATTACGGTGGTCGAATCATTAAGAAAACATCAGAGAGTTTGGTGTCACCGAATCTCTTTTTGTTCGACTTTCTGGCGCTTGGATTGCTTCTTGAGCGCCTCATCAACCTTTGATTCGATGTTGCGTTCACCCTCGAACCATTTCCCCTCGTTCTTCCGGTCAATGCTTCCTGTCATCTCATCGAGTTTATAGCGCATATAATCCTGTCCCTTGAACCATTCGTTCTCGTCTTTGGTTTGGTGAGGACTGGACGTTTCTTGAGGAGGCTCCATGGAGAGAACCGTCGTTTCCTTCCTTTTTTCCTGAAGGGGGATCCTGATCTCCTCAACCTTCGAGTTTGAGGAGGAAACTGTAGTTGGACTCCGTTCACCAACCCTCGAGGATGCCTGGTCGTTGGTGAGCGGCCGTTCACGGGCGCTCACTGTCTTCGCTGAATCATCTGGAGGGGGTGTTCCGGATTTTATCTGCTGCGACGGACGGTCCTTTTGGGTCCGTTTTCTCCAGCGGACATAGAAGATCGCAAAGATGACTGCGACAACCGCGAAGAGGATTGGGGCTAACTGCATGAGCATCTCGTCTCCTATCATGGGTAATGCGCCTACACTTTCGACGAGGATCACCGCTGACGCATTGACGTATCCGTCTTTCGTTGTTTTAATGGTGATGTCCCTGTTGTAAGCGACCTCCGGTGCTGCAAGATAAGCAATCCCTTGGGCATCCGTGACGATTGGTGCTCCATCGGGATCGATGAAGACAAAGGCGTCTTCGACAGGCTGGTTATCCTGATCCCGTACAGTCACTTGGAATTCCTTTTTCTCTTCGACACTACTATCCATGTGCATGGATAACTCTCCTTTAATGACGTCGAAGACCAGGTGGACAGATTGATACCCTGGTTTTGACGCATCGATGACAAACGTTTGATAGTCGTTCCAAGATGGTGCCTGGATCGTGATAAATGGCGTTTCATTGGACGTCACATACGACACGGGATCGTAAGAGACGGTAATCGTTACATTCACGACAAACCCGATGTCCTCCTCGGTTCCGATCGCGATGTCGTACGATTTTCCTTCAACAACAGTTGCGGTCTGCAGAGCGTTCGAGGTTTCAGCGTCGTACACCTCGATGAAGAGCATTGGGAGCGGTGCCGCGACAAGTGAGGGAAAAACGACTGTACCAACAAATGTTCCTACAACGAGTAAAACGAAACAACAATGCTGTGCTTCTTGGGTTATTGTGATCCTCATCACCTGACACTGAGTGCACTGCAATGAAACGGTTATGCGTTTTTATGGTTTTTGAAGAAAAAAACGAAGGGCAGGCGTCTTTTCTTTATTTTTCCGCAAGCCGGTTCTTTAACTCGACGATGATATCAATAGGAGTCGGGTCGATGCCACGCAAGATCGCTAGGTAACAACTCGTGAAATCCCCAAGGCACATAAGGGACACCGCTTTCGCTAGCTGGCTTTTGCCTTTCGGTGTGACCTCGAACACATGACCAGCAGTGTTCTGAAACAGCGCCTTCATGAAATTCAACCGGGTCGTCATATCAATGGTCTCCTCGTCCCTGTCACGGAAGAGGATGCAGCTGCACTGCTTGGAGATCTCCTGGTTCGCGGTCCATCCGACGATATCGTTATGGTTGCAGTCCGGGAGAAGATCGGATCGTGCGATCACTTTACTGTTCTCGTTGAATTGATGGCGCCAGCGCCTCGCAATAGGGGCGTAGATCCCCCATCCGTAGACCTGGGGTATCGTGGCGTGGATGTTTTGTGCAAGCTGTTTCGCAGGGTTGCTTTCCAACGGGTTTTCTCTGCTAATTACTGTGATAAGGTCCCTGGTGACCTGGATTGTCTCTTCGATGTCTGTCTCAATTGCCGTTTTAAGCAATCCGAGGCGTTTCATAAAGATAATCGAGGGAAAAAGAAGATACGCGGTCGCAGCACGCGGTTGAATTCCAGATGGCACTTTGATGAACGGAACGTCACGTTTTTCTGCGAGCTCCTGGAGTTTCCCACCGGTTGACAAGCAGATGATTTTGCTTTTTTTCTGGTAGGCAAGCTTAAACGCGCTCAGGGTTTCATCCGTGTTTCCTGAATAGCTGACACATAACATCAGGGTGTCTTTGTTCACCCATTTCGGAAGGTCGTACTCACGATTGACGATGAGAGGAACATCGAGTTTGTCTCTGAAGAGACTTGCCATGATATCCCCAGAAATCGCTGAGGCACCCATTCCTGCAACAATCACGTTGTCGATTTTAAGGAAATTGAATCGCTCTACCGATTCCGCGATTGCCAACGCTTCTTTGATTTGGTCTGGGAATCGGGCGAGTCCATCGAGCATCTTTGCTTTATCAATGGAAGTGATGGTTTGGTTGTCTAACGTCATGGTTTCCTTCTCGTCCTATACCTCTGATGTGTGCTGGGAGCGTAGGAGGAGCAGCAATCGAGGTCTTCATTCAAAAATATTTCTATCTTCATCGAGCGTGATCGTGTTCAAAGAAAAAGGGTATAAAAACTCCCGGTTCTTTCAGGGGTCAATGAGATACGCAGAAGGAGAGATTCTTACTGACGAAGGATTCGTTAGCGGATACCTCGGGTGTGACCAACAGACAGGGCTTGAGATGGGAAAGGGAAAAGCCCCGAAAACCCCGTTCGTGCGTGGCATCATCACCCCTGCCTTCGTCAATGCGCACACCCATATCGGTGATGCCTTCATCAGAACCAAACGGATCACGCTTCCGCGAGACGTGAGAGCCCTCGTAGCTCCCCCCGATGGATTGAAGCACAAGTTACTGCGTGAAGCGACAGAGCAGGAGATCATCAAAGGGATGCGCACAGCCCTGCAGGAGATGACCGCGGTCGGAACCTCCCATTTCTGCGATTTCCGCGAGGGAGGTCTTGCCGGGGTGCTCCACCTCAGGACAGCACTGAGAAACCGCCAAATTCAATCCGTGATCTTTTCGCGTCCAGCCACCATGACCTACAACAAAGAGGAAGTGAACCAGCTGCTGCAGAACTCAAGTGGCATCGGGGTGAGCGGCGTTTCCGATTGGCAGTACACTGACCTTGAGAAAATCGCTCGGCAAACGAAAGCACAGCACAAGGTGTTCGCCCTGCATGCAAGCGAGGTTGTCCGCGAGGACATCGATACGATCCTTGACCTGAAACCAGACCTGCTCGTCCACATGATCGCAGCCTCCGAGGCCGATATCATGCGGGTGAAACAAGAGCGCATCCCAGTCGTCCTCTGCCCCAGATCGTACGCATTTTACCAGCTCAAGACCAATTTCGATTTCATGAAAAAACACCATCTCACCCTGCTTCTTGGAACCGACAACGCGATGATCAACACCGCGGACATCATCGAAGAAGTACGCCTTTTACGCACCCAAAAGCTCTTCTCTATGGAGGAGCTGTTAACAATGGTCACGTACACTCCAAGGAAAGCTTTAAATTTAGAAGATGGCATTCAGGGTCTCAACCTATTGAAGCACTTTGTTGTCTTGGAAACCGAGTCATTCCAGCCGGTCCATGTTTGCTAAAATAGAGAGTAGAGGGACAGCATGATAAAAATCGAAGACGTGATGTCAAAGGAATTAGTCGTGGGGTATGTCCCAGGAACAATCAGGGAAGCTTTGAAAGTACTAGCGAAACACAATGTCTCCGGGATGCCGATTCTGAAGAAAGAAACGAAGAAGGTCGTCGGCGTCCTGACCCGCACTGATATTTTCAAAAACACGGATGAGGAACAGATCGCGCTCATCATGAGCACCAGCCCCTTGACTGTCACCAAGGACGATTCTGTGGATCTTGCGGCAAAGCTTTTGTACGAGAACCGCATCCATGGCCTCCCGGTTATCGACAAGAGGAAGAACCTTATCGGCATCATCAGTCCTACTGATATTCTAAAGCATATCACTGATAAGCGCCGTGACGTGGTCGATCATTACTTCACGAAAAACCTTGTCCCGGTGTATCAGGAAACACCGATCACCATCATCATGGAAATCATCAACGTCACCAACGAGACAGCGCTGCCGATCTTAAACAAGGAGTGCGAACTCGCTGGGATTGTCAGCGAAGGCGACCTGTTCAAACTCAGTCACATCAAGGAAAGCGTCTCGCAGACCAACATGGGGATGGGTGGTGATGAGGATGATTGGACTTGGGAAGGAATCCGTGACACGATCCGGTTGTATTACTCCACCACGAAAGTCGACCTCCCACCTGTCGCCGTCAAGGAAATCATGGTGACCAACGTCGTACGAGCCTACAAGAACGACCCGATTTCCGAGATCGCCTCCAAGATGATCAAGAACAAGATCAGTCACGTTCCTGTGGTGAGCGCGGAGAACCGGTTGCTCGGCATGGTGACTGATATCGATCTCATGGCATGCATGTTTAAATCCTCGAAATAAATTCGTTTTCAACTGGCCAGGAGATGTATCCTCATGTCTCAGGATATTTATGATAAGATAATGACGGTGGCGAAACGGAGAGGCTTTATCTATCCGTCGTACGAGATCTACGGTGGCATCGCTGGTTTCTACGATTATGGGCCGCTCGGCGCGCAACTGAAACAGAACGTAGAGAACCTCTGGAGACGCTTCTATCTGCTGTACGATAACTGCATCGAGGTGAACACACCGACCATCACATTGTATGAGGTTTTACAGGCGTCAGGCCATGTGGAAGAATTCACGGACCTCACCGTCGATTGCCTGAAATGCAAACGATCTTACAAAGCCGAGGATCTCCTCGACTGCGACCTTTCCCTCATCGAGGCATTGCAACAGAACAAGATCAAATGCCCGACCTGCGGTACACCACTCAAGGATGCACACCCCGTGAACCTCATGTTTGCGACGACCGTCGGCATCGGCGACGGTCGGAAAGCTTTCCTACGCCCTGAAACCGCGCAGGGGATCTTCACCAACTTCCATTTGTTGTACCGCTACAGCCGGGAGAAGCTCCCGTTTGGCGTCGTACAACTAGGGAAAGGATACCGTAATGAGATCTCGCCACGTCAAGGGACGCTACGGCAGCGGGAGTTCTCTATGGCCGAAGCCGAAATCTTCTTCGATCCGAAGAACAAGAACCATCCACGATTCAATCTGGTCAAAGACAAGGAACTGCATCTGAACGACAACGAGAAGGATTTCACGATCACGCTTGACAAGGCAGTCAAGACCAAGGTCATCATCAACGAGGCTCTCGCCTATTACATGCACCTCACACAGGAGTTCTTACTCAGGGCAGGGGCCGACCCGAAGAAATTCAGGTTCAGGAAACACGCGGTCGATGAGCTTGCACACTATGCGACGGAATGCTGGGATGCAGAGCTGTACAGTGAACGGTTCGGATGGATCGAATGCGTCGGGATCGCTGACCGATCTGCGTACGACCTCAACTCCCATATCGTCGCATCAGGCGTCGACATGTATGCCCTGAGGAGATTCGATGAGCCCAAGGTGGTGTCCACCAGGAAGATCGTCCCAAAGATGGGTGAGCTTGGACCCTTGTTCAAAGGAAAGGCAGGCAAGGTCAAGGAACTTCTGGAAGCAATGCAGGTCGGCCACATGAAAGATATCTCGGTGATCCTTGACGGGAAAAACGTTAAGATCCCTGAAAATTGCTATGAGGTTGTTGATACGGAGGAGAAAATCATAGGCGAGAAGTTCATTCCCCATGTCATCGAGCCTTCGTACGGGATCGATCGCATCATCTATTTCCTGCTTGAGCATAATTTCAAGGAGATGAAGAAAAACGATGAGGAATACACGACCTTCACCTTCACACCGCAGATCGCGCCAATCAAGGTAGGCGTGTTCCCATTGATCAACGACGACCAGCTAATCAAGGCTGCCCGGGTGATTGACACCGACTTGCGGACACAGGGGATTCAGACGTATTATGATGAGGGAGGGACTATCGGTCGTCGGTACGCGCGCATGGATGAGATCGGCACACCGTTCTGCATCACGGTCGACCATGACACCCTCAAGGACCATGCGGTCACGATAAGGGATCGCGACACCACCAGCCAGGAGCGAGTCAAGATCGACAGGCTCGTGGAGCTTGTGAAAAAAAGACTCAGCTGTAACGTGGAAGCAGTTTGTTAATCAAGAAAAAAAGCTGTATCCGACTCTCGTTCTTTATTGTACGCCGAGGATACGGGCAAGAGCAGGATGCAGGGAGATGAAGTGGCCTAAAGCGGGGAATCGCTGTAGGAGTCTTGTGAGGAACTGATGGGCGTACGGATGCTGTATTTCCTGAACCAATGGTGTGGTGAGTGATATGCTGATCGTGCAGTAATCGTTGTAGTTTTTCACGTTGACCACCTTGATGACGCCGTCGAACGCGCCTTTTTTCGTCGGAACCGTGACCGATACGTTAATGGTCACGGGTCCTTGCTCAGGGGTGGCGTCCCCAATTGATGGTGTGAACGTCCAAGTGCCCCAGCTCGGGTAGTCAAGGATTTTCCAGGTGAGAACAGAGTTCGCCTCACCGACGTTGCTGATCGTGAAGCTACCGTTCACGGTCCCCCCCAGGGGAATATCCGTCCAGGTGAGTGTACCGCCCCCCGATAAATCCGAGGTCGTCACATTCGACAGGTAGAACACAAGCGTCGGATCGCCGAACAGGTTGGTCTGATAGTAGCACCAGCGCATCCCGTTTTGGTTGATCATCGCGGCGTAATACTCCTTTGAATAATGATTCGTCTTCCCGATCGTCCCCTGGTTTTTCTTGAGGAGCCCTGAGACAAACGTCCGGTGATACATCTGAGAAAGCCCATTGTCTGACCCGGGGATGTACCAGCCATAACGAGCGTTCAGCACACCAGCGAAGGCAGCATGGGTCGTTTTGACCGTGAAGTGCTCAGCGATGCAGTCACCCATGTCAAACGCACCAGAGTAACAACCCTGAGTGTACACGAAGAACAGCTTGTCGTTCGTAAGCAGATCCACGTCACTACTGTCGAGTTTCATGACATAGTCCTGGTTCGCATGGCCTAGGTGGTTGATCATGTGGACGCCCGCGTTCATATCGTCGATGAGGTCGGTTTTCGTCCACGCGATATCCTGCTCGTAGAGCTTGTGGATAGTGTAGGTGTTTGCCGGGATCGCGTTCGCAATAAGATTATCCATGGAGTCGTCGCCCCAGGTTTGATCATCGAGCTGTTCACCAGCCATGAGAAGCGTGTTGAGGAACGGGTCGGTGGGGTTGTAGTCCATGTAGGTGAGGGTCTTATTGACGAAATTGCCGACCTCCGTGGTGTCTCCGACGCAGGCTCTGCCGATGTACACCTCCGCGATGAGGTCAACGTCCTTGCCGTTATCGCCGTCATGCGGCTCGCCCCATTTGTCGTTTCCGTTGTAGTTGTATGTGCCGTCAAGGCAGGCGTAGAAGAGGTCGGACGGGAAGCTGTCTGTCGTGTCGCCACCGTTGACCTCGGCGTAGAGGTTCTGCGCGGGGATGACGTCGTCGTCTCCGCCGAGGAGTACGTAGTTGATCCCCCAGTTCTGATACGCCATTCTGATGTAGGCGCGAATTTCCTCCGTGGTGCTGCCGCCGACGTCGAACAGGGTTTTAATGACGGTGGGCACCCCACGGGCGTCATGGGTGTTTTTCAAGGGGGTGAACGCGCTTTTCAACGCATTCGTGGTGAGGATGAGCAGTTCGTACTGCGTGAATGGCCCCTCCCCGGAATGCGGATACGTATCCAGCGTTTCAGGGTTGTCTATCATCGCCCGCACGGCATCCTCATCGATTCCTCCCCGATAGAGGGGATTTGGTGTGGAAGCCGGCATCGTTGTGACGGACACTTGGAGGCTTTCGTAAAACACGGTTTCCTGGGTACGTGGATTGTATTGAACAGGATGTAAAGTCAGCACGAGGATCTGGTACCCTCGGAAAGAATACGTTCCTATGGTGGTGAAGAAGGACCCTGGGAAGTCCTCGTTCGCAGAATAAATGCTTTGGTTTTTTTCTGCAACAGGGCTGACGTTGTCTTGGCCGGGAAGTAATGGATAGGCGTGGTCAACGGGCAAGATATCAAGAGTGCCAAGTAGAGTCTGAGGACCAGGGCTGGCGGTCACTGTCTGCACATCCTCTTGATACGGCAGGAGGATGCGAGCGGAGTAGATCGGCAGGTCAGGTTCTCCGGGGTTGCCCGCAAGGGTGGCTGTCGGTGTCGTCAGAATACTATAGGTCGTGCCATCGACCACGGTGCTGCCGATGGACGGAGGTTGAAAGGTGTAGGAGACGGCGTATCGACTTGCGGTGGTCGCAGGACCGGCCGCGTTGACGAGAAAACTCATCGGTGAACACACCATCAGACATGCTAGCGCAACGACTATAAGAAACTTGGTTTGTTGTGAAGGTTGCTTCATTATTATCCCCACTATAGTACCCGTACACCTAATCCTTTAATAACCTTTCGTTTAGTACTACTGGTTTTCTCTTGAAAAAGGGTGGTAAAAAGAGCGTAGTCTCTACATTGTTTTGACAACGCGCTCGATGATATCAAACGCCTCATCGATCTCCTCTGAGGTGACAATGAGTGGTGGGCGGAACCGTATCGTGGATGTTCCACATCCCATGATGATCATGTTGTTTTCATACAAACGATTCTTCAGCTCATCCCGTTTTTCAGGTGTTGGAAGGTCGAATGCGCACATCAAACCGCGGCCCCGAGCGTTCGAAATGATACGCGGGTAGGTTTCCTGGAGCTCCTCAAGACCTTTCAATAGGTACACACCTTGTTTTGCAGCGTTCTCGATAAGATGATTCTTCTGGATGATCTCGAAATATTTCTGTGACCGGAGCATATCGACCAAGCTCCCACCCCAGGTGGAATTAATCCGGCTTGGCACATGGAACACGTTCTCCTCCACGTCGTTCAACCGATCTGTGGCCATGATGCCGCAGACCTGGGTTTTTTTACCGAACGCGATGATATCTGGTTCGACATTGAAGTGTTGGTACGCCCACATCTTGCCCGTGAGCCCCACGCCACTTTGCACCTCATCGACGATGAACATCATCTCGTGTTTATCGCAGAGTCGACGAAGCTCCTCGAAGAACTCCGCACGGAAGTGATTGTCGCCGCCCTCGCCCTGGATCGGTTCGATGATGAGCGCGGCAACGTCATCAGGGTTTTGTGCGACAGCGTTTTCTATCTCACTGACCGCCTGGTGTTCAAGGTTTACCACTCTTCGAAGATTTTCACTCGTGAGGGGGAAGCGGATCTTCGGGTTGGTGATGCGAGGCCAGGCGAATTTCGTGAAATACTTGGTTTTGTCAAGATTGAAGGTGTTGGTCATCGAGATCGTATACCCGGTCCTGCCGTGAAACGCATCTTTGAAATGGATGACCTGGGTCCCTTTTTCTCCTTTTCCTCGTGCGATGTTTTTGCGTATTTTCCAGTCGAACGCGGTCTTTAGTCCGTTTTCGACCGCAAGTGCCCCGCCGCTGATGAAGAACAGGTGATGGAAGTTTTTTGGAACCGCGCATTTCGCGAAGGTCTCGACGAACTCAGCCATCTCCACCGTGTAGATGTCAGAGTTGGTCGGGTTGTTGACGGCGAGTTCCCCGATTTTTTTGATGAACTCAGGGGTGCTGAGCTCCGGGGGATTACACCCTAACGGTGCAGTAGCGAAAAACGAGAAGCAGTCGAGGAAATATTTCCCTCTGCGTGAGTCGTAGATGCGGCATCCTTTGCTTTTTTTGAGATCAAGAACAAGGTCAAACCCATCGGTCAGCATGTACTTGCCCAGTGTTTTATGAACATCGGTAGGTTTCAAGGACATAGAAACAACCCCTCTGCGTACGCTGGTTGGTGGTAGAGCGGTAACCCTCGCGCTTATAAAATGATATCGGTCGCCCTCGAAGAAGTGTCACTGGTGGAGTAGCTCGGTTTTTTCCTCGAAGGTAATGCCCAGGGTCTCCAGCTCATCTAGGATCGGATTGTAGATCTCAGGGATGACTGGGATGTGGACGCCGGTCAAGGTGATGTGTTTCTGTAGAAGCATTTTTACTGCGATCGCAGCGGGAAGCGCAACCGTCCTTGCTACGGATGTATCACCGTCGGGGATGCCGTAGTCCACGAGGGTCGAGGTCACGTATTCCTTTTTCGAGGGATACTGAGCGATGAACTCATGATGCATGATAACCATGTCGCGTTCATGGTTGCCCATGGACATCTTTTGTAATGTTAGCACATTCAGGTAATCCAAGGGGTTGTTTTTCTCCTCAGGCAGAGGATTATCCCCGAAGAGGCCAAGCCATTCGAGGCGTTTGATGACCGCGGAAAAAGAAGGAAGACCGAGATACTTCGCTGTGGCTTCAGAAAGATTTTCTTTTGGTTTGGCGCCGATGAGCGTTCTTGTGAGATCCCCATACGTTTTCCCGGAGAACCCCATTGGGACCTGTTCGTTGAGCCAGCCGAGTGCAGCGATAGAACGGAGAGTTTCACACCAGCCGACCATGCGGAACGTCCCGCGATACACGGTCTTTGCATCACGCAACCCATAGATGTCCTTGTAGGGGATTGAATTGCGGTTCGGGTAATTCTCAAACGTCCCGACGCCTTTCACATCCTGAAGGTAGTAATGCTCAAACAACTGTTCACCAGGTATTGAGATTTCCTTCCCGTTCTCGAGCCATTTCGCTGCATTCCGTGATGCCAGCAGAACACCGCGTGGCGACCATGAAAACTTGTAGCCGAACGGGTTGTTGTTCGCCTCGTGGGAAGGGAGCGCACCGGTGGTCGACTTGAAGCTCACGACCTTTCCTCTGTTCTGCTCAATGGTGTGGATAATCCGCATCGCTGACATATGGTCGATGCCTGGGTCTAGCCCGCATTCATTCAGGATGAGGATTCCAGCGGCCTTCGCTCGTGCATCCAACGCACGCATCGCATCGCTGACGTACGACGTTGTAATCATCTGTTTCTTATGCTTTATACACATTTCCGCGATCTTGACGTGGAAGGTATAAGGTAAGAGGCTGACCACCACATCGGCTTTTACGACGAGCTTCTCAACTTTTGCGTCGTCCGAGACATCCAGGGAGACTGCCTCCCCCTGCGGGTGTCCGTTGATCATGTGCTCTGCTTTGCTCACGGTCCTGCTTGCCATGACCACATGAAAATCGGGTTGATCCAAGAGATAGCGAATCATCGGGTGAGAAACCATGCCTGCGCCGAGGACGAGAATATGTTTCATCTTGAAGCCTCCATCAAGGTGTTTTCTTCGAAGCACCGGTAAAGGATGACCTTATAAAAATTTGTTGATATACTGATAAACAGGGGTGAGTTTCCCTTGATATAAAATGACAGCGTTTTTTATCTCAGGCGGCAAAACGAGGCTGTCGAACTGGGGGACCATGAAATCAGCGTTCATGATGTCAGGTACGAACCGCAGGAGGGTTTGGCTAAATGATTCCGATGACTCGACAGGGAGCTCGCAGGGGAGATTATCGACCGCCATGACGACCACGCCTTCACCTGTGCATCCATCTTGAATAGTGTCCGTCAAGGGATTATAAACAAATACGGGCTTATCCGGTGACGTCGTCTTCTCCGTGAACTCCACCGCACCATTCACATCGGCGCTGATATCACCTATCACCTTGGGACCAAGGTGTTTATTCGTCTCGAAAGATTGCTTCATGTATTTTTTGGTAATAAAACGAGGATATCGCGTGCTCCAGAAGACACAATTCATAAAAATACTCAGGAACGGGAGGTACTTCTCAAACACAGGGGTGTAGTTCTCTGGATGATCGTAGTACTCCTGCAAGTTAAACCTGGCGCGTGGCGTCAACGGCTCCACCATGTGTTCTTCTTTGAACACCACCTTATAGACCGCATGTGCGGAAGGATGTTCAACGACGGATGTGAGGTTCTCCGGCGAAATCTCGATGACAGGGAAGCACTCAAGGATTTCCTGCGCGCCCTTTGAGACGTTCCCGTACCCGGCAAAGCCGATGACAAGCGGTACAAGTGATGGCGGCAGACCTTTCGTTGTGATATCTTTGCCAACGGACATGAGATGCTTTTGGATGTCTGCGAGGTTTCGATACTGGATCGTCTGCTGTATTTTTTGGAAAGGCGAGGAGGTGCCTTTCCATTTCACGCGCTGTCCGAAGGTCCAAAGGGTGTCCACCATGCCAGCGAGACCAGCGTACCTGCCGAAAAACACCAGGCGTCTACCGTTCTGATCGACGATGCGCTCGTAATCGATCAAGGTGCATCCCATCTGCATCATCTTTTTTAACATCGGCATGTTATGCGACTGACCCTTGATGGTATGTGAAAAAAAGACGTATGTTTTCTTCGGCTCGAACACCTCAAGGGGTATCTCCTTCACTGCGAAAATAACAGAAGAGGGGCACAAGGAGTCTTGTACTGATGCGCCGACTCGTTGAAATTCTTTGTCTGAAAAGACGCGGATGTTGGAGGGTTGAATGATGGTCTCAATCCCATAGTGTTCTTTCAGCTGCTGAATATCATGCGGGGTAAGCGGGACGCGCCTTTCCCAGCGGTTCTTGTCTTCCCTGCGGATACCAAGCGTCGAGGTCATCAGTGAAACCCAAGACCTCCAACTGTTCCTGTTTAATAGTCTTTACGGGCATCATCCAGATTTGATGACACTCTCTATTTATTTCTAACTAAAAGAGGATGGACATGATTTTTTAGGTCATGATAAAAAAAGAGTGAGAGAGGGAACAGAATAAAGGAAACGGAGGAAGAAGGGAGGCGTCCCTCTCTCATGGTTCATCAGGCTTTCGGTTAAGCTAGCGTAAGACTGTTCTGTTCACTGAGGTCAGCAAGATCGTTCATCTTGATCATCGACCCGGAGATGGTGTAGAGCGTGTCGCCGATGTACAAGGCTCTGGTGATATCGGTGTTCGACGAGCCCCAATACCAGGCATTCTTCGATTGCTCTAGCTGGTCCGCGGTCTGATGGGTGATGCGTCCCCGGAGTTCAAACCCGTTCTCAAGACTCAGCCGATAGACGTAGGCACCCTGGAAGGTGAACTCACCGTAGAGGTCAGTTGTCCCATTGCTCTGGGCGTATTGGTCTTTGACCTCCTGCGGGATCTCATACACGCTCACCGGCAGCACCAGCAGGTTCTTCTCACGGTCGAACAGCAATGCCTTATGGTCGTACAGTGCAGGGCTGTCGGTCCCGCGGTCGCCGATCACGACCTTCGCTTCCTCGACTGGATGTTCAATGTCAGTGACGTCGAAGAGAGCGATTTTCAGACCAAGGATTGCGGTGTAGTAGATCGCGCCAGGCGTGTGAACCTTATCAGCATCGATCGACGGGTCCACCTCTTTGCCGATGCCGATGATGTGATTCTCATCGTACGGCTGGAGATACTCGGAGTACCCTGGGATCTTGAGCTCCCCGAGGATCCTCGGGTTGGAGGGATCGGAGAGGTCAACCGTGAACAACGGGTCGACTTGGACGAACGTGACAAGGAACGCGCGGTCACCCAAAAACCGTGCAGCGTAGATAGACTCGCCGGGTGCGATGTTCTCGACCTTCCCGACCTGTTTCAACGAGGCATCAAGGACGTAGATGTTGTTGCTGGACAGGGTCTCAGAATTCCAGAATGGATCAACGGTGGTCGCAATGCGGAAGTACCCATTGTACTCATCCATGGAGAACTGGTTCAGGATCCGACCAGGGACCTCACCCTGGGCGATGTAGGTGACGCTCCCGGTGTCGATCGAGATTTTGTGGATGATCGTCGTCTGCTGGTTGCTGTCCGTGGAAGAGGTCTCACCATTACGTAAGGGCATCGCATAGTACGGATAATGAACCGCGGCAAGGAAGATAGCATTCTTGGAAACGTACATCGTCTCAGAGCTCCCCAGCAGGAAGCTTTTCTCAGCGACCTCATTGGTCTCAAGATCAAGGGAGATCACATGGGTCATCGAATCAGAAAACTCCGGGACGTCAACATAGTAAATGTCACCTGCGGAGATGTTGCGTGAGACGTTATCAATGCTTATCTGCGGTATATTCAAGGTGACGTTGTTCTCATCATACGCATAGTAGATAGTGTTCGTATATTCGGAGGCGACTACGTACACATAGTTATCAATCATGCGGGCGTCGAAGTAGTACCCGCCAATCTTGATTTCTTTCACCAGCACCGGCTGTGTCCGGTCAGAAACATCATAGACTGCAATCAGCGTGGTGGACGGGCTACCCCGCCAGATGAGTGCGGGGGCTGCTTCTGCTATCTTCACGTCTCCCTCTAGTAGGTATGGCCATCCATACGAGGAGTAGATCATGCCAAAGACGACCAGGCGGTCGCCGTGGATGAAGATGTTGCTAATGATCGTGCTGTTGTTGAAGCTGATTCGTGAAAGAATCGCTGCATCAAAAACAGGATACGCTTTCACAATCGTAACCCTACCGTTCTCAACCAGATACACGTAGGAACCATCTGTTTTGACGATATCGGGCTCGTCAACACCGGCGACCTGCACGTTGGTTTTGGAATAATCGGGGAGGGCCCCGCCTTCCGTCACGGCATCGTTTCGTTCCGCACCCGATTTATCGATCGCAACGTTTGGAGCAGACGTAAAATACGTATGCTGAGTTGTTGTCTCAGCGCGCTTCTTCAAAAACGCGAGCAGCTCACTGTAGGATTGAAAGGTTCCAAGCTTGTAGGTATAGGTCCCTTGATCGAGCGGTGATATCGCAATGAGTGCGATGATGCTTGTGCACACCAGCATGCTTACAACGAGAATTCCCTTCACTTGCGTTTTCTTTTCCATAGCGATCACGACGTTTTTCCTATGATTCCTGTTATCCCTTTCAGTGCTTATATACTGTCTGAAAACGTTTGGAAAAAACCGAATAACATATGATTAAAACATTGTTTTAAACTCACAATTTTTCCATCTTTTGTGACTATAGTCACACAAGGTTATTATATGTAAAATTATTGCATCCATCAATAAAAGAGAAAGAGAAGAACATGACACAAAACAATATTATCAAAAAAGGTTTGATTGTTGGAATAATACTCTTGTCTACACTACCTGCGTGTCTACCTGCATTAGCAAGCGAAAGCACATTTCCTTCTGCAATTGGTAACCAGGGCGTTCAAACATTTGAAGATGATTTTTCTCATAATTCTTCATGTTTCCTTTGGTGGGAGGGCATGAGAATAGTTAGAATTGAGGTGTTCTTATCCTTCATAAGTAAATTCTATATTCCCTGTCTCTATATTAATTTCTTAGTAAAAAATGGCATATACTCTTTAGATGTAGATTATTGTAGCGTAAGTGCAACGATGGAGAGAATACGGACTGGCGAGAAATGGCATGGAGGAATGGCATGGATTGGCAACGATAGATGGGAAGCGAAAGAAACAAGATGCGCAGATGGTTTTCATATTACTGACAATTTATTGACATTCTGTGTTCCAGGCTTCTACAAGCTTGATTTCTCTCTTTCGTTTCATTTATCTAGAGCACATCCAGATGATCAATGGACAAGAAGAACTTACAATAAAACCATTTTCATCAGTATGCCCTTCTTTGCGTTTCCAAAAATTGTATCTTCGTTGGGCACTCTGAGCTATAATCCGATGATAATTGAGGGTAAATTATGAAAAAATGTTTTGCTATCGGAACAATTTTACTATTCCTGACGATTGGATTTTCACCAATTACTATTGCAAATGACAATACAAGTCCATCTAACGTAAGTCCTGTTCCTGAAACAGGAACGGAAGTGTATAAAGACGCAAATTGTAACGTATCGGGATGTGCAGACTGTGTTTTTGGGTACTATTACCTAATTTCTTTTGGAACATCGTCATTTACGCAATTTCAGAATTTTTATCCTAGCAGCGATTATAAAAAAAGTTATGATGTTTTTGATTTTCTTAGTGGTAGGCTTCATTTTACTTCTGATGGGAAACATGGCCCCGTAGAAGGTTATTTTTCTGGACGCATAATGATGAAGGGTTTCGTTGGATATTTCTATAGAGGTCTTGACAAACACATGAGACCAATTAGAGGATTCCATGGCTTCGCCTCAAGTGTGATAGCAGTCGGCAGTCCCTTTAATTAAATCCCTTCCCCTGCACTATTTTACCCAAAATGTTTGGTTGCATGCAAAAGAGTTGTTTGGTTTGGAAAAAACCGAATGATGTCGAGAGATATGTTTTAAACATAATGTTGGTTATGGTCTCGAGGACTCCCCATGAAAAAACAAGCCGTGCTTCTCTTACTTTCGTGTACCCTGGTCTGCATCCTTGTCTTAAGCGGATGTTCCAGCAATGCACCAACCCATTTCAGCATTCAAGATATTCTTTCAAAAGCCAAGACCATTGAATCTATGAAATACAACAAAATCACGACCATGATGAATAGCCCCGTAAATCGGACGATGACCATTTGGGAAAAACCGCCGTTTATGAAAATCAACGCATCTATGGGCGAAATCTATCGAGTCTTCATCAAACGACCCGACGGTTTTTATATTGAAGCCCCTGATACGCACATATTCAAACGATTAAATATGTCATCCTTCCCAGAGGATTCGTTGGTGAATCAATCAGCAATGCTCCTTTCAGACATTACCTACAGTATCTTCGGTAATCAGACGATCGACGGAGTTGCCACTACTATCCTTCAATACTCGAACACCACGTCAGGTGGTTCAACCATCACGAAAGTATGGATATGGAACGACAAAGGAATCCCGATTCAGACACTGGTGACCGTTCGTATGGGGGACAAGACTTTTATTACGACAATGGTCATGAAAAATTTTGATTTTAGTGACATCCCGGATAGTGAATTCTCTGTCGTTTAACCCAGGAAGAAGAGATAATCACTAGTCCCTTCTCTCTGTTCTTAGTTTCGGCTATCCCTCGGCTAGGTTTTAAAAGGAACGAGGCATCATAGCACAACGATGGGAAAACGACCTTTCTCAAACACCAGTGATGTGCTGAGCGCCTCGGAGATCGGACAGTATGTGTTTTGTTCGAACGCCTGGCGGTTGCGTCGCATGGGCTATGAGCCAGAATCCCCTTTCCTTGAGCAAGGAATGAAGGTTCACGCTGCACTCGGGGACCAGCTTGATGATTTCGAGGTTCGGGTCCAATCGTCTCGGTGGTACATCGTCATCGGACTTGCCCTGCTGACTCTAGCTGTTCTCCTATTGTTCTTCGGGGTGATCTTATAGAGATCCTTCTTGTATTCATACTTCTGCTGCTTTTCGGAATCGTGTTTCTCGTTCTAGCCTTTCGACAGCGAACCAGGGTGCGGAAGGAAAAAAGAGCCTGGGGAATCCCCGAGGGTTTCATCACCTACTCGGATTTGAACATCCCCGCGAAACCGATGTTCTCACACCAAGCACGCCTCGTAGGGAAACCAGACTATATCGTGAGACACAAGAATCACCTCCTCCCAGTTGAGGTGAAATCAGGCGGTCACGTGCAACCCCAGCGAAGCCACATCCTGCAGCTTGCCACCTACTGTCAGATCCTCGAGGACGTCACCGGTGAATTCATCTCTGAGGGGATCCTGGTCTATAACACGGTGCCGTTCACGATCGCGTTCAGTCCGCAGCTGCGGTACGAGCTCGCAGCGGTGACGAGCCAGATGCGGGAGGCCCTCCAGGATGGTGTGATAGCTAGGAATCATGAGGAGCCTGGACGGTGCAAACGCTGCTCGCTGCGTGGATACTGCGATGACCAGGTGTCGTGATGGTTTCCATAAATATAATATAGTGATTTTGTCATGTAACCAACCCAGTAGTGAACGCTTGGGTAAAAGTATGAACAAAGGACAAGGCATTGGGTTCGGAAAGGCGATTTTATTCAACGAACATTTTGTCGTGTATGGGATACCGTCCATCGTCTCCGCAATCGGAACGTACACAGTCGCGCGGATAGAGCCGTACAACAAACCAGGATTCACTCTCTCCGATAAACGTCCTGCGACGCCGAAGTACAAGGAAGACAAGCTGGGGCAGCAGAAGGAATCCTTCGATCTCATGTTCAAGAAAATGGGCATCGACCTTTCGAAAAAAGGTGTCGCAATCACCCTGGAGGGTAACCTGTATGCCGCGAGCGGTATTGGCGCCTCTGCCGCGTCCTGCGTCGCAATCGCACGCGCCCTCGCTGAATACTACAACATAACGCTCACCGACGATCAAATCAACGACATCGCGTACGAAGGGGAGAAGGGGTACCATGGGAACCCGTCCGGCGTGGATAACACTGCGTCGACCTATGGCGGCCTCATCTGGTTCCAGCGCGGAGAGAAAAACCTCATCGAGCGTATCCCGACTGGAACCCCTGTTGAGATTGTCATCGGCAACACCGGGAAGGTCGCGAACACGAAGGCCGCAGTGGACGGTGTGCGAGAGCGTCGGGAGAAAAATCCGAAGAAATACCAGGAGATCTTTGACCGCGCTGAGAACATCGCGTATCTTGCGAAACGCGCGATCCAGGATGGGTCGTTTGCCGATGTCGGGAAACTCATGAATGAGAATCACAAGTTGCTGCAGCAGATTGAGGTGTCGTCCCGGGAGCTTGACTTCCTGGTGAGCATCGCGCGAGAGGCAGGGGCCCTGGGTGCGAAACTCACCGGCGGCGGTCTTGGCGGCAACATCATTGCGCTCACCCCGGGTAAGGAGCTACAGGATAAGGTTGCGACCGCGATCGAAAAAGAAGGGTTCCAGACCGTGCAGACCGTGATCGGTGCGACGCGGGAGGAGGTGGAGCAGGTATGACGTTACGACCCTTCCTTGAGAAGCTTGAGAAGCAGGGGACGCTCATCCGGATACAAAAAGAAGTCTCAGTGAAATATGAGATTGCAAACATCATGTACACGCTCAACGAGCGACCCGCGTTGTTCGAGCATGTGAAAGGGTATGAATTCCCGGTGTTCGGCGGGATCACCTCGGACCGTGATATCATCGCACAGGGTCTGGGGACGACGAAGGAGAAACTACTTTTGAAATTGGTTGACGCCCTGCGCCATCCGACCCTCCCAGAAGTCGTGGATAAGGGACCATGCCAAGAAATCGTCATCAAGAACCCTGACATTTCCAAGTTACCTTTGTTGTTTCATGTGCCCGGTGATGGAGGACGGTACGCGACCGCGACGGTCGCAACGATTAAAGACCCGCAGACCGGCCGTAACGTCGCCTATCACCGTCTGATGGAGATGGACAAAAATCGGTTCACGGCACGGCTCATCAAGGGACGTCAGACACGTACCACCTACGATAAGGTGAGTGGTGATCTTGAGATGGCGGTGTGCATCGGCAATTCGATCAGCGTGATGATTGCGGCATCGCTGGGGCCGCCATCCGGCGTGGATGAATTTTCGATTGCAAACACGCTTGAGCCGATGAAGATGGTGAAATGCAAGACGAAAGATCTTGAGGTTCCTGCGGAGTCCGAGTTTGTCATCGAGGGACGGCTGACGAAGAACGTGGACCGTGAGGGGCCGTTCGTGGACCTCACTGAGACCCGTGATTTCGAGCGCAAAGAACCGGTGTTCGTCGTCGACTGCATCACGCATCGCAAGGACGCGATGTACCAGGTGCTCATCCCTGGTCGGATGGAGCATAAGATTCTCATGGGGATGCCGAAGGAGCCAACGATCTACGATGAGGTGAGCAAGGTCGCGGCGTGCAAGAACGTGCTGGTCACCATGGGTGGCGGCTCATGGCTACACGGCGTTGTGCAGATAGAGAAGAAGAACCCGGATGACGGGAAAAAGGCGATCGAGGCCGCGTTCAACGGCCACAAGAGCATGAAGCATGTGGTGATCGTGGACGAGGACGTCGACCTGTATAGCCCGAACGCGGTGGAATGGGCGATCGCGACCCGGCTCCAGGCAGGTAAGGATCTGGTGGTGAAGCTCAACCAGCCAGGGAGCTCCCTTGATCCCTCGTCACGGCAGGAGGAGGGCAAGAAAGCGCTCACGGACAAGGTCGGGGTGGATGCGACAATCCCGTTTGATGTCGACAAGAGCAAGTACGAGATTGTGAAGTACACGAAAGTGAAGCTGGATGATTACCTCGGGAAGAGGAAAATATAAGGTGTGGTTGTCGCGTCACGAAATAGGCGACGACCTCGTGTTCTTTCTTGGCGGCGGGCAGCGTCCGCATGTTGGTGCCGTGGTTGTTGCGGAACCAGGGAAAAAAGTTAAAATGGTCAAGCTAGCCGGTCATTATGATGACATGGGCCTCAAACCGCTTGCGGAAACCGCATGTAAAAAATACAAGACGAAGGTGATTGCAATCGGCGGGGTGCATGTCGATCATGCGACCAAAGAAGAAATCGGTTTCCTTGTACGTAATTGCGAGAAATTGTTATCGAAACTCTAAGGTTTAATGCCCGATTAATCGTTTTGTGATCACAGTCGCATAGCATCCTTTCGGCAGGGAGAACGAGACCTGTAGGGCGTAGCGTGTTGCATTAGCTTTGCTGTTGAGTTCGTCTTTCAGGGGTTCGGTGAGCGTAAATTCATCCGGGAAAAGTAGCACTTTTCGTGCGCGTGACTTGAAGAAATTCCCGGTTTCAGCCTCTATTTTGAAATCCGCGAGTGTCAGTCTTTCTTTTGCGAGTATCTGGTCCACGATTCCTTGTTCATCATCGGAGAATCCTGCTATCTCACTGATCGTTGGAAACTCCTTTGGTATAGATTTTATCTCCTGCTGCGAAAGATTGGTATAAAATAATAGCGACCCAATCGCGTACTCCACCGGGTAGAGTTTTTTCTTCTCAACGGTATGTTTCAGGAGTTCTTTTACGCATTCATTCCAGAGATAGCTTTGGTATGCGTTCACGTACATCTCCCGCAGGTGCGCTGGGATTTTCCGGTATGCTGCACGCCAGTCGTTTGTCTGTAGGTATTCTTTGATGACAACCGCAAACGGCTTTGTGAAAATCCTTATCTTCGTCAGGTCATGCCACTGCGCAAGGATTCTTCGTTTCTCGTCCTTGATTTTTTTTGGCTCTGATTTCTGATACGATGTCAGGTACTGCTTGACAGCATGTTCGTACTTTTGTAACACGACGTCCTTCCCGATAAACGTCGTATCGGTGACACTGCCGAATCTTTGTGAATCGAAATAATTTGGGACACCGGACGTTGGAATGGTGTTGGCTCTCCGCGCAATGTCTGCAAGCTCTTTTTCTTGTATGTCTCGCACTAGAATCGTGAATCGATTCCCTTGAAGATCCCCGATCTTGATCTTCTTTCGAGTATACCCTGCCTTGGTGAGAACCAGTGAGTCCATCTTCAGACCCTGGACGTTATAGTGGGTTGGAATCGAGATGAACTGACAAGTGAGCGCATGTTTATCCTTAAGTCCTGCGTACCCGATCTCAAACAGGGAAATGTGGAGCCGATGCGCGATCCGACGGACTGCGTCGAACGTGTCGATCTCCTGCTTCTCCAACAAAAACACGGTGTGCTCATCCTTCTCTGAACTGACGGGAACGCTCGGGAGCTCCTCGACGATGAAGTCACTTGGTTGTTGTTTTAGTTTCATACGGAAACAAAAACACTAAAATAATGCGAGCATATAACCCTGTCCATACGGGGTTGACTGTTTATGTATTGTACAAAAGAGGAAGAGAAAATATTGCAGGGTGAACAAGGCGAAGTCGCTGAACGGATGCTCCGTTTGCTCGTCCAACTCGGTGATATCTATGGCGCGGACAAGATGATACCGGTGGGTTCCGTCCAAGTCGCGGGTGTCTCTTACAAGTCCATCGCTGAACCAGGCACTGAGTTCCTTGAGGACCTGGCAAAGAAAGGGGCGCGGGTGAAGGTGCTCACGTTCCTGAACCCGGCCGGCATGGACCTCGAGAACTGGGAGGCGCTCAAGTTCCCGAAGGATTTCGCGAAAAACCAACTACGCATCATAGACGCGTTCAAACGCATGGGGATCGTCATCACCGCGACCTGTACGCCATACCTCGCGGGGAACCTCCCACGGTTCCGGGAACACATCGCCTGGTCAGAGTCCAGCGCTATTTCCTTTTCCAATTCGGTGATCGGCGCACGAACGAACAGGGAAGGCGGACCTTCTGCGCTCGCGGCTGCGCTTTTAGGCAAGACACCGAACTACGGGTTCCATCTCTGGGAAAACCGGCAACCAAGCGTCAAGATCAAGGTCGAGACTGACTTGTCCTTCGACGCGGACTTTGGTGCGCTCGGGTATCATGTCGGGAAGCAAATCAAAAACAAGATCCCGTACTTCACCGGCATCAAGAATGCCGACACTGATCAACTCAAAGCGCTTGGTGCGGCCATGGCAGCATCAGGGGCGGTCGCGTTGTATCACGTGGAAGGCCTCACTCCGGAGGCTGACCTGGTGAAGAAAGACAACCTAGAGACCATCACAGTCACCAAAAAAGAGCTTGATGAGGCATACGCGAAACTCAACACCGGTAAAGAACCTGACATCGTCATTCTCGGCTGCCCGCACGCATCCCTGCGAGAGATCTCCCTGGTCGCAGAAAAACTCAAGGGAAAGAAGTTACGCAAACCGGTCTGGGTCTGCACCTCGCGGATGATGAAGGAAGCAGCGGACCGTATGGGGTTCACCGACATCATCGTGAAGGCAGGAGGCCAGATTGTCGCAGACACCTGCATGGTCGTCTCACCCATTGAGGACATGGGGTTCAAAACTACCGGGGTGAACAGCGGCAAGGCAGGCAACTACCTCCCTGGCTTCTGTAAACAGAACGTGTGTTTCGCGAACCTTGACAAGCTTCTGGAGGCTGTACAATGATGAAAGGACGCACTATCTCCCCTGGGAAAGTCAAAGGAATCGCTTTGGTTTCCAAGGAACCTATAGGGTTCTATGGCGGCATCAACATCAAGACCGGCATCGTCATCGAAAAAGGACACCCGCTTGAGGGGAAAAGCGTGAAGGATAAAATCCTCGTCTTCCCCTGCGGTAAGGGCTCCACGGTCGGCTCCTACGTCATCTATGGACTTCAGAAGAACGGGGTCGCACCGAAAGGCATCATCAACAAAGAGACTGAGACCATCGTCGCGACCGGCGTGATCCTCGCTGGCATCCCGTGTGTCGATAAGATCGATATCGATCAGATAAAAGACGGAGACACGGTTGTTCTGAACGCGGATCATGGGACCGTTGAACTCGGGTAACTGTTTACACCAGCGCCCGCATGCTCCAGGACACGCCGATCCCGTTCATGGGTATCTCGTGGGAACCCTCATCATCGGTCCAAGAGAGCGTGCCAGAAATAACACAATAGCCGATCTTCATCCCGAGGTAGGTGGGGAATTTCCATATTTTATTCGTTGAATGCGTGACCGTGATAGCGCTACTGAGGCTCAGCTCCGAGCCATAGAGCAGTGACTGGCTGATGAGGTACGACATGTTGGTGCTCGGGTATGCTTCGACCGAGAACGCCGAGGGCATTTTCACGAACGGGAACACCTTCTCATCCTTCTGAGTGACCGTGAGGATCACATCCTTCAGCTCGGTGATGGTGTCACCCGCATCCGAACTGATTAAGAACGTGCTGAAGGGATCGTGCCGTGCGAGCGCCTCTAGTGTTGGTTCGTACTGGGTCGAGTAAATCGTCCAGCCATTGTCAAGGGTCAGCGTGAACCTGTCCCAGCTTTTCAGGGAGGCGCGAAGGACAAGATGCGGTGTCCAGGAATGTTCATGGGTGCCAGTACCCTTCACTTGGAACACGACGCCGTCAATCACGACCGTACCTGTGACCTCGGAGCCGAGGATCACGTAACTGTCAAGCTCTCCACCCGTGTCATTGAACGCGCGGGGGCCATAGGTCCATACGGGGAGGGACAGCGATTGGTACTGGAGGTCAACAATAATGTGGTGGGAGGACTCGATGTCCTGGCTGTCAGCATGGACGTGCCATTTTGGGTAGGTGCCCTCTGCCCAAGAATTTTCGAACTGGAGCTTCACCCCAGGGGACTCCGCGATCAGCGTCCCTTGCCTGAGAATCCCGAGATAATGCTGCATGTTGACGAGCCCGCCGTACGTCTCGCTATTGTTTCCAAGAAGACTTATCACGAAGAGATCCGGTTTGTTCGTTCCAAACAGATCACCACGCGCCATGTGGGCGAAACTCACGGCGACAGCCCAGTTCTGAAGGCTGCTTGAGGTGTCGTTGAA
>Ga0153915_10000805_pt1 | contig 28917 bp, 27 predicted proteins | sample Opewatmetagenome_2_FD_107003 | JGI IMG/M metagenome (GOLD analysis project Ga0153915, IMG submission 107003) | Freshwater wetland microbial communities from Ohio, USA - Open water 3 Core 3 Depth 3 metaG | ecosystem: Environmental > Aquatic > Freshwater > Wetlands | place: USA: Ohio, Lake Erie...
CTGCCGGCGCGGGCTTCGGCGGCGGCGGAGGGGGCGGCGGCTTCAAGGCGTCGGGCGGCAGGTACTGGGGCGCGGCGGCGTCCCAGGGGCGCCGGGCGACGAGCTCGCGCACCAGCGAGCCGAGCGGCACGCGCGGGAAGTACTCGATCCCCTTCGGCACCTTGTAGACCGGGAACGGGGCGAGCGGGTCGGCCCAGCGGAACGTCAGGTTGCGGATCGACCGCTGCGAGCCCTCGAACTCGCGGGTGTGCTGGATGGAGCCGGTGGGGCAGGGCTCGACGCAGAGGCCGCAGTACATGCACTTGCCCTCGTCGATGTCGAACTGGGAGACGACGCGCTGCTTCGGGTTCGCCGCGTCCTTCTCGAGGACCATCTGGATGCAGCTGATGGGGCAGGCGCGCTCGCAGGCCTGGCAGCCCGTGCAGATCGAGACGTCCACCTCGAGGAAGCCGCGGTAGCGCGGCGGCAGGACGTCGCGCACGTGCAGGTCGGTCCGGTCCGGGTACTGGATGGTGATGGGCCGCCGCAGCACGTGCGACAGCGTGATGGACATGCCGTGCCAGAAGGACTGGACGGTGTCCTTGATGCTTCCGACGTAGTCGCTCGCGGACTGGGCCATGGCTCCCTGCTACCAGTTGGAGAGGTCGATCTTCGTTCCGGCCACGGCGCGGATGTTGTCGCGGGTCTGCTTCGCGAAGAGGACGAGCAGCACCGCCGCGCCCGCCGAGAGGAGGATGCCGGTGGCGAGGTCCACCGCCGGCACGCGGCCGACCAGGATCTGCCACGCCAGCGTGAACACGAAGCAGGCGAAGGCGCCGGGGACGAGGTACTTCCAGCACAGGTTCATCATCTGGTCCACGCGGACGCGCGGCAGGGTCCAGCGGATCCAGATGATCACGTTGACGAGGGTGAGGGTCTTGAGCACGAAGACCGCGAGCGAGCCGACCTGCAGGGCCCACCAGGCCGCCGCCGGGAAGGTGCCCGCGCCGCGCGCCGCCGCGTAGGCCGCCTCGCCCACGCCCGGGATCTGCCAGCCGCCGAGGAACAGCGTCACCGACACCGCGCTCATCACCCAGAGGTTTCCCCACTCCACGAGGAAGTAGAGGGCGAAGCGGAAGCCCGAGTACTCGGAGAGGTAGCCGGCGACCAGCTCCGACTCGGCCTCGGGGAGGTCGAACGGGGTGCGGTTGCCCTCCGCGAGCTGGCTCGTGAAGAAGATGAAGGCGGCCACGAAGGCGGCCGGGTTCCGGAAGATGAACCACTCCCAGGGAAAGCCGCCCTGCGCCCGGATGATGCCTTGCATGGAGAGCGTGCCCGCCATGAGCACCGGGGTCATGATGGCGATCCCGGCCGGGATCTCGTAGCTGATGACCTGGGCGGCGGAGCGCATGCCGCCGAAGAGCGCCCACTTGGAGTTGGAGGCCCATCCCGAGATGAGGATGCCGACCACGATGAGGGCCGTCACCGAGCTGACGAAGAAGATGCCGACGCCGAGGTCCGCCGCTACCAGGCTCTCGCCGAAGGGCATGGCCACGAAGGCGAGCAGGAACCCGGTCACGACGAAGTAAGGGGCAGCCCGGAAGAGGACCGAGTCCGCCTCGGCGGGGACGAGGTCCTCCTTGAAGAGGAGCTTCACCGCGTCGGCGATCCACTGCAAGAAGCCGCCGGCGCCGACCCGGTTCGGGCCGATGCGGCTCTGGATGCGGCCCGCGACGCGCCGCTCGTACCAGGAGAAGATGCCGCCGGCGATGGAGGCGAAGCCGAACACCACGAGGCCCACGAGGAGCATCGCGCCGGCGTACACGAGCTGGGTGGGCGACCAGGTCGCGGGATCGCGGCCGAGCTGCTCGCGGATGAAGGCGTCCATCATCGGCCGCTGGGTGAGCGGCAGGAGGACGAGGACGGCCCCGAAGAGGGCCGCGGGGAGGCCCACGGCGATCGCCACGGTGATGGCGAGGACGAGCCGGGAACCGCGCTTGCGGGAGGGCGAGTCGTTCTGGGCCATGGCTATCGATCGGTCTCCGGGGCGACGACGTCGAGGCTGGCAATGAGCGCGACGAGGTCCGCGATCATGAGGCCGCGCGAGATCTTCTCGATGATCCCCATCGCCAGGAAGCTGCCGGTTCGGGCGCGGACGCGGTAGGCGCGCTCGGTGCCGTCCGAGACCACGTAGTAGGCCATCTCGCCGCGCGCCGACTCGACGCGGGAGATCGCCTCACCCGGCTCGGGCTTCACCTTCCGGGGCACCTTGGCCGCGATCTCGCCCTCCGGGAGCTTCTCGAGGGCCTGGCGGACGATCCTGGAGGACTCGGCCATCTCCAGGACGCGCACGTAGTACCGGTCGAAGGCGTCGCCGGAGACGCCCCGGAAGCCGCGGCCGACCGGCACGTCGAACTTGAAGTCGGGGTAGGCGCCGTAGGGCAGGTCGCGGCGCAGGTCCCAGTCCATGCCCGAGCCGCGCAGGTTCGGGCCGACGAGACCGTAGGAGACGGCATCCTCGCGGGTGATCACCGCCACGTTGGCGAGCCGCTTGATGTACACCTCGTTGAAGGAGATGAGCCGGTCCCACTCCTGGATGAGCGAGTCGAAGTGGTCGAGGAAGGCGAGGACCTTGTCCTTCCAGCCGGTGGGCGCGTCGTAGGCCACGCCGCCGATGCGGTGGTAGTTGTAGGTGAGCCGCGCGCCGCACAGTGCCTCGATGAGGTCGTTCACCGCTTCGCGCTCGCGGATGGCGTGGAGCAGCGGCGTCACCGCGCCGATGTCGGTCGCCATGGTGCCGACCGAGACCAGGTGGCTCGCGATGCGGCACAGCTCGCAGGAAATGGCGCGCAGGTACTGGGCGCGCTTCGGGACAGCGAGCTTGAGCAGCTTCTCGACCGCGAGGGCGTACCCCTCGTTGGCGAACATCGCCGCCACGTAGTCGATGCGGTCGGTGTACGGCATGAAGCCGGGGTAGCCGACCATCTCGCCGATCTTCTCGAGCGAACGGTGGAGATAGCCGATGTCCGGGATGGCCTTCTTCATCACCTCCCCGTCGGTCTCGACGAGGAAGTTGAGCACGCCGTGGGTGGAGGGGTGCTGCGGGCCGAAATTGAGGAGCATCTCCTCGTTGTTCCGGTCCACGCGGCGCAGGATGAGCTTCTCCATGGTTCCTTCCTCCTACGCCTTGGGCGCGGCCGGGGCGGGGGGAGCGGCCGGAGCCGGAGCGGCGGCGGGGGCGGGCGGCGGGGCCTTCCTCGCCCGCTCGGCGATGCGGACCTCGTCGAGGCGGCGCAGCTCGACGAGCGGGTTCTCGCGGACGTTCGGGATTCCATGGAAGCCGCCGGCCTCCTGGTAGTCCTTTCGCAGCGGGTGGCCGACCCAGTCGTCGGGCAGGAGCACCCGGCGCAGGTCGGGGTGGCCCTCGAAGGTGACGCCGAAGAGGTCGTAGACCTCCCGCTCCATCCAGTTGGCGGCCTTCCAGACGCCCTCGACCGTGGAGACGACCGGATTCGCGCGGTCGGCCTCGACCTTGAGGACGATGCCGTGGCGGTGCCGGTAGGAGAAGAGGTGGTAGACGACCTCGATGACGTTGCGCTTCGGCCAGTCCACCGCGGTGAGGTCCTCGCAGAAGTCCAGCTCGATCCCGGGCGCCGTCACGAGCCAGCGGCAGACCTCGACGATGCGGTCCGCCTTCACCACGCAGAAGGGGTCGATCCTGGGCTCGGAGAGCGGCCCGACCGCGTCGCCGAACTGCGCCTTCAGCTTCTCGTGGATCTCGTTGATCGTCATCAGTCGTCGACCTCGGTCAGGACGGCAAGGCGAGCGGCCCGCTCTCTCGCGTGCCCGCTCGCCCGGTGCTTCGAGCCCCTCGCGCGCGGATCTCTCGAATGGCCCGCGTCCTAGGGGGACCCCATGTTCGCGGCGGCCTTGGGCGGCCGGCGCTTGTCCTTCCAGCGCTCCCGCATCACCAATTCTTGGAGGCGCAGCAGCCCCTCGGTCAGGGCCTCGGGGCGCGGCGGGCAGCCCGGGACGTAGACGTCCACCGGCACCACCTTGTCCACGCCCTTGCACACCGAGTAGGCGAGCTGGAAGAGGCCGCCGCAGTTGGCGCAGGAGCCCATCGAGATGACGTACTTGGGCTCGGCCATCTGGTCGTAGAGGAGCTTGCAGCGCTCGGCCATCTTGTAGGTGAGCGTGCCCGCCACGATCATGAAGTCGGCCTGGCGCGGCGTCGCGCGCGGCACCGCGCCGAAGCGGTCCACGTCGGCGCGGGGGCCGCCGAACTGCATGAGCTCGATGCCGCAGCAGGCGAGCCCGAACAGGAGGTAGTGGAGGGAGTTCGCGCGGGCCAGGTTGATGAGCGTGTCGAGGTGGCTCGTGTGCGAGAGGATGATCTCGCCGCCCATCTGCGCGTCCATCGTGTCGCGTACCGCCATGCCTCTTGGCCTCCTGCGAAAGGGTCGGGCCGCCTCGCTACGCGGCCTTCCGCGGCGAGTCGCCGCCTGCGGGCCTCGTGCCGGAGTCCGCCACGGCAAGCTTCTTCATCCACTCGAGATCGCCGTGGATCCACACCCAAACGAGGCCCACGAGGAGGATTCCGATGAAGAGGAGCAGCTCCCAGAAGGCGACCCATGCCGCCTGGGGGCTCGTCCTGACCCAGTCCCGGTACACGGCGACCACCGGGAAGGTCAGCGCGATGTCCACCTCGAAGATCACGAAGACCAGCGCCACGAGGTAGAAGCGCGGATTGAAGTTGAACCAGGCCTGGCCGATCGGCTTCTCGCCGCACTCGTAGATCATCGCCTTGTCCGTCTCGGGGAACTCGGGGCGGATGAGCCTGAAGAGCGCGAGCGTGACGAACGGCACCACGAATCCGATGGCCGCGAAAGCGAGGACGGCGCCGAACTGATAGCCCATCTTTCGGGGTCTCCAAGGCCAGGGGGTGGCCGGCGAAGGTGGCGGAGTCTATAGATCCAAGCATCGAAGTCAAGGGGCGATTTCGCTTGACGAAACTCACGCCCGAAGGCACTTAGGAGCACCCGAACTTTCGACCGGCCCACACATGACGCCGCCGCTCACGACCCTGCAGAGCTACTTTCCGCTGGCCCTCGTCTTCGCCGTCGCCTCCCTGCTGGGGCTCACGCTGCTCGGGCTCGCGAACCTGCTCGGGCCCCGGCGCCCCAGCCGGGTGAAGTCGCAGCCCTTCGAGTGCGGCTCGGAGCCGGTGGGCTCGGCGCGCGAGCGCTTCGACGTGAAGTTCTACGTGGTCGCCCTCCTCTTCATCGTCTTCGACATCGAGGCGGTGTTCATCTACCCGTGGGCGGTGAGCCTCAACGAGCTGGGCTGGTCCGGGTACGTGACCATGGCCGTGTTCGGCTTCACGCTGGCCGTGGCGCTGGTCTACGTGTGGAAGAAGGGCGCGCTCGACTGGGGGAGTGAGCATGGCTAGCGAGATGGACCTCGTCCCGGGCATCACGACGCGGCGGGAGGAGGCGCAGAACGCCCTCCAGAAGATGGTCTCCAAGGGGCTCGGCTGGGCGAGGAAGTACTCCCTCTTCCAGTACCCCTTCGTGACCGCCTGCTGCGGAATGGAGTTCATGTCGCTCGCGGCGTCGCGCTACGACCTCGATCGGTTCGGGGCGGCGCTGCCGCGCTTCTCCCCCCGCCAGGCCGACCTGCTCATCGTGGTCGGGACCGTGAACTGCAAGCAGGCCCCGATCCTCAAGCGAGTCCACGAGCAGATGGCCGATCCGAAGTGGGTGGTGGCCTTCGGCGTCTGCGCCAGCTCGGGCGGCTTCTACGACAACTACGCCACCGTGCAGGGCATCGACCGCGTCGTGCCGGTGGACGTCTACATCCCCGGTTGCCCGCCGCGCCCCGAGCAGGTCCTCGATGGCATCATCCTCCTCCAGAAGAAGATCCAGGGCCAGCCGCACAAGCTCATCGACCGCTTGCCGCCCGCGCTGCCGGGCCAGGGCTAGACCGCATGTCCAAGGCCGTGATCGACGCGCTCCGCGCGCGCTTCCCCGATGCCGTGAACGACGCCTACGAGGGAGTGGGCGGCGACGACGTCGCCTTCGTGAGGAAGGAGAACGTGGCGGAGGTGTGCCGCTTCCTCAAGGACGACCCGGCGCTCCGCTTCGACCTCGCTCCCTACGTCACGGCCGTGGACTACCTCGGCGTCGAGCCCCGCTTCGAGGTCGTCTACAACCTCTTCAGCACGGTCCACAACCACCGGGTGCGGCTGCGGGTGAAGGTGCCCGAGGAGGACGCGGTGGTGCCGACGATCACCGGCGTGTGGCGCGGCGCCAACTGGTTCGAGCGGTACTGCTGGGACATGTACGGGATCCGCTTCGAGGGGCACCCGGACCACCGGCGCCTCTTCATGTACGAGGAGTTCGTGGGCCACCCGCTGCGCAAGGACTACCCGCTGCGCGGCCGCCAGCCGCTCGTGGCGGAGCGGGACGTCCCCGACCTCTACCGCGGCCCCGGCCCGGCCGGCCGCGACTAGCCAGGACACCGGGCGCGGGTGCGCCCACGCGAGGAGCCATGGACGCCGAACGCAAGCAGGCCGCACCGGTGACCGCGCAGGAGCCGCGCGCCCCCGACGACCTCGACGCCCCATTCCCGGCGAAGCGGATGCTCGTGAACCTGGGGCCGAGCCACCCGGCGATGCACGGCACCACCCGCGCGGTGGTGGAGCTCGACGGCGAGACCATCGCCGCGATGAAGCTCGACATCGGCTTCCTCCACCGCGGCTTCGAGAAGAGCTGCGAGAGCGTCACCTGGAACCAGTGCTTCCCCTACACCGACCGGCTGAACTACGTGTCGGCGATCATGAACAACGTCGGGTTCGCCCTGGCGGTGGAGAAGCTCTGCAAGATCGACGTCCCGGATCGGGCCAAGTACCTGCGCGTCGTCGGCTCCGAGATGCACCGCATGTGCGACCACTTCACGCTGGTGGGAGCGCTCGGGCTCGAGCTCGGGGCCATGACGGTGCTGCTCTACGCCATGGAGGCCCGCGACCTGCTCTGGGACCGGCTCACCGAGCTGTGCGGCGCCCGCCTCACCTCGAGCTACTGCCGCATCGGCGGCGTGGCCCGCGACCTGCCCGAGGGCTGGTCGGAGAAGACGGCGAGGACGCTCGACCGCTGCGCCGTGCTTCGGGACGAGATCGACGCGCTCCTCACCCGGAACCGCATCTTCGTGGACCGCACCCGCGACGTCGGCGTCGTCAACCGCGAGGACGCGCTCGACCTCGGCTTCACCGGCCCGTGCCTGCGGGCCTCGGGCGAGCCGTACGACGTCCGCAAGTCCGCGCCGTACCTCGTGTACGACCGGGTGGAGTTCGACGTCCCGGTGGGCGCGCACGGCGACAACTTCGACCGGTACCTCATGCGCATCGAGGAGATGCGGCAATCGGAGCGCATCCTCCGCCAGTGCCTCGCGCAGATGGAGCCGGGCGACATCGCCATCCGGGACTTTCGCTACGTCCTGCCGCCCAAGCCCCAGGTGTACGGGACCATCGAGGGTCTCATGGCCCACTTCAAGATCATCATGGAAGGCATCAAGGTCCCTGCCGGCGAGGCCTACAGCTACACCGAGGCGGCCAACGGCGAGCTGGGCTTCTATGTCGTCTCCGACGGCGGCGGCCGCCCCTACAAGCTCGGCATCCGCGCCCCGGGCTGGCCCATGGTGGCGGGCCTGCCCCACATGGTGGTGGGGTCGCTCCTCGCGGACCTCATCCCCACCTTCGACACCATCAACATGATCGGCGGCGAGGTCGAGCAGTAGCCCACCCCGGACGGAGCGCACGACGATGGCCGAAGAGACGAAGCCCCCCGCCCCCGCGGCCGCGCCCCCGAAGCCGGCTGGCCCGCCGCCTCCGCCTCCGCCCAAGAACCCCGGGATGGTGACCTGCACCATCGACGGGAAGGAAGTGGTGGTGAAGCCGGGGACCAACGTCCTCGAGGCCGCGAAGCACGCCGGGATCGAGATCCCCTACTACTGCTACCACAAGCGGCTCTCCATCGCGGCCAACTGCCGCATGTGCCTCGTGGAGATGTCCAACTCCCCGGGTGGCAAGCTCCAGCCCTCCTGCCAGATGCCGGTGGCCGAGGGCATCACGATCAAGACGGACACCCCGAAGGTGAAGGACCAGCAGCGCGCCAACCTCGAGTTCATCCTGCTCAACCACCCGGTGGACTGTGCCATCTGCGACCAGGCCGGCGAGTGCAAGCTGCAGGACTTCTACATGAAGTACGACGGGCAGCCCTCGCGCCTGGACGTCCCGAAGGTGGAGAAGGGCAAGCGCGTTCCCCTCGGGCCGCTCGTGGTACTCGACCAGGAGCGCTGCATCCTCTGCACCCGGTGCGTGCGCTTCATGCGCGAGGTGGCCAAGGCCCCGCAGCTCGGCGTCGCCCAGCGCGGCAACGAGAGCTTCATCACCGCCTTCCCGGGCCAGCCGCTCGACAACCAGTACTCGGGCAACGTGGTGGACATCTGCCCGGTGGGCGCGCTGACCTCCACCGACTTCCGCTTCCGCGGTCGGGTCTGGTTCATGAGCGCGGCCCGCTCCGTCTGCACCGGCTGCGCCCGCGGCTGCAACACCTTCCTCGACTACCTCTCCGAGACCACCTACCGGTACCGCCCGCGGGAGAACGACGCCGTCAACCAGGAGTGGATGTGCGACGACGGTCGCCTCTCCTACAAGTACCTGAACGCCGAGCGCGTGCTGGCGGCGCGCGAGGGCAGGGGGGCGGCGGGCAAGGCCGTCCGGGCCGTCGACGCGGCCGCGAAGGCGGGAGCGATCCTGAAGCCGCTCGCGGAGCAGGGGGCGCTCGCCGCGCTCTTCTCCCCGCTCGCCTCGCTCGAGGACCTGCTCGCCGCCGCGCTCGTCGCCACCGAGGGCCTGGGCCGCGCCGAGGTGTACGCGGGCGGCCATCCCGACGGCTGGCAGGACGACTTCCTGAAGGTGGCCGACGAGAACCCGAACCGCAAGGGGCTCGAGATCGTCGCCCAGGCCTTCGGGCTGGTGGTCCGCCCCTTCTCCGACCTCGTCCGGTCCATCGAGGCCGGGCGGGTGAGGGGCGTGTGGGCGGTGGGCGCCGAGGCGCCCGACCCCAGGGCGGCGCCGGCCTTCGGCAAGCTCGAGGCCTTCGTGTGCCAGGCCTACAACTCGGGCGGCCTGGCCGACGAGGCGACGCTGCTCCTCCCCGCCGCGCCCCACAGCGAGATGGACGGCACCTTCGTGAGCTTCGAGGGGCGGGCGCAGCGGTTCGAGCTCGCCTACTGGCCGCGCGGCGACTCGCGCCCGCACTGGGCGCTCGCCGGCCACCTGGGCCGCGGCCTCGGCCTCACCTGGCGCTGGAAGGACGCGCGCGAGGTCTTCGAGGACCTCGGCAAGCGGCTCGGGAGCGCCCTCGGCGACTTCCGCTGGGACGGCCTGCCCTCGATCCAGCGCCGGCACGGGCTCACGCCCCTGGCCGCCGGCACCGTGGACGGCCGGCTCCCCGGCTACCGCGAGCGCGTGCCGCTCGACGTGGTGGATGACGCGCGCCGCGCCCTCGCCAAGACGTCCTAGGAGACCACCGTGAAGCGATTCGTCGGAATGGTGATCACCCTCGGCGCGCTCCTGGCGGGCCTCGTGGCCCTCTCGTACGCCTTCTACCTCGCCGCGGGCTTCTGCGCGGGCGTGGCGGTGCGGTGGGGCGCGCCGCCGAGCTACGGCGCCGCCGTCGCGAACATCGTCACCCTCATGCTGGTGGTGATGATGGTGACGGGCTCGCTCCTCACGGTGGCCGAGCGCAAGTGGTCGGCGCTCATGCAGAACCGCATCGGCGCCAACCGCATCACGGTCTTCGGGAACCCGCTGGGCGGCATCCCGTACCTGCTCGCCGACGCGCTCAAGATGCTCACCAAGGAGGCGACCGGGGCGGCCTCCCGCTCGAAGTTCCTCTACGAGCTGGCGCCGTTCCTCTCCTTCGTCCCGGTCTTCGTGCTCTTCGCCGTGATCCCGGTCGGCCCCGAGGTCGAGGTCCTGGGACATAGAATTTCGCTCGTCGTCGCCTCGCCCGACGCCGGCCTCATCTACATCTTCGCCATCTCCTCGCTGGCGGTGTACGGCACCTCGCTCGCCGGCTGGGCCTCGAACAACAAGCTCGGCCTGCTCGGCGGCGTCCGGGCCAGCTCGCAGATGATCGGCTACGAGGTCTCGCTCGGCCTCTCGCTCGTCGGCCTGATGATGGCCTACCGGACGCTCCGGCTCGACGAGATGGTCGTCGCCCAGGGCGACGCGGTGCTGGGGCCGGTCCCGGCGCTCGGGATCCTGCTGCAGCCGGCGGCCTTCCTCATCTTCTTTGCCAGCGCCTTCGCCGAGACCAAGCGCGCCCCCTTCGACCTGCCAGAGGGGGAGAGCGAGATCGTCGGCTACTTCGTCGAATACTCCGGGATGAAGTTCGGCATGATGTTCCTCGCCGAGTTCATCGAGATCGTGATCCTCGCCGGGATCGTCGCCGCGCTCTTCCTGGGCGGCTGGCACCCCGTCCTGTTCGAGGGGTGGCTGCGCGCGAGCCTGCCGCCCGTGTGGTTCGCGGCGGTGGGAGCCGGGGCCTTCCTCGCCAAGATGATCGTGCTCTGCTGGCTGCAGCTCACCATCCGCTGGCTCCTGCCGCGCTTCCGCTACGACCAGATCCAGACCCTCTGCTGGAAGATGCTGCTCCCCGCCGGGCTCGTGAACGTCTTCGTGACCGGGGCGGCCATCCTGCTCGACCCCTCGCTGCAGCTCCTCGCCTGGATCGGCCTCGCCGAGATCGTCGTCCTCGTCGCGATCTCCGCGGCGGCGGCCCGCGCCCCCGCGCAACCGGAGCCGGCCGCGCACCTCGCCGCCGGACACGGACACTAGACGCCATGCCTTACGACCTCCCCCACGACCGTCCGCTGACGCTGCGCGAGCGCATCTACCTGCCCGAGGTCCTCGCCGGCCTCGGCATCGTCACGCGCCACTTCCTGAGAAACCTGTTCTTCTCGCGCGACGCGAACCCGGACATCCTGGCGCGCAAGGGGCTCTCGCAGAACGTCACGGTGCAGTACCCCGAGGAGAAGCAGCCGTATCCACCGGGCTACCGCGGCCTGCACCGGCTCGTCCCGCGCGAGGACGGCAAGCCTCGCTGCGTCGCCTGCTACATGTGCGCCACCGCCTGCCCGGCCCAGTGCATCTACATCGAGGCGGGCGAGGTGCCGGGCGACCCCATCGAGAAGTATCCGACGAAGTTCGTCATCGACGAGCTGCGCTGCGTGGTGTGCGGCTTCTGCGTCGAGGCGTGCCCCAAGGACGCCATCCGCATGGACACGGGCGAGCACGCCCCGCCGAGCTACGAGCGCAAGGACCAGATCTGGGACGAGAAGCGCCTCCTGCGCGGGGCCCCGGTCTCCTACCAGTACGACCCCTGGCTCCGCCGCGGGGCACCCTCGATCCCGCCCGCCGACCTCGAGAAGATGCGCGCCGCCGCGAAGCCGTTCCACACGGTGGCGACCGACGAGGCGAGCCAGACCCCGGGGTTCTCGGTGAAGGCGCTCGCCGCCGAGGCGAAGTCGCGAGGCCGGTAGGGCGGGGGCTCGTCCCCCGCAGCGGGGGCGTCACGAGCCCTCGGCCGCCTCCGCCCCCGGCACTTCCCGCTGCCCGATGGGCGCGATGCGCTGCAGCAGCAGGAAGCCGGGGATGGCGCAGGCGGCGGCGGCGAGGAAGAAGACCTCGTAGCCGAGCCGCTCGGCGAGCCAGCCCGAGGGCGGACCGCTCGCCACCCTGCCGAGCCCGAAGAGGCTGGAGAGGAGCGCGTACTGCGTCGCGGAGTAGCGCTTGTCGCAGACGCGCAGCATGAGCGCTCCCATCGCGGCGGTGGCCATTCCCTGAGAGGCGTACTCGCCGGCGATGGCAACGTAGGTGGCGGCGCGCGTCGCCGTCGCGATGGGGGCGCCAGAGCACAGGGCGATGTCGATGGCGCCGGGGTGGGTGGTGGCGGCGAGGGCGTAGAGCAGGATGCCGCCCGCCTGGGCCACGCCGAAGATCCACAAGGCGCGCCCGAGGCCCATGCGCGTCATGAGAGCGGCCCCGAGGCCGGCCCCTCCGATGGTGGCGGCGGTGCCGATGGTCTTCACCGCGAGGCCGATCTCGGCGTTGGAGTAGCAGAGGTCCTTGAGGAACGGGTTCACCATCGAGAGGCCGAGGTTGTCGCCGAACTTGTAGAGGACGAGGAACAGGGCCACGACCCACGCGTTCGGGCGGCGGAAGTAGGTGACGAGCGGCTCCCAGACCGCCGAGGCCAGCGAGCGGGGCGGCGCCGCCGGCTGCTCCGGCTCGGGAGCGGCCAGGGTGAGGCCCATGAAGAGGACGAAGAGCAGGCCCAGCGCGGCGAACACCACCGGCCACGGCAGCCAGGTCGAGGCGAACACGGCCAGCGCCCCCGAGACCAGCATCCCGATGCGGTACCACATGATGCGCAGCCCGGCCGCCGGCCCCACCTCGTCGCGGTGCAGCACCTCCACCGCGTACGCGTCGAGGGCGATGTCCTGCGTGGCGGCGAGGAAGACGAAGGCGAGCGCGATGACGGCGATGACGGCGGCCGCGCCCGCCGCCAGCACCATCCGTCCCGACGGGTCCGGGGCGAGCGCGCGTCCCGTGTAGGCGGCGAGGACGCCCAGCGCGAGCGCCAGTGCGAGCTGCGTGACGAGCACCCAGCTGCGCCGCCGCCCCGGCCAGGGGAGGGCGTAGCGGTCGACGAGCGGCGACCAGAGGAACTTCACCGTCCAGGGGAGCGAGACCGAGGAGAGCAGCCCGATGGTCTTGAGGTCCACGCCGGCGCCGCGCAGGAAGATCTGGAACGTGCTGGTGATGAATCCGAGCGGCATCCCCGACGACACCGAGAGGAGCCCGAGGATCTGCACGCGCCGGTTGCGGATGGAGGCCAAGTGGCGAGGGTAAGCCGCGCCCAGGCCGGTCACAAGGATATGGCCCTTGGCGATCCGGGCCGCCTTGGGGGAGACTCGCCGCCGTGCACCCCGCGGCCCAGGACCCCCGCGCCCTCGCCATGCGCATCGAGAACGCCCAGGCCGAGCAGCTCGACCGGACGGGAAGGGCCGGCGCGCCCTCGCTGCACGTCGCCGGCGGCCGCTCGGTGTTCAAGGGGCCGCGCTCGCCGTTCTCGGCGGCCATCGGCGTCGGGCTCGCCGGGCCGGTCACTGCGGAGGACGTCGATCGGATCGAGGCGCACCTCGGGCCCGGCGGCGGGCCGGTCCGGATCGAGGTGGGGCCGTGGTCCGACCCGTCGCTCGCCGCCGAGCTGGCGCGGCGCGGCTACCTGATCGAGCGCTTCCACCAGGTATGGTGGCGCCCACCGCTTCCCCTCCCGCCGCCGGCGGGCGTGGAGGTCCGCCCCATCCGGCCCGGCGAGGAGCGGGCCTGGATCGACCTCTTCGCCCAGGCCTACCTCGGGCGTCCGGTCCAGTCGGGGGCCCAGGCCGAGGCCTTCCTCGCCATGACGCGCGCCGAGGGCAACGTCTGCTTCTTCGCGCTCGAGGCGGGCGCGCCGGCCGCCGTCGCCATCGCCTCGGACACCGGCGGCCTCGCCCTGCTCTCGGGCGCCGGCGTTCCGGCGGCCTCCCGCGGCAGGGGGCTGCAGCTCGCCCTCGTCCAGGCCCGGCTCGTCTGGGCGGCGGAGCGGCGCTGCGACATCGCCGCCTCCGCCACCGAGCCCGGCACCGCCTCGCAGCGCACGCTGGAGCGGGCCGGGTTCCGCTGCGCCTATCCCAAGGTCGTGATGGTCCGGGCGGGCGGTTACGGGACCACGGGGTCCTGGACGATCTAGACTGGACCGTGCCCACCCGCTGGCGCCTCGCCGTCTGCAAGGGGAAGGACTGCCGAAAAGGCCGTTCCGACGACCTCTTCCGCGCGGCGCGCGCCGAGGCGGCGCGGCTCGGCATCGGGCCGGACCGGTGCGTCCTCGAGCGCGGTGGCTGCTATGGCCTCTGCGAGCTCGGCCCCAACGTCGTGCTGCGGGAGCCGGCCATCGGCAACCCCGACGACCCGCTGTGGACGGGCCACTTCCGGCTGCTCCACGTCCCGGGCGAGTTCCACTACTGGCGCATGGACGTGGAGAGGCTCCGCCGCCTGCTCGCCGAGCACGTGACCGGGGGCCGCCCGGCCCGGGACCTGCTCTGCCCGCCCGAGAAGTGGCCCGGCGTCAAGCCGTAGGGCGGGGGCTCGGTCCCCGCCGGGGACGCAGGCCGGGGACTCGTCCCCCGCAGGTCACGCCGCCGGCCGGACGGCCTTGCGGAACGCGTCGAGGGGCAGCGTGTTCAGCACCTCGGCGCGGCGCAGCCAGCCGCGCCGGGCGGTGGCGACGGCGAATCGGAGGTTGTGGAGGCCCGCGGTGGAGTGGGCGTCGGTCGAGACGACGAAGGGGATGCCCCGCTCCCGGGCGAGCCGGATCCAGCGCGGCTCCAGGTCGAGCCGGTGCGGGTCGCCGTTCACCTCGATGGCGGCGCGCGAGGCGGCGATGGCGTCGAGCACCTCCTCCACGCGGCAGGCGTAGGCGTCGCGTTCCTGGAGGAGCCGGCCCGAGGCGTGTCCCCAGATCTTGAAGACCGGGAGCCTCATCGCCCGGGCGATCCGGCGCGTCATCGAGTCCTCGTCCATCTTCATGCGGGAGTGGATGCTGGCGATGACGACGTCCATCTGCTCGAGGATGGCGTCGGGGTAGTCGAGCGCCCCGTCCTCGAGGATGTCCGACTCGGTCCCGCGCAAGAGCCGCACCTTCACCTTCTCCTGCACCCGGGCGATCTCGTCCCACTGGGCCTTCAGCCGGTCCACCGTCACGCCGCCGGCGTAGGCCGCGCTGGGGGAGTGGTCGGTGATGGTGAGGTACTCCATCCCCATGGCCTCGGCGGCGAGCGCCATCTCCTCCACCGTGGCGTGCCCGTCCGAGTGCGTCGTGTGGCAGTGGACCATGCCGCGGACGTCCTCCATCCGGACGAGGTCCTCGGGGAGGGTCCCGGCGAGGGCCGCCTCCACCTCGCCCTGGTCCTCGCGCAGCTCGGGCGGGACGTACTGCATCGAGAGCGCGCGGTAGATGTCGGCCTCCTCCGCCACCGGCAGCTTCGACCCATCGTCGATGCGCGCGAGGCCCCACTCCGAGAGGGTGAGGCCGCGGTCGCGCGCCAGCCCGCGGAGCCGGACGTGGTGGGCCTTGGAGCCGCTGAGGTGGTGAAGGAGCGTCGCGTAGTCGGCGGGCGGCACGACGCGGAAGTCGGACTGGAGGCCACCCGCGAGTCGCACGGTGGTCTTGGTATCGCCCCGGGCCAGCACCTCCTCGACGAGCGGGTAGGCCCGGACGTGGGCGGAGAGCTCCTCCGGCCGATCGGAGGCGGCGACGAGGTCGATGTCGCCGACCGTCTCCTTCCAGCGCCGGAGCGAGCCGGCGAGGTCGGCCCGCGCCGCGGCTGGCGAGGCTCGCACGTGGCGCAGCAGCGCCTCGCCCGCCTCGAGCGCGTCGGAGAGCAGCGTCCGCTTCTCGCGCGACTCGAGCCGCCGGATGCCCTCCAGGATCTTCTGCTCCGTCCGCTCGCCGAAACCCTTCAGCTCGCGGACCCGGCCGGCGATGCAGGCGGCCTTGAGGTCGGCCACGCTTCCCACCCCCAGGGCCTGGTTCAGGGCGGCGATCTTCTTCGGGCCGAGGTCGGGGATGCGGGTCAGCTCCAGGATCCCCGGGGGCAGCTCGGCGTGGAGCTTGTCGAGGAGAGCGGTCCTCCCGGTGAGGTGGAGGTCGGCGATCTTCTGCGCCAGGGCCTCGCCGATGCCGCGGATCTCCCGGAGCCGCTTCTCGGCGACGAGCTTGCCGAGGTCCTCCGGCGACTCCTCCAGCGCCCGCGCGCCTGTCTCGTAGGCGCGCACCTTGAAGGGGTTCTCGCCCTTCAGCTCGAGGAGCACCCCCATCTCGCGCAGCGCCTTCGCGACCGCCGACTTGTCGAGCATCGCGGGCGTTATATACCCTCGGGCTCGCCATGCCGCCTCCCGAGACGCAGCGCGTCCTCCCCTCCCGGGCTTCCCGCCGCGTCGTGCTCCTCGCGGCCGCGCTGGCCGCCTGCGCCGGCCCGAAGGAGTCCTGGAATGCCCTCCAGCGACGCGACTTGTCGATCGAGGTCCTCCCCAGGGGCGCGGCCGTGGAGCTGGACGGACAGCCCGTCGGGCGGGGCGCCGCCTCCCGCCCGGCCTTGGTCGCCGGGCGCCGCTACCGTCTGCGCGTCACGGCCGGCGGCTTCGAGCCGCTGGAGGTCGAGGTGGAGGGGGCGAAGCTCTCCGGTGGCCAGACGGTCCTCGTGCTCCGGCCGGTGGGGTTCGGCTCGCAGCGCCGCCTCGATGCGGGCGATCCGGGCGGTCTCGCCCAGGCCGCCCTGACGCTGCTGCGCGCCGGCCGCCTCGACGACGCGCAGGACTACGCGGCGCGCTCGCTGGATCTCGGCGAGACCGCGCTCGTCCACAAGGTGCTCGGCGGCATCTGGGCCCGGAGGGGCGACCGCAGGCGGGCCGGGCGGCACTACAGCGAGTACCTCGTCCTCGCGCCCGACGCACCGGACGCGAAGCAGATCGCGGCCGAGGTCGAGCGCCTGCGGGGGGACCTCACCGTCCCCGCTCCGGCAGGGAAGTAGCGTGCGCTATCGCGCGGGCCCGGCGAACCTGGCGGAAGGGCAGATGCGCGGCGTCCGCCTGCCAGGGGAGCGGCACGTGCTCCTCGTCTGGCTGCAGGGCGCCGTCTCCGCGCTCGACGACCAGTGCAACCACGCCGGGTGCCTCCTCTCCGGCGGGAAGCTGCGCGGCGCCGAGGTGGTGTGCCCGTGCCACGACATGACGTTCGACGTGCGAACCGGCGCCCTGACCTGCCGCCCGCGGCTGTGCGAGGACCAGCGGACGTACCGGGCGTGGGTGGAGGGCGGGGAGATCTGGGTGGAGATCGTGTAGAAACGGGGACGGGAACGGGGTGATGCATGGGCCACGAGGAGCACAGGAAGGCGGGGCCGAGGTCGGTGAAGGTCTTCGTCGTCACCGCGTCCGACACGCGGGGCGAGGCCGAGGACGCGAGCGGCGCCTGGCTCAAGGAGGCGGCGGCGAAGGCCGGCCACGTGGTGGTGGGGCATCGCATCGTCCCGGACGAGCCGGGCGCCATCCGCGCCGCGCTCGGGGAGGCCGCGGCCGCCGGCGCCGAGGCCGTGGTCCTGAACGGCGGCACCGGCGTCGCCGTGCGCGACCGCACCTACGAAGCCGTGGCGGGGCTCCTCGAGAAGCGGCTCGACGGCTTCGGCGAGCTGTTCCGCATGCTCTCCTGGCAGGAGATCGGCAGCGCCGCGATGATGTCGCGGGCCGTGGCCGGCATCTGGCAGGGGCGCGTGCTCTTCTCCCTCCCGGGCTCGACCGCGGCGGTGACGCTCGCCTGGGAGAAGCTCATCGCGCCCGAGCTGTCGCACCTCGTCCACGAGCTGTCGAAGGGCAACATCCACTGACGGCTGCCCCGCGATGCGCGCCGGCGGCCCGCTGCGCCGGCGGCTCCCGGCCGGTAAGCTGCGGGCGTGGCCGCCCGCCGATCCCGCACGCTCTCCCCCCGCCGCGCCGAGGCGCTGCGGCCTGCGCTCGACCGCTTCCAGCGCGGCTACGACGCGGCCTCGCGGCTCGGCTTCGATCCGGTGGAGCTGCCCCGGCGGTACCCAGACCCGGGCGACGCCGAGGTGGTGGGCCTGCTCTCGGCGAGCCTCGCCTACGGACGGGCCGACCTCTTCAAGCCGCGTCTCGAGGGGGTGCTCGCGGCCATGGGCCCGTCGCCCGCCCGGTTCGCCGAGGCCTTCGCCCTCGCCCCGGACGCGCGCGCCTTCGACGGGTTCCGCTACCGCTTCAACCGGCCCGAGGACGTGGCGGCGCTGGTCGCGGCGGCTGGCTTCGTCCGCTCGCGGCACGGGTCGCTCGGGACGCGCTTCGCAGCGCTCTACCGGGATGCCGACGCGGGGATGGCGTCCGAGCCGCTCCGCGAGGCGCTGGCGGGCTTCGCCGCCGAGCTGCGCGGCGCGCCGCCGGTGGGGCCGCTCCTCCGCCGGCGGGGGAAGCGCGGCCTCCTCCACCTCTGCCCGGACCCAGCGCTGGCGGGCGCCTGCAAGCGCTGGAACCTGTACCTGCGCTGGATGGTGCGCGGCCCGGACGGCGTGGACCTCGGGCTCTGGAAGGGCGTGCCGCCGTCGGCGCTCGTCGTCCCGCTCGACACGCATGTCTCCCGCATCGCCCGCTACCTCGGCCTCACCGATCGCCGGGACCTCACCTGGCGCACCGCGGAGGAGATCACCCGCTCCCTGCGGCTCCTCGATCCGGACGACCCGGTGCGCTTCGACTTCGCCCTCTGCCACCACGGCATGAGCGGCGCCTGCCCGGCGCGGCGGGATCCCGGGTGCTGCGCTCGCTGCCCGCTGTGGGCCTTCTGCCGGGCGCGGGCGCGTCGGCGCGGCTGACGCGCCCGACCCTCACCCCGGCCCACTCCCGGGAGGAGAGGGGGAAGGCTCCTCGCGGTAACAGAGTGCACCCAGCGCCGCGGCGGCGAGGGGCAGCCACCAGAGGAGGTAGTTGCGGTGGATGAGCTTGCCGCCGGCGAGGAACAGCGTCGCGACGAGCGCGGAGACGGCGGCGAGGTCGGCGGGGGTCCGCCGCCCACGGTGGTAGGCCCAGGCGGCGGCCACGATCAGCGTGGCGGAAACGAGTGCCGGCAGCGGGGCCGCCCAGCCAGGCAGGAAAGCGACGAGGCCGGTCGAGTCCGGCGGCCGCGCGAGGTTGAAGAGGACGAGGTTCGCGGCGAGCTCGCGCGGCGTGCGCCACAGGTCGGGCAGGTAGGGCGCGAGGCCCAACGCGAGCCCCAGCGCGAATGGGCCGGCCCGCACCGTTCCGGGCAGGAGCAGGAGGAAGAGCGCACCGGGAAGCGGCTTCGCGGCCATGGAGAGGCCGAGGAGGAGGCCCGCGGCGACACCGAAGCGCCGCGCGGCCGCGAGGAGGGCGCCGAGCGCGAGCGCGGTGGGCAAGAGGTCGTTCACCCCCTGCGAGAACAGCTCGTAGGGGACGAAGCCGGGGAGGAGCGTGGCGGCCGCTGCCGCCAGGGCCGCCCCGCCCCCGCTGGCGCGCCGGGCGAGGAGGGCGGCGAGGGCGGCGGCCGTGGCGAGGAGGAGCGCGTTTCCGGCGTACAGGCCGCGCGGGTACCCCAGCGCCGACAGGAGCGGCGCGTAGAAGCGCGGCGTGAGCGGGCCGTACTTGTAGCCGAAGAAGTACCCGAGGCCCGGGTCGGCGCGGGGGAGGTCGCGCTGCGGGTCCACCGGGACGGCGTAGATGGGGCGGCCCATGTCGAGGTCGTTCACCGCGCGGGCGGTGGTCGCGCCGATGTCGTTCGGCGAGCGGCCGGGGCTGGGTGCGAGCGCGGGCGCGAGCCGGAGGAGCGAGAGGACGAGCGCGGCGAGGAGGAAGGGGCGCGCTCCGGTCGCGGGTGGGAGCGGCCGGCGCCAGAGGACCGCGAGCGCCCAGGCAGCGAGGACGAGCCCGGCGGCGCGGACCGGCCCCGCTCCCCAGTCGGCGAGGTCGAGGAGCGCCACGAGTCCGGAGACGGCCGCGAGCGGCAGGAGCGCCCGGCTCGCCCGCCCGGCCCAGCCGGTCACCGCGCGAGCCCCAGGAGCGACGCCGGGTAGCGGCAGCGGTAGAGGCCGAACGTCGTGACCACGCCCTGGCCGCGCCGGACGGTGAGCGGCTCGAGCGCCTGGAGGGGCTCGCAGACCTCGCCGCGGCGCCGGCAATAACCGCCGTCGCGGGCGTCCACCACCACGATCCCCTCCCGGCCGAGCAGCGCCTCGGCGCCGGGCCAGTAGTCGTACTGCAGGCCCGGGTCGCCGAAGACGTTGCCGGAGAAGGTCTCCGGCCGGCCGGGCAGGTAGAAGGCGAGCTCGCTCGCCGTCTTGTAGTAGCAGCCGACCACGAACGGCCGGCCGGGGATCCGCCCGAGCTCCGAGTCCACCCGCGCGGCGAGCTCGCGCCAGCCCGAGCTGGTCTCGTCCCGGGCCGAGAAGGGGAGGGCCGGGACGACCGGGACGAGGTGCATGTAGAGGCTGGCGAAGGCCGCGAGGCCGAGCGAGGCGAGGGCGAGCGTGCGGCGGCGGGGTGGGTCCTCCGCGTAGAGGGCGGCCGCGGCGAGGAGCGCCGTGGGATAGGCCGGCGCGCCCCAGTTCAGCTTCACCCAGTGCAGCGGGGAGACGGCGAAGAGGAGGACGAGCAGCGGCACCGAGAACAGGGCGCAGGTTCGCATCGAGGGCTCGCGCCAGCGCCGCGCTGCCGCCAGCGCGGCGACGACGAGCACGACCCAGAGGATGGGCGAGACGCCGAGCGACTGGAGTCCCACGAAACGCGCCGTGAGCATCGGGTCGAGGTGGGTCATCTCGGCGCCGCGGCGCGTGGTCTGGTAGGCGACGCTGGCCCACCCGTGTCGTGCGTTCCAGACGACGACCGGAGAGAAGGCCGCCGCCGCGACCAGGATGGCCAGCCAGGGCCAGGGTGTCGCCAGCAACCGGCGCCCGCGGGCGTCGAGGAGCAGCACCGCCAGGATCTGCGGGGCGAGGAGGGCGCCCGTGTATTTCCCGAGCATGGAGAGCCCCACCGCCACGCCGGCGGCGAGGAGCCAGGCGCCCCGCTCCTCGTCGAGCGCCCGGATGGTGAAGTACAGCGCCGCGACCCAGCCCGCGACCATGGGGCCGTCGGGGGTGATGATGGTCTGGCCGATCGAGAAGAACGGCACGACCAGCATCGCGGCGAGGGCGAGGAGCGCCACCCGCGGGCCGAAGAGGCGCCGGCCTGCGAGGAAGAAGAAGAGGCAGAAGATCGAGGTGTGAAGGGCGGCGGCGAGCCGGACGGACCGTTCCGAGTCGCCGAACGCAGCCGTGAAGAGACGGATGGTCCAGGCGGCGAGCGGCGGGTGGTCGAAGTAGGAGAGGTCGAGGTGTCGCGACCACTGCCAGTAGTAGGCCTCCTGAGGGGTCAGGGCCAGCGCGCCCGCGTAAGCCACGTGGAGCAGGGTGGCCAGCGCCGCGAGCAGGAGGGCGGCGCGGGCGGGCGAGAGGCCGAAGGGAAGGCCGGAGGCGGCGGTGGCCGGGGGTGTGGCGGCGGGCGGGAGCGGGAGGGAGGTCTGGGTCACGGTCAGATGCGCCGCGCGGTCTGGTGCAGTTCGAGGACGATCTCTCCCTGCTTGAACACCCTCACCGTGCCGGTGGTCTGGGAGACGGTGATGGCGACCGACCTCGTCTCGGCGGTCATGGCGGCGGCGGCGCTGTGGCGGGCGCCGAGCCCCATCGGCACCTCGGCATCGGCCGAGGTGGCTTTCAGGTAACGGCCCGCGGCCAGCACCACGCCGTCCTCGCGGATGACGAAGGCGCCGTCGACCACCGCGAAGGTCTTGATGGCGTCGCGGATGGGCGGGTCCATGCAGTTCCGGTCCGCCTCGCTCATGCCCTGGAACGGGTTGAGCGTGATCTGGCGGCTCTGCTCCATCACCGCGGTGGCGTCGCCCATCACGAGGATGGTGCCGACCGGGTGGCCCTCGTACCCCTGGGCACCGATCTCCATGGCCACGTGGACCAGCTGCTCGACCACCTGGGAGCTGAACTCGGGTGGCAGGCCGAGGGTGTCCACCCGGACGCGCTGCTCCTCGCCGTCCTCGCCGATGCGGAGGCGCAGGAGCGTGTCGAGGATCCGGTCCTGCCCCGCGAGGACGAGCACCGTGTCCCCGTCGCGGACGAGCCCCTCGCTCTGGCAGGCCACCACCGCCACCTTGATCTTCTCGACGCGGGAGTAGGCGTAGGGCGGGATGACCACCACCGTGAACCTCCGGGAGCCGAGATCGCGGGCGAGCGCCTCGTCCGTCACCGCGTAGACCAGCTTCTTCTTGATGGGCCGCCCCCGGATGTCGCTCGTCTGGAGAGGGTGGTCGGACACGAAGAGGAGCCGATCCACGTCGGACCGGGCGGCCAGCGCCAGGGTGGCGCGCAGGAGCTCGCGATCGAGCTTGGTGTCCGCCATTCCTCGACGTTTAGGCCACCCTCGGGAGGATGTCCACCTTCCGGAGCCGGCTCCCGCGCTCCTTGACATCGCACCCATGGGCGACTAGGTTCCCGGTTCTTTTTCGGGGGCCCCATCCTGGCCAGACGGTGCCCCACACGCGAGGGTGCCCGCTTGAACAAGAAGGATATGAAGCGGTTCAAGACGATGCTCGACGAGTCGAAGCGCCAGCTCCTCCTCTCGGCGAAGAAGACCCTGACGGAGGAGTCGAGCTTCGACACCGACGACCTTCCGGACGAGATCGACCAGGCGTCGAGCGAGTACACGCAGTCGATGATCTTCCGCCTGCGCGACCGGGAGAAGTTCCTGCTCGCCAAGATCGACAAGGCCCTCCAGCGGATCGAGGCCGGCAACTTCGGGATCTGCGAGAAGTGCGAGGAGGAGATCTCGATGAAGCGCCTGGAGGCGCGCCCGGTGACCACGCTCTGCATCCGCTGCAAGGAGGAGCAGGAGCAGAAGGAGAAGTCCTTCGGCTAGGCCGGAGGGCTCCTAGATCTCGTAGCGCACGAGCTGCGTCCCGACGAGCACCTGGTCGCCCGGGTGCAGCTCGACCGCGGCGCCGATCTTCACGAAGGTCCCGTTGGAGCTGCCGAGGTCGGTGAGCGTCACCCCGCCCTCGCCCACGTCGATGCGGGCGTGCCGGCCGGAGACGTACCGGTCGGCGGGGAAGGTCAGGTCGCCCGACTCACGCCCCACCAGGTTCTCGCCCGTCCGCAGCGGGAAGATCTCCCCGACTCCTCCGCCCTCGAGGAGCTGTGCAAGCCGCACCCGGTAGCCGGGATCCGGGGATCCCCACGGCGTGACGTCGGTCCCGGGCGTGCCCTCGCGGGGCAGCGGCTCGAGCCGGAGGTGCTGCCGCCCGATGCGGATCTCGTCCCCGAGGGCGAGGGCGCGCGGCGCTCGCAGGCGCAGGAAGGTCCCATTCACGCTGCCCAGATCCTCGAGGTGGACCCTGCCGTCGCGCAGGGTGAAGGCCGCCTGGCGCGGGGACACGGCCGCGTCGTCCGGAAGGAGGACCTCGCCACCGGTCCGGCCGCACACGGTGACCTCGCGCGAGAGGGGGAACCAGGCGCCCGGCAACCCATCGTGGCGGACCAACGCCAGGCGCGGTCCCGAGGGCGGCACCGCGGCCGCCGGGCTGGGCGTCGAGGGGCGCGCGTCGGGTGCCGCGGCGGCCGTGCCGGAGAGGTGCACCGGCGTCCGGCCGGGGGGTCCCGCCGGCGCCGCCGGCGCGTCCGCGGGCCGCCCGCAGTGGCCGCAGAACTTGAACCCGGGAGCGAGCTTCGCGCCGCAGCCGGCACAGGTCCGCGCGGCGGGGGCCGCCGCCGGCCCGAGCGGCCCGAGGGCCTGGCCGCAGTCGAGGCAGTAGGCGAAGGCCGTGTCGTTCTCCCGCCCGCAGCGGGGACATTTCACCGGCTTCGCCACGCAGGGACTGTCTACCGTGGCGGCGGGAGGGGGTCAACGCGCCGCTGGTGTAGAATGCCCGGCCATGCGCCCTTGCGGCGAGTGCCGGGCCGAGATCGCCGACCAGGCTCGGCTCTGCCCGTTCTGCGGCGCACCCGTTCCCGGCGCCAGCGCGGCGCCGGCCGACCGGCACGTGGGCACGGTGGTGAACGGAAAGTTCCGGATCGAGGCGCTTCTCGGCCAGGGCGGCATGGGGCGGGTGTACAAGGCGCGCCACCTCACGCTCGACCGCCCCGTCGTCCTGAAGATGCTACACCGGGGCTTCTCCGGCGATCCGGCGGTGGCGGAGCGGTTCCACCGCGAGGCAAGAGCGGCCTCGCGCCTCGACCATCCCAACTCCATCGCCGTCCTCGACTTCGGCCGGGCCGAGGACGGGACGCTGTTCATGGCGATGGAGTACCTCGCCGGAAAGGACCTCGCCCGCGTCATCGCCGAGGAGTTCCCGCTCGGCGACGCGCGCATCATCCGCATCGGCGCGCAGATCCTCTCGGCGCTCGCCGAGGCCCACGCCCGTGGCGTCGTCCACCGCGACCTCAAGCCCGAGAACGTGATGGTGGAGGCGCGCCGCGACGAGCCCGACTTCGTGAAGGTGCTCGACTTCGGCATGGCCAAGATCAGCAGCGCGGGGCGCAGCGAGCAGCGGCTCACCCAGGCCGGGCTGGTGTGCGGCACGCCCGAGTACATGAGCCCGGAGCAGGCCCAGGGGCGGGAGCTCGACGCCCGCAGCGACCTCTACTCGGTGGGCGTCATCCTGTACCAGATGGTCACGGGACAGCTCCCCTTCGCGTCGGACACGCCGGTGGGCTACCTCACGAAGCACCTCGCCGAGCCGCCCGTGCGGCCGTCGCAGCGTCGCCCGGACCTGGCGGTGTCGCCGGCGCTCGAGGCGCTCGTCCTGCGCGCGCTCGCGAAGAGCCCGGATGCCCGCCCGCAGAGCGCCGAGGCGATGCGCCAGGAGCTCCTGGCCTGCGCGAAGGGCATCACCTCCGAGCGAAAGGCGGTGTCGCCCAACGCCTTCGACGTGGACGCCGCGCCGCCCGCTCTTGCGGCGAGGAGCCGGCTCCCGCTCGCCCTCGGCGCGGCCGTCCTGCTCGCGGTCGGCACCGGCGCCTTCGTCGCGCTGCGGCCCGGCATCGCGCCCCGGCCGCCCGCCGCCACGGTCATCCCGGTCCCTGCCCCGGTCGCGGCGCCGACGGCACCCCCGGCCGCGACCGGACCCCCGGTGCCGGCCACGACCCCGCGCGCCATCCCGATCCCGGCAGGGGCCGCCGCCGCCCCGGCCCCGCCCCAGCCCGAGCGGAAGCCGGCAAGGCGCCCCGCGAGGAAGCCCGACCGCCCGCGTGCGCTCGCCCTCTACCAGCGGGCCGAAGGCAGGCGCGCCGAGCAGGATCCGCGCGGCGCCATCCAGCTCTACCTCGCCGCCGAGGCCGCCGACCCCACGCTCCACCAGGTCCAGAAGAAGCTCGGCCTCTGCTACCAGCTCCAGGGGGACAACCGACGGGCGGCCGAGCGGTACAGGAAGTACCTCGCCACGAACCCCGCCGACGCCGGAAAGGTGAAGGCCATCCTCGCCGGCCTCCGCTGACCCCGGTCCTGGAGCGATCGACCATGCACGCCGCCGACCCGCGCGACCTGGAGGCCCTCCCCGCGCCACACCGCCGCTTCTGGGACGAGGCCTCGGCCTTCCTCCCGGCGGACCGCATGATGTGCGATCCATTCCGGACGCTCGCCTTCGGCACCGACGCCTCCTTCTACCGCCTCGTCCCCAAGATCGTCACCAAGGTGCGCAGCCGCGAGGAGGTGACGCGCCTGCTCGCGCTCGCCGACCGGCTGTCGGTCCCGCTGACCTTTCGCGCCGCAGGCACGAGCCTCTCCGGCCAGGCGGTCACCGACTCGGTCCTGCTGGTGCTCGCCGGCGGCTGGCGCGGCTGCACCGTCCACGACGGCGGCGCGCGCATCGCGCTCGAGCCCGGCGTCGTGGGCGCCGACGCCAACGCCGCCCTCGCCGCCCACGGGCGCAAGATCGGCCCCGACCCCGCCTCCATCAACTCCTGCATGGTGGGCGGCATCGCCGCCAACAACGCGGCCGGCATGTGCTGCGGCACGGCGCTGAACAGCTACCAGACCGTGGAGAGCATGCGGCTCATCCTCGCGGACGGGAGCCTCCTCGACACGGCCGACCCCGCGTCGCGCCGCCGCTTCGCCGAGGGGCACCGGGATCTGCTCGCCGGCCTCGCCGCCATTCGAGACGAGGTCGCCGGCGACGCGGCGCTCGCCGCTCGCATCCGCGAGAAGTACCGGATCAAGAACACGACCGGCTACGCCCTGAACGCCTTCGTGGACTTCCAGGACCCCGTCGACATCCTCCTCCACCTCATGATCGGCTCGGAGGGGACGCTGGGGTTCATCGCCGAGATCACCTACCGCACGGTGGTCGAGCACCCGCACAAGGCGAGCGCCCTCGTCCTCTTCCCGGACATCGAGCAGGCGGCGCGGGCCACCATGGCCCTGAAGGGCGGGCCGGTCTCGGCCGTGGAGATGATGGACCGGGCCTCGCTGCGGTCGGTCGAGAACAAGGAAGGGCTCCCGCCCCATCTCAAGGCGCTCGGCCCCGACGCCTGCGCGCTCCTCGTCGAGACCCGCGCCGCCGACCCGGAGGCGCTCTCGCGGCAGGCGGACGAGGCCAAGGGGCTCCTCGCCGGCATCCCCACGCTCTTCCCGGTCGAGTTCACCGACAGGAAGGCGGAGTTCGAGCGGCTGTGGGACATCCGGCGCGGCCTCTTCCCGGCGGTGGGCGCGGCCCGCGAGATCGGGACCACGGTGGTCATCGAGGACGTGGCCTTCCCCATGCGGCACATGGCCGACGCCACCGTCGAGCTGCAGCGGCTCATGCGCGTGCACGGCTACGCCGAGGGCATCATCTTCGGCCACGCGCTCGACGGGAACCTGCACTTCGTCTTCACGCAGGGGTTCGACGACCCGAAGGAGGTCCTCCGCTACCAGCGCTTCATGGAAGAGGTCTGCGAGATGGTGGTGAGGAAGTACGACGGCTCGCTCAAGGGGGAGCACGGCACCGGTCGTAACATGGCCCCGTTCGTCGAGCTGGAGTGGGGCCCGAAGGCCTACGGGCTCATGAAGCGGGTGAAGTCGCTGCTCGACCCGAAGGGCCTGCTCAACCCCGGCGTGCTCCTCAACGACGACCCCGAGGTCTACCTCCGGAATCTCAAGCCCCTGCCGCGCGCCCACGAGGTCGTGGACCGCTGCATCGAGTGCGGCTTCTGCGAGGTGAAGTGCCCGTCGCGGGAGATCACCACCACCCCGCGCCAGCGCATCGCGGTGCAGCGGGAGATGGCGCGGCTGCGGGCGAGCGGGGAGGAGCCGGCCCGGCTGGAGCGGCTCGTGCACGACTTCCGCTACCAGGGGGAGGAGACCTGCGCCACCGACGGCCTGTGCGCCACCGCCTGTCCGGTCGGCATCGACACCGGCGAGATGGTGAAGGACCTGCGCTCGCGCGACCGGGGCGCCTTCGCCCGCTGGGTGGCGAAGGGCGTGGCCGGGCACTTCGCCGGCGCGACGGCGGGCCTGCGGCTCGGGCTCGGCGCGGCGAGCGCGGCCACCGCCGTGCTGGGGCCGCGCCTCATGGGCGGGCTCTCCCGGGGCGCCCGCGCCGCCACGGCCGGGCGGCTCCCCCAGTGGAACCCGAGCCTGCCGCGGCCCCAGGCGGCGCCGCGGCTCGCCGACGTGGCGAACGGCGGCGACCGGAGGGTCGTCTACTTCCCGAGCTGCATCGTCCGGACCATGGGTCCCGCGAGGGCGGACCCTGAGCAGCGGGCGGTCTTCGACGCCATGCTCTCGGTGCTCGGCAAGGCCGGGTACGACGTCCTCTTTCCGCGGTCGATCGAGGGCCTGTGCTGCGGCCTCGCCTTCGACTCCAAGGGCTTCCGGGACCTCGCCGACGCCAAGGCGAAGGAGCTCGAGGAGGCCCTCCTCGATCGGAGCGACGGCGGGGCCATCCCGGTGCTCTGCGACACGAGCCCGTGCCTCCAGCGCATGCGCAAGGCGATGGACGGGCGGCTCAGGCTCCACGAGCCCGTCGAGTTCATCCACGGGTACCTCATGAACCGCCTGCGCTTCACGCGTCAGCCCGGGCCGGTCGCGATCCACGTGACGTGCAGCTCGACGAAGCTCGGGCTCGCCGACAAGTTCAAGGCCGTGGCGCAGGCCTGCGCCGAGACGGTGATCGTCCCGCCGGGGGTCGGCTGCTGCGGCTTCGCCGGGGATCGGGGATTCAGCCATCCCGAGCTGAACGCCTCGGCCCTCTCCGGGCTCCGGGCAGGGCTCGGGGACGGGTGCCAGGCCGGCTACTCCAACAGCCGGACGTGCGAGATCGGCCTGTCCCTGCACGGCGGGATCCCGTACCAATCCATCGCCTTCCTGGTGGACCGCTGCACCTCGCCCGGTACTTGAAAGGGGGCCTCGATTCCGGCTCTACTGCCGTCTCGCACCAGGTAGGACTCACCCGCTTCGCGGCTTACACCCCCCGGAGGCCACGAATGTACCACCAGAACTACAACCCGTTCGGGAACGCCTTCCTCTCCACCCTCGTCGCGGCGGTGCCCATCGCCGTCCTCCTGTACTTCATCGCCCTGCACCCACATCGCGACAAGCAGGGGGTGAGGCACCTCGGTATCGCCGCGCCGTACGCGGCCTTCTATGGCGTCCTCGCCGCCTTCGTCGTCTCCTGCCTGGCCTTCGGGATGCCGCTCGGCTCGGCCGTCTCGGCCTTCGGCCTCGGCTCGCTCTCTGGCTTCCTGGGGATCATCTGGATCGTCGTGGCGGCCATGTTCCTCTACACGATGACCGTCACCACCGGGAAGTTCGAGATCGTGAAGGAGTCGATCATCCACATCTCGTTCGACCGGCGGCTTCAAGTCCTGCTCATCGCCTTCTCCTTCGGCGCCATCATCGAGGGGACGAGCGGCTTCGGCACCCCGGTGGCCATCGCCGGGGCCGTGATGGTGGGGCTGGGGTTCAAGCCCTTCCAGTCGGCCGTCCTGAACCTCCTCGCCAACACCGCCCCGGTCGCCTGGGGCGCCATCGGCACCCCCATCGTGACGCTCGCGGCCGTGAGCGGCCTCGACGAGGTCACGCTCTCCGCCATGGCGGGCCACCAGCTCCCCTGGGTGTCCCTGCTCGTGCCGTTCTGGCTCGTCGCGACCTTCGTGAAGATGGAGGGAGGCACCTGGAAGGAGGTCTTCGAGGTGTGGCCGGCGGCGCTGGTCTCGGGAGGATCGTTCGCCATC